>Ga0164313_10004162_pt1 | contig 12922 bp, 8 predicted proteins | sample GuaBasSedimGuay4_FD_113735 | JGI IMG/M metagenome (GOLD analysis project Ga0164313, IMG submission 113735) | Subseafloor sediment microbial communities from Guaymas Basin, Gulf of California, Mexico - Guay4, Core 4569-4, 0-3 cm | ecosystem: Environmental > Aquatic > Marine > Hydrothermal vents >... | reverse complement strand
GGGAATCTCCGAATCGGCTCGAAGCGCCCACGATGGATCGACGGCGGGGCCCTCGAAGGTATTCAGGAAGAAGATCGCCAGACCCAGGAGTCCGGCAAAGATCGTTGCGATGCCCCACAAGAAAATGCGTCGGTTCATGTTCGAAACGGTAGCGCGATCCAGAATCTCGGATGGACGCTGTTTCTTTTCGAGTTTCAGGGTCGGCGGGATCCTTGGCTATGATCAGGACCGTCGATCAGTGGTGGTATGAATCGATATGAGCCGCCTCCTATCATCCTTCGCGTCTCTCATCGCCGGTCTTGCGATCCTGACTGGATCTCTGGGTTGTGCGTCCCCGTCCTCGAGAGGCCAATCGCTCATCTACGATCCTGAATCGTTTCGCGCGGCGCTCCGCCAACGCGTTCCGGACCTGAGCGATCGAATGCTGCGAGCACCATTCGAAATCTCACCAGAAACCCTTGCCATGGCCCGGAAGCGAGTCATGGCGGCGCCGAGCGGTCCAGAACGCGTGCGTGCGCTCGTCGACTTTCTGTCGGATCCGAAACCGGAGGGGCTTGGCCTTCGATACGACTGGGCCACGTCGTCCACCGCGGAACGAACGCTCGAACTCGGTCAGGGCGACTGCGTTGCGCTCGCCACAGTGATGGTCGGATTGGGGCGGGGGCTCGGTTGGCCGATCTATTTCGCCGAAGCGCGGACACAGCAGCCTGAGACACGTGAATTTACCGAGGTCACCGTATTGAGCGATCACATGGTCGTGATCGTCGTCGCAAAAACGGTGCAGCGGGTGATCGACTTTCTGGGTCTGGTTTCTCCGGACTACAAGATTCGGCCGATCGATGATCTCACGGCCTACGCCCATCTGATCAACAATGTCGCCGGGCATCGTGTGATCAGCGCCAAGCGGGAGAACATCGAAGAAGGTTGGGCCGCGGCGGTCGGCGGCTTCAGGCTGGCAACGCGTATCCAACCGAATCTCGGACGTGCCTGGAACAACCTTGGGATCGCGTACACCCGACTCGGGCGGTTTGATGACGCTCGCGACGCCTATCATCGTGCGGTCGAACTCGACACCGCCTTCGGGTCCCCAGAGCGAAATCTGACGATCATGGAGACACGCGCCGCGGGAGCGCCGACCTTGATCGAGAGCAAGCTTCCAGAATAGAATCGTCTATGCTCGGCGCTTCATTCCTTCCATCGTCGCCGATTCGCTCGCGTGGCTCATACTTCGAGGCAAGCGACTCTTGACTGACCCCATCGAAGCGATCGCCTTCTATGCGGTCTTTGTCTTTGCAGTGACTGTACATGAAGCCGCTCACGCGCTGGCAGCCAAGGTCGGCGGCGATCTGACGGCCTATCATGGCGGCCAGGTTTCGATCGATCCGATCCCACATATGAAGCGCGAGCCCTTCGGCATGGTCATCCTGCCGATGTTGAGCGTCGCGATCTCGGGGTGGCCCATCGGTTATGCGAGCGCTCCCTACAACGCAGCCTGGGCGCAGCGTTATCCGAGTCGTGCAGCCTGGATGGCCCTGGCAGGCCCGGCCGCGAATCTGGCTCTTGCCATCTTCGCGGGCATACTCGTTCGGATCGGAATGATCGCGGGACTCTTCGAGGCGCCTGGCTCCGCCCACTTCAAACAGATCACCGCTGCGGTCGGAGATCAGGCTGGTCTGGCTTCGGCTCTTGCGCTCCTGGTCAGCATTCTCTTTTCGATGAACCTGCTTCTCTTTCTGCTGAACATGATTCCGCTTCCGCCGCTCGACGGGAGCGGCGCACTTCCGCTGATCCTGCCCGAGGGCTGGGTGAGTGCCTATCGGGGCATCATCCATCAGCCGATGGTCGGGCTCATCGGGATCGTGCTGGTCTGGAATCTCATAGGGGAGATCTTCTTTCCGTTCCTCTTCTTCGCGATCGGTCTGCTCTATCCGGGAATTCAGTACGGCTGACCGAGCCGGAGAGTTCGTGGAGAGCCGTCGCTCCAATGTAGTCCCAGGGGCCTGGCTCAACGCGTCGTGGTATTCTGCGGAATGTCGAACCATGAACGGATCGCGAGGGATTGAGGGGTGATGACTTCGAACGAACCTGGGTCTGCTGAGGAGAGCGGGCGGGCGGGCGGATCGTCCGAACTTCGACTGATGAGGATCGTACTGTTAGGCATTGCGCTCTCGACCCTCCTGGCGTTCAGAGCCGTCTTGATCGCACCCTTCGGACTGTTTGAACCGAAGGAGTTCGAGTATTGGTTCTTCATTCCGGGCCGAGATACGGGTGCGGTGTCTGTCTTGCTCGCGCTCTGGCTCCTGTGGAATCGTCGCAGTCGCATTGCCGCGGTGGACGCGTCCGCGATCGGGCTGAAGTATTGGATCGGTGCGGCCGCGCTCTGCTCAATATATTCCTGGGCGGTTCTGGCAGGTGCGCCGTCACTGCTGATTCCTGCCTTCTGTGTCCACCTCATGATATTGGCGTCCGTCTGGGGGGGGCGATCGGGACTTCGCGCTGTCGCGATGCCGTGTGCCGCGCTCCTGCTTTCGTTCCCACCCCCGGATCCACTTCTGGCAGAATTGATCTGGCGCCTGCAGGGTCTGGCCGCCGAGGGCAGCAATCTGCTCTTGTCGCTGGGCGGGATGCCCGTACAGATCGAAGGGACCGAGCTTCGCCTGGGGGAGTACGCATTCGTCGTCATCGAGTCGTGTAGTGGCTGGCGCGGTATCCAGATCCTTTCAATCATCGGATTGGCCGCGTGCGAGCTGCGATCCGTACCTCTTCCACGTGCATTGTGGGTGATCTTCCTGGCCGTGCCGTTGGGTATCGGACTCAACATCGCGCGGGTGTGTCTCGTGGTGTTGACGAAGGAAGAGGTGAGTCTCGAGATCTTCGAAAGCCACACGCCGCAGGGGATCGTCGTTCTGATGATTGGGAGCGTGATTCTCTACCTCGTGGCCGCGTGGCTGCAGCGAACCGAGAGACGGAGGGTTTCGGATTTCTCTGATCAGTCGAGTGTTCCGGTCCCTTGTTCGACCCGAGTGTCACTCTATCCAGCAATGTTCAGTCTGGGCCTTTCGGTTGCGCTGTCTCTGCTCTCTTTTGCACTTCCACGGATCGTAGAGGAGCGAGAGCGAACGCTCCCTCGGGTCGTCGACTTTGATGCTGTACACATGCTCTGGCGTGAGTCGCCGCTCGACCTCGACTATTATTTCCCGTATAGCACCGTCGCCCATCCTCAATACCATGCCACGTTCAAACGACAAAATTCGTGGGGCGGATTTGATGTAGTCGATCTGTTCATTGCCTACGAGATGCGCGACCCGACGGGACTGAATCGGCTGCCGGACACCAAGTTGATCATGCCGGCGAACGACTGGTCCATTGTGTCGCGCGAGTCCACGCGAATCTGGCGCCTGGGATCGGAGGGGCAGCGCGCGCTTCTGACGAGAGAGGCCGAATCCGAGTTCACCTACGTGGTTGCCTGGCGAACTCACGATGACGGGTTGATTCGAGAGAGCCTCAAATCGCTGCTGGGACTCGATGCCTGCGGAGCGTTTCGGGGCGAGTGTTTTCGAACGGTGTTGCGCGTTGCGGTTCCAATTCTGCACAACGATGACGAGGGAAGGGCCCGTGCCGAAACGACGGCCGACGATTTCATTCGGGATTTCAAAGACGCTTTCGAAGCCCTGGCCGGTCACGAATGAAGTTCGCGGACGGAGATTCACGACCGATTCCATACCCGTTCGTTCACATTTTCGTATACTCCCCCGCATGAAAAATCAACTTCGTGGATTCGCTTGGTTTGTAGTCATGTCCATCATGATGGTGGGTTGCGGAGACGCTGATGTGTCTCGAACGGAGGATGGCAGCTCGGCCGTCCTCGCCGACCCACGCGCGACGATGACTGAGATTCTCGCCGAGCCGGATCGTCTCCAGCGAGTGGGGCAGCTGGTCTCGGTATTACAAGCACTGCCCGCCGACCAGGTGGGCTCGCTCGAGGAAGTACTGGCGGACAATGACATCTTCTTCCGGCCGCTCGAACGGATTCTACTGCTCACGGCCTGGGCGAAGGTGGATCCGCGAGCGGCGATGAAATGGGCCTATAGAAGGGAGGTCGGTAAAAATACTCGCGATCCGATGCTGCTCGAGGCGATCGGGGCCTGGGCTCGACGGGATCCCCATGCGCTCGTCGAAGAATATGACATCGTGAATGGCCTCCGGACAGACTTGGCTGGGGGCGTCGTCGTACTGGCGGAGGGCTGGTTCGAATCGAGTCAGCCGGGTCTCGAGGAGTATATTCGACGGATGCCCGACTCCGCAGATCGTGTCAGTGCGATCGGAGCGCTGATCAGCCTCAAGGTAAATCAGGAGGGCGCGCACGCTGTAAAAGAATGGGCAGAGGCGCTGCCGGGGATCAATCCTTACAAGAAGAGTGTTTATTCTCGTGTGGCAGGCGAGTTGGCTCGCGTCGATCCTCAAGCAGCTGTTGAGTGGTGTGAGGAAGTCTGCAATACGGATCTGGGCAATGGGATGACCCGCATGATCAGCGTGTATTGGGCCGGAAAAGACGGAGGCGCGGCGGACGCGATGAACTGGCTGCTCACGCTGCCTCCCGGCGTCAACAACCGGGGCGACATACGCGCGGCCTACCGTCAATTCGTGCTCAATGACGCCGACGGGGCAGCGGACTGGATCGAGTCGACAACGATCGAGCAGCGCGGGGAAAGGCGGCTTGAAGGGCCCATCGAAGCCTATATCAACTCGCTTTCCAGCCGGAGAAAGGATCCTCTAAGAGCAATCAAGTGGGTTGACTTTGTGCCCGAGGAGCGAAAACGCGGAACGCTGCTCATGATTTTGAAGAGGTGGTCTCGAAGGGATGCAGATGCAGCAGAGGCCTGGATCGCCCAATCTTCACTTTCCGAAGACATCCGCGCCGAGGCTCTGAAACAGTCCGCCCCCAAATTCCGTCGTTAGTTGAAGGGCGAAGGGCTCTCAACTCCCGGGTGGGCTGGCCCGGCTAATTCGGTGCGTTCGGTGTGTTGTCGTTTGGTGTGTTGCCGCCACCGAACCAACCCGACGGGAGCCCCAGCCATTTGACGCGAAGCCCCAGGCCGGCTCGATAGATCCATTGATCGAGATCTGCCGTCCAATTCGCCCTGTAGGTCGATTGGCCCAGGGAATCCTGCCTCGTCTGGGAGAACGCGATCGAGCGATCACCTAGCACGCGGTAGGCACCACCACCGAAGTAGAACGAAGCCACCAGTGATTTTACTCTCGCGGCTTCGATTTCGATTTCCAACCCAGGACCGACCGCGTCCACACCCTTCGAATCGTGATCGATGAGCACGAGTTCGCTCGTTGGCCCGAAATCGAAAGGCCGATATGCTCGCATCACCCGACCTTCGAAAGTAATCTCTCGATGGAGATACCTCGCAGAGGGCTTGATGGAAAGCTTCCAGTCTCCGATATCGAGGGGAATGGAGAGTCCAATGCTGGCTCCATAGAGGACGTTATCGAGGTCGGTGACCGTTGAGCTGCCCTGGCCGAGAATCGCGTTCTCAGGATATAGGGCGTTCGAAGGTGGCTTCAATCCTGAGGGATCTCCCTCGGCCGCAATTCGACGTCTCTGATGCGACACGTTTACGATCTCGCCTCCGATGAAGAAGCGGGGACGCAGCGGAATCTCGAGCACTGGTGTCAGCAACTCTAGGTTCCCTCCGATCTCCAACGCGTTTGTGTATGCATCGTTGCTATTGGCGGGACGGGGAGGGCTCAGGGGGTCATTGAGATCGATCGACGAAACCGTTCCTTGTTGCTCCTGGGTCGAGAAACCAACCACGACCGCGATGGCCGGAATCCATCGGTCATCGCCGTCGCGCTCCGTGGATTTCTCCGCGGCCGCGGCTGGAACCGTCATCAGGATGCAAGCCGCATGTATTGCGATCGAAAAGCGATAAACTGTTCGAGACATTAGATCCCAGTGTGTGATTGATTGGCAAATTCAGGAACGTGCGCAGTTGAAAAGTTTGAGTAGATTCTAGAGTATATTCGTCTGCGTGCCTTGCGCTATCGCTGAACTTCTTTCGCCGGTAAAAAAAGGGGTAGAATCCGGAGCTCGAGTTCAACGCCCTGGGCTCGAGATGGGCTGAGCGGGGAAACACCGCTGGTCTTGCGTTCGCATTTCGTCCGACTTCCGTTTGCCTAGAGAGACAAGAGTAATAGACAAGAGTAATAGAGAGACAAGTAGTGATTTCCGTCTTCTCAAAAGAGTGTCGACAGATTAAGATCGTTCTAGAGGACTCATGACGCCCAGAATCTCTTCGCCCGGTTTATCGCGGACGCTCTCGCTCGTCCCCATTTGGCTACTCCTGTTTCACGTCGTCGGCGCTCGAGCTCAAGGGCAAGATGCTGCGGCTGATCCGTGGGCGGGTGTGGAGGAGATGGTGGTCAGTGGTTCGACCGCCGGCGGAATTCTCGCAGACGTGGCCCAGTCGAACTCGGTCACGGCCTTTTCGTCCGAGGACCTCGAGGCGATCGGCGCGGCGGACATTTCAGATCTCGCCAACTTTACGCCGAACCTGGAAATCGTGACGGCCGGATCGACCTCGCCGACGTTCTTCATTCGGGGCATTGGTCTGAATGACTTCAACGCGAATGCGGCAGGTGCCGTCGCCGTATATCAAGACGACGTACCGCTCAATTCGCCTGCACTCCAGCTCGGCTCCCTTTTCGACATCGAGTCCGCGAATGTTCTACGCGGTCCTCAGGGAGCAGGCTCCTTCCGCAACGCCTCTGCAGGCGCGATCAAGGTCTATTCGAAGAAACCAACGGGCGATTTCGGTGCCAGTTTCAAGTCGGAATTCGGAAACTACGACTCCCGGGATTTCGAAGGCAGCCTACAGATTCCGATTACCGAGGAAACGCTCTGGGCGCGATTTTCCTTCCGCATTACCGAGCGCGACGGGACGATGAAAAATCGCTGTAACCGCGCGCCCAAGGTTTCCGACCGCATCCGGCGGCCCGGAGGCACTCCCGACAGGGGTCCATGGCAGTATTGCGGTGAACTGGTCAACGTTGGTCAGGTCTCTGGCGTAGACGCAGGTCAGCCGAAATGGATCAACAGTCGAGATAACTGGGCCGCTCGTGCGGTGTTCCTGGTGCAACCCGATCTGGGCCCTGACATCGATGTCGACATGGATTGGCTTTTCACGGTGCGCGGGAGTCGTCGCGACGAGCCCTCATTTCTCGGACAAACGCTCGGTGCCCAGGGCACGCAAAGGTGGCCGGACCCCAACGGCGGTCCGCCACTGAAACGACCGATCATCGGAATCCTTGGGGGTCAAGACTTCGGAGGATACATTCCGAAGGAGGTAGACGCCGAGAGAAGATCAATTTTGACTTCGCTGCGAAAGGGTTGTGAGCCTTGCGATATCAACGAAATCCGAGCTACAGCAGCGCAGGCACGCCGAATTCTCATGAGAAACCTTGCTCTCAACCTCGACAAGGAACCCCACAAAGGTGACTTCAGCCACACAGGTGGGACGACGAACGACACGGCTGGGGTATCCGCCAAAGGGACCTTCGAGTTCGGTGATGGCCTGGAGCTCACATCCACTACGGGTTGGGACCGCTGGCAGCGCAGCGTCGACACCGATCTTGACTTTTCTCCAAATACTCAATTTGAGTTCGAGACCGATGACGAGGGGGACCAGTTCTTTCAAGGGCTGAGTCTGACTGGACAGTTCTTCGAGGGTCTGGATGAAATATTCGGGGGGCCCCTCGAATGGGAAACTGGGGCTTTCATCCTCTATGAAGAACTCGATGTTCATGTGACGAGTGATTTCGGAGACAACACTTCGTTGGCTGGCGCACCGACCGACCGGGATTACACCCAGGACCTGACGAGCGTGGCGGGGTACGTCAACTTCAGCTGGGATTTCTGGGATGCGTTCACCCTCGATGGTGGGATGCGATACAACTGGGAAAGAAGGAAGATCGATTACGAACTCTCTGTACTCGTGGGGAGTCCGATCCTCCAGAAGGAGAAGATCACCGGCACGGAGCCGACCGGAACGCTTCGTTTGACCTGGCGGCCAACCGAGCAGTCGAGCATCTATGCGAAGTACACGCACGGCTGGAAGAGCGGAACGTTCAATGCCACCGGCAGCGTCAATCTTGGCGTGACGGATGCGAGCCCCGAGAAGATCGACGCCGTCGAGATCGGAATGCGCGGAAGCTATTTCGATGATCGATTCAATCTTGCGTTATCGCTCTTTCATTACACCTATCAGGATTACCAGCTCTTCACGTCCCAGAGCGGTTTTCTAACTCCGCCTCAGTTCGTCATCATCAACGCGAGCGATGTGGAACTTTTTGGCTCGGAGGTAGAAGCCACCATTCTTCCCTGGGAGGGGGGCTTGCTCGACGCGAAATTTGCATGGCTCGAAGGTGAGTTTCTGGACTTCGTTCAGGTTCAGCTAGTCAATGTTGGACAAGGAAACGTCGCCAGAATTCTCCCCAAGGAGCTCAACCGCTCGGGAAACCGGCTCCTCAACGCCCCAAAGTATACGATCACCCTGACGATGCAGCAGGCCATTCCACTGGGCCGATGGGGTTCACTTGTCGCGCGATGGGATGGCACGTGGAAAGACAAGACTTATTTCGACGCGACCGAGGGGAGGGGCATTACGAACGCGGCGAACCAGATTTTCCTTCCCAGAAATACGATCGGGCAGTCTCCGTATTGGATTCACAATGTCAGGCTGTCCTACATCACGCCCGACGAGACGATCGAAATCGCGGGCTGGATTCGAAACGTGGCCGACGAGGAGTACAAGGTCTTCGCTGCGGATTTGACTACATTTCAGAAGACCTCGCTCTTCTTCGTTGGCGATCCGAGAACATTCGGCGTCACCGCGTCATTCAGGTTCTGAACCGACCGCGGATTCATCGCGTCGTGTCAGGGATGGCTTCTATGTCCACTGAGTATGTCCACTGAATCACGGCCTAGGGAATTGCGTAGCCAAGTGCCCTGAGCTGATTCAATTCGAGTTCTCGGAGTTCGCGAGTCGGAGCCTCCCCCCAATCCGGACTGGCATCGAGGTGGGTATCCGCGACTGCGCGCAGCCGCTCGACTGTCTCCGGTCGGCTCTCTGCGAGATTTTCGAGTTCCCTTGGATCCTGATCACGATCGAATAGCTCTTCGTCGGGTTCGTCGTCTCCACGAGCCGCACCTCGGACGTATCGCAAGGGTCCTTCGGTGACGGCGATCTTGATTCGCGACACGTTGCTTCGCTGGCCCCAGGTCGAATCCAGGAACGCGAATCCGTGGTCGTCATCGACGGAATGGACTTCACCCGTCGCGGCAGCCAGGATTTCGGGCATTCGCGATTTCCCGTCGAGATCGTCACCGAGGGAGTCCACTCCGATCAGATCGAAAATGGTCGGCCAGATGTCGACATTTTGCGTTCGGGTCGGGACAACGAGACCCGGCTCGAGTCGAAATGGAAACCGCAGCAGAAATGGAACCTCCGTGGACTCGCGATATACGGCGCGTGCGTGACCTTCCAGGCCCCGCTCGCGAAAGGCCTCTCCATGATCTGACGTGATGACGACGAGCGTGTTGTCGGCCAGATCGAATTCCGTCAAGTACTCGAACAGGATTCTGAGGGTTTCGTCTGTCCAGCGGATCGAACTGTCGTACTTGTCCGAATACTCGCTTCCAAAGATCGCCGACTCTTCGTCGTACAGATATTCATGCACATCCATGAAATGCATATAGAGGAACCATCGGCCGTCATGACCCCTCATCCTTAGGAACTCGATCCCCGCTGCGACGAGGTCCTGGTCCGTACCATGACCCGAAATCGTGGGGTTCTGGGCGCGGACCTTCGTATCTATCCTGCGTGGGGCAGGGCGTTCATAGATGTCGAACCCTTGTTCGAAACCAAAAGTCGGTGCAACCCACCCGTTTCGATAGAGACCGATCGTCCGAAAGCCCGACTCACGAAGCAGCTCGGCAGGCATCACGGTCTCGTCAGCCACGAGGTGGTTATAGCGTGTGACTCCGGTCCTCATCGGATAGAGACCGGACCAGAGTGAAGCCATCGAGCATTTTGTCCAGGAAGATTGAGCGAGGTGGCGGTCGAAACGAACGCCCGTCGAGGTGAATTCATCGAGCGACGGCGAGGTGTCGCGTTCGTAGCCATAGGCGCCTAGTCTATCCGCCCGAAGGGTATCGATGAGGATGAACAAGACGTTGACGTCGTCTCGCTCGGCGAGGCGTTCGATGTCTTCCACCGACCCGACGGCTCTTCGATCGCGGATAGGCGGATGGATTTCGATCATCGTCGACAACAGCCAAAGCACGATCAGGCCGCCCGCGAGGATCCAAATCCAGTTCTTTTGGAGTAGTGTATCTAGCATGATGCAAACGATAACTCAGTTGTGCGGCATTTTGCGTCCGGGTCGCGGTCTCTCGAAGATGATCGCGATGGGCTTGATCGCAATCACGATTGTGGGTTGTGATTCCAACAAGCCTCAAGACGAGGTGCGCGAGCGACTCGAGGCAGGAGATGTCGCCGGAAGCCTCGAGCTTCTTCGCGAATTGATCTCGGATGATCCAGAGAACGCTGAGCTGCTCTATCTGTATGGTCGGGTCCTCAAAGATGCCGGACAGCCGGGTGCTGCAGAGTGGCCTCTTCGAAAGGCAATGGAGGATTCGGACTGGTTCAGACCGGCCGCTATTCTGGTTGCGTCGATCGCGATGCGCGGGAGAAATCTAGATACCGCAATCTCGATATTCGAAGAGATCCTCGAGGTCGATCCGGAGGATATCGACGTTCGACTCTTGCGGGCGAACGCTTGTGCCGAATCTCCGAGGCATACCGAGGAGGCGCTGGCGGAAGTCGACCGCATTCTCGAGATTTCGCCTGACGAGGTCCGAGCCTATAAGCCACGCGTTCTGGCGTATCTGGGTCTCGACCAGCCGGAAGAGGCGAAGCTGGTACTCGAAGAACTTGGCGTTCGGCTCGAAGAACTCGAAAGTGGCGACGAGATGCGCGGCTGGCATTGCGCAACGATGGCGATCTTTGCGGATGAGAGCGGAGAGGAGACCCTCGCCGAAGAGCGCTGGGCGAGCTGTGAAGAGGAGTTTCCGGCACATGCCAATGTCGTCGAAAAATCCATCCTGTTTCACAAGGATCGCGGTGAGCTGGAGCGCGCGTTGGAGGTCGCGGAAAGGGCGTTCGAAGTCGATTCCTCCCAACGGTCGGGCTACCGAATCGTCGTTGCGGATCTCCTGCGGCTCCAGGGAAGAGACGACGATGCCGAGAGCCTGCTGAAGGAGATGATCGGGCAGAAAGCGTCCGGGCAGAATCCAGCCCACCCCTGGCTCGTCCTGGCGAATCACTATCAAGAAGTCGGCGACCTCGTCGCCGCGACGGACTCGCTCGAGAACGGCCTGGCGATTGCAGAAAAAATCTATGGTCCGCAACCCGACCTCTTGTTCCTTCTCGCGGATCTCATGATCCAGATCGACCGGGATGAGGAAGCACTGGAATTGACGCGGCGGATGACGGTTGCTGCGCATCGCAGCCTCGTCCGCGCGCGCGTCGCGCACAAGCGAAAGAGATATGCTTCAGCACTCGACTTCTATCGTGAGACCATGCGACTTTGGCCGGAAAACACGTATGCACCCTATCACGCCGGTTGGGTGGCAATGCAGATCGGGGATTTCGACCTCGCGCTCCAAAACTTCATTGGGTCGGTCCGAGTCGAGGGTGAGACCGACGCCCGATTTCAAGCTGCGCGGATCATGGCCGAGGAGGGGCGCTGGGTCTCCGCTCTCAAGATGCTGGGCGGCGGCGGGCCGAGCGCGAACGCCCGCTTGAATCTCTACAGAATTGAACTGTTGGCACGGTATGGCGAAGAGGGCTCCGGATTGGAAGCGGCCAAGGAATTGGGAAAGCGCCAGCCAAGGGTCTTTGGCCGGGCGGTCGAGGTGGCCACGAATGAGTGGGGTCGTAGCGACGGAGCCGAGAGTGCGTGGAAGATCGTCGGGCCGCTGGTTTCGCGCGACTTTCCACCTTTCGTTCATCTTCCGATCTTGCGGTCAGCGACGACATGGGCGCCTGGGGAGGAGGAACTCGAGTTGCTCGAACCCCTGGTGCTGAAGGCCGTCGAGTCCGAACCGGCGGGTGCCTTTCCCAGGGAGATCGAGGGCCTATACCTGGAGCGGACGGGCGCCGCGAAAGAGGCCGAGGCGAGCTATCGACTCGCGCTCGAAGCGGAGCCCGGGCGATCGACCACGCTCCTGCGGCTAGCGCGCCTAGTGGCGGAGGAAGACCCGCAAGGGGCGGTCGTACTCGTCGATCGCGGGCTGACCGATGAGTTCGATGCCGAACTCTTTCTCGCAGCAATGTCCGCATTGAATGACACCCAGGGGGGCATCGGGCTCGCCGAGCGGGCACTAGAAATCGAACCGACGAGTGGCCGAATCGCCCTCGTCCTCGGGGAACTGCTGGAGCGACAAGGGGGGCCAGAGCGCCGCATACTGAGACTGGCCAACAGGGCACTCCGATTCCGGGTAGGTGCGGAAGCCGAGGCTCTTCGCGATCGAGTTTTGCCTCTGAAAGAGGCTGATTCTCAGCAGGGCTCGATCCCCCAAGGGAAAAGAGACCAGAAAATTGCGTCGAGCCCACAATTCCGCGACACCCAATCGGCCGTTCATGATACTTTAATTCAGGACTTCTCGGCGATTTTGCCGATTTGTGTTGGAGATACACACCTATGACTATTCAGAACAGATTAGCCGTTACGCTTCTGTCGTTCTTAGCGTCCACGGCGCTTGTCGGATCGGCGACGGCGGACTGCACAGGATCGACCTGTAGCTTGGGCGGTCAAAATAGATTTCAGATCGGTTCATCCCTTCCTATCC
>Ga0164313_10004161_pt1 | contig 12924 bp, 13 predicted proteins | sample GuaBasSedimGuay4_FD_113735 | JGI IMG/M metagenome (GOLD analysis project Ga0164313, IMG submission 113735) | Subseafloor sediment microbial communities from Guaymas Basin, Gulf of California, Mexico - Guay4, Core 4569-4, 0-3 cm | ecosystem: Environmental > Aquatic > Marine > Hydrothermal vents... | reverse complement strand
TTCTACAGGGTCATGCGCCACAAGCTGAACTGGGGCGGCACGCGGCGGCGCTTCGGAAAGAATTCCTGATGCTGCGCGAACTGCGGGTCGGCAATCTGGCACTGGTTGATGATCTTGTCCTGACCCTCGAGGCGGGATTGACAATGCTCACGGGCGAAACCGGTGCCGGGAAATCCCTCATCGCGGGCGCTCTCTCCCTTCTGACAGGTGGCAAGGCGGACCGGCAGGTCATCCGCAAGGGTGAGGAACTGGCTTTTGTGGAAGGCGTTTTCGACCTCGATTCGGAAGAGGCACTTCGCGATAAAGCCGCCACCCTCGGCATTCGTTTGGGTTCCGACGGCATTCTGGTCCTGCGGCGTGAACTCAGGCGTGAAGGCAGGGGTCGTGTCCTGATCAACGGGTTGGTTTCTTCACTGCCTCTGCTTGAACAGATAGGCGGAGAACTCCTGGCCATCCAAAGCCAGGATCAGCAGCGCCTTCTATCCCTGGCTTCCTTCCCCGGAGATTTTCTCGATGCGGTCCTGGATAATGGGGCCGAACGTCAGAGAGTGGCCGGCGCGCTGGATAGTTACCGCGCATTGCAGGGTCAATATGAAGCACGTCTGCGCGAAGAGCAGTTGGCCCGGGAACAGCTGGATATCTGGCGTTATCAGCAAAGGGAGTTGGATGAAGCCGGGCTGACGCCTGGTGAAGAAGAGATGCTGGGCGAAAAACTGGCCATGGGCCGCAACTCGCGGGCCCTTCTCGAAGCCGCCGGAACTGCCAGGCAGGGACTGACCGAAGGACAAATCAACGCCAGGCAGTTGCTGGGGTCGGCCGAAAGCGTTTTGTCGCCCCTGGCCGCAGAAAGCCCACGTCTTCAGAATATCCTGGAAATGATCAGGGACGCTGGGGCCGCTGCCAGTGAAGCGGCCGCGGACCTGGAACGCTTTCTCGACGGCGTGGATGTCGATCCTTCCCAGCTGGATGATCTGGAAGCTCGCAAGGCCATGTATGAGGATCTGCGGCGAAAATACGACCGAACGGTGGAAGGTTTGATCGAGTTGCACGGCGCCCTGACCGAGCGCATATCCCGTCAGGAAGAAGCCGCTTCGGACCTGGAGCTGCTCGCCGACAAACGGGACGAGGCCCGCCAGGAGTTGACCTCCGCCGCTGAAGCCCTGCGGGATAATCGTATGGTGGGGGCCGGGAAGGTTGCGGCCATGGCTGTGGAGACCATCAGGCCGCTGGCCCTACCGGAACTGGAACTGGAGTTCCGCGTCGAACCTGATCTGGAAGAAAACGGTCTGGTGCAAGTTGCCGGACAGCCCTGTCGGATCACCGCCAAAGGAGCCGACAGGGTCCAGTTGCTGGCCAGAACCAATCGTGGTGAAGGGATGGGGGAGGTGGGCCGCATCGCTTCCGGGGGTGAAAAATCCCGGATCTATCTCGGCTTGTCGGTCCTGCGGCGCCGTGACACCCAACAGCCCCTTCAGCTTTTCGACGAAATAGACGCCGGTCTGGGCATGGACAACGCGGTTCCGGTGGCGGAACTGTTGGGCCGGCTGGCGGTTGACGGGCAAGTGATCTGCATTACCCATCTGCCCACGGTCGCGGCCCGGGGCGACCATCACCTCAAGGTGGAGAAGGTCGTCAACGACGGCAGGACCGTCCTGCGGGTCGTGTCCATTCCGGGTGAGGCCCGGGTTGTGGAAATTGCCCGCCTGCTCGGCGGGGACAAGAGCGGGGCCAAGGGTGGTTTGGACAAGCAGGCCGCCTACGCGCGGGAATTGTTGGGACAGGGATGAATTTTCAGACCGAGGCGTGATGACAAGGAATTTGACGCCAACGGCTTCATGTTACATAATTCCGCGACCACAGGTGCGCCCGTAGCTCAGCTGGATAGAGCGTCTGCCTCCGGAGCAGAAGGTCATGGGTTCGAATCCCGTCGGGCGTACCACCCAAACCATCCGTGTGAACCATGACAGTTATTCGTCTCATTCTTCTTTTTCTTCTCGGCCTGCTCGGCCGTAGAATCTATCGTGCCTTCAAGTCTCCGGTGCAAAACACCCCCGAAAATCCCAAGGTTATGGATGATCTGACGGAACAGGATATCAGTGATGCGGATTTCGAAGAGATCCCGTAGAAAATCCGCCATGTTCGATTCCCGGTTCCGGGACGGCAGTGGTGGTGATTTCCCCCTGCGCCAATACCTGCGCTGCAGGGAGGAATTTACCAGCCGACTGGTTCACACCCTGCTTTATGTGGCTTTTGTGGTGACTCTTTTGATATTCACCCGCACCCTCAGCAATCTTTTTGCCACTCACGGCGCCGATCTCAACCCCTGGTACCACCGGACAGCCCTGCTCCTGATGGGGCTTTTTATCCTTTCAGTTCTTCGGCGTTTGTATTACAAAGTGATGGAACTGAGGGAAATACGGGTGGAAATGAACCGCCTGGAGGGGGAATTTCGTAGTCAGGATCAATAGATTCCCTGTCAACTGACGGTGAAGTTTGCCGAATAACAGTCAGGATGGAGATCTCGCCCCAGGCGAGGTCCCCTTATAGTGCTTTCCAACCTTCAAGTATCCAGAGGAATGACGATGCAGCAGCTGATCAACAAATTGAAAAACAAGGAAGCCCGTCTCGGGATACTCGGCCTGGGATATGTCGGATTGCCCCTGGCCGTTTCCTTCGCCAAGGCCGGGTTCCATGTAACGGGCTTCGACCTGGATGAAACCAAGGTCGCGGCCGTCAATGCCGGGGACAGCTACATCATCGACATCGCCAGTGATGAACTGGCTGAAGTCGTTGGGTCCGGACACTTGACCGCAACCACGGATTTTTCCCTGTTGGCCGCCGTGGACAGTGTGAACATCTGTGTGCCGACCCCTCTGGGCAAGACCAGGGACCCGGATATCTCCTACATCCAGTCCGCCGTTGGATCCATTGCCGCGAGCATGCACTCCGGCCTTCTGGTGGTCCTGGAAAGCACAACTTACCCGGGCACAACCGAAGAGGTTATCCTGCCGCTGCTGAGTGAGAATGGGTTCGAGGTGGGGAAGGACCTTTTCCTGGCCTTCTCGCCCGAGCGCGTCGATCCCGGAAATGCCACCTATAACACGATCAATATTCCCAAGGTCGTCGGCGGTGTCACCGCCAATTGCACAGAAGTCGCGTGCAGTCTCTATGGCCAGGTGATGGACACGGTGGTTCCCGTCTCTTCGGTGCGGGTGGCTGAGACGGTGAAGCTGCTGGAAAACACTTTTCGCAGCGTGAACATCGGGCTGGTCAACGAAGTCGCGCTGATGTGCAGCGCCATGGATATCGATGTCTGGGAAGTGATCGACGGCGCCGCCACCAAACCATTCGGTTTCATGCCCTTCTATCCCGGACCGGGTCTGGGTGGACATTGCATTCCCATCGACCCGTTCTATTTGTCCTGGAAGGCCAAGCAGGCCGGGTCAGAGGCACGCTTCATCGACCTGGCCGGCCAGGTCAACAGCTATATGCCGCGTCATGTGCTTAAACTGGTGACGCGGGCGTTGAACGACCGCCGCAAATCGGTCAACGGCAGCAAGGTGCTGGTGGTGGGGGTGGCCTACAAACCAGGTATCGACGACATGCGCGAATCTCCCGCCCTGGACATCCTGGAGATGCTTTCCAGCCTCGGCGCCGAGACCTCGTGGTACGATCCCCATGTGGAATCGCTGCCCGCGTCGATGAACTGGACCAAATTCGAGGATTGGTCCGCCGAGGCGGTTGCGGCTTTCGACGCCGTGGTTATCGTGACTCCTCATTCCACGGTGGACCATACCCTGCTGTTGGACACTGGTCCGGTGATCATCGATACGCGCAATGCCCTGAAGGGGCACAAATCCAAGGATCTGATCAAACTTTGATATTACTGCGGACCGTACGCGAAGGGAATTTCAGGATATGAGTAAATACCTGGTGACCGGGGGAGCGGGCTTCATCGGATCTCATCTCAGCCGGGAATTGGTGGCAAGGGACCACGAGGTGGTGGTCCTGGATAACCTCTCCACAGGCCGTTTGGAAAATATTGCCGATATCATCGACGACCTCGAATTCCATGAGGGATCCATTACGGATATCGATACGGTCAAGAAGTGCTGTACCGGAGTCGACTGCGTTTTTCATCAGGCAGCCCTGCCCAGCGTTCCACGAAGCGTGGCCGATCCCCTGACCAGTGACGAACAGAATGTCGGCGGAACCCTGCGTGTGTTCTGGGGTGCCCATGAGATGGGTGTCAGAAGGGTCGTATTTGCCGCCAGCAGTTCCATCTATGGTGACACCGAGGAATTGCCGAAACATGAGAAGATGCAGCCGCGGCCCATGTCTCCCTACGCCGTGAACAAGCGGGTGGGGGAGTTGTACGGCGCGGTTTTCAACAATCTCTACGGTTTGAGCACGATCGGCCTGAGATACTTCAATGTGTTCGGACCCCGGCAGGACCCAGCCAGCCAGTATGCGGCCGTGGTGCCCAAGTTCATCACCGCGTTTCTGGCGGGTGAGCCCCCTGTCATTCATGGGGACGGATCGCAGTCCCGGGACTTCACCTTCATTCAGAATGTGGTGGAGGCCAACATTGCCGCCTGCGCGGCCAGGCCCGAGGCCGGTGGGCGTTCCTACAACATCGCTTTGGGTGGGCGAATCACCGTGAAGGATCTCTGTCTACAGATTCGGGATCTCATTGGCACGGACGTCGAGCCCCGGTATGATGAAACGCGCCCCGGTGACGTAATGCATTCCCAGGCGGACGTGAGCCTGGCTCGCGAGTATCTGGAATACGTGGGGTCAGTCGATCTTGATCAGGGCCTGGAAAGAACAGTAAATTGGTATCGGGATAATGCCTGAGTGATGGAGGACCGGCATGGGTAACAGAATTGATGTAGCGCCAATCGCGACACCTTGCAGTTCCTGGCGTCGGCCCGTGGCCTGGATCGTCCTGGTCACCCTCATGCTGAATCCCCTGCTGGTCCTGGGTCAGAATGCTGGTGACTCACCAATGATCCTGCAGTCCGGGGATACCATCAAGCTGTCCGTGCCGGGTAGACCCGATCTGACATATGAATTTATTATCGATTCGGCTGGTCGCGGGAACATTCCCCAAGTCGGGGAAATTCCCCTGGCCGGAATGTCCGTGCCCGAAGCGACTCTTTTCATCAAACAGAAACTGCGTTTGTTCTACCCCGACGATCTCGACACCCTTCACCTGGAAGTGAATCGCAGCTGGGCCACAAAAATCTATGTGATGGGCGCGGTTTCCCGTCCCGGTGTCCAACTCTTCGATGACGTTCCTTCCCTGTGGGATATCCTTCGTTCGTCCGGCGGTCCGGCCGCCAACGCGGACCTCAGGCAAGCCCGGATTATCCGTGAAGAGGATGGGGTTCCCCAGGTCCATTCCCTGGACCTGGCCGGCATCATGGAGGGAAGGACCATACCGGTTTTCCTGATGCGCGACGGCGACACCCTGGTCATTCCCACCCTGCTGGAGGGGACATCCGGTGTTCCCCCGACCCAGGGGGTCAAGGTTTTCGGTGGAGTGGAAATTCCCACGATCGTTCCGATCGAGGATCCCACGCCGATGATCGATGTCCTCATGCTGGCCGGCGCGCCCAATGAAACAGCCAACATCAAGGTGGTCTGGTGGGTCCATGAAGATGGCGGCCAAATCGTTTCCACACTGGTCAATCTTGAAGATTACCTGCAGAGGGCTGATCCGTTGGGAAATCCCCAAGTTTATCCTGGGGACACGGTTCACGTGAAATATGACAAGAGCGGGTGGTTCTGGACCTACGTGCCGCGGTTTCTCGTAATGATGGCCTCGCTCATCACCATCGCGATCGGCTACGACCGGTTGGTGAACGACAATTAGTCTTCTTCTCCACTGAAGAGGATACGCCTGAAGGCCAGGAAGAATACCAGGCCGATGACCACCGCCAGCCACAGGGTGAACAGGCGAACCAGCAGGGCCACCGCAGCGCCCGTCGCCCCAGGTATGGCCAGGGTACCGAGCAGCCAGATGATGGTCGCCTCGGTTCCGCCCAATCCTCCCGGCAAAAACGACAGGGATCCCACCAGCGTACCCGCGGCGTAGACAAAGAGGGCCTGGCCCAGAGGCACCGGGACACCCAGCCCCTGGCATACGAGCCACAAGCCAAGGCATTCACACATCCAGGCCAGGGTGGACAGGGTCACCGAGAACAAGGCCTGCTTCACTCCAAGAAGACGGCCCATGGAATCCATGGCTTCGTCCAGGCCGACCCGGTGACGCGCCAGGAGTTCCGAACGCGCTGCCCGTCCGAGAAGCCGGGTCCTGATGGCCTTGCTCTGGAACAGGGCCAGAAACAGGGGGACCGCGGCGGCCGCGATGAGCCCCGTCGTCAGGCCGGCCATGGGGCCGGGCCAAAAGAAAACCCCAGCGGCCGCCAGGATCAACACGGCCAGGAAATCATAGATCCGTTCCGCAAGTACGATGGGGAGGCCCTTGGCCAGGGATATCCCGAATTTTTCCCGCAAAATGCCGGCCTTGAAAACCTCACCGACTTTTCCCGGCGTGATGACCATGACATAGGTGGAAAAATAGAGTCCAACCGACTCCCGCAGGGGGATGCGTGAATCAAGAGCCCGTAAATACACTTCCCAGCGCCAAAATCTCAGCGCGTAATTCACCAAAGAAAGTCCAGCCAGAACGCCCAGTTGCCAGGTGGGATAGCCGGCCAGCTCGCGACGGATATCATCCAGGCCAAAAAAGAGGGCCAGGGCTGCGTAGAGGGCCACGGAAAAGCCGATGACGGCAAATGAACGGGAAGTGAGTTTGCGAGGCAATTTCATTGGTCTCCAGCCGGAGCAGACAAAAGATCAAGAATTGTGAAGTTTTCCTTATTGGAACCTGTTCCCATGCATCGCTAGGATGGTGCTGCGTGAGGTTTTTGGCAACCAGGAAAAGTCCTTTGCATTGTAAAAATATTATCAAATATGGTGAAATGACAATTATTGTGTTGCGGATTGATCCCATATCGGGTAGAATAAGGATTCTACCATCAAGGTTCCCGATTCGGGGGAGTCTGGGGCCACGGAGGACCAAGACATCAGTACCGCGCTCAAGGCGGTCGGCATATGCGCATAGTTATAGGTTTAATTGGTGGTGATCATGCGAAATAGACTATTTTCAAGTAGAAGCCCGGAGGGGGCATTTATGAGACGGGGAGCTTTAAATCCAGAGAATCCCGATCGTTCTGATCCGGATCTCGCCAGCCAGAGTGGTGGCGCGGCAGCTGCCGCGATGCCACATGGCCTTCAGATCGATGGGGCCAGCCTTCCTGGCCAGGCCTTCGATGCACTCACTGCACACGTTGAAACAGTAACCGACCGGGGCCTGGATTTCAGCCGGCTTCAGGGGTCATTCTATCTGGCGGTCAAACGGGTTTTCGATGTTTTGGTTTCCCTGTTTGCCCTGGCCATATTCGGATTGATGCTCCCGTTGCTGACTTTGATCATCAAGCTGGATTCTCCCGGCCCGGTTTTTTATTCCCAGGAAAGGGTCGGGCTCAACCGTCGGCGCCCTCGACTGGCGTATCGCGGCGATGACCGCCGCAAGATTCTGCAGCCCGGGCGTCCCTTCAATGTTTTCAAACTGCGGACCATGGGGACCAACGCCGAAGCTGCCGGGCCCCAGATGGCCAAGGTTGATGATGTGCGGGTGACCCGTGTCGGGAAATTCCTGCGCCGAAGCCGGCTCGATGAAGTGCCTCAGTTCCTGAATATTCTGCGCGGTGAGATGAGCCTCATCGGACCGAGGCCCGAGCGCATGGTTTTCGTTCGGAAACTGGAACATGAAATCCCCAACTACCGTGACAGATTGCTGGTTTTGCCGGGCATTACCGGCCTGGCCCAGGTCATCAACGGTTATGACGACGGCCTTGACTCGATTCGACGCAAGATCGAACTGGATCGCCAGTACATCAGGAAGGCCGGTTTCCGTCAGGATAGTAGCATTCTTTTGGCTACTGTTTCGGTGGTTCTGAAGGGTGAAGGCGCGCGTTAGTCGTCGCGGGGTTCGTCAATTGATTCCGGAATGAATTGGGATTGAATCCGAAAGGGTCGCTCCATGGGAGCGGCCCTTCTTCTGTCAATCCCTGCTTGATTCGGTTCCTGTGCCCATGCATAATTCGCCGAGGCACTTCATCGGAACTGCCTTGGAACCTTCCCATCAATTTTGCGAACCCGGGAACCCAGAGTCTTCATGAAACCCGTAATTCTTGTTATCGACGACGAAGAGGCAATTCGCCTGTTCCTGAAGGCCACCCTCGAGGATGAGGGGTACGATGTCCTGACGGCGTCCACCGGTGGTGAGGGACTCGAACTGGCCAGGGACCGGGTTCCGGATCTGGTGCTGCTGGATCTGATGCTGCCGGACATGAGCGGGATTCAGGTTCTGGGTGGTCTCAAAAGTTCCCTGCCGCATATCTGTGTGGTCATGATTACCGCCTACCGGGAAACCGATACCGCGGTGCAGGCGATGAAACTGGACGCGTTCGACTACGTCAATAAACCCATCAATCTGGACCGGCTGTTGAAAGTCGTGGTCAAGGCCCTGGAGAGCAACGCCGATGCCCGTCGCAGATACCGGGACCAGCACCAGGGTGATCTTTTCGGGGGCGTGGACGACGTTGTTCCCAGCCAGTCACCCTGTATGCTGGAGATCTACGACACGGTTCGCAAAATCGCAGCCGGTGAATCCACCACGGTCTTGATCGAGGGGGAATCCGGGGCCGGGAAAGACGTGGTGGCCAACCTCATCCACCGAACGTCCCTTCGCCGGGACAGCGCCCTGTTGGAAATCAATTGCGCGGCCCTGCCTGAGCATCTGCTCGAAAGCGAATTGTTCGGTCACGAGAAGGGGTCCTTCACCGGGGCAGTCGCCCAGAAAAAGGGGCTGCTGGAACTGGCCGATTCCGGGACCCTGTTCCTGGATGAAATCGGTGAGATGACCCTGCCTGTCCAGGTCAAGCTTCTGCGTGTCCTGGAAAAGATGAATTTCCGGCGTGTGGGGGGTGTGGAAGACATCTCCGTGAATGTCCGCATCGTGGCCGCGACCAATCGCAACCTTGAAAGCCAGGTACGTGCGGGATCCTTCCGGGAGGATCTCTACTACAGGCTCAATGTTGTGAATCTCGAAGTGCCTCCGTTGCGTGACCGGTCTGAAGACATCATGCCCCTGGTCGAATACTTCCTGGGTGTTTTCAATCTCAAATTCGGGAAGTCGTTCACCGGTGTCAGCGAAGACGCCCGCCGGGCACTGTTGGATTACCGCTGGCCGGGAAATATCCGTGAGCTCAAGAATCTGTTGGAGCGCAGTGTCCTGCTGGGGGACGGTGAAATCCTGGAAGAAGGCCATCTTCAGTTGCAGGCCGGGGGAGTCCAGGAGGGAGATCTTTCCGGGGTACTCCAGGATGTTTTAAGGAAACCCCTGCCGGATGATGGTGTTGACCTGGAGGGCCTGGTGAGCGAGTTTGAGGAATCACTGGTTCGCAAGGCCTTCGAGTCCGCCGAGGGCAATCAGACCGAGGCCGCCCGCCTGCTGGGTCTCAATCGCGACAAATTCCGTTACCGGCTGAAACAATACGGAATCAAGGGATCATGAAACTTCCTTTCTGCAGTCATCTGAAATTTTCTTGTACGCCAAAGGCGTTGCTGTTGGTGCTGGGCCTTTTTCTGGTTTTCCATTCGTTGTCCGGTTGCGGGGTCTACTCCGCCAGCAGTGGCCGGGTTGATGAAAACCTTAAAAAAGTCGCCGTGCAATACCTCGAGAATTTGACCCCCGAGCCCAACCTGGGTGTGGAACTTTCCGACGTCATCATTTTCGCCCTGCAGGTGGACAACACGCTCAAGGTGGTCGACGAAGCGAGTGCGGACAGCATAATCAGCGGCAAGGTGGTCAGGTATACCCGGCGCGAAGTTGCGACGACTACGGAATTGACCGTCGATGAGTATCAGGTCCAGATCGCGGTCGTGCTGACCTTCACCATCCGGGCCACGGGTGAAAAGATATTCGACCAGCGCCGGTTCACCGGCACCGGCAACTATGTGCTCAACGATACACAGGGCACATCCGAAGAGACCGGTCGCAACGAAGCGGTCGAGGAAATCGTGCGCGACATCCTGGCGCAGGTCGTCGAGGACTGGTAACCGAAAAGGAGTTCCGTGGGCTATCGGCAAAAACGCAAAGGCGCGGACGTTCCCGGCTTTCAGGCCCTGGTTGACCAGGATTTGAAAACCGGGAATTTTCGGCCTGTCTATCTGCTCGCCGGCGAGGATACCCTGCGCATCGAGGGCGTCGTGGAAAAGATCCGCAAGGATGCCCTCGGTGAAAGCGGTTCGGCCTTCAACTTCCATGTTTTTCAGGGAGACCAGACTCCCGTGGAGAGGGTTATTCAGCAGGCCCTGAGTCTGCCCATGTTGGGTAAGCTGCAGGTGATATGGGTCAAACAGGCGGACAAGTGCCTGGGCAGTCAGGATACGCAGGGCGCCCTGGAGAAATATCTGTCCAATCCAGTCCAGGAAACCATTCTGCTTCTGTCGGCCGACAAGGTCGACAAGCGAAAAAAATGGGTGAAAATCTGCCAGGAAAAAAAGTATCTCTTCGATTTTACTCCGCCATCGGGCGAAGCCCTCGTCCAGTGGGTCCTGAAAGCCGCCCGGCGCGAAAAACTTCCGCTGGAAGCGGACCAGGCCAGGATTCTCTGTGACCTGGTGGGCAATGATCTGATGAGCCTGAAGAGTGAAATTGACAAGCTTGCCCTACTAGTTGAAGACCGGGGAAAGGCCATCGGTGCCGAGGAACTTGGGCGGATCATCATGGATCAGGCGGCCCTTGAAGGTTACGAGATCACCGCTAACCTGGAACCCGGTAAAACTCAGGAAGTGCTCAAGACCTGGTTCAGGCTGTCGGAATGGGGGAGATCGCCTTATGAGATCGCCCCCCTGCTCATATCCCGGGTTAGGAAAGGCGCCATTCTATCCGCGGGTCGTGCCCAGAACATGGCGGACAGGGAAATCGGCGCTTTGTCGGGCCAGAATCCCTGGAGTTTTCGTTATTTGGAGCCCATGGTTCGCGGAATGGGAAAAAACGGTTTGGGATCGGCCTTGAAGGCTGCCCTAGAGTGTGATCGGCGTTTGAAGGGATCTCCTTTGAAACCGAATATCATAATCGAAAAACTCATCATGGACCTGTGTCGGTCCGATGGTGACTGAATTGAAGTCGGCCGGCCGATGACTGACCGGTCGAATAACACCCCTGAAAGGACTCGACATGTCTGACGGATTGATGGAATTCACCGACGCTGATTTCGATAATACGATAGCTTCGAGTGAAATTCCGGTTCTGGTTGATTTTTGGGCGCCATGGTGCGGGCCCTGTAAAGCGATGACCCCGACAATTGAAAAACTGGCCCATGAATTCGCGGGCCGGGTTTTGGTTGCAAAGATGGATATTCAGGCCAATCCGTTGGCTGCCGGCAAGCTGGGGATCCGCAGTATCCCGACTTTGCTTTTTTTCAAGAACGGAACGGTGGCAGAGTCGTTGATAGGCGCGGCCAGCGAGGACAAGATCCGGGACAAGATGGACTTGATCCTGGAATGATTCCCGATCCTTTTTCCAGGGAAATCCGGCTGAAGGGGGTGCCAATTATTTGGCCTGTTTTCAGCCAATTTACCTTACTTAACATAATATACATTATGCGCAATAAATTAAGCTGGCGGTGCAACCTGCTGGAATATAGGGAATTGGCTATTGGTCTTTGGATGCGTGAACGGGGATCCTGTCCGCAAGTTCGTCCAGATATGGCAAGCGCCAGTCTTCACCGAAGATGGCTTTGGTGAAACCAAGGACGGACATGGACAGGACAACCAGGAAAAAAACCAGCCGCAGGGCGATAACCAGCAGGAAACCCAGCAAAGGCAACCGTCCGAGGGTGACATCGACGATCCAGATGAAGAAGACCCCCACCACCTCGATGAAAAGCAGCGCGAATCCCTGACGGGAATGGCGGGCCAGGAATTCGGATTTTGTGGAGGAAAGCAGCGGCACGAATACCAGGACCGAAAGGTAGCACAGGGCTCCAAGCCAGCGGTCACGAACGGATATGTTGTTTTCCATGGTTCATTTCTCCCCTGGGCGGGGTCGGCACTGGACCTTTCGGAGTAACGGACGCGGCCATCCTACTTTGTTTTACGGCCGCTGGGAAACAATGTTTAGCCCGGATTTCGCCCGAAAGGAAGATATGGCCGGCTTGAATGGCTTTCAATTGTTCCGCAAATCCTCCCGCAAGTGGCGTGGTGTGGATTTCATGGCCCTTGTGCCCGAGAAGGCCTGTGAATGGACCCAGGGTGACATGCCTGGGCAGATCATCCTGCTTCAGCGACGATTCAGTACCGGCCTCCTGGGACGTTTCCTCCAACCAAGGCTCATGGAAGCGAAAAAACACATCCGGATTCCACTCGAGGACCGGGGTTCCTTTATTTGGACCCAGATTGACGGCAAACGAACGGTCAGGGACATGGCCGAAGCTTTCGGTAAAGAGTTTCCCGGGGAAAAAGATCAGGTTCCCGAGCGGGTGGCCACCTATCTCTACCAAATGGCGGACAACAAATTGATAGGATTCGTTAATTTCAAGGTTTGAAAGCGTTTATCCTGTTTTGATAACAATTTTGATGATGTGAAAAGGCAATTTTGTTGATTATTCCTGTGAACATGTCAAAATAGATAAAACCGTTGTGGCAGGAACCTCGCCAGCCTGCAATAGCGCTTCTTTTTTATGGCGTGAGGAGTCAAACCGGTAATCTGCTAATGAGCCGCCAAATCCTCGATTTTTTCATCTTTTTTGCCAGGCATATGCTTCTGGCCTTCATGGTCTTTGC
>Ga0164313_10004160_pt1 | contig 12925 bp, 6 predicted proteins | sample GuaBasSedimGuay4_FD_113735 | JGI IMG/M metagenome (GOLD analysis project Ga0164313, IMG submission 113735) | Subseafloor sediment microbial communities from Guaymas Basin, Gulf of California, Mexico - Guay4, Core 4569-4, 0-3 cm | ecosystem: Environmental > Aquatic > Marine > Hydrothermal vents >... | reverse complement strand
CACGGGATTCATCTTCTGGATTCCATTGCCCCTGCTCGGCTTTCCCGTCGAGATGATCCTCATCCAGAAGTCGATCAGCCTGGTCTATCAGTACTGGCTCCACACCGAGCTCATTGGGAAGCTCGGCTGGTTTGGCGTCATCTTCAACACGCCTTCACATCACCGGGTGCATCACGGACGCAATCCGATCTACCTCGACCGCAACCATGCGGGCATTTTCATCATCTGGGACAAGATGTTCGGCACGTTCGAGCCCGAGGGCGAGACGCTCGACTACGGGCTCACCAAGAACATTCACACCTACAACCCCATCCGTATCGCCTTCCACGAATGGAACGCGATGCTCAAGGACGCGTGGAACGCCAAGACGTGGCGAGGACGCTTCGGCTATCTCGTCATGCCTCCGGGGTGGACCGAAGACGGCGGCGGAAAGACCTCGCAGGAGCTGCGACGGGCGTACCTCGCCGCGGGACCATCACAGGTCCCAGCTACTGGAAGGTGACGGTCTCAATGGCGTTGGCTGCGGCTTCGTCAATGTCGAAGACCAGCGGCATGGGCTCGTTCGCCAGGTAAGGGAAGAGCAAGTCTTCGTAGTGGGGCGAGTTGATATCGCCAGACTGCCCGCCGGGCAGCTGAATGGTGCAGGTGGGTCCATCGGTCGAGGCCTCGCATACGAAGCGAGTGGACGGACCAGCTGTCTGCACGAAGTCTTCGCCCGAGTTCGCTACATCGACCGTGAAGAGGCCGCCATCGTTCGCAAAGAGCGGCTGGTTTGGCGGAGGGTTGTTGAAGTCGAGGACCTGGAACAAAGAGAGGTCCGAGCTCAGCAGCAAGCCGCCCAGCCTACCCCAGGCCCACTTGGTTTCGTCCGCTCCAAGGGCGACGTCCAAGAAATCACCGGCCGCCTGAAGCGCATCGGACATGACCTGGTACTTGTCCTCCTCGACATCGAGCGTGCCCGGGTCATCCCAGTAGACATCACCGGCGACGAGCTGGTCGGGGTCGACGACCGAGTAGTACATCGCAAAACTCGGCGAACGTCCGCCTGGAGCATTCTCGTTAGCCTCGATGCGGGCGCGGAGCTCGATGAGCAGCGTATGGAAAGCCGCGCACCCGGACGCGGCCAGAAGCTCATCCGAATCGGTGGACAGCGGTGCATTCTCAGAGTCCGTTCCGGCAAGCCCCGTGGGACAGGTGAAATCCCAGGCTTCGAGCGCCGCGATCACTTTGGGACCGTTGATGCCGGGCATGGTCTGCGGGTCGGTCGCGATCGCGAGGATGCCCGGGCGCATTCGCTCACCGATCAGCGAATGCACGTCGCTTACGATTTGGTCCATGGTCTCGCGGGTGTGCTGATTTCCAATGCCCTCAATGAGGTCGACGATTCGGGAGTGCCGGAAGCCTGCCGCCCTATCGACTTGGTAGGGCGGATGGGCGGTGCCACTGGGCAGCTTGGTTGGGTCGCCATCGAAGAGCGCGCCCGTCATGTCGTTGTTGGCAGTGGCGATGTAGCCCGACACGGGGTTGCTCGCTTGGGGTAACTCTTCAAGAGTGAAGAACTCGTCCCACTCGTATTCGCCCGTCCCATCGAGCGGAAGCCACGGCGGAGCATCGCCGTCCAAGTTGGTGGCCCAGGTTCGCTTTGGCAGCCGGTTGTAGGGGAACCAGCCGATGTTGTTGTCGGGATCGATCACGACCACGTTCTGCCCGACAGTGGTGATGTTGGACAGCGCCACTTTCGCTTCGTCCATGGTGCTACTCTTCGCTAGTTCGGTGAGAAAATTGATATCGCTGTCGACATCGTTGCCGGTCCACCGCAGCGTGATCGCAGTGTTGGACGCCGCGTCGAGCTCGCGCACCGCGCCATGATGAGGCACAAACAAGAGCTCTCGTTGCTCGCTGGTGCCATCACTGTAGTTGACCGTGAACATGGTGCGCGTGAAGGGAACTTCCTGTCCGTTGAGCATGACGCCGGTCGGATTCTGGTCGCCATCCTTCACCAGGGTTTCGATGTAGACGTCGCTGAAGTCCATGACGGTGGTCGTCAGGCCCCAGGCGATGCTCTCGTTCTGCCCAATGAGCACCCATGGAAGCCCTGCAAAGGTCGCGCCTGCAGTGTGGATCTCGCCTCTGCCTTTCGTCTTTGCGTCCAGATGGGCGAGATACCAGGTCGCCGGCTGGCTCATCCCGAGATGGGGGTCGTTTGAAAGGAGCGCGTTGCCGGCGGTCGTGAGGGACGGCCCAACCACCCAGTTGTTGGAGCCGTTGTCATCGCCTGTTCTTCCAGAACCGAAAACCATCGCTCGAAATTCGTCGAGGCGCTCGAGCCTCTCGTCGAGGCGGCTAAGGATCGGCGCGGTGTTCATCCGCTCGCGAAGCTTCGGGCGGGCAAGCATCGGAGGCACCGAATGCTTTTGAGCGGCTTGCATCGCGGGCGCAGGTGGTACCCAATCGAGTGGGAGAATCGCCGACTCCTCGAGAGGACGCCGGCTCCACAGGTCCGAGAACTTGTCGTCATCGGCGATCGCTTCGCGCGCGACTCCAGCCCTGACCTGGGCCGACTCGTTGTTGGTGAGGTTTTCAATCAATGCGAGGACCGCGGCCACGCTGTCCTGGGGCGTCCAAGCCGGGATCGTGTCCGGACCATAGACGAACAATCCACCACTGAACTCGCGTGGGAAGGTTGCGTTGTTATCACCGTTGCGCACATCTGCGATCCACTGGTTGACGCCCACGGCATAAGCATCGAGCAGGGCTTTGGTCTTGGGTGAAGACTGCTCGTAGAGAAACTGTTCGGCGGGCTGCCCCTCGCGTGTCGAAAATAGGGCGCGGGCGTCGGCTGCGATGTCCGCGACACCAAACAGTTGCGCAATGCCCGGATCCAAGAAGTCGGCCAAGCGCCCGGTCGAGAACCGGCGCCGAATGTCCATCTGAACGAACCGGTCGAAGGCGTGGTAATATCCGAGGGCCATCGCGCAGTCTTCGTCGGTCGCGCAATCCGCGTTGAAGACCCGGTACTCGTCGAAATAGACGGTTGCGTCGGGGGGCCATTCGAGATCGCCGATGGTGCCGCCCGCGCCACCCGTGCCACTAGTGTCGCTGCTGCTACACCCGGCGGTTGCAAGACCAAGAACCAGAAGACCAAAAGCTAGTTGTCGCATGACGGGCTACCTCGTTGAAACGGGAAGGGGAACGGGCGGGACCATAACCTTTTTGGGGTCAAAACCAAACGGCGAACGTCGCAGCAGGAGTGCGCGAGGTTCCCCGTCGGACACGACTCACCCCAAAGGTGGGTGCTAGGATGCGCAGGAGGTGAGTCTGATCAACCAGCGTTTTGCATCGTGCCTCTTGTGTCTGCTCGCCGCGTGCAGCGGGAGCGGGGTGCCCATGGCGCCGCAGAGGTCACCGCACTTCGACGCGGTGAGCAAAGAGATTCAGCTCGGTGGGACAGTCTACGCGTACGCTGACATCGAAGGTGACGCGGAACGCGCAGCAGACTTCCTTCTCAACCTGCTGCGCGACCTGCCGGGCCTCGTGCCCCAAGAGGGCGCCCATCGGCTCAACGCGACGACCCTCGTCCGGATCCTGGGCCTGCACAACGTTCGAGCGATCGGCCTGAGCTCCTACGAGACCGGGTCGCTCTATCACAACCGCAGCTTCATCCATCACGATGGATCTCGAGAAGGACTCCTGAAGTTGTTTGGGGCCGAACCGGCCGCCTTCAACCTGCTGACGATCGCACCACAAGACGCCGACCTGGTCTGGGAACAACAACTGGACGTTCGCGCGTTGGTAAACATCGTCCGGTCTCTTGGCGAGCTTGGTGTCGGCGTCACGCCCCAAGATCTCGACAAGGCGCTCGGCGAACCCGTTCTCGGGCTCGACATGACGTTGGGCGCCATCCTCGAGCGCTTGAATACGACGGCGGGCCTGATCCTCGCGGTGGACGAAAGCCGTCCACTTCGCATCCCGGGTGAATCGTTCTGGTTCCCCTACACGGATTTTCTGTTTCGCATCGACGGGCTTGGCGAGCTGGCGGACGCGATCGCCGACAAAGCGGACTTCGATCCGTTCATTGAGTCGGAGCGAACCGAACAATGGCTAACCATTCGGCCTGCGATCCGACTTCCACCGCCGTGGAACGCGTATGAGCCATCGGTGGTCAAAGAGATCGCGACAGGTCGTATGTACATCGTCAGCTCTCCCGCGTTCCTGAAGGGGTGTCTCTCGACGACGGGCGGCGTGACGCAAAGCGCGGACTTCATTCGCGCGTTCGAGCAGCTTCCGATGACCGGCAACGGGCTGATGTACTTCTCGCCACGGATGACCCGGCAAATGCACGCGGTGCTCGATCGCGTGATCGAAATGAACGGCTCGTCCGTCGCCACCAGCATCGCCCGCTTCTTCCTTCCGGACGTGGGCTATCCGATGGGCTGGGTGGCCAGAAACGTCGTCGACGGCCTTCTCATCACGTCAAACTCGCCCTCGTCACACAAGTCGACGCTGCTCACACTGGGCTACGCGGCCTTGCTCCCGGCTGCCGTCGTAGTCGGGACTTCGTTCCTCGAGCACTTCGAGGTCCGAAAGCCGCCAGCAATGTGACCCGGGGCAAGGTAGTTTCCGGTGCGGAGGTGAAGCCATGACTCTGTTTATCACCAAACGCGAAACGCCCATCGGCGAAGTCGTCGCCCGCCGAAGTGAGCGCGGGCTCGTTTCAATGGGTTTCTCGGACGGGAAGAACGACGCGGCTGGAGAGCCGGTCGATCCGGATCCCACGGTCGGCGACGCGATCGATCGCTACTTCGCAGGCTCGGCCGAGGCGCTCGACGGGCTCGCGGTCGATGCTCCGGGCACCACGTTGCAGCAGCGCATCTGGCGTCTGTTGCGCAGCATTCCACCGGGCGAGACCCGATCGTACGGGGAGCTCGGCGCACAGGTCGGCACGTCGGGCCGCGTGGTGGGCAACGCGATGGCCGCCAATCCGGTGTGCTTGGCCCTTCCCTGCCATCGTGTGATCCGCAGCAACGGCACCTGGCAGGGGTACGCCTACGGAAGCCATCGCAAGCGTTGGCTCCTAGAGCACGAAGCAGAAAATAAGAACGCCGAGTGGACCGGCTGATCCACTCGGCGGGTAGCAAGCAAGCTTCGGCCGCTAGTTGCGCGGTAGCGACGAATCCCCAAGCAAAAGGCAAGCACTAGAAGAAGAAGAACATCCGGCGAACCGGCCTTGGCGCATCACCCCGACGTGAGCGCCAAGTTGAACAATTACACACTAACAACGGATTCATGCAGTTTCAACGGATGAGCTGAAAAACGATTTTCGGCTCGATCCGGCTCGAATCCTTGGACTTTCCAGGCTAATCCGGAGCTGGCAGGTCGGAGCTCCCCATGAGGAAGGTATCAACCGCTTGGGCGGCGCCCCGACCCTCGGCGATGCCCCAGACGACGAGGGACTGGCCGCGGCGGCAGTCGCCAGCGGCGAAGACGCCCTCGGTGCTGGTGGCGTACTTCCCGTAGTCCGCTTTGAAGTTACTGCGTGCGTCACGCTCGAGGCCAAGCTGCTCGGCGAGGGTGTCCTCCGGACCGAGGAAGCCCATCGCCAAGAAGACCAGGTCCGCGCCGAAGATCTCTTCGGAGCCGGGCACTTCGCTCATCTGCCAGTTGCCTTGCGCGTCCTTCGTCCACTCCACGCGCACGGTTTCCATGCCGGAGACGTTTCCGTTGCCGTCGTCAAGGAAGCGCTTGCTGAGCACACAAAACTCGCGTGGGTCTTTGCCGAACTTCGCTTCGGCCTCTTGATGCCCGTAGTCCACCCGGAAGATGAGCGGCCACTCCGGCCAGGGGTTGTCGGGCGCGCGTTCCGGTGGCGGCTTGGGCAAGAGCTCGAAGTTGACCAGCGATGTGCAGCCATGGCGAATCGACGTCCCGATGCAATCGGTGCCGGTATCGCCGCCACCGATGACGATCACTCGTTTGCCCTTGGCGCTAACGTACGCTCCATCTTCGAGCTTGCTATCCATCAGGCTCTTGGTGTTCTTGAGCAAGAACTCCATCGCGAAGTGGACGCCTTGCAGCTCGCGCCCAGGGATGGGCAAATCACGCGGCCGCGTCGCGCCACACGCAAGGATCAGAGCGTCGTTTTCGCTTCGAACTTTCTGAGCATCCTTGTTCACGCCGACGTGCGCATTCGTTACGAACTCCACGCCTTCCGCGCGCATGATGTCTAGGCGCCGATCCACCGTGCCCTTGTCGAGCTTCATGTTCGGGATGCCATAGGTGAGCAGACCGCCGATCCGGTCATCGCGCTCGTAGACCGTCACGCTGTGACCAGCTCGGTTGAGCTGCTGGGCGGCGGTGAGCCCGGCTGGACCGCTGCCAATGATGGCCACCTTCTTGCCAGTCCGCTCGACCGGAGGCTGGGGCTGAATCCAGCCCTCCTCGAAGCCCTTGTCGACGATCGCGCACTCGATGTTCTTGATGGCGACGGCAGGCTCGTTGATACCGAGAACGCAAGCGCCTTCGCACGGAGCCGGGCAGACGCGCCCGGTGAACTCCGGGAAGTTGTTCGTCTTGTGCAGACGATCCAGCGCCTCGCGCCATCGCCCGTGGTAGACGAGGTCGTTCCACTCGGGGATGAGATTGTCGATCGGGCAACCGGTTGCCGATTGGCAAAATGGAACGCCGCAGTCCATGCACCGCGCACCTTGCGTCCGAAGATGCTTCTCCGGCACGTCGACCGTGAACTCGCCCCAGCCGGAGACTCTCTGCAGGGGGTCGCTGTAGGGAACTGTTTCTCTTGGAAACTCTTTAAAACCAGTTGGCTTACCCATTGTCTTACTCCGCCGCCGGAAGGCCCAGGGGTTGAGCGACATCGGGCCCAGGAACGCCCACCGAAAGGTCGCCTGTCTTACGAAGCACGCGCTTGTAATCGGTTGGCATCACTTTCACGAATGTCTGAACGGCGTGCTCCCAGTCCTGCAGCAAACGCTCAGCAACGGCCGAGCCGGTGTAATCCATGTGCTCTTGAAGGAGCCCCTTCACAATCGCGATCTCTTCTTGGTACTCGAGTCGTCCGAGCTCAACCATCTCTTGGTTGCACTTCGAGGCGAAGTCGTTGTTGGCGTCGAGCACGTATGCAACGCCGCCGCTCATACCGGCGCCGAAGTTGCGGCCTGTGTCGCCGAGGATCACGGCTCGGCCGCCCGTCATGTACTCGCACGCGTGGTCACCGACGCCCTCGATGACAGCCCATGCGCCCGAGTTGCGAACACAGAAGCGCTCGGCCGCCCGGCCCCGGAAGAACGCCTTTCCCTCGACCGCGCCATACAGAACGACGTTACCGATGATCATGTTCTCGGCCGGCACGAACGTGGCCTTCTTGGATGGGTAGACGATGATTTTGCCGCCCGACAGGCCCTTGCCCACGTAGTCGTTCGCATCTCCCTCGAGCTCGAGCGTCACGCCCTTGGCAAGCCAAGCGCCAAAGCTCTGCCCCGCAGAGCCTTCGAACTTGAAGCGCACTGTCTCATCGGGCAGGAGCTCCTCGCCCCATGCTTTGGCGATTTCGTGGCTGAGCATGGTGCCAACGGTACGATTGGTGTTCTTAATCTTGAGCTCACCCCGAACTTGCTTGCCCTCGGTAATGGCCGGTTGGGCCAACTCGATCATCCGGTTGTCGAGCGCCTTGTCGAGGCCATGGTCCTGCTGCTTGGTGCAGTAGACCTCGGTGACCGCGTTCTTCTTTTTGGCGGGTGTGAGGATCGGCTTGAGATCAATACCTTGCGCCTTCCAGTGGACAATCGCATCGGCGGTGTCGAGCATGTCGACGCGTCCGATCATCTCTTTGAAGGAGCGGAACCCGAGCGAGGCCATGATCTCGCGTGCCTCCTCCGCGACCATGAAGAGGTAATTGACGACGTGCTCCGGCTTGCCCTTGAACTTCTTGCGAAGCTCCGGGTCCTGTGTGGCGATGCCAACCGGGCACGTGTTGAGGTGGCACTTGCGCATCATGATGCAGCCCATCGCAATGAGCGGTGCGGTACTCAAGCCGATCTCTTCCGCGCCGAGCAATCCGCCGATGACGACGTCGCGTCCGGTTTTCATTTGCCCGTCCGTCTGCAAGACGACGCGGCTTCGAAGGTCGTTCATCACGAGCGTCTGGTGCGTCTCGGAAATGCCGAGCTCCCACGGAAGCCCCGCATGCTTGATCGAGGTGAGCGGCGAAGCGCCCGTGCCGCCGTCGTGACCGCTGATGAGGATGTGATCGGCGTGCGCCTTCGAAACGCCGGCGGCAATCGTGCCAACACCCACCTCGCTGACCAGCTTGACGCTGATTCGCGCCGAGGGGTTGCTGTTCTTGAGGTCGTGGATCAGCTGCGCCAGATCCTCGATCGAGTAGATATCGTGGTGCGGCGGCGGGCTGATCAAACCAACCCCCGGGGTGGAATGACGCACTGACGCGATCTTCTCGTCGACCTTGCGTCCGGGAAGCTCGCCACCCTCCCCGGGCTTGGCGCCTTGCGCCATCTTGATTTGGATCTCGTCGGCGTTGGTGAGGTAGTTGATCGTCACTCCGAAGCGCCCCGAGGCGACCTGCTTGATCGCCGAACGCATGGGATTCATCGCGCCGTTCGACAGGGGCGTGTAGCGCTCCGGGTCCTCTCCGCCCTCGCCGGTGTTGGACTTGCCTCCGAGTTCGTTCATCGCGATGGCAAGCGTCGAGTGCGCTTCCATCGAGATCGAGCCGTAGCTCATCGCGCCAGTCGCAAACCGCTTCACGATCTCGCTCGCGGGCTCGACCTCGCTCACCGGAATGCTCTCACCCTTCTTGAAGCGCATCAAGCCGCGCAACGTGCATCGGTCCCGGGCGCTGTTGTTCGCGTGGTCGGCGAAGCGTCGGTACGCGTCGCTGCTGTTTGCGCGCGCCGCTACCTGCAGGTTGGTGATCGTCTCTGGGTTCCACATGTGGCGTTCGCCTTTGGCGCGCCAATGAAACTGCCCGTCGTTCGGGAGGATCGGGAGCCGGGGCTCGTCTTCGTCCGGGTAGCCGAGCGCATGTCGCTCGACGAGCTCCTGTGCAATGACGTTGAATCCGATTCCCTGAATGCGGCTTGCCGTCCCTGCGAAGCAAAGGTCGACCACGGAGCTGTTGAGACCAACTGCCTCGAAGATCTGCGCGCCCTTGTACGACTGGAGCGTCGAGATCCCCATCTTGGCGAACACCTTGAGCATGCCCTTGGCGACCGCCTTGCGATAGCCGGTGACGACGCAGTCGTCGTCCGGGAATGTCTCGGCATCGAGTGTGCCTAGCCGTCGCTCCTGCCACAGCGCCTCAAACGCCAGGTAGGGGTTGATCGCGTCTGCACCGTAGCCGACCAGACAACAGTGATGGTGCACCTCGCGGGCCTCGCCGCTCTCGACGACGATGCCGACGCGGGTGCGCTTCTCGGTCGCGACCAAGTGATGATGGGCCGCACCGGTCGCGAGCAGCGAGCTGACGGGGATGCGGTCCTTTCCTGCCGCCCGGTCGGTGAGAACGATGAGACTGTATCCATCGTCCACAGCCTGCTCGGCCTCCCGGCGAATGCGCTGGAGTGCCGGCTCGAGGCCTTCGGCGCCCTCGCTTCGGGGCCAGGTGACGTCGATGATCTTGCTGCGCCAACCGCGCTCGTCGATCGTCTTGAGCGCGTTGACCTCTTCGTTGGTCAGGATCGGGTGCGGAATGCGAAGCCGATGGGCGTGCTCGGGGGTCGTCGTGAGCAGGTTCTTCTCCGGCCCGATGTAGCACTCGACCGCCATGATCACTTCCTCGCGGATCGAGTCGATCGGAGGGTTGGTGACCTGCGCAAAGAGCTGCTTGAAGTAGTCGTACGCCAGCCGCGGCTGATCGCTCAAGACCGCAAGCGCCGAGTCGTTGCCCATGGACCCGACCGGGTCGCGCTTTTGCTCGATCATCGGTCGCAACATGAACTGCAGCGTCTCGGTCGTATAACCAAACGACTGCATGCGGGAAAGGAGGGTTTCGGGGTCGAACCCGTGCGCGTCATTGTTGACCGGAAGCTCAGTGAGCTTGAGGCGCTGTTCACCAAGCCACTCTCCGTAGGGACGCTGCGATGCGATATCGTTCTTGAGCTCGGCATCGGGAATCATGCGCCCCTGCTCGAAGTCGATCAGGAACATGCGGCCGGGCTTCAGGCGGCCTTTGTGCTTCACCGTCTCTGGGGGCACGGGAAGCACGCCTACCTCCGACGCCATGATCACGCGGTCGTCGTGGGTGAGGTAATAGCGGCTTGGACGTAGCCCGTTGCGGTCCAGAACCGCGCCGATGACCGTTCCGTCGGTGAAGGCAATCGAGGCGGGTCCATCCCACGGCTCCATGAGGCACGAGTGGTACTCGTAGAAGTCGCGCTTGACCTGCGGCATGTGCTCGTGCCGCTGCCAGGCTTCGGGAATCATCATCATCGCGGCCTCGGGCATCGTGCGCCCGTTCATGTACAAGAACTCGAGGACGTTATCGAGCGTGCCCGAGTCGGAGAGCCCCGGCTCCGCGACAGGGAAGAGTTTGTGTAAATCATCGCCAAAGAGCTCGCCCTCGACGACGCCCTGACGCGAATGCATCGCGTTCTTGTTGCCGCGAAGGGTGTTGATCTCGCCGTTGTGGCTGAGGCATCGCAGAGGCTGCGCGCGCTCCCAGGTCGGGAACGTGTTGGTCGCGAAACGCGAGTGGACCATCGCGAGATGCGTCTCGTAGTCCGGATCGGTGAGGTCCCCGTAAAACGGAAGCACCTGCTCACATGCAAGCATGCCCTTGTAGATGATCGTCCTGCTCGACAGCGAGCACGCGTAGAGCATCGTTCGTTGCTTCAGGCTCTCGTCGACGCGAAGAGGGCTCGCGGCGCTCTTGCGGATCGCGTAGAGCTGGCGTTCGAAGGCGTCTTGCTCGAGCCCATCGGCCGCGCCGATGAAGAGCTGCTCGATGTGGGGCATGCTCTCGAGCGCCGTCGGCCCGAGGTTGGCGCCGTCCGGGTCGGTTGGCACGGGACGCCAGCCTAGGAACTTCTGCCCTTGGGTTTCAATCGACCTGAGAAAGGCAGCCTTGCAGTACGCGCGCTCGTCGTCGTCGGTCGGCAGGAAGATATTGCCGACGCCGTACCTGCCCGGCTCGGGAAGGTCGATGCCGAGCTCCTCCTTGGCCGCGCGGCGCAGGAGCTTGTCTGGGACAGCGGTGAGCATCCCCGCACCATCGCCGGTGTTGGTCTCAGAGCCGCGGGCACCGCGGTGGTCCATGTTGCACAGGATACGATTGGCATCTGTGACGATCTGGTGGGACGCCACGCCCTTGATCTGAGCAATGAAGCCGACGCCGCACGCGTCCTTCTCGTTCGCGGGGTCGTAGAGACCGTGTTTTTCAGGGAGTCCGTACTGCATGTTCGCGTAGTCTCGTGGGGGTTGGGACTAACCCTTGGGAAAAGGGGACTGTCCCCTTTTTGTAGGGGTTAAGGTAAGGGGGGTGCGTTTCGGGGACGTTTGCGGCGCCGCGTATCGGACGCGGGCTCGGCGCGGGGCAGGGCGATTTCTACCCTCTCGGTGTGGGTCGAAAGCACCACCATGGTCTCGGTGCTGGCAACCCCATCCATCGACCGGATGCGACTGATCAGCTGCTCCAGGTCCTCGGTGTTCTGGGTTTTTACCTTGAGAAGCAGGGTGTGGCTACCTGTCACGTGGTGACATTCCAAGACCTGCGGAATCGAATCGACCCACTCCTCGAAGGCTGAAAGCAACCGAGGATCACCGATCGAAACCCCGATGAAGGCCGAGATGTCGAGCCCCACTTTGCGGGCATCGAGCAACCCATGGTAACCCCTGATGATTCCAGCGTTTTCGAGCTTACGCACGCGTTCCATCACCGAGGGGGCGCTCAGACCCACGGCGGCGCCGATCTCCTTGAGAGAGCGCTTGCAATCGCTCTGCAGCTCGTCGAGGAGCTGCCGATCGATTCCATCTAGAACGTATCTTTCTCCTAAATTCATTAGGCTGGACCCTGCGAAGGCCTAATAGATAGGGTGTCTACACTGTGAAGTCAACTGGCGGAGCCCGAGGGCGAAAATACCGTTGGAATATGAACTATTAGTGTAATACTTTGATATGAACGGTCTAAGGAGGCCTGTTCCCTGCTCAACCGGAAGTCGTGATGGAGGATTCGAGCGCCAAAGACATGGAATCCGCACGTCCAAATCCCCGTCGGAAGCCGCCTGCAGATTCCGGGATACCTGTGCGTGCCGCACCGGAGAGGATCGGGCGCTATCAATTGTGCTTCGAGCTCGCCTCCGGGGGCATGGCAAGCGTCTATCTGGCGCGCGCCGAGGGAGCTCCGGGCTTCGAGAAGCTGGTGGCACTCAAGCGCATCCACCCGCACCTCGCCGACGAGAAAGACTACGTGGAGATGTTCCTCGACGAGGCGCGCATTGCTTCCCGGATCACCCACGCCAACGTTTGTAGTGTCTTCGACTTCGGCGAAGCGGCCGGAGAGTACTTCATCGCGATGGAGTACCTAGTTGGCGAGCCGCTGTCGCGCGTTCATCGCCGGGTGCTAGCCCATGCCGACCAGCGAAGCTCACCACTGCTCGCCGCTCGCATGGCGCGCGTGATCGCGCAAGCATGCGAAGGCCTCCACGCGGCACATGAGCTCCAAGACGCGGATGGCGAGTCGTTGCACGTGGTGCACCGCGATGTCTCGGCGGAAAACCTCTTCGTGACCTACGACGGCGCTACCCAAGTCGTCGACTTCGGCATCGCTCACGCACGTCAACGCGTTCATCACACTGAGGCGGGACAGGTCAAGGGCACGTTCCCGTACATGGCGCCTGAGCAGATGACGGCAGCGGTGGTCGACCGGCGTGTCGATATTTGGGCGTTGGGCGCCGTG
>Ga0164313_10004158_pt1 | contig 12929 bp, 13 predicted proteins | sample GuaBasSedimGuay4_FD_113735 | JGI IMG/M metagenome (GOLD analysis project Ga0164313, IMG submission 113735) | Subseafloor sediment microbial communities from Guaymas Basin, Gulf of California, Mexico - Guay4, Core 4569-4, 0-3 cm | ecosystem: Environmental > Aquatic > Marine > Hydrothermal vents... | reverse complement strand
TATAAGCATATTACCTAAAAAGATATGTAACGCATTACCTAATATTAAACAATTAAAGGTAACAAACAAAAACTACGCTAATGTAATAACTTATGGTAGAGATTATGAGGAGATATGTCCTCACTGCGGTAGAAAGTTTTCTGACCATGAGACACTTAGATATTCGATGAAATAGTAATTTCGTATATATATAAGATAGACAAACAATTATGACGATTGATATTAAAAGTAAAACAGAGTTAGGGATGTATAAGAATTATATAAATTTCTTACACCCTATATTCAAAGTTGCACCACAAGAACAAGATGTTTTGGGTTACCTTATGATGAAGTATAATACTATAGCTAAAGATGTTAATAGTGTTGAATACATCAATAGATTACTATTTAATACAGATACCCGTACAGAGATAGCTAAAGCTTTAGATATTAGTAAGATTAGATATAATGGAATCTTAACTAAGTTTAGAAGTATGGGGTTAGTAAAAGGTAGAGTATTAACTCAAAAGATAGTACCTAAAATAGTAGATGGTGTAATAGAGATTAACGTTCGCATACATGAAGAGCGAAACGTTTAAAGAAATTATCAGGGAGGTATCTGAGGAATTAGACCTCCCTTATATTGAAGTGAGAGATGCGGTTAAATCAGCCTTTCTATCTATGAAAGAGGAAATGGCTAACGTTAATTTTAGAGAAATAGAAACAAAAGAAGAATACGAGAAAGTATTAAAGCATACAGGACTGAAGGGATTCGGTTCTTTTTGGTTACGAAAAAAAAACTATCTGACGATGGTTAAAAATATTTTAAATTATGACAAAATTAAAGAAGATGAATAAGCGACCATTGTTTGATAATATGATAACTACAGCTAACCGTAAAGGGTCAACTGCTAGTGGTATATTACTTACAGACAATATGGATGGTAAGAGACAATTATTAACTACACAAACAGTATTACGGGTTGGGGACAATGTTCCTAAATATATTAAAGAAGGTACTGTTGTTGAATTTAATATGGAAACTTTTCCACGAGAACGAGTGCCTGCGAAACATGATATCGGCCCAGATGGATTTATCGTAATGCCACCCTTATATGAAGACTTAGAGGGTTATGAGTTTATGATAGTGTCTCCGAGAAATTTACTGTACATTATAGAAGATGAGGTAGAGTAATGGAACTATTTGTGTATGATAATATGGAGATTAAGGTTAATCCCAAAGCGCTCTTCATCAGAGCGTTTAAAGACGTATGGAGGAAATATAAGAAGAAAGACTTTGCCTTGGAAGAGTTCGCTTATATTTGGTTCGTTGGAAGTTATACATCAGATTTTGCCAGTATATTAGACACTGAGGGTAGGAAAGTAGAAGTACTTCACTCAATGTACTCTGGCGACAAACACAACCTTAGATTAGATGACAAGACAGAAGAGGCAATATTAAAGTTAGGGGAACTCCAAGAAACCCCTTCCTTGTCTTTTCTAAACGAATCATTACTAGGAATTGATAAAGTTAAGCACTTAATAGGAGTAACAGATGTTAGTTCAACTAAGGATGGGGAAGCCCTGCTTAGTTTGATAACGAAAGCCCCAGCTTTAATTAGGGCTTTAATGGAATTGAAAGACCAAATCAAGAAAGAGTCTGAAGGACAGAAAATTAAAGGTCAAAGAGAAAAGGGAGTATTTGAAGACGCTAGAGAAGGTATATGATAGTTAATAGTAGAAGTACAGACCCTGAAGTATATAAAAGCCAGATAGAAAAGGAGGCGTATGATAACGTATTGGACGCTATCGAATCAATCCCTTTGGTTAGTCATTATATAAGTACAAAGAGAAAGAGAGCAAGAGATTTACCAAGAGACAAGAAAGGGAGAGCCATCGTAGAGCTTCCTAATATCCACATTCTAGAAGATGTGGATTTTTTTCGTCAACCTGCTATCCATTACGAGAAGCACGGTAAGTATACAAAACTATATCCAAGTAAAAATAAGAATTCAGACTTTTATAAGTACTGGACTAGAGAAGAGGATAGATGTGTAAATGGTATGGTAAGGGAGTCTGACGGAGAGTGGATTCCAGGTTATTATTATTTCTATCTAAACTATGCACCTATCATGAAGACTGTGGTAGACAAGGATGAATTAGAAGAGATTGAAATGATGGTAGTGATGGATGCCGAGGCTATCATGTCTGATAGAGACTATCTATTTCCTGATTTTTGGGATGGTGACTATATGTTCTTTCATTATATAGAACAAGGTAGGGTTCGTGGCGAATACGGTACAGTATTAAAAACAAGGGGTAGAGGATATTCATTTAAAGCCTCTTCTATGTTAATACGTAATTTAGTATTCTTCCCTAAATCAGTGTCTTACGCAATGGCCTCTGACACGGAGTACTTGGAGACTGATGGTATTTTAAATAAAGCATGGGATACCTTAGATTGGATTAATACCCAAACAGCATGGGGAAAGATTCTAGGTAAAGATACTATGATGCACAAGAAGTTTTCATATAAAGATATGGATTCTGGCGCAGAGTTAGGTTTCAAATCAAGTGTAATTGGTGTGACCTTAAAGAATAACCCAAATAAAGCTAGGGGTAAGAGGGGTATGCTTATAGATTGGGAGGAAGCAGGCTCGTTTCCTAACCTATTAAAGTCATGGAAGATTGCCCAGAAGTCCTTAGAAGATGGTAACAGAGTGTTTGGTTACATGTTAGCGTTTGGTACTGGTGGTGACAATGCTAGTAACTTTATGTCACTAGAGGAATTGTTTTATAGCCCTAAAGGGTATAGAGTTTATTCAATACCAAACTTGTTTGATAAGAATTCAATTAAGTCTGTATGCGCATTCTTCGCACCTGATTATTTAAACAGGGCTGATTGTTACGATAAAGACGGTAACTCTGATGTTGTCAAAGCATTAAGTCAAGTGGCCCATAAGAGGTACGTTATTAAATATAATACATCAGACCCTAATGCTGTTACAATAGCGAAGGCTGAAGAGCCTTGGACACCTCAAGAAGCAACGGCTAGAGTGACCCATACCCTATTCCCAATATGTGAAATTAAAGACGTATTAGCCGAGATAGAACCTAATAGAGAAACCTTCGTTTCAAGTCATTACATTGGTGAACTCGTATATACAGATGTAGACAAGGTAACTTGGCACTTGGATGATGGATTACATCCGCTAAGAGACTATCCCATTAAGGATACTAACCTTTCTGGGGCTTTAGAGATATTTGAACAACCTAAAAGAGTAGATGACAACAAACCAACTAACGGCAGATATATCATAGGGGTTGACCCTGTGGACGCTGATACTGGTAGTTCTCTATTCAATTTTTTTGTTTTTGATTTATTTAAGGATAATGTTGTTGCAGAGTTCACAGGAAGAAGGGCTACTGCAAATCAAAACTTTGACATATTAATTAAGGCATGTATATATTATAACGCTAAGATTAACTATGAGAACAACTTAAAGGGGTTGTTTGCTTATTTTGATAGAAAGAATTTACTGTATCTATTGATGGATACACCGCAAATACTTAGAGACCAAGAGCTTATAAAGCAGATAGGTTACGGTAATAAAGCTAAGGGAACACCAGCGAACAAGGGTGTTAATTTATTTGCTAGAAAGGCGTTCGCTGATTGGTTACTCTCGTCATATGAAGTAGAGGAAGGTAAATCAATTATGAATATAAAGAGATTAAGAAGTATTGGATTACTAAAGGAGGCATTGTATTGGAACATAGATGGTAACTTCGATAGGATATCTGGTATAGGAATGGTTATGGTAGCTAGAGAACAATTATTTAAACAGACAGAAGTAAGTAAAGGGGGTGGATATACCTCACCAGTTGATGATTTTCTAGAAGCTAATTACACAGGGCAGTATAACAGTATTATAAATTTTGATTAATGGAAGATGTTAAATTACCTCAACAGAGGTTAAGTAAGAAAAGGAAAGGAAAGGCATGGCGTAAAAGTGTCTTGGACTCAGTAGACTCCAATTGGGGAATGTTCAACAATACATTAGTAAGGGATTATTATGCTAATAAAATAATTAATCAAAGGTTATACGAAGGCGTTGTTAGCAAAGCTGACATGTCTTTATACTTAAACCCTTATGGAATTGTAGGATTAAATGTCAGTACAGATATAGGTCATCACAACATCATAGTGCCTAAGATTGATTTGTTGGTAGGTGAAGAAGCCAATAGGGACTTTGACTATACTGTAATAGTTACAAATCCCTCAGCCCTAAGCGACAAACAGAGCGCTAAGAGGGATTATGTAACTGGGGAAGTTACTAAATTGATAATGAATCAAGATATCCCAGATGAGGAAATGAAGAAGAGAATTGATGAAATAGGCAAATTCTCTAAGTATTCCTTTAAAGATATTAAAGAATTAACAGCTAACAGGTTGTTACGTCATTATTCATTAGAACAAGATTTCCCTAAAACCTTTACGGATGGATTTAAAGATGCGTTAATTATAGGTGAGGAAATATATGAATGTGCTATATTAGATGGAGAGCCTTATTTAAGGAAACTAAACCCTCACAAAGTATTTACTGTACGTGACGGAGTATCATCTAGAATAGAGGATTCAGACCTAATTATCATAGAAGACTTCTGGAGTCCTGGCAGAATACTGGATGTATATTACAAAGATTTAAAAGCAAAAGACTTAGATAGATTAGCAGAATCTAAAGATTGGACTGGTGATGATGGTAGGTATGACCCTACTATATCTAATGTACCATTAATTTTAGCAGGTAATAGTGTTGACTCAGACACATCATATATGGTAGATGATATATTATCACTAGCTGAAAAAGATGGATTTAATAACCAAGGAAGTAAATACGTCGATGATTCGGGGAATGTACGAGTATTAAAAGTATTATGGCGCTCACAAAAACTCATTAAGAAAGTTAAATACTATGATGAGAACGGTGGAGTTCAGTATAAAATTCGTAGTGAGGAATACTTACCTAATGAAGATTTAGGTGAAGAAGTAGAAAAGTTATGGGTTAACGAATGGTGGGAAGGTACTAAAATAGGTACAGACATTTATGTTGAGATGAAGCCTAGAGATGTTCAATACACTAGAATGGACTCTCCTTCATTAGGCCACCCAGGAATTGTGGGAGAAGTATACAACTTCAACCAAGGTAGAGCTGTTTCTTTAGTGGAACGAATGAAGGGTTACCAGTACCTCTACGATGCGATATGGGATAGGTTAAATAAATCCATAGCAAAGAACTTAGGAAAGATATTAGAGTTGGATATGGCTAAGATTCCAAAAGGTTGGGATGTTGGTAAATGGTTATACTATGCTACAACAATGGGTATAGGAATGATTAATTCATTTAACGAAGGGTCTCACGGAGCAGCAACTGGTAAATTAGTAGGTAGTTTTAATACTACTGGGGCTAAACAAATTGACTTGGAAACAGGGTCTTATATACAAAGCCATATAGGTTTATTAGAATATATTAAATTAGAGATGTCTGAACTAGCTGGGATAACCAAGCAACGTGAAGGCCAGATATCTAATAGAGAGACTGTTGGTGGAGTTGAACGCTCTGTTATGCAATCATCTCATATCACTGAATGGTGGTTTATGAGACATGAATCCGTTAAGAAAAGAGCTATAACTATATTTTTAGAGACGGCTAAACAAGCACTTAAAGGAAATAACAAAAAGGTACAATACATACTAGATGACCTAAGTATAGAAATATTAGAAGTTGAGGGTAACGAATTTGCTGATGCAGATTATGGATTATTAGTCACTTCAGATAAGAATACTAAACAATTTAGACAAAGCTTAATAGAGAATGCGCAAGCAGCACTACAGAATCAACTCATAAAATATAGTGACTTGTTTGCTATTTATTCGAGTTCTTCTCTTGTAGAGATGCGAAAAACAATTGAAATAAGCGAAGACAAAAGAGAAGAGCAGCAGGCGATTGAGAACGAACAACGTAATCAAGAAATGCAAAACGCCCAAGCAGCAGCTCAACAACAACTGGAATTCCAGGAATACATTGAATCTACTAAACTACAAATAGAACAAAATAGACTATTATTAGAGAAGTATAAAATTGATATAGAGAACGGAGTTAACGTTGGTGATTTACAGATGAAGTCTATAGAGCTTGAGGCTTCTATAACTAAAGATGTAAAAGAATTAGAATTAAAAACAAAAGAATTAGCTGAGGTTGTTAGACATAATAAGAAGACTGAAGTTATTGACAATAAGAAAGCTACTGCACCAAAACCAGCAGCAGCGTCAACTAAAAAATAAGAAACTATGACAATGGAAATAGATTTAAGCGCATTTAGCGAAGAAGAATTAATAGAACCTACGATTGACCCTATTGACCCAGTAGAGCCACCAATAGACCCTGCTGACCCAGTAGAGCCACCAGGGGCTATAGAACCGCCAGTAGACCCAAATGAACCTGTAGACCCAGACAATCAAGATGGTAAAAATACTAAACTCGTATATAGTAATATAGCGAAGCTTCTCAAAGAAGAAGGTTTATTTGATGAAGAGTTAGATTTAGAAAAAGTTGAATCATCTGATTCACTAGTCGATGCTCTACGAGGAGAAATCAAGAAGAATGAACTGTCTGATTTATCTGATACACAGAAAGAGTATTTAAAAGCTGTTAGAGACGGTGTCCCTGACACTATGTTTGCACAGCACCAAAAGACTGCTGAAAGTTATAATACAATAACAGAGTCTATGGTTGCTGAAAATGATGAACTTAGAAAGAATATAATACTTACTGACCTAACATCTAAAGGTGTTAGTGATAAACAAGCAGAGACTTTATATAAAAGTTTAGCTGATTCTGGAGAAGATATTACAGAGGCATTGACTTCTTTAAATAATTTAAAGGAATCAGAAGCTAAAAGGTATCAAGTAGAGGTCGATAAGATAAAAGCTTCTAATGAAGAAGTCGCAAATGAAGAAAAAGGTCGTTTTAAAAAACTAAAGAATAGTGTTTACGAAACGAAAGAAATTATAAAAGACTATAAGATTACAGAAAAATTGCGTGATAGTGTATATAAAACTATGACAAAAGGTGTAGCTTACGGTGAGGATGGTCGTCCTATTAGTAAATTTACAAGTGAACGTGATAAAGACCCAATTGGTTTTGACACTAAACTTTATTTTTTATTTGAAATGACCAAGGGGTTTAAGGACTTTAGTATATTTGAAAAGAAAGCTCAGTCCAAAGCCTCGCAGGAATTAGAGAGGGTTGTAAAAGAAAGTAACATTATGAATAGAACGGGGAAACCTAATTTACCAGATGTTAATGAAACAGACATCCCTCAAATAATAGAATTATCTGATATAAATTAAATTAAAAAACAAAAATTATGAGTGTTAAACAATCAAGATTTCAAGTAACAGGTGGAAAACAGTGGGCAGGTCTCACTACTAAATTTCACTTGGGCAAAGTTTTTGGTGCTCAACCTCAACTGTTATCTTCAGTAGTACATCGAATGCTCTCGGCATCAGGTGTTAAAAACTTAGATACCGCTTTATCTGCGCTTCCTACTAAATTTGTGGATACAGATGACGACTTCACTTGGAAGTTGGTTGGAGCGTCAGAGCGAAATATTCCTTTAGTGGAAGCTCGTTCCGATGGTAGTATCATAACAAGTGGAAATGCTGGAGTTTCAGGTGCAGAATTTGAGCTAGTATTTGCCGAACAATACTTTTCCGACGTTAACGTGTTGGTAGGTGAAAAAAATGAAATGTATCAATTCCGTGTTATGGATGAGCCAGAGCAGGAAGGTACTAACTATGTCTATAGGGTAACTCTGATGGGTTCTTCTGAAGCAGGTGTTCCTGCTGCTGAAGTAGCTGCTGGAAAACGTTTCTCTAAAGATTTCTCTCCCGTTGAGACGACTTTGTCTATCAAGGGTGGGGACATTACTTTCTCTACACCAATCGAAATGCGCAACGAACTCACTACCTTACGAATGGAGCATAAAGTTCCTGGTAATTTGTTAGGTCATAGAGTAGGTACGCAAGTAGTTGGTTTAGATGCAAATGGAAACAAAAAAGAATTAAACGTGTGGATGCAGCATGTTGAATGGAAATTCGACATTGATTGGTCTAGGGAAAAAGCCCGTGTATTAATGTTTGCTCGAAGTAACCGAGATGTAAACGGTCAATACAACGACTTTGGTAAATCAGGTCATGTCTTACGACAAGGTTCTGGTATCCGAGAACAAATGGAAGTATCCAACACAACTGTATATAATGATTTTACAATTACTCTTATAGAGTCTATCTTATATGATATCTCTGAAGGTAAATTGGATATGAATGACCGTACTTTCTTAGTGAAAACTGGGGAACGTGGAATTATACAGGCTCACAAAGCAATCATGGCTGAAGCTAGTGGATGGCAATCGTTAACAAACGCAAACCCATCTACGTATCAAAAAACTTCGTCTGTCTTTAATAGCAACTCATTTAAAGCTGGTTTCCAGTTCACTGAATGGTTAGCTCCTAACGGCATACATGTAATCTTTGAAGTAGACCCAATGTATGATGACAAAGTAAGAAATAAAATTCTTCATCCAAAAGGTGGAGTTGCTGAATCTTACAGATATGACATCCTTTATGTTGGTAGCTCTGACGAACCTAACATCCAAAAAGTGATGCTTAAAGGTTCTCCTGAGATACATGGTTATGTGTCTGGATTCAGAAATCCTTTCACAGGTGAGATTAACAATATGCACATGGGTACTATGGAAGATAGTGCAACCTACACCCGTTACGGGCAATTAGGAGCAGTAGTCTTTGACCCAAGTAAAACAGTTAGTTTAATACCTAGCTTATTAGTATAATACTAAGGGGGTTAGTAGCCCCCTTTATTAAATTTTAGATTATGACAAAAATAAAAGAAGCTCCAACGAAGGAGTATTTCGTATTGCCGAAGGAAACAATATTTGTTCGCTATGTAAAAAGACAAACTGGTTTTGTAGTAAATGACAAACACGTAGCTTATGGTGGGAAACTAGAAGGTGCGATTGATACGTTATCAGTTAAGATGGATAGGAACGGTTCTTATGTTCCAATATTGACTGGCGAAGAGGAAGCTGGATTAGAAGATTTAATGTCTGTAGATAAAGGTTATTTATCAGTCCACAAACCTAAAGATAATTACTGGGACTCAATCACAATACCACTAACCAAAGAAGGTGTAAGTTTAAATTTATCAAAGCTTAACGACTTTATTGCTTATAAAGTGTTGTTAACTTATGAAGATTATGTATCACCCTCTATATTAGAAACTCGTAAGAAAAAGAGTTATAAATATGAGATAGTTAGAGTTAAGGATATTGACGATAAAAACAAATCAAGTGTTAATTACGATATTAAAGCTTACAAATTATTTGGTAAGATTGAAGATAGTAATGAACAAATGGCAGGAATTATAAGAGTTCTTACAAATAAATCTGTATCAGCTACTAACAATGATTGGTTAGTTTCTGAAGTAGGTAAACTTGTTAAGAAAGACCCTAAACGATTTGTAGAAGTATTAACAGACCCTGATTATAAAATTAAACTTTTTATTGAAATGGGAGTTAGTAAGAAGCAAATTATTAAAAGTAAAGGTAAATATTCAACCAAAGACGGGGAAGACCTGTGTGAAGAAGGAGAAGTACCTACCTTAATGAATGCAATTAGATTTTTAAATAGCATTAAAAATCAAGAAACCAAACTAGCTATAGAAGCTGGTTATTAAAAAAATTAAACGAAGTGACTGTACAAGAAATGTCAAATGAACTTTCCATTGGTTTTGACAATGGAACTAGTAAATCTGCACCCGCATTGGATGACTACGAGAAGTCAGTCTTCTTAACGGATAGCATGTACATGACGGTTGATTTTATACTTTCCTCAATAGTTAAGGAGGGTATGAACCTAGGCCGTGAAACTTTAAAAAAGCTAAGGACTTCCTATAATACAGAGGCACAAATAGATGAATCTGCTACAAGGAGGAAACTGGCGAGTAATGCAGTATTTTATGTAAGACCTTCTAATATCTATAGAATAGATTTAGAGGATGCCAAATTAGAATCAAACGACCCTTACCTAAACGGGTGGGTATCTCAAGTAATTCCAGTACCATATGATAGATATCATAGAGTAATAAGGAATCCTTACTTAGGCCCACAAAGAGATAGAGTGTTAAGGCTTGACAGTGGTCTAGAAGGCACGTCCGATATAGTACAGCTTATACCGCCTCCGAATGCAACTATAAATAGTTATACTATCCAATACATACGTAGACCATATCCTATAATAGTATCCGATTTAGATATTACATTTCCAGGAGAAGGACTTAGTATATATGGAGAAACAAAACCTTATAGTTCAACAGAAGCAACTGACGTTTCAGAAATAGTCCAAAAGGAGATTGTGAAGAAAGCTATAGAGTTAGCAATATTGCGCTTTAAAGAAAACTCATTATCTAATAATTTACAAATTAAATAAATATAAAGAAAAATGATTTACGGAGATAAACAATTTAGAAAAATGTATATTGCTACAGCTTCCAACACGGCAGCTAGAGCAACACCCGATTTATTAGCAGATGGTGAAGTACAGGCGTTTCGTGCTGATGGAGCAGATGAAGCGGAATCTGGAGAACGTTTTAAAATCTATACAAATATAGGTGGAGTTATTTCAAGTTCTGATGCAATTAACCCAAGTAATGTTATTGTATCAACAAGTACAGATTATGAGGCTAACGTTAATAAAGTATTAACTATTACTATACCTACAGCAGTTGTAGGCCAAAGCTATGAAGCTCGATTACTTATACGTGATTGGGGGAATACTAGTGCTGAAGATTATATAACAGTATATGGTCAATTTACTGCTACCACTACTACTGCAGCAGATGTGGCTACGGGATTAGCTGCTTCTTTTGTTAAAAGTTTAGCAAAAGTAACAACTACTAAAGTAGTAGTTACTTCTAGTACTGCTGACTTAATTGCTACTGGTAGTAACGCTGATTTTAAACTATTCCAATTCGACGGAAAACCTGTTGATTTTGAATTTAGTTTAGTTACACCTAGTTCTGAAGCAGTATTAGCTACTGTTACGGCTGCTAGAAAAGACGGAAAAGGTGAAGGCCATGATATTGCTCAATTAGAGTATTTCTTACAAATGGTTACTGGAGATTACTATGCTGATTCTGAGATTAGCTATAGCCCAACATTGTTGGCTGTTGCTACAGAAGCATATAATGTTGCTGAAATTTCTTATTACGATGAGCGAAAATCTGCTCCTGGTGATAAGCAACGAAAAGTGATTACTATAGCTGTACCTACTAGTGTATTGTTAGCAAGCATGAACCTTCAAATTACAGCACCATTACAGACTATTGGACTAGGATTAGCCGATTTTACTGTAGGAGCGTAATAATAAATAATTTAGACGAAGCTTATTCTTAGGCAAATTGTCATAATTATAAGGGTGGGCGAGTAGAAACTCGCCTATCTTTTTTTAAAATAAAAAAAAATGATTATAATTAATGAATTTAAATTAAGCGATGATTTATCTAGTATAACGTTAAGTATTGCTTCAGATTTTGATTATGACTACGTTAGAATATATGTTGGTGATAATTATTTAACTAACCAATATTATGATGTACCAATACCAAAACCTAATGTTATAGACTCTAATGGTAGAATTGCTATAGATACTGTGATTTACGCATCACAACTAGGTGACTCCACACCTCTAACAGATATTTATATATTATCTGTAGAAGATGAGAAGAGTAATAAATCAGAGGCTGGTATATGGAGTTTAGAAGCTCCTAGTCAATGTTTAGCTAATTTAGTATTGAATATGCCAACACCATGTAATGACTGTAAAGGTATAACAAATATTAATATAATGTATATGAATATGGAAGCTACTATAATGTTTTTAGCATCTAATGATTTCATTAAAGCATTAAAAACGTTAAATATTGTTGAAACTATGTGTCCGTATTATGGTGAATTTACTATACCTACAGATGGGGCATGTCCTGGTGGAATTGGATGTTGGATTATTGAGGATGATTTTATTGTACAATAATGAGTTTATTAGAATCTAAAATATCAAGTGAACTTTTGAATTCAGAAAGAATAATGTCACCAATATAGACTGCTACAAATAAAAGTATGTATATTTATGGAGACACAGACTTTACAAGATACATATTAACTAAAGCTACATATTTTGCATTAAACCATGCTGTACATCTAGATGAAGAAGACAGATTAGCTTTATACAAATTATTAAAATTAAACACATAAACGATGGCACATATAACACAAGACGAATTAAAGACGGCATTTGAGAGTGGTGATTTACCAACACAGTCTGATTTTGTTGATTTAATTGATACTTTGGAGGCAAACTTTGAAGTTAAAACAATAACTGTAGCTGAGATAGCTCCAGGAAATGATGTTTGGGATGATGTAAATGCATCCACATTAATAACTCAAACAACAAAACAACTATATACTATCATACATGCTGGAACATATTACATGTTTAATGGCGGTGTTGATACTTATGGGTTAGGGGGTAATACAGCAACAGTAGAGGGTAACTACATACAGATTTCTAATACATTAGATTTAACTAAACTATCAGTACAAATTATAAGTGTTACAGAAAATAGACTTGATAATACTAAAATAACACTAAGTACTTTAGTTACTGAATTAAATAATGTAGGCCCAGCTTTCACACATTCAACAAACGAGGTAACAATTATATATCATAGAACTCCGTTTGCTCATTTGAAAGACCAATACCACTACTTATTCGATGGAGAACCAGACACTTACGGTGTAGGTAATACAACAGT
>Ga0164313_10004157_pt1 | contig 12931 bp, 14 predicted proteins | sample GuaBasSedimGuay4_FD_113735 | JGI IMG/M metagenome (GOLD analysis project Ga0164313, IMG submission 113735) | Subseafloor sediment microbial communities from Guaymas Basin, Gulf of California, Mexico - Guay4, Core 4569-4, 0-3 cm | ecosystem: Environmental > Aquatic > Marine > Hydrothermal vents... | reverse complement strand
TCAAACCTTCGGCAACTAGTCATAGCGAATCATCCTGCTCATTCTACAAACTCTTCAATTTGTGGCTTACTCCCCCACATGCAGAAAGATGACGGCTTGGCGTCAAATCTCCTGGGAATATAGGTGTCTTCATCCAGTATTTTCTTCACCCCCGATGAATATTCGTATACGCGTTGGTCGGGGCCACGAAAATACAAAAACTTTGCGGTGGATGTCGGATGCCGGCCCGGACCAAATACAATCGGAACACCAATCTCCTGGAAGAGGTACCAGGCGCGCATAATGTCGTCAATACTGGCTACTTGGAAATTGATATGTTGTATGCCAACTTTGCCAGAGGGGAACAGCGCCAATTTGTGGTGCACGGGGTCAATACGGAGCAATGAAGCTGCGCCAATCGAGTCACTCACACGTGCACCCATGATTTGGGTCCAGAAGGCCAAAGATGCTTCATGTTCGCAAGCATGTATTCCGAAATGGCCAAACTCGGTAATACCGGCATCGCGAGCAGGGAAATAACGCCTGCCAGTATGCTGTGGTCCAACGCATACTTCTACGCAAGTGCCAGACGGGTCTTTGAAGGCGATAAATCCATCAACTTTGCGGCGCTCACAATCACCATCCGTCCCTACTGATACAGACACATTCGCCTGTTTCAATATTTGCTCAAACTCATCGAGTACCGCAGCAGAAGCGACCTCGAAGCCGACAACTTCCTCAGAAAGTTCGCCGCGGTGGTAGCAAATATTGTGTGTCTTGTCATCGGCTCTCAAGAAAGCCCAGTCATCACCGCGCTCATAGAGTTCCAGCCCCAAAACCTTTGTGGAGAATTCAACCATTTCCTCAAGGTCGGGACATCCAAGTCGGATGTAACAAATGTCGTGAAGTTCAGCCATTGTTTGCGCCTCTTGCCTTTATGGAAGAAATAACAAGCTTTTTAAAGTCTGGTTATTATTTAACAGGTTGACTTTCTTTGTGTGGATTCGCAAAACCCCTTGTTCTTCAGTTAACCGGTGTTCAGTTTCTCCGAACCACACATCCTGCGAATCGTGGATAACAGAACCGAGAACAAAGTTGGATGTAACGACCCATTCGTCATTTTCCTTACTGATACAAATATTCCCAATTACGCGTTGTGCACGTGCCGGCTGTGAAAAGGTGTGGGAACGACGGTGTTTCATTCTTACCATTCGTTCCTCCAAATGCGCACGGTTATCCAGGATAATAGCCAGGGACTCAGCGGGGTCGGCATCATCCACGTTGCAAGGTACCCAGTACTGGATATCCTCAGCACCCCAAAGTGCCAGCCACGCGTCATACTTACCCTTGTCAGCCAGTTGCGCTTCATTGAAGATGAAGCGGCTGATTGCGTGGTACTCATCCGATGTAGGTGTGTAATCGTTTTGATTCTTTGAAGGTATTTCTGAAACCATGGTGTTGTCCTGTGAATACGTATTTTAGTCTGTCATCAATCTGCGCCACTCGGCAAATTGCGCTCGCTGTGTGACTTCATCACTGATAGGACCCACTTGGATGTTCCCAGTCTCAACCCAATCTCTATCCATACCGCGACCAACTGCCATCCATGGGTTGACGCCTGCCAACAGACCTTCCTGGACTCGTTCAAAGATTGCCGCATCGTCCGGGGAGCCAAAACTGGCAGGGCCATAGAAATCCTCATGGTTACGCAGACGTGCCGTGTTAAATTCGGCCGGCACGCCTTCCAGGAAGATGGGGTACATATGGATCTCCGTTTCACTTGCTGATATTGGAACCATTACCCGGAGGTGATCGTGGATTAATTGAAGATTGGGGAATACCCCCAGATGGGGGTCACCATGTAATGCAATGATTTCCTTGGCGCGCTCTTTGCCATGTATCTCGATCATGTTATCTACAAATTCCTGCCCACCAGCACCCTTCTCAACTGCGGCTACCAGGCTATCGGCGTTATCAAGCCGCTGTTGGCGCAGGTCCAGGGCCGCATGGCCAAAAGGGAATCCGCGCGCACGGGAGCTCGATTCATCTGACCAGGGGTCCTCAATTTGCAAAGCACCAACTGCAGATCCGGTGGTGTTTTTACGCCCGGAGAAGATGTCAACTACCGAAGCGTGTACATAGTGGACGTGGTAACCATCCATACCAAGTTGCTTCCAGTTCCCCCGGAATTTGTATTTGTGCACAACCTTGGGGTTGATGCGGATTCGTCCGGTCGGTGAGTAATCAAGCAACACGTCGATGAATTCTCGCGCCTCATTAAGGTACTCGACCAGAGTTTCACCTTCGGCTGAGAAGCTGGTGAAAACAAAGCCGCGATAGTTGTCCACCCGAGGTAACCGGGTCAGGCCCAGGTCTTCTTTTTCGCCCTGCCCGACATCAGAAATTAAAGAACCATCCAGATCGTATACCCATCCGTGATACCAGCAGGTCAGATTACGGGCGTTGCCAACTCCCTTTTCGCATAGGGTAGCGCCCCTATGGCGACAGCGGTTGACCAGCATGCTGATACTTTGATCCTTGTTACGCACAGCGATGACAGGGATTTTGGCTAAATCGAAAGCCTTGAAATCACCAGGGTTGGGGATTTCGCTGTCATGCAGAGCGAACAGCCAGGTTCGCTTGAACAACCTATTCATCTCAAGTTCAAAAATGCCGTCATCGGTGAAAACGCTACTGTGTACCCGGTCCTTAAAAACTAAGCGTGCAGGATCAAATTGTGGAGGATTGGAAAGGTTCATTTTCGCACTCATGAAGTTTGCTCCTAGGTTGCGAGACCATGAAAGAGATATCCTGGCCTCGAAGTAATATCCATTTCTTCCCGGGACGGGATTACAGATTGAAAATATACATTCCTGCCACATAAAGCAGAGTCTGAATTGCTCAATATAATCAACCCGCCAAACCCTCTTGCTTTAATACTGCAATCACTTCCGGTCGTGCCATTATTCGGTTGCGTAAAGCAGTAAGAGACTGCAGTTCACTGAGATCAAGGCCTAAACCACCAGCCCAAAACAGCATATTAAACAGGTATGTGTCAGCAACCGTATATTGCCCCCCCAAAAGATAATCTTGACTTGCCAATTGCTCATCTACAAAGCTGAAGCGCTGCTTTAGGCGCTCAATAGCAGAATTTTTTATGTCCTCCGGCACCGTTGGGTCATAAAGTAAGCCAAAAGGCTTGTGAAGTTCGGTCGATATGAAGCCGAGCCATTCCTGAAGCCGTGCTTGTTCCAAGCCACCAACCGCTGGAGCGAGCTGGCGATCTGGAGCCAATTCAGCCAGATATTGGACAATTGCAGTCACTTCCGTGAGAATTTGCTTATCATCGAATTCGAGAACGGGGACATAACCTTTAGGATTCACTTGAGTAAAATCCCTACCACTTTCTGTTTTTCGAGTTTCTAAATCAACTAACTCGGTTTCATATGGCAAGCCTGTCTCCTGCAATACGATATGCGCAGTTAGCGAACAGGCGCCCGGTGTCAAATACAACTTCATTGTTAACTCCTGGTGTTGTCAGTACAATCAAGGAACCCTTGCACAAGGGCAGCAAATTCATCTGCTCTTTCAATTTGGGTCCAGTGGCCACAACGCGCGAACACATGTAGACGAGCATCGGGGATGATTTCGAACAATTTATTTGCTACAGATACTGGAATCACTTTGTCATCGCGCCCGTGCACTATCAGAACAGGCTGCTCAATCTTCGCAATTTCATCCTCATCCGTCACCAGAGCGTCAAGGCACTGCTGCCGCGGTATGGGAAACATGCGTGCATAGGTTTCCTGGATGCCTGGAACGAGGCTCGCTTCATGCCTCAAACGCACAAGGTCATCGGTGATCCGCCCCGTGTCGTATGCAAACAACTTAAGCAGGCGTCGCATATTATCAAGTGAAGGTGTGTATCCCCATACCTGTTCCAGTGCATCAGTGATTGAGAAGTGCACACCTACCGCCCCCATCAAAACGACCCGGCTTACGCGGGCGGAAGAGCGTGTTGCCAACGCTAGCGCCAATGCGCCACCGAAGGAATTGCCGACCAATGTCGCCTGATCGATTTGCATCGCATCAAGGAAGGCCTCAAGGTGTCGTACCCAAACGTCGAGATTGAAACACGTATCGTCACTTACGCGGGTTTGCCCAAAACCAAGCAAATCAGGCGCCACTACCCGCTGTTTGCGTGCAAGCGCTGGTAATATGAGCCGCCAGTTGGCTTCGGCAGATACACCTGGACCTGAGCCATGCAAAAGCACTACACAATCCCCCTCGCCGCCTGCGAGGTAATGCGTGGGTATTTGCCCCGCTTCAATGAATCCTGAATGGATGGGTGCTTCCGCTGTTGTATTGATACTTTTGCCGTTCATGAGCATCCCGGTTCTGTCAGCATCTGGACATCCACCGCTCGACAAAACTTAACCTGTCGTTACCCCACCAGACTTCCTGCCCAATACGTACGATGGGTGCACCAAACACTCCTTCAACATAAGCTTGTTGACATTCGACCAGATAGCGCTCACGGGCTTCAGCGGATTCGACAAAGTCTTTAAGTTGGCTTGCTGGCCAACCTAAAGTTTTCGAGACCTCCAATAATTGGTTGCTGTCCTCAGGGTCAATCCCCTGACCCCAGATTCGCGAGTAAACCTCGCGAGTATATTCTCGTTCAATGCCACTATCCCGGGCCAATAAACACCCAATATTCCACACTTCACACTGATAGCGAGGAGGAAACTTAATGGGCACATCTAATCGCTGCGCCCAGCGCTTGAGGTCAGAGGTCAAAGCAGCAAGCTTGGCAGGGACTTCACGGTTTGAGGGCCCATAGTTACCTGCTTTGACCTTCGCTTCAGTGACGTCGACCGTGTGGTATACCAGGCGATATTGGTGCTGCTCTGCAATTCCTGGCAATCTACACATCGCGAGATAACTGAACGGACTCGCGAAGTCGAAAAAAACATCCGCAACCCTGTCTGTACCCATCTGTTTTGCTGGAAGCACAGCCATTTGCATCATCGAGGTTTTTCACGAAGCGGAAGATCTACACCATATCCCTCAGCTTCATTGTTGTGACCAAATATATCACTCACATAGTGTTCTTGCTGCGGTAATGTGGACCGCCCCCCCCAGGCAAACTCAACCAGCCATTCTGACGGATTGGCTGCATAAAAAGTGACTGCGTGGTCGTTTGCATGTTTTCCGAGTTGCAACGCCACTTTCGTCCCTTGTTCACGAATCAGATCATGGGTCTGCCCAAGATCATCCAGGTTCGAATACTCAATCAGCAAGTGATTGATTCGTTTCGGTGCGGGTCCAAAACCAAACGCGAGAGAATGTTGTCTTGCATTACAGTGCATAAACCAAGGTTGTGCGACCATTCCATTAGGTAGGCGAAGTTTGTACTCTACGTAACCCGACAGGCCGAGGAGACGGTAGAATTCGTAGGCCTTTTGTGGGTCTGTCTGACGAATAATGCAGTGGCCAAGCCCTTGATCACCCGTTACAAACTCGCCAAACAAGGGTCGCCCAGGGTGAAACGGGCGATGCGCATCGACCTGGGGTGAGAAAAATATTTCCGTGGGGTTACCGGCGGGATCTTCGAGCTTGAGGAGACCGAGCACTTTGCGCTCATCGGCCTCTTCTTCAGAAGCGCGCCGCACACTAATTCCGGCATCCGATAGTCGCTTTTCCATTGCATCAAGATCATCCGCATCTGCCACTCGCCAGCCCAGATAAAGAAGATCATCAGATGCATCCTCATGCACCGCAATGCGGTGATGCCATAAATCCATGCGAAGAGAAAACTGATCTCTATCGGTGTCTTCAACCACCTGCATACCAACAACTTCCGCGGCGTAACGACGCCAGGCATCGGTGTCGCTGACACCAATTCCGAGATAACCAAGTTCCGTAACACCGTTCATCTTTAATCTCTCCTTCGTTTAATGGTTATAAACTCCAAGTAAATCATCTGTCATGTTTAAGATGACTGACTTCGTTTGCGTATAGGCGTCGAGGACCTGGTGCGCGAACTCCCTGCCATAGCCACTCTGCTTGTAACCTCCAATCGGCAGGCCTTCTTTTAAATTGTAGTAACGATTTATCCAGATCACGCCTGTTTTCATGCTTCGGGCGATGCGGTGTGCTTGTAGTAAGTCGCGCGTCCAAATTCCACCAGCGAGCCCGAAAGAAGTCGCGTTAGCAATCCGTATCGCCTCTGCCTCGTCTTTCCATGTCTGTACGCAGGTGACTGGGCCAAAGATCTCCTCTTGAGCAATTCGCATATGTTCTTCGACGTCAATGAAAACCGTTGGCTGCAGGAAGTAACCATTGTCGAGCCCGGCAACCGAAGCTCGCTCTCCACCGGTAAGTACTTTTGCACCTTCACCAACGCCAATCTGAATGTAATTAGTTACTTTCTCCAACTGGGCTTTCGATGCAAGTGCACCAAGCTGTGTCGTCATCTGGGTGGGGTCACCAATACGTAAACGCTCAAGCCCGGCTTTGAGTTTTTCGAGAAACTCCTCTTTTAACGACTCATGAACCAGAACTCTGGACCCGGCCAGACAAATCTCGCCTTTGTTCAACACCGTGGACATCACTGCGCCTTCCACTGCAGCATCCACATTCGCGCTAGGACACACGATTTGGGCCGACTTTCCACCCAGTTCCAGGGTTTGGGGGATAATATTTTTTGCGGCGTATTGGAGTATTTTTCGCCCTGTTGGCACTGACCCTGTAAACGACACTTTGCCGGTCAACGGGTGCTCCACCAAGGCTTCACCGACGTCTGCGCCATAACCAGTGACAATATTAATGACGCCTTTCGGAATGATGTCTTTTATTTCATCGATGAATGCCAAGATCGACAAACAAACGGATTCCGCCGGCTTCAACACGACCGTGTTCCCGGCAGCAAGTGCGGGGGCAATCTTCGCTGCCATCATTACCAGCGGTACATTCCACGGTATAATCTGGACGCAAACCCCGATTGGCTCCCGATGTACGAATCCTATAGCATCCGGATAATCGTGGGTTGATCCATTAAGCAAGTATGACGCGCCGGCAAAGAGCTCGAACTGGCCGATCGCGTTTGGCAAGTCAAAGTGGACTGCTTCAACAATCGGCTTACCATTATTTAGTGTTTCAAGCATGGCAAAATCTTCGGCACGTGCGCGCAGTCGATTTGCAAGCTCCAGTATCAGTTCCTGCCGTTCACGAGCTGTCGTGGCTGACCACTCTTCAAGAGCCGCATCTGCCGCACGCACTGCGCGATCTGCATCATCAGGTCCACCCGCCGCAATCTTGGCTAAATCTTCACCGGTAGAAGGGTTTTTGAGTTGGATCGTTTGCTGACTGGCTGCTTCAATCCACTCACCATTTATAAAGTGTCCATATTCCTCACGATAATTCATCACTGCTTCTCCACTTCAATTATTACCGCTCCGGATTCCACCCGAGCTGGATATGTTCGTAACGCTTCCGTTGCTGGAAAAGCTGTTGGCCTGCCAGTACGTACACAAAAACGACCGCCATGATACGGGCACTCAATCTCGTCATCCTCAAGGTAACCATCCGTGAGTGGAGCATCTCCATGAGTACAGGTTGCATCCGTTACGTACACACCGTCAGACAACCGGTAGACAGCAAGTATCGGGAGACCGTCAATTTGAACCCTTAAAGGAATATCACACGGTACATCCTCGATCTGGCAAACGACCTTACTGGTGACCATAAACTATGCGTCCTTCTCTTGAGCAACCAGAATCTTGACAACGTCACCACGATTTTTGGCGAGTCGCTCGAAACCGTTCTTGACAACATCGATTAATGGAATCTTTGCGCTTATTTGCTTCGCAGCATCCAACGCCCCACTTGCCATTAAATCCAGGACCGCTGGAAAATCAGCAAACATATCGTAACCAAATACAAATATAAGCTCAATTTCATTGAGAAGCCCTTGATTCATATCAAGGTTGGCATCACCGGCCCATGAACTCATGGACACGTACCGACCACCTTTGCGTAGGGAGGCTATACCCTCGACCAATGCAGACTGTTGTCCTGCTGCATCAAACACGATGTCCACGCCAACACCTTTCCCCGTGAAAGCGCGTACGCGATCGGCGAACCGATCCGCTGCATCTGGTGCAATAACTTCGCTGGCACCAAACTCTAATGCGCTTGCCCGACGCTCTTTCTCAGGCTCTATAACAATCACTTTGCTGGCACCTGCCGCAACCGCACACTGCAGCGCGGCCAACCCCACCGGTCCAGCGCCTAGGATCAGCACAGACTCACCAAACTGTAACCGGGAGCGGCGTACCGCGTGAAAAGTAACCGTGTAGTGTTCAGTTAACGCCGCCACATCAAGAGGGACGGAATCAGGCACAGGAATTGCAAGCCGTGCCGGTACTGCAACATACCTGGCAAATGCACCCTGCTGAGTAAACCCCACCCAGCCAGGCCGTTCGCAGAGATGGAATTCAGCACGGTGGCAATAAAAACACTTACCACAGAAAGCCATTGGAATGACCGTAACACGCTCACCTACACGTTCTGCAGGGACATCTTCTCCAGTGGCAACAATTGCTCCGGAAGTTTCATGCCCCAAAACAACTGGCGGTTGCGAAAAAGTGGGGCCGTGCAAATACTCGTGCATATCCGTACCACAAATACCGGTATACGCCACTTCAATTAGCACTTCTCCCTTCCCAGGGGCGGGTTGATCGATTTCTGATAACGTCAGTTTCTGATCGCCAAAAAACTGTAATGCAAGCATAAAAACTCCTTCAGCTATATTCGTTAGACAGGATAAACGAGATACCGCGCCGGCGTTCCGTCAAGCAGCACTTTCCTTTGCTGAAAAAGGGCTTCTCCATCACGAATTCTGATGATATCTTCAGTACGCCCCGAACACAGGAGGGCGGAAACATCATTAGCATCTGTATATGCCACCAATACATTTGATTCTACGCGGTAAGTGTCCACTTCCGCAGTATCGAGTGACGTCCGTTGAAAGATGTGGCGTGTACGGTAAGGTTCCACCGTTCCACGCCAGACTTCGTCCACAAACTTGACACGGTCAAGAATGCGCTCATGACAGTCGTCCAGCATATATGCCAACGGCAGACCGCGTTCAAAATCGGCGGCCGTGTACACAGCATAATTGCTTTCCACATCAAATAATTCCGCCCATGCAGCGACGTTGCCCGCATCCAGGACGGCAGCGTAATGTGCGAATAGTTTGTCTACAACAGCGACCGTTTCCATTCTGTATTCCTCAACTTTATTCAAGCTTTGTCGAAACCCATCACGGACCGGTAGTGCTCCCACCAGACCGTATTACTTACTTCGTCGTTTTGCGTCCACTCAGCACGCTCCTTCCCCACCCCTTTCACAAAGCGCTGGTAACCACAGTCACCGGAGGTGGCGTGAACGCGTTGATAAATCGCAGCATCTTCGATGCTGATGAACCCGGAAGGACCGAGAAGGTTTGATGCCTGTCTTACGCGGTGCTTTGCGTATTCGGGGTCATCGGACTCATGACCAAAAAAGGCGTAGTGCACTTCGGTTTTATCTGGTCCCAAGGGGCGCGCAAAACGAATGTTAATAGTGTCGATATGCTTCGTGATGCCCGTAACCGGTCGCAATGCAATAACCCGCGCACGGTCATCAGAACCCTTGAACTGTACGACACTCGGATCTTTCAAAAAACCATTATCCTTGTACTGTTGCACCTGATAGAGAATGCACATATGTCCTTCAGGATCGGTAGTCACCATCTCACCCTTTCCACCCTGCCAGTCAAGGAGACGAAATGCAGCGTGCAATAACGGAGCGTGATAAGGATCGTTGTCGATGTAAATCTTCCAGTTTGACTGATAGATCACACGCTGGTAACCGAGCAGTGTGAGCTTTCCATCATCCAGCATGGCATCCGCAAGTGGTTGCCCCGCTTCACCAAGAAATTCGCTTAATGGTTCTGTTTCATCGCTCAAAGTAACGAAGATGAGACCGCAATATTCCTCAACGCGTAAGGTTCGCAGACCAAAGTCTTCGTCGCGAAAGTCAGGGCGAAAATCCTTTCTGCCCGGTGCCCCACGAAAACATCCCTTGGTATCAAACAGCCAGCGATGATATGGGCACTCAAACTCTTTTGCCTTCCCACATTTACGTTGTTCAAGTAATGCGCCACGGTGGGCGCAGGCATTGACGAAAACGCGTACCTCATCGTCGTCGCCTCTGTGGATCAATAATGGAACCTCCCCGAGCCATGCTGTCTTGAAGCTGTTCAGCTCTGGCAGTTCTGCCCGATGGGCAACGGGGTGCCAATACCGCCCATAAAAAATGCGTTTTAATTCCTCCTGGTAAATTTCCGGATCAGAGAAAATTTCCTTCGGAAGTGTCGCCGGATCATGAAATCGGCGACTGACTGACGCCTGTATACCAGCAAATTCACTCATATAATATTACTCCTCACTCTGGCAATGCACCCAAGTGCGTGATCGCGCCCAAATCTTTGGCAACTATGCGCCAAGTCTCACCCTTGTCACTCGTCATACGAATTTCCCCACCAGTAGTCCCGTACCAGACTGCTGACTCTCCTGAATCTGAGATGCCAGACTCCAGCGCCCAAACCATGTCGAACAACCCACACTGATTTGAATCGGGAACAAGCGTCCACGAATTCCCTGAATCCACGCTACGGTAGATTGCGATGTCTGCCCCCTTACGACGCCTGAGCTTCGATGGATTAAGGAAATAGACATTGCCCGAAAAGGCCCCGAGGGCCAGCTCTTTTAGCGACGCCCATTTAGGTGGAATACCATCTGCTGACGCCAATAAAACGGTATCCGGATCATCGGGCCAGAAAGCAATTGCATCTTCAGCGTATAACCTATGTTCTAAACCCTGGATACCATGACTCCAGGTCTCGCCCGCGTCTGAACTCCTATAGATACCGCAACCACCACGGTAGACACCAGTGTCATGACCGGTCGCCGCGATTAAATCCAGGGGGCGCTCAGGATGGACAATGAGCCTGTGCAAATCGTGCCCCAGACCCTTAAGTGCTCGCCAATTTTCACCGCCATCCTCGGTAACAAGCAGCGAGCCGACCTCGATCAAAGCATAGACGCGTTCTGGCACGCCAGGGCAGGGTGCAATAGATCGGACATGGGGGATTTTTGGTGGTACGGGAAAACTCCAGTCTTTTGACTCGGGGACAGACTGAAGATCACCGAGGATTTTCCAACTGCCATCCTCAAACCGGTTAACAGAAGCCGGTTCGGTACCGGCGTATAAAGCGCCTTCGATATGTGGATCAAAGGCGAGCGATCTTACATCAGCGTGCGCAAGTCCATCGGTAATATCGCGCCAGGTTCTACCGGAATCCTCAGACAAGTGAACTCCGGACTTGTACAACGATACCGCTACACGTCTACCATCAACCGCAAGCGCCATGAATTTCTCACCATCAAAGTGTTGCGAATCACGCTCGCCTTCTTCTGATAGTCTAAATAGCCCTTGAGATGCGCCAACAATAATCATCAAATATTCTCCGTATAGGTAACAAACGGTATTGGAATGTGCAACTCATGCGATACATCAATAGCATCAACGTGACAGTCGATTGCACATAATCGACATGAGTGGCATTCATTGGGGTAGGCAACTACAACTTTCCAACCTGAAACATCCCAGGGCTCGCCAATTTCAACAAGCCGTAGCACATCAGTCGGACAGCTGTCTATGCAAACATTGCACCCATCACAAAGTTCGAGATCAATGTGTTCAATCATGGGTCTGAGTCTCCGGTGCAAATCTTTCAGGAACGGTATACGGGCTCGGCTGGCGGCCTTTCGGTGGCTTGATCGGCCAGCGATCAAAAGGCAGTTCACGCACAGTGAAAACGGGTGACTCAGAATCATTCTGACGCTGGACAATCAACCACTTGAGCCAATTATCGTTGTCGGCAAAGGGGAAGTCGGCCCTAAACAACTCGCCACGACTCTCTTTGCGCTCGATCATCGCATAGCATGCAAGTATGGCCATATCGAGATAATTTCGCACTTCACTGGCCTTCTCAAGCTCATGGAAATCCGGAGCATACATTTTGGGAATGAGTGACTTTCGTACTTCCTCCAGTTCGGAGATTACATTGCGAATTCGTTTTTCGGTTTTAAACAGGGCAAAACCAGGCTCCGAGGTAATCTCTCCTATCCGCATCCAAACATCAGATGCACGAACCTGGCGTAGTTTTTTCATCGGTTTAAAGTATTCAGAGACCGACCCATCAACTTGCTCCTGATGGACCTTAGGCATTTCTATGTCGGTTGCAAGTTGCGCAGCGTGTTCACCGGCCCGGTAGCCACCAACAGCCGAGAAACTGGATATTCCGCTACCGCTGATCCCTGACATCAGATGTGGGCAGGAAGTACCATAGCCCGCCGCATACAATCCGGGGATATTGGTCGCTGAATTCAAATCAATATCTGGCCCGCTGCTGCTCAGTGTTCCAATGGTGACGAATGGCCCCAGTTCCAGTAAATCTTTGGATGGATCAATGCCAAATTCCTTGAAGGCCCGCTCCACCGTAGGACTAACCTCGTAAAGCAGATTCATGTCCTCATCGGATACATGCCGCAAGTCAAGATAACAAGGCCCGCGACCTTCAATATTCTCGGTGATAATCGCCCGCGCAATCTGAAACAGACCAGATTTTTCTCCCCACTCCGGGTCGTAACGCAACATGAACCGCTCACCAGCGCGATTGATAAAATGAGCACCGATACCCTGAATTTTTGCTTGGCCAGGCGTAAAAAACTGGTTATTGAAGTAACTCCACGCCGCGAACTGCGCAAATTCCATACCTGCAAATTTTGTGCCTATACGCCATGCAGCAGCGTGTCCTTCCCCAGTGCAGTGATCTGAG
>Ga0164313_10004156_pt1 | contig 12934 bp, 11 predicted proteins | sample GuaBasSedimGuay4_FD_113735 | JGI IMG/M metagenome (GOLD analysis project Ga0164313, IMG submission 113735) | Subseafloor sediment microbial communities from Guaymas Basin, Gulf of California, Mexico - Guay4, Core 4569-4, 0-3 cm | ecosystem: Environmental > Aquatic > Marine > Hydrothermal vents... | reverse complement strand
TACAAAATTTCGACACTGGAGTTACGAGATGGAACATAGATTGATTATAGACCTGAGAAACTACCAACCTGATAGCAAAGGCCTTCGCTTCGAAGACTTTTCCGATGACCTAGAACTTCGAGAAATTTATATTGGCTGTCATTCTGACCTGGCGTTCGATGACGTGATATCTAGCTTGCGATCAAACAAAGGTAATATTGTGACCAAATACACTCGACCATCATTTAAAGACTTTCGCATTGTCTGGGACCAGCGTAAAAAGAGCATTCGTCAATAACTAGTGCTTTGGGCTGCAGAGGAGACACTTACACTATGACTCGTCCTTCCGCATTTTTGGCTTCGACTTGGCTATCTTACGAGCTGCTTACCTTGCGAAAAAAGATTCATGCGTATGGATCTGAGGTGTCATTTCCCATCTGGGTTGCTGAAGTCGAGGAGCCAGAGCTTAATCCGCAAAATGGCTATTTGCCAATTGAAATCGTGGACCGTTGCCTAGAGGAAGTTGAGAAAGCAGATCGCTTCTATCTAATCATCGATGGAAGTTTTGGAACGCTAGTAGACGTAGAGGGACGGGAGTCACCTGCTTCGTTTATCGAGCTTGAACTATTCCATGCCGTCATGCACGAAAAAACAATATACCTGATCCAGATCGGCGAAGTCGATGAATCGACCGAAATTATGAAGCTTGTGCGGTCTCTTTCCTTTGGACTAAAACAGCGGATAATGCGTGTGCGTTCCCATGAGGAGGCATTCGACTGCTTTGTAAATTCATTAAACAGATCATCCGCTTTTGAGCAAATTAGGCGATTAGGAGACAAGAGTCAGCTTTCCGGGAATTTGGCACTCAAGAAACATAACGATTTCGCCAATAAACGGATCTTCTCTGAGATTCAGTTTATGAAGGGAGATCCCGTTACTCTCTCTTCTTCAGAGGGTGACCTAGATCTCGCCAGTGAGTTACTAACTCTCGCAAACAATGAAATCCATAGTAACCATAAAATGTCTCGGACGTGGCTGGCTCTTCGTTGCTTGATGCACCATCACTATAACCAATCTAAGGATCCCGTAGCCCTAGGTTTGTGGGAAAAAGCACTTAAAAACTGGTCTTCATTTGCTGGCTGGAAGGGATTACATGCTCATCTGTGGTTAGGGCATATAGCGACACTGGGCTCACTATATATTGTACGTGGAAAGCAGGGTCTACCACCGAATAAGGCGGGGCAGAGTGGCCATTCAGATATTATTGGCGGCGCCTTTGCGAGTGTATATTACAGTCTATCCAAGGTGTCCCCGAAAAAGATGTCTACGTCTTTTCTATCCAGATCTCGTCTTTATCTCGACTATGAACTATCGAGCGCGGAAGAGACATCGAAATCCGGCCTTTATCTCATTCAAGGCAGTGTGAATTTACAGGAGCGCCGTTTAAAGGACGCTTCCGACAGTTACAGAAATGCGATAAACATCATCGAAGAACATAAGCTAGGCGAAGCAAGGCTTGGTGAGGCATTAGCAGAACTGGGGTGGGCTGAAACTAGACGTGGAAAATTGCTTAACGGCCGCTCAATGATTTATGAGGGAGTGACCTTAATGCGCAATGGCGGAGCAGACGCAGGACCTCTTGCTCGCGGGATGCGAAAACTGGCCGCTGCGCAACTATTAACACTAAATCTGTCAGGTGCCTTGGATACAGCAACCTCAGCAAGTTCCCTGATTGAAACACACGGATTGCAAGATCAGCGGGACCTCACAATCCGATCCGCAGATTATTACAATGCAGTGCTTGGAAAAAGCACCGATAAATAAGTACATCTAGTAGTTCAGGATTCCTTTGGACGACTGCACGTCACGCGACCACTTTGGTAATTTCAAAATCATCTATGTTGTTATTGATTTCAGAAGCTAAATCCAAATAGTGTCCGACATTAGCTATGAACTCTGACCATTTGACTGAATGAATATAGGAAGAATTTCCTAAGTACACTTTTCCGCTGCCATGATGGCCGCAATCACTTAAGCTCGGTGACTTTACATTGAACATATTATCTCTCAGTATCTGGAAGAGAAAGTCGGTCTGTAATGTTCTACATTTACAATGTGGGCAGCTTTCATCAGCGATATAGTATTCGTAACTATCATTCTCATCGGGCAACACAAGGGCTAAAACAGCGTTTGTCTGGCTTGTCCTATCATTTCTAGTATGCTCTTTCAGGGAATAAGAGATCTCCCAAGGAATCCATTGGTCGCTTTCTGTCGACCATATGTCCTTCATACCTTTCGAAACTATGCATATAGTAATGCTGCTATCGTAGATTTTGTCCCGTAATTTCGATGCGATAGAACTGTCTTTGAAAGAACTCATGTCCTCCCCATCCGCTTCGCCCTTATTTATCTCTTCTTCGCCCTCAAGGGTAGACTGAAGGACATCAACATAATCTCGAACTTTTGTATCGTCAAAGATACTGCCAGTTAACGCCTTAACCTGGCTGTCACTATACTTGTACGAAACGAATATTTTTCTCGCCATTGGAACATCCTTGTACTTGATCCTTCACACTATAATCTAGGAAAAGCTACTTGCCAGCTGCTTTAGCAGCACTTTCAATCCATGCGCCCATATTTTTGTTTCCTTCACCGTTATTCCACAGATAAAAAGGATATCCGGAAGGTATCTTTCCACATCTCTTGGAGGTCCTTCCTTGAAAGTCTTTTATTTTGCTTATATCAATGCCCAATAAACCATTTCCCCGAGCAATACTCTGCTCAATTTCGTATTTCACCCATCGACTGCTACAGGTCTTTTCTCCAACGAGTACTACCGTGACACTCGTTCCTAATAATTGATTGTTGATCCACCTCTTTATTGCAGCATCACCTTGCCTTTTAACTTCTTCAAAATCAGCCTTATCAATAAAGCCGGAGGCCTCTTTACCCGAGGTAACCCAACTATTTCTTACGACCATTGATCGTGTTACATCTTCATACTTAAAACTGAAAAAGACTCGCCGAGCCATCTATTTACCCCTTCTATATTAAATTCAATATCGCCATCAAAGCGACTCTTAAAGTTTCAAAGCTAGCATCTTCATTGCCAAGCTCCTCAATATGAGGTCGTGCTCCTTCAGGAAAATTGTCGCTGTCAAAGTATCCTTCTTGTGAAAGAATCTCATAGGCCTGCCTAGTCGCGTAGCCAGTCGCTCCTATAGGCAAGAGTAGAAGGCCTTTCGATCTTGCTATTTCAAATTCCTTTAGCAAGCCACCGGAATTAACCAATTCCCCGTCTTCAAGTTTGTTGCCGAACATGAAGATGGCTATTCCTGCATATGAAATCATATCAGCACGGTAGTCGTGCCATATTTCTCCAATTGTTCTCTCTCCAGCCTGAGTTTGAGGAAATGGCCTTAGAATTAACTGATCAGAGTCCAATCTATTTCCACTCATGTATATATGATCTAGTGCTCCAGTGATAACTGAACTCCCGACTCCCAACCCAAACCCCGAGACAATCTTGAACCCCTGGCTAGCAAGGTCCTTTGCCATCGTATAAATAAACTTCTCAGCTTCCTCGATAGACCATTTACCATATTCTGCTGCCGCACCCGATACGAAGATCGTCTTTCGTTTATGGCCGCGCTCCAGCTGCTTCAAAATCTCGGTAATTTCTAAGTAACTATCCACTAGGATAGTGCTAATTCCAAACCTAAGGAGGTCATTGATAAACAGCTCTTGCTTCCTCTCTTTATACTCAGTGTCAGCCGCCGACTCTCCTTCTGTGGCGGATATAACTTTTTGTATGCAGTAATGTTGACGTTGGTCTCTCGTATATGCGACCCGTACTCGACTGAGAATATAGTCCAAGTTGGGATCAGTAAAACTAAACCCCAGAAACAAAAATGTTTTGGATACAAGGTCCCCACTCAAGGCGTTGATAAACTGCTGCATATTTACGTGATATGTCTCATAGTCATCCTTTGTGAGAACTGCCTCATCGGGATGGTCAATGTCACCATGCATTTTGTAAACAACGGCATCCCGTCCGTGTTTTGTAAAACTCAATTGTTTTTCCCTATACTTTGTATCTGGAACCTTGCCGGACCCAGATATCGCATTTTCTATAAGCTTGTCGTAGTTTGTTGTCCAATAGGTAGAGATTGGAAGGCGTGCGAGTATTTCGTGATTTTCAGTGCATTCGGCTGCATCCGATAATTCATTTATTAGCAGCTGATTTAGTCTTCCACGATTTCCCAAGTTCGAGTTGCAGTGATACTGCGCTAGCGCAACTAAATCTGATTCTTTCTCGATATCAAGCTCTAGTTCTTCTGCAATCGGTCGCAGCAACTCACTCCAACTTACAAATCCTGCCGGAGCTGATAGTCCAGCACCAGCAAAGATAGCTAGATTATTTTCTTCTAGATCTCGAAGTAGCTCTCCAACTATTCGCTGCCTTTGTAAATCAGGTGTGACTTTCAATTATTGTCTCCGTCTTGTAATTTTCGATTGAACTTCGATGAAGCAGAATCTAGTATCAAATCTATATTGGGATAATTTGATTTTGATATACGCCACTGATCGCATAAGTAACCCCAAGAGCAGTTTCGCATATAGTTTTTCAACACGCCTGACCTCTAAATACATATTCTCACTAGCATACGATTAATATAAAACTTTGCACCTCCAATCTTGAACCAGACATACACTAACCGGTTTTACCCCGTTCTTCCAGTTCGGTTAATTGGTCGTATTAGGATAAGTTCAATTAGAAGGAACGACATGCCCATCGCGTTAACTGCGCAGAGAAAACACGCTCTCAATATCCATATTTCGATAAAGATATTGCCGGCTCCCATCGATTGTTGGGCCCATAACAGGCCGAACACCTCGCTCAGACAAGAACGACACAAGTTCAATCGTCCGCTTGAAAGATGTCTCTGATAGTAGCGCGCTCGCTGTTAAGTATTTTTGATCAAAATCGGTAGCCGCATCCGGAAAAATTAGAGCACCATATCGACCCATTTGTTCTACTTTGACCAGCCCTTTTCGTACTATCTGATATGCAAATTCCTGGTTTAGATGTCGAGCCTCGGCAAACTCAGTTATTGATAAAGCATCGTCGCCAATAACCCATTGCTTCAAATGCGTTTTACCTATGCGGACATCGACCATAGACACGTTCCCTGAGTTCCGCACTGTTGTATATTCGATTTCTCGGTTGAAGATAGCTTCCACAAGATGCTCCATCCGATGTGTCGATGGAAGAAAGTATCTAACAGCCGCATAAATGTCCAAGCCATCCTTGAGATCGCCAGTCGAGATAGCACTAGATACATTAGACAGAGTATCGCTAATTGCTTGTCCGGAAATTTTCCAGACTCTGGTTGCCGGGTCTCGTGCGGCAGCAAATAAACCTTTTTCCACCAGCGCCCGCATACATCGTTTGGAAACCCCCAGTCTCGCGCTTGCCTCCATGAGATTGAGCAGAATCTCCAATGGTTTTGATTGCTCTGGAAGGCTTTGACCACAACTTAGGCTCACCTGTCGGCAACCAGACAGAAGAACTCTCACATTTCCAGCCAATATCCCTGAATCAATCCAAGAGATGACGCTCTCCAACTTCACTTTGTTTCGTTTGCAAAACAACGTGCCACTTTCCATTTTTGGACTCATGGCGGGGAGTAATTTCAGGTGCGATCGATCATTAAGGACAGGCTCTGGCCATGCATCTCTTAGGCTACCATCAAATTCGTTTCGAATGGCAATGAACTGGCTTCCCGACAGCTCAGTATGCACGGCTTCATATAGGTAGCCAATCTCTCGTTTTAAACTCCTACTATTTTTGGTAAAGATGCCATGTATGTGCTCCCGAAATGACTTTGGCCAATTACCAAAGATCACCTCGGCTGTATCTACAATTCGGGTGGCGGTATCGATATCAGACTTAAAGGGAGCTTTTTGAGGCTGGAATCGGTCTTCAAATAGTTCATGGCTTGCAAAAAGTAGTACGATTTTCTGTAACTCGTCAGCACTTAGCGCTGCAAGAGGTGTATCCAGGGCGGAAACATGTGACTCCGTAAATCCAAGTAATGTCGCTATCAAGTTTTCAATGTACTTTCGTGGAACAGACTCTTGAGTTGAGCGTCGACTCGATTCGACCAACCGCAAACTAGACCGCAGTAGAAATTTTTTCGGCGTAGGCCCAACAGCTATTAACCGACAACCGTGGCAGATGCAGTGAGGTAGGAGTGCATATTCCCACTCCTCTCTAAGATACGAATTAGTATCCATGCAGGGGCGACAGGCCCGAAATGTACTTTTCAGTACAAACCTTGATGAGCATCGCTCCTCAATACCGCTCATTCGGCTTGATGCCTCAGCGCCACAAACATCAAGTATTACATCATCGATCGTAGTTTTTCGCCCGAGCTTCGATGTCAGTATCCTTTCTAGTGAAGCGGGAGACGAAAATCCGTTTCTCAGCGAGAAACGCCAGTAAAACCCTCGCTTACTTTCATCCGCAAAGGGCAATGGATGATAGGGTAGCTTCATACCATTGGTTCGCTACAGTCTACGCCGCGATCTGGCCGGCGAAGTACTCAAGAAAGAGAACTGAGTCCTCTATGCTCCGATCGTAGTACTGGAGAGGATAGCGTCTTCTTCTCTTCGATAGGCAGTCCACACTTTCAAGCCTCATGCTTGTGAATAACCGTCTATCTACCAAATCAACAATACTTTCACCGGCACAGCAACCATCAGCGCTCTCGAGCTCCAATCTGTCTTGCAGGGTCGACTGAATTTCACAGAGTTCATTCAATGGAAGAAGTAATCCGCGATGCGTTGGTTGCTCCTCATTTAAAATCCTCGTGCCCAGAAATAGCCCTCTTTCAATTTCTTTCGTCATCTCGTGCAACGGCCGTTTGTGTTTTGCGCACAATGGCATCCAACCAATTTGCCATTTGCTCAAACAGGTTTCCTGTTCCTGCAGGCATTCGGGGCAATATCGTTCTTTCCTACACAGTTGATATCGAGGTATTTCTAGCCGGCCGAAAGTATGCGTTTGTCTACCCTCTCCACTGGCCAATAAGTCTAGCCCGTCTAGGTGGCTTTGCTGCTTGCCAATCGTTTTTGATAGTTCCTCTCCAGTTAGCGTAATGGGAACCAAAGAAGAATCATCAAAAAAAAGTTGCGTGAACAACGCAACAGACGCAAATCCGTTGCGGCGGGATAAATTCCTCAAGTAACACGATACACTTTGATCTGCTTGAGGTTTCGGATAGACAGAGACTCCCATGCTAGTAGGTCTCCTCTGCGAATGGATCCCCAGGCATTATGAGTGCTTGCTCGTCAAAGCTCTTGCAGAAAGGATTCCTATTAGCAGGAGCATCAGGCCAAATCTTCTTCCGAAATGCTCGCTCCAGATCGCCAATCTCGATCTTTTTCTTACCTGCCTCAATCACGCAAAGGAACGTTTCTGACAAGAGAGTCGCTACGTGTCCAATAACACCATTAGAGGCAAAGTAGATCATGTTCACGACATGCCCTTTGCCGAAAATGGAGCGATCGCACGTATATTCCACGCTATCGGCAAATGACTTTATAGCGGACCGGAACTCAATAACGTCCTCTTTTCTGGTTAGCCGCCAATCATTTAGATAATACGTTTCTTGCGTCCTCCTCCTTAACTGCGTGTTCGCCGCAAAAAGTCGGCTAATATATGGCAAGCCAATGATCGCAAGAGACACCCTTGCCCGATTCATCAGGCCTTTAAACCAGTCTGCCACCTCCATAGCCTTGATTTTGCTGCCGCGTTCCAATAGATGCTGAAATTCATCTATCACTAGCACCTTGGTATGACGCTGCTGAATAAGAATCACCAGAGTCTCTGTTAGTGAACCTATCGTCGCATTTGGGGCGTAGTGGCCGTCTAGAGGGTCAATTAGTGCCTGAGCCACCGAAGAGATTGATGGGCTCGCTGGGATTTCCGCAAACAACATGGGCAGCTCCATGTAAGTATCCATATCTGCAGGCGGATATTTTCTTCCCATCTCCCGAATCAGGGTTGATTTTCCGCCACCTGAAAAAGCACACACGGCAATACTACCTGGCTCGCCGTATAGCTTGGTTCTTTGATATAAGTTTTCGATCGCATCCCGAGCCTCACAAAATCGTTTGTGTTCTATGACCGTGGAACGAAGATTGAAGGCTTGTTTTTCCGCTTCGAAATTAAACATTGGACACCTCCAATGACTTAATATGGTCAAAGTCTTCATCAGGAATGTCCGGGCATGACGCTTCACCAGATACGGTTATACCGATAGTCTCCACAGCGGTATTGGTGTACTTGTCGCTATTACTCGCCTTCAAAATAGCGGAAATACGGCGCTTTGCTTTGTTCCTGGATAACCTTTCTGCCTCCTGAAGTTGCTCAATCAAATGTCTTGATGCGATTAACTGTGATTCCACTGCCTTCTCGCCTTTCTTCAGCTTGGCTGTTGTTTGGTTCCAAGTCCTCTGATGTTCTTTGAGAGAAAGCACTTTTTTCACATAGCTGGACTGGCGACAGGGAACCGTTATCGCATTGTTCGTCCCTGGAATCAGAACTCGGATCGACCCCAAGTCATCTTCATCAACTAGAAGATCAACTCTCTTACGCACACCGTGCTGTTTCGCTATGTCCATGAGCTCTGGACTTTGATAGCGTAGATTGTGAATCGAAATTCCATCTTTTTGGATCGACCTCGTCTCTTCTTTCCACATCATTTGGTTCATTTCATCCATTCTCGGCATTCTTAACTCGTGCATATTGTGTAGTTCATCCTTCCAGGCCTCTAATGGCGACATACGCAGCGTTCGGTGTGGCGTGATGTGGTATTCATCAATAATCCACTTATGAACAATTTTGGTGACGGCTTCCAATGTCCAGACAGCTTCGGCCTCACTCGGGTACTCGCCCTTCTTGTTGTAATTGGAGAAAGTTGTACCCCGTAGGCCGTGGAATAAACCTTCATTCATGGTTCGGTTAAAACGCTCGATGACCCCTTTTAGCTGTGGCTCACCTGGCGGGTTATAAATTACGTCGCAGAACCCACTAAGTACCGACTGAGTCTGATCGGCAGTAAGGTCAGCGCCATTATCCGTACAAATCTGGTCCATTAGGCCCATACATGGCCAATCATTGACGATGAAATCGCCATACGTTTCCTTCACATATTCTTTGTCGAGAACAGCATTGCGAAACGCCCGTAACACTGACTTCACATTAGGAGCGTGCATAGCGATATAGAACCCAAGAATCATTCTGGATTTTTTATCTATGAAAGCCGTAAACCAGGGCCGGCCTATCGGTTCACCGGTCACATCATCAACCACGATGATGTCGAGCTTCGTGTGGTCAAGCTCTACCCATTCGAGCAAGTATGTCGGCTCTTCAACGGTGAACCCTGTGGGGAATTGGCGTTTTGCCTCTCGCCAACCTTTCTGTTTCCGAATTTTCTCGAAATCCGGGAGGGCGGCGATTTTTCTATAGAGAGTGGCCACATGTGGCACATTGCAGCCACGAAACTGAGTGCTCTCTTCTACTTCCCTAACCATTTTCAGACGCATAGCGGGCACACTCATCTTCGTTTTTCTCAAAAAGTACTTCTTTAGTACATGTTCAAATAGCTTCTGCTCGAGTTGCGCGCACTCTCGGTCGGCATCAGTCATATTGAATTGATCAGCGGGTAGGTGACGCTTTCTCAATAGCGAAAACAGATTACCCAACTGCGCCTTTAAGCGGTTGAACCATCTTCGCACCGTACTTAGAGATGGCTGCGCATCATCCCGTATCTCCGCTGCATGATTGTCTATCAGATATCGCTGCTTTCGAGTGCCCCTGACCATATGATTTGTGTCATCAGAAATACTTTCGACATAGCCTTTCTTGTAAGCTATTTCCGCCTTTTGTTCTTCATTGATAGGAATTTTTGTAATCTCGCTGGACTCCTCTACCAGGTGCTCAAGGTATCCCGGCACTCGATTGCGACACTGCCCATGGCTCTCGCCATCCCCAATTACTTTTAGGACACCACGAGCGAGCTTTACAGAAAATTGCTCAAATGTGAGTTCACATTGCACAGCACCTTCATCAGCGATTAACACAAATCTCCTCGCGGTAGATTTCACTCGATCAACTTCATACTGAATTCCATCCAGGATGATTTCTGTTCCCCTCTTGATTGAATCAAACATAGATTTTCTCCTTGTTCACTGTCAGTACGGTTGTGTTACATATCGGTGCGGAAATATCAAAATTCAAATATTTTTCCGCCATGAGCGCCATCACCAATTTTTGGCTACCTACCTCTTCGGTAAGATTCGCAAATGTCGTGTCTCCACAGGGTAGGTATTTCTGCAACTCGACCTTTGTTTTTTTGTGGTCGAGCTTGATCCACTTGAGGCGGCGAAGGTTGCTAAGGCCTATTTGGCCGAAGGGAAGATCCTGCTCCGTCAGTACCCGGAATCCAAACCCTAGACATTGGATATAGTCACCAATGACCTTTAGTCGTTCCTGGACCAAAGGTTTCATGAGCTGTCGTTTCGGCTTTATTTCGATATAGTCGATTTCGCCATTCTTCATATACAACATGAAGTCAGGAAAGTAGGCAGAGGGCTCTCCTTCATATTCGAATTCGAAGCCTTCTGGTTCTTCATAGTGCTTGAGAACTTCATCGTCCCAATCGAACACTAGAGACCACTTGTGTTGAACTCTTGACTCATGTTGCTGGACATAGCCCGTTTTGCTGCTCTTCGAGAGCGATTTATAGGTGGTCTTAGACCGAGTGACGATCTTTCGTCCGCTGTGTTTTGGATGTAATTTAATAGCCATTTTTTGCTCCATTTATGTTCATCTATTAACGCGCTGTTTTTCAGCGTGTGTTGGCCCGCAGGTAGGCTGGCTGGTGTCAGCACCTGATCTTTTATCTAAGACTTGACCGAACTGAGGGAGAGCTGAGATACTTCTGTTGCTAAGCAGGGATAACCCAACTATCTCTCTGTTTCGGGGCACTCATTAGTTAACAATGGGTGGCCCGCTTTAAGTCTTATTTTTTCAGCCTGGTTGCACCAGGCGATGTGGTTTAGTTTTAATTACATAGCTCTTCTCCTTTCTTTTTTTCGATCTTTTCCCGATCTACTTCCTCAACGTATCACTGCCTATTTTGGTATACATAGTGACCAGGCTAGCGGGGCTTACGTTTATAACTACTTGCTCCTTAAGATAGGGCGATCATCTCTGGTACATTTATTTTCCTTTTGGGAACTGCGCTTTCCCCAATTTAAAGGTAGTATTTGGCTACCACTCAGCAATCAACTGAATGAGCCTCTGTGGAACTTGTAAGAAAACGTAGCACAGAAATTACGGTATACATAGTGACCCTTTAAATTTAGCCTAACCAACTGTAAGCGTTATATTTTTTATGAGTAAACAGGGTTTCTTAAATAACTTAAGGGACTAAGCGTATCGCCATGACCGAAACACTCGAGGAGACTAAAAAAACCCGTAGGACTTTCAAACAACCTAAAAAGGTCCGTGACCGAAATCGGGGAAAGCAGAAAAGGTACCGGACCAGAAAGGCTCAGAAAGGTAGAAGGGCCCTAAGTTTTTTTATCGACGATCACATTCGGGAAGATCTTGATGTCATAAAAGGCTATGCGAAAGAAAAAAATTTCGTGTTTACATACGAGGCATTTTTTTCAGCACTGATCTCCAAAGCCGCATCTACATTATCCGACGACCGTCTCGAAGAGATTGTCTTAACCGATTTAGCTCAGTCTTTAATGGACCAAGCATATACGGGGATTATTATCGATATGAACAACATCGAAGAGAGTCCGCTCTTCAAGAGGTTGCTACAGAAGGAAGTTCAGGAAGGATTCGCTGAGTTCTACCGTAAACTCGCAGACCGTTATCCAAAGGAGTTTTCACTAGACGAAGATACTCTAAGACGACGCAGAAATATGTTGCCTTAGCAAGGATGGTGAGACTCCCTGAAGCTTATCTGGAACGATTCGGGCCTTTCCTTGGCAAAGGATTCCATCGGCATTTCTATGGGTTCCGTTGACAAAAAACTCGATGGTTTCGATAGGATCCAAGTGCTAGCCCATCTGGTTTAGAACTAAATATCTAAACATGGAATTTGAGACTGTGAACTATTTGTTCAGGAGTCTCACCTTTCAAGTATCGACTCCATAAATCCACTATTTCCTCCTCGGAGACCAGGGCCAGTCCATTCGAACCAATGAAAACCTTCTTGGCACCCATGATCTGGTGCCGAGAGGAGAGACCACCTAATTTCCGCTCGATGCTCTCAACCCGGGCGGACGTACTGGAATCATAATCAGAAAAACATTGAGGCGGTGCGCGGGGAAAGTCACCGGTGCTTCGGACGAGTAAGCCCGCGATCCGGATCATGAGTAGATACTTCTCGGATTGCTCTACTGTGTACGATTTTCGCCAGCGAGATATCTCATCTTCGTAGTGAGCGAATAGCGAATCCAGTGTCAAGTGTGACTCCAGCCACTTCACGACATCACTCGTCCTGCTCAGTTTCTCGGGGTTTCCCTCAATCTGCTCCCCAGAGACGCTCGACCAGGCCGGAACCCCGAAGTCAGTCAGATAAGTTACGAGACTCGTTCTGCCCGGAATATTCGCTTGTTCATAGTTCGCATCTCCATTTTGATCATCAAAGCAGCGAGCGGACGCGATCTGAAAGCCAACGTAGCCAGGTCCGTGTCCGCCAGTAAAAAAGTAGGCTTCCAAGCCGTATAAGCGATGATATTTCTCTAGAATCAGGTAGATTGCTTTAAATATGCGTCTGGGTATATCCGTGTCTTGCTGGGGCAAAGCTTTTAGCCTCTCAAGAATTTGTTTTATATATCCTTTCTGAAGTACGGTATTCCAATG
>Ga0164313_10004155_pt1 | contig 12935 bp, 12 predicted proteins | sample GuaBasSedimGuay4_FD_113735 | JGI IMG/M metagenome (GOLD analysis project Ga0164313, IMG submission 113735) | Subseafloor sediment microbial communities from Guaymas Basin, Gulf of California, Mexico - Guay4, Core 4569-4, 0-3 cm | ecosystem: Environmental > Aquatic > Marine > Hydrothermal vents... | reverse complement strand
GACGCGGCCGACGTTGTGGTCGTGAATCAGCGTCACCGCGGCCTGGAACTTCTTGCTGTTCTCCATGAATTCGACGAAATCACGGCCGATGCCTCCATCGATCCAACTGCTGGTGATGACGGGACCGACGATGCCTGCTTCGAGCAGGTAACCGCCTTTGAGGGGGCTCTCGAAGTCGCCCGCCTGTGCGGTCAGCGTGGCGCCAATCCACCCGTAGATGTCCTCGTCGTGCTCGCCGAACACCGCGAGCGACGGGTGACACGCGAAGTTGCGCCCGACCTGGGCGCTGCTGTTTCCCATCTTGTTCTTCTGAAACAACAGCGGGGTTTGCACGGCGCCGGCGGCCACGACGACCAGGCCGGCTTCGACCCGAACTGGCTTCACCTTGCCATTCGCATCGGTGGCGACCGCATTGACCGCAGTGACGCGGCGATTGCTGATCTCGAAAGCTTCGGCTCGCGTCCCGCTCAGGATCGTCGCGCCGAGCTCGCTGGCCCACGGCAGATAGGTCACCAGCATCGACTGCTTGCGATCGGTCTTGCACCCCGACACACAATGCCCGGTGAGCGCGCAATCCTTGATGTTGCGAGAGATGGGCGCCGCCGGAATGCCGACCTTCTTCGCGCCTTCGATCAGCAGGCGTCCGTTGTAGTTGACCTCGTGCGGCTCGTTCTCATTAATCGAAAGGTTTCGCTCGACGCGTTCGAAGTAAGGCGCGAGTGACTCGGGGGAGAGATTGTCGAGGCCGTGCTCCTCGGTCCAGTTCTGCAGGACCTGGTCGGGCACGCGAAAACATGCCGCAGCGTTGATGACGGTCGACCCTCCGACGCACCGCCCCTGAAGGATCGGCAGGTCGCCGGTCGTGTTCACCTGATTCCCGTGGTCCTCGTACAAGGTCTCGAGCGCCGTGGTTGCATGCTCCTGAAACTCGCTGGACGGAATGTGTGGCCCCGCCTCCAACACGATGACTTTGGCTCCCGATTTGGCCAGCTCATAGGCCGTCACCGCGCCTCCCGCGCCCGACCCAATGACGACGACGTCTGCGCTCAGATTTAGCCCCACGTCCGGGATCTCGCTCGGTTGCGTGACGTTCAAAATAGGGCGCTGCTGGAGCGTCGCTTTGGGTTGGTCTGCCATAGAGGTCACTCGCTTGGAACTTGGGGCATCGGCGCATTTCCCAGGCTTGGAATGCCGCCGGCTTCCGAAACCGGGCCCCGGTAACCGATCGCGCGACCCGCTTCGATGTCCTGCCAGTATCCGTAACACATCAACTTCTTCAAGACGGTGGAGATCCCACGTTGGATCTCCATGCCTTCTTCCCATCGCCGGATGTAGGCGAGCCGCTGTTCGACTGAGAGATGGACAAAACGCGCGAAGTGCAAGCCAATCAGAATCGAGCCGAGGTTGAAAAGCTTGAGCCCGATGCGGACCTGCTTGAGCACCGGCGCGTCCATGAGGGAAAACGCGTGCTCGATGTTGTCGACGACGGGAACGTCCGACAGCGGCTTGAGCGAGGTGCCTTTGGTTGGCAGGTAAACCTCGGCAAAGCGCTCCAACAGCTCACGCTCGTCAGCCGTCAGTGTGACCGGCCCACTAGGGACCGACGCTTCCTCACTACATGCGGGAAGCACCAAAGCGCTGGCGCCGGTGAGCACACTGAGCTTCGTGAACGTTCTTCGGGAGAGCTTGTACTTCACGCTGAGGCCGACGGCAGACTATATCACGAGGGGGTGCGGGGGACAGCGTCTGAATCAGTGCCAGTGTCAGTGCTTTCGCGTTCTTCGAGCCCCTGGTCGATCAACTGCTGCGTGGTCTCCGTCACCTGCTGGTGTAGCTTGATGACGATCTCTTTGTCGTTTGCGGCCTCCGGACCGTACGGCAGGTGAATCGGCTCGCCGATGATGTAGTGCAGCTCCGTCGGGAACGGAAGCAGTCCCAGGCCCATGTAGATGGGCGTGACGTACTTGTCGCCGAGGAACTTCGAGATCAAACGCCCTACGCCGCTCTGACGGACCCGGTCCTGGGAGACGACTTGAACATACAGCTCTTCATTACCGAGGCCCGCGACCGGGATGATCGGTTTCTGGGCGCGGAGGGCCGTGCGGATGAACCCATGGCTCCGCTCCCACTGCAACCGGTACGCGGCGTCCGGGTCGCCGAGGGCTTCCTTTGCCCCACCGGGATACACCAAGACGAGTTGGTCATCCTGCAGCAGGCGCACGGTCGTTCCGGGCTCACCTTCGATCGCCCCCATGGCGCGGGCGATGTCTCGAAAGACCGGAGTCGCGAAGACGACTCGGTCACCGAGCGATCGAACAATCCGACCAGTTCCATCGAGGATCAGCGAGAGAAGAACGGGAAGGTCCATCCCGAAGTGGCCATGGTTGGTTACCAAGAGCGCCCCTTCTGCTTGGGGAATGTTCTCCATGCCCTCGATCGTCGGCTGCAACCACTGACGCAGGAACGAAGTGCGCTGGAGTAGGCGCTCGTAGGCTTGCCGGTCGAGACGCAGCGCCGTGCTTTGGGTTGGCTCAGTCATACGCATGCATGCGGCTCTCCTATGCGCTACGTTCCGCGCCTCATGCAACCCCCCGAACCGGCTTCCGGGCGCTACGGTCCGTACGGCGGACGTTATGTCGCCGAGACCCTCATGCCCGCGCTCGATGAGCTGACGCGGGCCTATCAGGAATCTCAGCGGGATCCGGCCTTCCAGGCTGAGCTCGATACACTCCTCCACCAGTACGCCGGGCGCGCGACGCCCACGTATTTCGCGGCCCGCCTCACCGAGGAGATCGGGCCTCGGATCTGGCTCAAGCGTGAAGACCTGTGCCACACCGGCGCCCACAAAGTGAACAACACCCTGGGCCAGATTCTACTGGCCAAGAGGATGGGAAAGACCCGGATCATAGCCGAGACTGGAGCGGGTCAGCATGGCGTAGCGACTGCCACCGCTTGCGCGCTGATGGGGCTGCCCTGCGAGGTGTACATGGGTGCGGAAGACGTCCGCCGCCAGGCGCCGAACGTGCGGCGGATGGAGCTCCTTGGCGCGCAGGTGCACTCGGTCACCTCGGGGTCCTCGACGTTGAAGGACGCGATGAACGAGGCTCTCCGCGATTGGGTCACCAATGTCCGGACCACGCATTACTGCGTTGGCTCGGTGGCGGGCCCGCATCCGTACCCGGTCATCGTGCGCGACTTTCAGGCGATCATCGGTCAGGAGGCACGGGCGCAGATGCTCGAGCAAGCTGGCAAGCTGCCCGACGCCGTCGTTGCCTGTGTCGGTGGTGGCTCGAACGCGATGGGCATTTTTTCAGGCTTCATCGACGACGAGTCGGTTCGTTTGATCGGTGTTGAGGCTGCGGGTGAGGGCATCGAGACGGGTCGGCATGCTGCCCCGCTGTGTGCGGGCGGAGTGGGCGTCTTGCACGGTGCGAAGAGTTATGTGCTTCAAACCCCGGACGGGCAGATTGTCGAAGCCCATTCGATCAGTGCCGGCCTCGACTATCCGGGTGTCGGCCCTGAGCACGCATGGCTCAAAGACACCGGGCGCGCGACCTACGTCTCGGTGACCGATGATGCAGCGCTCGACGCGTTTCAGCAGCTCTGCCGGACCGAGGGGATCATCCCCGCGCTCGAGACCAGCCATGCGTTCGCTTACCTGCCGACGCTTGCCAAGGAGCTCGGGCCGGACGACGACATTTTGGTATGCCTGTCTGGCCGCGGCGACAAGGACCTCGAAACGGTGCTCGAAAAGCTCGAGGAAAGGGGCTGACGCACGTGGGCCGTATTGCTGATGCGTTCGAGAACGCGCGAAACGAAAAGCGCGCAGCGCTGGTGATCTACCTGTGTGCGGGTGACCCCGATTTGAGCACGACGGTCGACCTCGTCGTCGCCGCCGCGGAAGCAGGCGCTGACGTCATCGAGCTCGGTGTGCCCTTCAGCGACCCGACCGCTGACGGGCCGGCGATTCAACGCGCGGCCGAGCGATCGCTGCGCGGTGGGACGACCCTCTCCAAAGTACTCGACACGGTGCGCCTCATCCGGGGCCGCACCGCTGTGCCGATTCTGCTCTTCGGTTATTACAACCCGATCCTTGCGTACGGCGAACAGAAGCTTGCCAATGACGCGGCCGACAGCGGCGCCGACGGGTTTCTCGTCGTTGATCTTCCACCGGAGGAAAGCGCAAGCTTGCGGGGGCCCGCGATCGAAAAGGGGCTCGACTTCGTTCCGCTCGTGGCGCCCACGAGTAACGAGGCGCGCATTTCGCAAGCAGCCGACGCGGCGACTTCATTCATCTACTACGTCTCGATGACCGGGGTCACGGGTTCGCAAGCGGTGGATCTAGCAGGCGCCTCGGAGCGTGCCGGTGCGTTGCAGCGCGAGCTCGGGCGCCCCGTCGCGATTGGGTTCGGCGTGAAGACCAAAGACGATGTCGCTACGGTCGCGCCCCATGTCGAGGGTGTCGTGGTCGGAAGCGCGGTCGTCCGTACGATCGAAGATGCCGCTAGCCCCGACGAAGCGGTGGCCTCCGTCCGCGAGTTGGTCTCCGAGCTGGCTCAGGGCCTGGCACGGCAATAGCGGCCTTGTTCCCGTCCCTCTTGGACGATACTGTCGGTCTATGCCGGCTATCGATGTCATTTCCGCCAACCTTCCGATCCTACGAGAGCTCCGCAACCGAATCGGGCAGCTGGAGCTGGCCGAGCGAGTAGGCGTTTCCAGACGCACCATCGCCCGCCTCGAAAACGCCGAGGTAGCCGATCCAGGCGTCGACCTCATGACACGCATTGCGGGGGAGCTGGGGGCGAGCCTCGCGTTGGTGACGGAGAGCCAGCTTCGCGCAGTCGCGTTGGCGCTGCCCGAGGATGTTTGCGACAGGTTGGGGTCGAAACAGGGGGCGGAGATCCTTGATGCGATGGTGAGGGCGGCGAGGCACGCTCGCTGAGAGTGCCAGCGTCAGCGACAGTGACGGTGCCAGCGTCAGTGCGGCTGCCTCACTCCTTCGGTTCCCGCGTCCTCGCCAAACTGGTCGTAGCCGCCTCCGTAATCGCCTTCCTCAGGTCATCATCCTCGACCCGGCTCAAGGCACGCCCCAGCTCCTCCGGCAACGATGCCAGTCTCACCGGTTCAGGCGGCGGTGGCGTCTCTCGCGCGCGCTTCGGAATGTCGGGCAGCGGTCCCACCTGAAACCGGATCTTTTCAATGGGCGCCGTCGGTGCGTCCTCGCGAAGCCGCGTCAGCAAGTCGTCGGTCAGGTAGTGCAGCTCGTTGGCCCAGACCGACGAGCTGACGTGAACGATGAGCACCCCACGGGAAAGCCTGACCGGGCGCGCGTGCTCCAAAATGCGCGGAGGCACCGAGCGGCTCCACCAAGTGAATACCTTGGCGGCTTCGAGTTGGTCGGGTGCTGGGTAGACGCCCTTTAGAAGCTTGGCGACCGACTCTAGCTTCCCCTTTTTGCGCTTAGCCATCCTCGAAGCTCGCCTTGTAGAGCGCGAGGAGATCGTCTTCGGTGCATCGACGTGGGTTCAGCTCATGGCACGGGTCGGCGAAGGCAAGTGCCGCTAGACGCGGCAAGTCGCTGTCGTGGACCCCTTGAGAGCGGAGGCCGGAGGGCAACCCGATCGACTTCCGAAGCGCGCGAACGGCGCCTGCACATTCAAACGACAGGGTGCTCTCGTCGTTGCCGCGGACGCCGAGCTGCCGAGCGACTTCGGCAATGCGATCGGGGACCGCGACTCGATTGAAGTCGAGCACCGACGGCAGACAAATCGCGTTGGCGAGCCCATGGTGCATTCCAAGCTCGGCCGAAAGCGGATGCGCCAGGGAATGGCAGGCACCGAGGCCCTTTTGAAATGCAACGGCCCCCATCATCGCGGCCTTGAGCATGTCTGCGCGCGCCTTCAAGTCGTTACCGTCGTCGGTCGCCGCTCTGAGCGAGCGATGGCACAGGCGGACGCCGCCAAGCGCGATCGCATCGGCCATGGGGTGGTCGCCGATTGAGGCGTAGGCTTCGATGCAATGGGTGAGGGCATCCATGCCCGTCGCAGCCGTCATGGCCGGCGGCATGGTTTGGGTCATTGCCGGGTCGAGAATCGCGACCTCCGGCAGCAGCAGTGGCGAGAAGATCACGGTCTTGCGGTTCGTGGATTGAATGGTTACCACGCCGCTGCGGCCAACTTCGCTTCCCGTCCCGGCGGTGGTCGGAATCGCGATCATATGTGGGAGGGGACCGTCGATCTTGTCACCGCCGCCGATCGTGTCGTCGTACTGCGCGAGAGGCCCGGGGTGAGTGACCGCCAGGCGAACGAGCTTCGCGACGTCGAGCACGCTGCCGCCTCCCACGCCGAGCACTAGGTCGGCTTTGAACTCATCGAACACGCGAGCGGCGCCGAGCACTTCCGCTTCGAGCGGATTGGAGGAGATGTCGAGCGCAGACTCGTGCGGGAGCCCGGCCGCGTCGAGGGCGCTGCGAATCGAATCCAACAACCCCGCCTGCTCGACACCATGGTCGGAGACCAGCAGCACGCGAGTGGCTCCGAGTTGATGTGCCTCGTTCGCGCACTGCGCTGCGGCCCCCTCGCCAAGCACCACGCGGGTCGGGAAGCTCCACAGGACCAAGTTCTGAGTATCGGTCATTCTTTGCCTACGTGCCGCTCCATGAGCGCCTGAATAGCATCATCTGGGTTGATGCGACCCTCGGATAACGCAACGAATGTCGACGAAATCGGGGTATCTAACCCCAGGCGCCGCGCGTGCTCCATCATGTGGCGGGCGACGTCGATGCCTTCGACATACGCGCCGACCTTGCCTCTGGCGTTGCTGAGCTTGGCGCCCTGCGCAAGCGCGCGCCCGAGCTGGAACTCTGGGCGTTGATCTCCCGCCACCGCCGCGATGAGATCGCCGAGGCCCGCAAGGCCCATGAACGTCGTCTCCTTGGCCCCGAGCGTCTGCCCGACGCGGGATACCTCGACCATCCCTCGCGTGGCGAGCACCGCAAGCGTGCTGGGTTCCGCACCGATCTCCTGCGCGTACGCCAGCACGACCATCAGGAATCCGACCGTTGCGCTCGCGAGCTCCACACCAACCACATCTGACGTGTCGTAGATGCGGAGCTCTCCTCCGCCTAACGCATCGCGCGCCATCTCGGTTAGTTCCGGGAAGCCGGTTCCGAGAATCGCGCCACTTGGCCGTCCTTCGGCCAAAGCGTCCGCCGCGAGTGGTCCGGCGAGCGCGCCGATTCGGCGACACACCGTCTTGTCGCGAATGACCTGGGTGACGGTCTTGAGCTCTGCCCCGATCAGGCCGCGGCTAACGTGAATTATCAAGTGCCGTCCATCGACGACTTCGCCGAGTTGCTCGGCTGTGCTTACGGCGTGGCGCGCCGGAACCGCTACGAAGATCAGCTCACAATCTCCGACCGTCCCGATGTCGGTCGACATTCGGATCGAGTCGGGAAGCTCGCGATCCTTCCGGCTCCACACTACGACGTCGTGCCCATGTCGAGCGGACGCCAGCGCGATCGCTCGGCCAAACCCTCCGGCGCCGACGACTCCAATTCGAAGGCTCATCGATGAACTCCCAGGTTTTCGATTTCGCACGCCGCTTGCAATTGGTCGGGGCTCGCGATGGCTTCGGCAAAGGGCACGAGGCGATTCTGGTAGTAAAGCAGTAGCGAGGGGTCGCCGATTACGATGCGGTCTCCCTCGAGCCTGGCGGCAGTCGAGTTGTGATAGCCATTCCAGATGCTCAGCGCCCGTTCGAGAAGCTCCCGGGGAGTGTCTCCCTTGATGACGTCGCTGGTCCTCACTCGGCCTTGGTCCTCGAGCTCCCGCAGACGATCGCGGGCCTCGCCGAGCTCTTGGCACAGTGTCTCACAGTCGAGGCCAATCTCTCCGCGAAGCCGTTGCCGCGCGAAGAGGTCCATCCCCGGGGTCGATTGCACGAGATCCCGGAACAGCACATGGGCCACGACCTGCGTGCTCATCAGGACTGTTTCCCGTTCATAGCGTTTCGCGAGCACCTCTCCGAGCTCGCGCGTGTATGCTCCGTCCCTAGCTGGGTCGAGCACGGGCTTCCCTCGCCGCTCGACGTAGCCGCCAGCGTCGATCTCCCGCCCGCTGGGTGTCAGTGATTGGCCGCGGTCTCCGACGCGGTTGCCGAACGGATCGATGGGCTCGCCGAATCGAATGATGCAGGCGCCACGCATCCCGACTATCTTGCGAAAGAAAGCGAACCAGCGATCGATCTGCGAAAACTCGTCGTCCTCGATGATGTATCGCGCTTCACCTTCATCCATGAGCCAGTCTTTGATGAGGGTTTCCGCCTCGAGGACGAGCGCGTAGTTGATAGTGGTCGGCACGAACCACACTGGACGATCGACCCGGCGCACGCGATTGGTCGAGAACGCCTCGACCCCAGAGCCCAGCAACCCGAGCTTGAGACGGCGCTCGATCATTCCAGAGCGGCTCCGCGTGCCTCCGGGGAAGAAGAGCGAATGATAGCCCCGTTCGATCATCACCTGGGAGTACAGCTTCAGTATGTCCTTATATAAGCTGACGCGAATCCGCCGATCTACGCGATAGGCCCCGAGGTTGTGCATGAAGAAGCTGATGATCGGGTTGGTGAAGAGGTTCTTGCCGGCGCCATATACGGTGGGAGGCAACCCGGAAATCTCCAGCGCTTGCGAGAGCACTATCGAGTCGAGATTGGAAGAGTGGGTTGGAACGAAGACCAGGCTTCCCTCGTTCTGCAGATAGCGGAGGTGCTCCAGGTCCCCTTGGACCTTCAGGACGCGTCCGAGCGCCTCGGGAGCGGGAGCCATCAGGCGCCGCGGTTCCATGATGCCACCGACCATTCGAGGCACCGCCCGGCGCGCGAACCGATAGACCCGCGGATCGAAGTTTCCGGCAACGTCGCGGGTCATGTTGGTCACGATGGTGTGCAGGACGCGCCGCTGCTCGGTGTCGTCCATTTTTCCGATGCGGCGGATCATCGAGCGCCAATAGCCGAGCCGGTCGCGCGCCTCTTGGTCGCGTTGTTTTTCGAGCCGCCGAATCTCGTGGAAGGCGGCGTCGTTGAGCGCCATCTCGAGCCGTGCACGGTCGGACTCGTGAGCCGCGCAGATTCGTTTCACGACCTCCGAGACGATGTCGTCGCGTTCGCTGTTGAACCAGAAGATCGACGGATCGCTGGGCCGAGGGACATAGGGTTTGAAGTGCGGCAGACGAAGAGGGCGTTCCGACAAGAATCGTTTCAACATCAGATACCTCTATACCGCCTCGAAGTAGCGGCGTAGTTCCCAGTCGCTCACCGCTTTGCGGTACTCGCGGCACTCCCAGTCCCGAGTGCGAATGAAATGGTCGACGAAATCTTCGCCGAGCGCTCGCTTTGCTGCCTTGCTCCCCCGAAGGCGTTCCACCGCTATCTCGAGGGTGAGTGGAAGGGCAAGCGCCGCGTCGCCCACGCTCTCACTCGTTGCATCGCCCGAAGTCATGGCGGGTGGCTCGACCCTCTCCGCGATGCCGTAAAGGCCAGAGCCGAGGGATGCCGCCATCGCGATGTACGGATTGATGTCGGCCGCGGTCTGCCGGAACTCGATGCGAGTCGCGTGGTCGCTCGGCCCGAGGATGACGCGCGAGCCGCAGGTACGGTTCTCGATCCCCCAAGATGAGTTTAGCGGCGCCCAAACGCCGGGCACGTAACGCTTGTAGCTATTGACGAACGGCGAATACAAGGCGGTGAGCTCAGGCGCCAGCGTGACCAAGCCACCCAGATAATGAAGGCCGGTCTCACTCAGGTTGTCGGTCCCGGCTTCCGCGAAGAGGTTGATCTGTCCGCGTGCGTCCCAGAGGCTTTGGTGGATATGCCCGCTCGACCCGGGCAGGTCGGCGTTCCACTTCGCCATGAATGTGACCGAAAGGTCGTGGCGCGCGCAGATTTGCTTGAGGGTCGTCTTGAACAGCGCGGCCTTGTCCGCCGCGGCCAGCACGTCGTCGTATCGAAGCGCCGCTTCCCAGACACCGGGGCCCGTCTCGGTGTGGATCGCTTCGATGTCGATGTCGTAGGCCTCGCAGGTGTCCAAGATGTCGTCGACCAACACCTGATGCTGACCTGCGCGGAGCCATGAGTAGCCAAACATCCCTGGGCTCAATGGATCGAGGTGGCGGAAGTCCTTCTCGTGGAGAGATTGTGGCGTTTCCCGAAAGACCCAGAACTCGAACTCGGCGGAGAACTTCGCGGAGAAGCCGGCATCGCTCGCGCGCTTGATGACGCTCTTGAGGAGATTGCGGGGGCACGCGGGATGGGGCTCACCGTCCTGCGTGTAGAAGTCGACGATGAAGTTCGCGGTGTCAGGGGCGTCGGGGAGAACGCGGAAGGAGGAGGCGTCGATACGGGCCAAGGCATCTGGGTAGCCCGTGTCCCAGCCGGTTACCTTGGCGTTGTCGTAGAGCTGGTCGCACACGTCCCATCCGAAGATGACGTCGCAGAAACCAAAGCCCTTCTCGAGCGCCGACCAGAATTTTTCGAGGCTGATGTGCTTGCCACGCAACACACCGTCGACGTCGAAACCACCGACCTTGACCTTCTTGATGCCCTTTTCGTTGAAGTCGCGACGCAGCTCTTCGCTCACAGATCCTCCTCGGGGGCCGGAAGCATACCCCTTTTTGGGTTCCTGTGGGCGGCGTTCCTAGCTGGGCTTTTGGGTCACGCGATGGACCAAGCCCAACCCCACCACGAACACGAGGGCGACTGATGCGTGCCCCAACAGCTCGTGTGATGTGCCCGGAACGGAGCAGTGCGCTTTCAGTACGAAGTTTCCAGCGAGACCAGCGGCTGCGGCTGCAACGAGGCTGCCCATTGCGTTGCCGCGATCTACCAGTCGAAGCAATGCGTAGACTGGGACTCCGAGCAGGAGTCCAACCCCCATACACGCACCAGCCATCGCGCCACCTGTGTGGTCCTGGGTGGCGGCCTGCGCGGCGGGGTGAGGCCAGAACGCAGCCAAAACGGTTGCGCCGATCGCGACGCAAGCCAGACACATGGACAGCCAACTTGGAAGCGCAGGGAGGTGCACGGGACGTGTGACCATGAACATAGCCAGCACCAACAGGATGCAGAATGTCACGAGGCTGGCTGTCCACGGGGCGGTGCGGGCTTCGTCACCGACCAAAGGGAACACGAACCAGCCAATGACGGCGAGCGCCGCGAAGACGGTGAGGACGATCAGGCGCCGCGCCATCGTGGAACGGCTTCTGAGAAAGCCGGTGACGGTTCGGTCGCTCTTGTCGCACTCTGCCTTCATGTCGGCGAACATGCGGTCCATCCGGTCATCGGTTGGCGGTGCGTCAGGCGCATCGAGCTCGCGCAGGCGCTCGCCGATCCCGTCGTCGGGTCTATCGCTGGCACTAGTCATTCATCACCACGTATTTCCGAGACGAGCAATTGTTTCAAAGTTGCATACGCACGATGTGCGCGAACACGTACAGCGCCCTCCGAAGTGCCTACAATTTTGGCCACTTCCGCGTATGGGCGCTCCTGAAACCAATGCAGCTCCACCACCTCGCGCTGGCTCGTCGGGAGCTTCTCCAAGGCCACATGAAGGAGCTCGGAGCGCTGCCGAAGCTCGAGGGGCATGAAATCTGCTTCGGGCGCGGCCCTCGTGTCGACCTCGAGCGAGGTCATCTTGCGTCGCTTGGTTCGCCGCCAGTGCTCGCGGACGAGGTTCATTGCGATCGTCATGACCCACGGGCGCAGCTTCGAACCACGACGGAAATCGTTGCGGGCACCGTGAAGCCGGAAGAACGTCTGCTGCACGATCTCCTCGGCGAGCTCGTCATCGCGCAGGTGCCGCCGTGTGAGGCGGAGGAGGATTGGCGCGTACCGCTCGAACAGCGCCCGGAAGGCCGCGTCGTCGCCATCGATGTAGGCGTCCATCAGTTGTTCGTCGGTGGGCCCGGAGCTTGGTGGTCTAGTCGCCATGTTGTGCGTTGGGATCGAGGCGGAAGGGGAGCGTCGTTTCGTTCGGCGCGGTTTGCGCCTTCCACCAATAGCCCGAGAAGACGAGGGTGCCTAGCAGGATGAGCAAGAGGGCGATCTGTCGCCATCGGCGCTTGGCCTCTGGGTCGAGCTCTTCGATCACGATGGGTTCGATAGGGATCGGTCGCGCGCCCGATGTGCTGAGGATCTTCCCTGCTGGGTGACTGCTGCTGGCGTGCGGTGGCGGGAGGTTCGAGGCGAGCGCGGCGACCGGTATGGAACCGACGTGCGAGGTTTCCATCCAGGGGGCGATGTCTTGCGTGTGCGGGCTTTGCTTGGCCGACTCGACTTCGATCCATTCGAGCGCAGCGCGCATGGACGCCGCATCTGGGTATCGGTTCTGTGGGCGTCTTGCCATCGCGCGCCTGACCACATCGGGCAGACCGGGGACGTCGTCAAACCCCTCATCGGTCTCCCACCCGACCGGGGGCGAGCCGATCACCATGTGATGGAGCAGTGCGCCAGCGGAATACAGGTCGACCGAGGCGTCGAAGGCTTCGGCGCCGAAGAGCTCCGGCGCCATGTAGGCCACCGAATGCTTGCCCGACCCCGTGTGCGCGGCGTGGGCGCTGGCCTCTGGGTTTGCCCGAAGCAGAGGTGCGACCCCGATGCCGATCACTCGTGCGCCGAGTTTCCCCCCTCGCTCGCGGGTCACGATGATGTTCTGTGGGGTGAGGTCGCCATGCACCAACGCCTGGGCATGCCCGGCGTCGAGGGCATCGAGAACGTGGGTCGCGAGCCGGAGCACCGCGAGGGAGCTCAGGGGGCGATCGCGTAGGATGTCTGAGAGAAGGGTGCCGCGCGTGTCTTGAAAGGCGAGGTAGGGGACACCCTCGATGACGCCGGCGTCGAGCACGCGCGGGACCGAGCGCGAGCGGATCGAACCGAGGCCGTGCGCT
>Ga0164313_10004154_pt1 | contig 12937 bp, 14 predicted proteins | sample GuaBasSedimGuay4_FD_113735 | JGI IMG/M metagenome (GOLD analysis project Ga0164313, IMG submission 113735) | Subseafloor sediment microbial communities from Guaymas Basin, Gulf of California, Mexico - Guay4, Core 4569-4, 0-3 cm | ecosystem: Environmental > Aquatic > Marine > Hydrothermal vents... | reverse complement strand
GCCGGTTTGCCAGGGAATTAAAGCCTTCTCCCAGGGGCGAACTTGAAATCACCGATTTAAATCGACGTTATCTCGAAGATGGCAGTTTGCATCTTGAACGTCTTGGCCGTGGTTATGCCTGGCTGGATACCGGCACACATGAGTCATTGCAGCAAGCATCCAGTTTTATCGAAACTATCGAGGCACGACAGGGACTCAAGGTTGCATGTCCGGAGGAAATAGCCTTTTTTCATGGCTGGATTGATAAGGAACAGGTACTGCAACTGGCAGAACCATTGCGTAACAGTGGCTATGGTGAATACCTGGAGCAGTTATTGGAGCGGGGGCTGAACGGTTGAGGGTCCTCGAGACCGGACTCGATGGCGTCGTTATTATTGAACCCTCGGTGCATGGGGATGAAAGAGGGTTTTTCCAGGAATCCTGGAAGGCCAGCAGCTATGGTGATTGTGGTTTACCCACTGTATTTCGCCAGGCCAACGTTTCACGTTCAGCGCGTGGAGTTTTACGCGGGCTGCATTACCAGTTCCAGCAACCGCAAGGGAAGCTCGTATCCGTTTTTGAGGGCCGTATTTTTGATGTGGCAGTCGATATACGCCCGGCTTCGGAATCATTCGGGCAATGGGCCGGGGTAGAGCTGAGCGCGGATAATCATCGTCAGTTATATATTCCAGAAGGTTTTGCGCATGGATTCATCGTCCTTAGTGAATCGGCCTTGTTTCATTACCATTGTACCAATGAGTACGCACATCATTTTGATGCGGCTATTGCCTGGAATGACCCGGATATCGACGTGACATGGCCGATTGAGCCCGAATCCATCTCAGCAAAAGATCGTGCAGCACCTCTGCTGCGTGATGTACCACCCGAACGGTTGCCGGATATCTTAAAATGAAAATACTCCTGACCGGTGCTGCCGGCCAACTCGGTTGCGAACTGCGGCCCCTGTTATCTGCTCATGGTCACGTTATTGCGACCGATCGCAGTTCTCCAAAAGTTGTCGACCGGAACTGGATGGGTCTGGATATTGGTAACGCGGAAGGACTAGAGGTGCTGCTCAACCGCGTTCAACCGGATCTGATCGTTAATACCGCAGCTTACACAGCAGTTGATCTGGCCGAGGCAGACCCTGACACGAGTTTCAGGGTCAATGCAGCAATGCCGGAGCGGCTGGCGGCCTGGGCCAAACATAATGAGGCACGCCTGCTTCACTATTCCACGGATTATGTGTTTGACGGTAAAGCGAGTGTTCCCTATCTGGAATCGGATACGCCCAACCCGCAAAATGTCTATGGTGAAAGCAAACTGGCAGGTGAGGCGGCCATTTTGGCCAGTGGTTGCAAACATGTGATTCTCAGAACATCCTGGGTGTACTCGTCACATGGGAAGAATTTTGTTCTGAGCATGCTGGAACTGGCACGCAAGGGGCTGGCGCTGAAGATCGTGAATGATCAGTGTGGTTGCCCTACCTGGGCCCATAACCTGGCACAAACCAGTGATGCGGTGATCAAAAAGTGGCAAACACCTGCTTTTGACGATATCAATGGCGTCTTCCACTACTGTGACGACAAGGATGTGAGTTGGTATGAATTTGCACTCAGAATATTCAGTCTTGCGGTAGACGCGGGCCTGTTACAAAAAGAACCGGAGTTGACACCGATACCCAGTTCGCAGTTTCCTCAACCTGCCGAGCGGCCCAAATGGTCCGTTTTGAATACTCAAATGATTGCCGATGTATTCGCGATCCAGCCAGCTTCTTTTGAGAAATCCCTGCGCGCGGTGATAGGTGAAATTGCCAACCAAGGCAACACGAGGAGAGATCAGCGATGAGCGATACTGATTCACAACCACCCCTGATTCCTGTCATTCTCTCGGGCGGGGCCGGAACCCGTTTGTGGCCGGTGTCACGGCGTGCACATCCCAAGCCTTTCATGGAGTTGGTTGATGGTGAGACGCTGGCTGAGAAAACCTTGTTGCGGGCGAGGTCGGTTGCCGACAATGCACCGGTGATCACCGTTACCAGTCGGGATTACTATTTCTACACCCGTGATCTGTACAATGGCTTGCAGGTCAGTGGTGGTAAAGAGAAGTTTTTACTTGAACCAATGGGGCGTAATACTGCGCCGGCTATCGCGCTCGCGGCGATGTGCGTACAGGAGTTTCTGGGCGGGAAAGCCATGTTGCTGGTGATGCCGGCTGATCACCTGGTGGCCGATCTGCGAAATTTCCAGGCTGCGGTGCGTGAAGCCGTTCAGCTGGCGACTGATGGATACCTGGTGACATTCGGTATCCATCCGACACAACCCGAAACCGGTTACGGCTATATACGCCAGGGCGAGGCATTGACCATGGGCGGTGGTTACCGGGTAGCTGAGTTTGTTGAAAAGCCGGATGAAGCCACTGCAATCAAATATCTTGAGTCTGGTGAGTTTCATTGGAACTCCGGCATGTTCTGTTTTCAGGCAGATGTTTTTCTTGATTCTCTGCAGCGGTACGCACCTGATGTGTACAAGGCGGCCGAGCGGGTATGGGCAGCCACCGACAAGTCACAATCACCAATTGAGTTTCCGGCAGAGTTGTTTAGCCAGTGTCCGTCAATATCGGTGGATTATGCAGTGATGGAGAGAGCGGAGAATACCGCTGTCGTTGTCAGTGATTTTGGCTGGAGCGATATCGGATCATGGAAGGCGATTTCTGAGTTATATGAATCTGATGAAAGCGGTAATCGCATCAGCGGCAAAGCGGTCATGGTGGGTTCCACCGATTGTTTCGTGCAGAGCAAGGATCGGGTGGTCGCCGTAGTCGGCGTAAAAGACCTGGTAATTGTTGATGCGGGTGATGCAGTGCTGGTGGCTGACCGGAACCACGCACAGGATGTTAAACAGGTGGTCGAGCAATTGTCGGAGCTTAAACATGAAGCCGTGATTTACCATAAAACGGTACACCGTCCGTGGGGCAGTTACACCGTTTTGGAAGATGAGGCTGATTGCAAAGTGAAACGGTTGGTGGTTAAGCCCGGCCAGGTGCTGTCCCTGCAGAAACACCGCCGCAGAGCCGAGCACTGGACCGTTGTGCGTGGAACAGCGAAGATTCGTCGCGGTGATGATGAGTTTTTACTGGAAGCCAACCAGTCAACCTTTATACCGGTTGAAACCCTTCACCGCCTGGAAAATCCTGGTGATGAGGATGTACACCTGATCGAAGTTCAGACGGGTGATTATTTTGGTGAGGATGACATTGAACGCTTCGAAGACATTTATGGCAGGGTAAAGTGAATTTCCCCGCCAGCAGGTTTTCTCCTTACCTCGTGACGGCGGCATTATCGGCGATGATGATTGTCGGACCCGTGCCTTCGCAGGCAGGCCAGGGCAAAGCCAATGCTGCGCACAATGCAACACATCGCCAGGTGGTTGAAGAATGGCGCGGCAGTCGTCATGCAAGCTTGTCGGCAGCGGATGGCTACTTGTCACAGGTGGGACTCGAATGGCTTTCCGACGGGGAGAACCGTGTGGGTAGCGCGGCTGATAACGATATTCGTCTGGCCGGTGGTGCTGCACATTGGGGCAGTGTATTCCTTGAAGACGGTCAACTACGATTTGTTCGTGCTGCAAATAGCCGGGTAACCATAGACGGTAAATTGTTGGATGAAGCCAGCTTGATTGCAGATACGGAAGGCGAAGTGACAATTGTTCAGGATGGCACTTTTAGCTTTTACGCAATTTTCAGGGAGTCCTTTGCTTTACGGGTCAAAAATTCACAGGCATCGGCGCTATTGAAATTTGAAGGTGTGGATAATTATCCGATTGACGGGGAATGGTTGATTGACGGTCGCTTCGTACCGGCAACGACCGGCACCACCATCGAGATAGTCAATGTGTTGGGGCAGGTTAGTGATTCTTCGGTGCTGGGTACTTTCGAGTTTGAGATGGATGGTAAAACACATAGTCTGCTGGGCCTGGCTGACGGGGGTTCTGAAGATGTATGGTTTATATTTGCGGACCGGACCTCCGGTCATGGCACCTATGGTGCAGGCAGGTTCTTACACAGCGACGCAATGCCGGAAAATGGACGCTTGAAAGTTGATTTTAACAAGGCCTACAACCCGCCCTGTGCCTTTAACCCGTTTTCCACCTGCCCACTACCACCACAACGAAACCGTATGGATCTGAAAGTGACGGCCGGGGAAAAAGACTTTCACGCTGATGCAGGGTAGTTACAGGTTCCTCCTATTTTTTTTCATCGTGTGAAGATTTGTCGACCGGCTTTTCCGATAGCCGGCGCTCCTGGATGTTTTGACGTAGCACGTAAAACAAAGCCATCAGGCTGGACGCAAAAAGTGGCGTCGTCTCAACCATGGCTCCGTTTGTTTCGTGTTCGAACTGGTTCATATCTTATAGTCCTGTTAGTACGAGTCTGACCTGTTTTCTATCTTGTTATTAATAAAGACCGTTGAAGTCATAATAAGTTGACGCATTTTTAACCTGTTTGGTTACATCGTGGCCTGATAAACACTCGTTTCACCGCAAAAACGACAGTTTTCGTACTTTTACCTGCTGTGGCGGCCCAGTTCGCGGTCCATTTCGAACTCACGCGAGGTCACATAGGCCTCCATTTTTTGCAGACGTAAATCCAGTTCCCGGAAGCGGTGGCTGACGCTGCTGAATACATCGGTTGGCGCCATGGTGACTCCGCGCCAGAATTTTTCCTGGCCTTCGTCCACATATAAATCCTGTGGTTTAACCGGGAGAATAATGGTCAGGATGATGTAGGCCGGAATCATGAATGGTAAAAAGAAGACTGTGCACACTGCTGCAATAAGCCTCAGGCCTTTACGGTTCAGTCCAAAATAACTGGCCAGGCCGGCGAACACGCCGGATAACACTGCGTTTTCCTTATCGCGATACAAGCGGTGCGGATTTTTTCTTTCGTACAGATCACTCATGCCGCTGCCTCCAGCTGGGGGATTCGATATCCAGGATGCGTTCCAGTGTTACGATGCGGTCTTCCATCTTCTTGGTGGACTCCCACACCTCGGTCAACATGGTCTCATCTTCGGGCGTCAAGCCCTTGGCTGTTTTCATCTTGGTGACGTAATGAAATATGATCCACAACGGTGCACAGACTGTAACCAATAAAATAGGAATGGTTTCAGACATCTTTCTTCTCCTGTTTGGCAGAGTCCGTGCTCTTGGGTTCTGCTTTATTTACGCTTGCTTTTAATGCTGCAAGAGCGTCCTCGACCCGGTCATCGTCTTCCAGTCCGGCAATTTCATCCGCGAGGCCGTTGCGCCTGCCAATATCCAAAGACTCACGTTTTGCTTCAACCCGGTCAATGCGCCGTTCGGCATTTTCGAACTTGAACAGCATTTCATCAATGGTGTCGTCATGTATATGTTTACGCGCTGCCAACTGGGTGGTTGCCGTTTTATGGCGTATCACGATACTACGCTGACGGGTCTTGGCGTCAGTCAGTTTGACCTGTAATTGGGAGATGTCGGAATTGAACTTCTCGAGTTGTGCATTCAGCATTTCTGTTTCATGCCCGATTTTCTCTGCCTCATCTGCGAGGTGCTGCTTTTCCGTTAATGCTGCCCTGGCCAGATCCTCACGGTTCTGACGTACGGCAAGTTCGGCCCGCTTGGCCCAACCCTGCTGTTCTTTTTCAAGGAATTCTGCGTAACGCTGCTGTTCCTTGCGGTCGGCGATACATTTGGCGGCCGCTGAGCGGATTTCCACCAGCGTATCTTCCATTTCCTGGATCATTAAGCGGATAATTTTCTCCGGATCCTCGGCTTTTTCCAGCAGGGAATTGATATTAGCGTTAATAATATCGGTGAATCTGGAAAATATACTCATTACATGACGCTCCTGTTGTCTATTCTGTATCTGTATTAATGCATGCTTCGTGCCAAACAAAGCAGGTTTTTTAAGTGCTTGATATGTATCTAAATATCTTGGCATGATTGGGAATCGTTGTTTTGCCGGGCTTAACGGGTGGTGAAATTTGCCAACAGGTGGTTGAACTTGAAAGTGGTGAAGAAGTCTATCAGGAGCATCAGAAAAAAATGAAGCTGTTTTTGGCATGACAACACTTGGGTTGCTCATGTAGAATAGCCCACCTTTATTGACCGGCAATGGGCCGGCGAACAAAATCCTCTGGAGGAATACTCAATGCGATCCAGACTCGCGCTATCAATATTATTCATGCTGGTTACCGGTTCTGTCCTGGCCCAGGATGTAAACACAGAAAAAGGCAAACTCAGTTACGCAGTAGGCTGGGATATCGGTGCAGATATCAAACGCCGTAGCACTGAATTTGACGTGGAATCTCTGATTACTGCCATACGTGATGTCGTGGCAGAGAACGATCCCAAGGTCGCACCTGAAGAAATGCGAACTCTGTTGACTGCTTTGCAGGAAAAGGTTCGCGCTGAACAGGTTGAACAGTTCCGCGAATTGTCTGAAGAAAACCAGGCCAAGAGCGAAGAGTTCCTGCAAGCCAACAAATCGAAGACCGGTATCGTGGCGCTTCCAAGCGGTGTTCAATATCGCATCATCGAAGAAGGTGATGGCGCGCGCCCAGGACTTGAAAGCAAGGTGATCGTTCACTATCGTGGATCTAAGCTGGATGGACGTGAGTTTGACAGTTCGTTCGCCCGTGGTACTCCGGAAGAGTTCACCGTTAACGCGGTTCTGAAAGGTTGGCAGGAAGTGCTGCCCCTGATGAAAGCTGGTTCAACCTGGCAGATCTTCGTACCACCAGAGTTGGCATTTGGCGCGCGCGGTAACCCGCCTGTCGGTCCGAATGAAGCCTTGATGTTTGATCTCAAGCTGATTGAAATACTTAAGTAATACATTCATTACTTTGCAGGACAATGGACCGGGCAGTTCGCGCTGCCCGGTCTTTTTATTGCCTGCCGGTTAAGAAATGCCGCCTGATCTTTACACTACCTTGCTGGATGCTGTTTCACCCTTTGAAGAGGGTGTATCCGCGCTGAAGCTCAGGGCTCTGCGCGACCCCCGTAGCGAATTATCCCGACCCAGTCGAACTGCTGCGGTATTAGTCCCTATTCTGGACAAGCCCGAACCTGAAGTTTTATTAACGGTTCGTTCAAAACATTTGCCACAACACCCTGGCCAGGTCAGTTTTCCGGGTGGTGCAGTTGATTCCAATGATCGTTCAGCAATTTCCACTGCTTTGCGTGAGGCCGAAGAGGAGATTGGCCTGGATTTTTCACAGGTTTCCCCACTGGGGTTTCTTGATCGTCTCGATACCATCTCGGATTATCGTGTTTTGCCGGTTGTCGGGCTGGTCAGGCCGTCTTTTGTCTGGCGGCCCGATGAACGGGAAGTGGCAGAAGTATTTACGCTGCCGCTTGAACTTGCCATCAGCCACGGTGAGTACTCACATGAGGAAGTCCATCGTGACGGCAAGACTTTTACAATCTCTTCCTTGCAGTGGCAGGGTCACACAATATGGGGTGTGACGGCTGCGATTTTGTTAAATCTCGGCAGTCGCATGAAACACCCGGGCTGAAAATCCTATGGGCAAAGAAATATTAATTTCGGTTCAGGAACTGCAGAAAAATACGGACTGCATTGTTTTTGATTGCCGGTTTGTGCTGGATGATACCGATGCAGGTTTTGAAGATTACCTGGAATCCCATATACCCGGTGCTGTTTATGCCCATCTCGATAATGATCTTTCAGGGCCGCTCAATGGCGGCGGTGGCCGCCACCCTTTACCCGCCGCAGATCAATTCGCAGCATTCCTGGCCCGGTCCGGCTGGCGACCGGGCAAACTGCTGGTAGCCTACGACGATGCCGGTGGAGCGATTGCTGCACGGTTATGGTGGCTGATGAAGTATTTTGGCCATAATCATGCGGTTTTACTCGATGGCGGCATCCCGGCCTGGTGGGCTGCAGGCCTGGCGCTGGAAAGTGGACAGGCAAAAATATCAGCTCAACCGGCGGCCAGCCTTAAAGGCGATGATTCGCTTGCATTGACCACCGCACAAGTGATTGATGGCTTGAGCGGGAAAGAGATCGTTCTTGCCGATGCGAGGGCCGCAGAGCGCTTCAGCGGGGAAATAGAGCCCATAGATACCGTCGCCGGTCATATCCCCGGCTCAGTCAGCTACCCTTACAACCTGAACCTGAATAAAGTTGGCACATTCAAGCCGGTTGGTGAGCTCTACTCTGACCTGAATACATTAATCGGTGCCCACCGCGCAGAAAACCTGGTACATATGTGTGGCTCCGGTGTAACTGCATGCAACAACCTGTTTGCCGCCGAATTGGCGGGCCTGGCAGGCTCTAAACTATACGTTGGCTCGTGGAGTGAATGGATCCAGGATGCTTCCAGACCGGTTGGGCTGATGGTTTGAGAAATTTTCCTGCAGATTACGCAGATTTCACCAATAAAAAGTAGCGAACCACGTCATTCTGGCCCTGAGTCGGAATCCATTTGCCCTTAGAGGGTTCAGTCAAAAAGAAAATGGACCCCGGGTCGAGCCCGGGGTGACGGGGAATTATCAACGCTCTTGCTCTTTAAGCTGTGAAATCTGTGGGCATTCACTTTTTAGCTTTAAGCTGAGCGATCAGGGCATTCATGACGGCCTGGGTTTCGTCCGAGAACCAGGTATCCACAAAGCTGTTAATGCTGTCATTTGTATGAGCGGCGAACTCATGTTTGAAATGTTCGCGGGCGACCGCCCTGTTGCCCAGCATCGAATGTTGCGGTAGTGCCAATAAGCCTTCGCACCATTCGATGGCGTGCGAAATGGTCGTCTCGTAGTCTGTTTCCAGTGCATCGACGAAGCCGATTTTAAATGCCTCCTGTGAATCGACCAGGGTGCCTGCCACCAGCATTTGCTCGGCAATGCGAGGCCCTATCAGTCGTGCCATAGCGTTATGCAGCACTGGCGGTATGATCAGGCCTACGCGGGTCTCATTCAGGCCGATCCGGTACTCGCCACTACTCATTACCCGGTAATCACATACCAGGCAAATAACGGCTCCACCTGCCGGGGAGTGGCCGGTGACTGCTGCAGCCACCGGTATGGTTGAACAGGCAACGGTTTCCAGCAACTCGAAAAATGCACTCCAGAATTCATGCATGCCGTCACGATCAAGTTGCATCAGTTCGACCACGTCCAGGCCGGCTGAAAACAGGCCTTCCCGGCCGGATATCACCACTGCGCTACATTCATCCATCGCTTCGCGGATAGCTTGTGTCAACCGTTTTGCAAATTTGAGGTTGATGGCATTGACAGGCGGCCTCGCCAGTCGAATCTCGCGTACATTTCCATGGTTGATGATTTTAAGCATGTTGTTCCTGTTCAGTCTTGATTCAGCGCACCGGGTGCAAACTTGGGTCGTGTTAATAATCTGGAGTACACATTATGACCCGAATTATCCCGATACTTTTAATTGGTGTTTCAATATTTTTCAGCACATCTGTATTGGCCGGAAAGGGTGGCCAGCATGGTGGATACAACAATCACGGTGGCAATGGTGGTCACCACGGCTATAACCAGGGCCATCACTATGACAAGCGCCACCATGGGCATCACAACCGGCATGCCAGGCGGCACCATGGTTATCCTGCACACGTTGGATATTATCCACCGCCTCCAGGATATTACCCGCCACCTATCGGTATCAGCCTTAGCTACGCCAACCATGGTACCGCTGTCCACTACAGTTCTTATCCCCACGGTGGTTTCTCAATCGGTTATTCGCACCGCTAGGAGTCCGCACACCGCCGGTGGCGCTGCGCTGTCGCACAACAAACAGTCAAAATGGACCCCGGGTCAAGCCCGGGGTGACAACACCCTCGTCATTCCGGGCTTGACCCGGAATCCATTTTTGTTTGATAAGAGCCTGTCGGGTTTGACGTGATTGGTTGGGTGATCGATTGGATGATCTTTTGGTTGATCGTCAGGCAGACTTCTTATGTTGTTCTGCCTGGCGTTCAAACAGCCTTGCGAGAAAACGCCCGGTATGAGAATTCGTGGCATTGGCCAACTGCTCGGGGGTCCCGGTTGCAATGATCTCTCCCCCGCGGTCGCCACCTTCCGGACCCAGGTCGATGACCCAGTCGGCCGTCTTTATGACGTCGAGATTGTGTTCTATCACTACAATCGTATTGCCATGATCACGCAAACGGTGCAATACATGCAGCAATTGTTTGATATCGTGAAAATGCAGGCCTGTGGTGGGTTCATCCAGTATGTAAAGCGTCTGTCCGGTATCGCGCTTGGATAATTCCTTGGCCAGCTTGATTCGCTGTGCCTCACCACCTGACAGGGTAGTGGCGCTCTGGCCCAGCGTGATGTAAGCGAGGCCCACGTCCATCAGTGTTTGCAGTTTGCGTGCAACGACCGGCACCGGTGCAAAAAACTCCAGTGCATCTTCCACCGTCATTGCCAGCACCTGGTGGATATTTTTACCCTTGTAATGTACTGACAGTGATTCACGGTTGTATCGCTTGCCACGACAGACATCGCAGGACACATAGATATCGGCCAGAAAGTGCATTTCAACACGTATCAGGCCATCGCCCTGACAGGCTTCACAACGACCACCTTTCACATTGAAACTGAAACGGCCAGGTTTGTAACCACGTGAACGTGCTTCATGGGTACCGGCGAACAATTCACGTATCGGCGTAAACAAGCCGGTGTATGTAGCGGGGTTCGAACGCGGTGTACGCCCGATGGGTGACTGGTCGATATCGACCACCTTGTCGAACATTGCCAGGTTTTCAACGGATTCGTATGGGGCCGGCTGGGCACTTGAATCATACAGTTCACGCGCTGCAAGGCGGTGCAAGGTATCATTAATCAGGGTTGATTTACCGGAACCGGAAACCCCGGTTACGCAAGTCATCAGGCCCGCTGGAATTTCCAGGGTGACGTTTTTGAGATTATTGCCGGTAGCACCTTTCAGCTTAAAAACTTTTTCCGGGTCAATCGCGTTACGTCTCGCCGGGATTTCGATTTCCAGTCTGCCGGAAAGATACTGTCCTGTCAGTGTTGCGTCGCTGTTGATCAGGCCTTCCGGTTTTCCGCTGAACACAACCTCACCACCGTGTACGCCTGCTCCCGGGCCCATATCGACCACATGATCGGCCATGCGAATGGCTTCTTCGTCATGCTCGACCACGATAACGGTATTGCCGAGGTCGCGCAGCCTGAACAAGGTAGAAAGCAGTCGTTCATTATCGCGTTGATGCAGACCGATGGAAGGCTCATCCAGGATGTACATAACCCCCACCAATCCCGCTCCAATCTGGCTTGCCAATCGAATTCGTTGCGCTTCACCACCCGATAATGAACCGGCCTTGCGGTCCAGCGTCAGGTAGTCGAGGCCGACATTGACGAGGAATTGCAACCGTTGGTGTACTTCCTTGACAATTTTTTCGGCAATCTCACCCTTATGACCGAGCAATTTCAAATCAGCAAAAAATTCCAGGCATTGCAAAATCGGCCAGGCGGTCACGGTTGGCAGATTGGTTTCGGCCACGAATACATGACGTGCTGCCTGGTTCAGACGCTGGCCATGACATTCGGGGCAGGGCTTTTGTGAAATATACTTACTGAGCTCTTCACGTACGATGCGTGCATCGGTCTCCTTGAAGCGGCGTTCCAGGTTGGGGATTACGCCGGCAAAAGGGTGTTTGCGTTTTTGTGTGCCACGATCACCGAAGTAGGTGAACTCGATAATCTCGTCACCACTTCCGTACAGAATGATATCCTGGTGTTTCTGCGCTAACTCTTCAAACGGCCTTTCAATATCAAAGTCATAATGTGCTGAAAGGGCTTTGATAATCTGGAAATAGTAAGCATTCCGCCTGTCCCAGCCACGCACGGCACCACCGGCGAGGCTGACATGGGGGTTACTGACGACGCGGTCGGGATCAAAAAACTGGGCCATGCCAAGGCCATCACAACGCGGGCAGGCACCGTTGGGGTTGTTGAATGAAAACATGCGCGGTTCAACTTCCTGCAAACTATAATCACAGTGGATGCAGGAATAGCGGGAGCTGAGCAGCTTTTCAGACATGCTGTCGTCTTCATCCATCGGTGACAGCAGCGCCAGACCATCGGATAAAACCAATGCGGTTTCGAATGATTCAGCCAGGCGTTGTTTCAGGTCCGGACGCACTTTGAAGCGGTCAATTACAACTTCAATACTATGCTTGCGACGTAACTCGAGCACCGGCACATCATCAACCGGGTAAACATGGCCATCGACACGCACGCGTACAAAGCCCTGCGCGCGCAATTCATCAAACAACTGTGCATGCTCGCCTTTGCGGTCGCGCACGACCGGTGCCATCAGCATCATCTTTGTGCCTTCCGGCAACGACATAACCTGGTCAACCATCTGGCTGATGGTCTGGGCTGCAAGCGGTTGGCCATGGTCAGGACAGCAGGGCGTACCCACGCGTGCAAACAGCAGTCGCAGGTAGTCATAAATCTCGGTAATGGTACCGACTGTGGAGCGTGGATTGTGCGATGTGGACTTTTGCTCAATAGAAATGGCTGGCGACAGGCCTTCAATATGATCGACATCCGGTTTTTCCATTACGGACAGAAACTGGCGGGCATAGGCCGACAGAGATTCCACATAACGGCGCTGGCCTTCTGCATAAATGGTATCAAAGGCCAGTGAAGACTTTCCGGAGCCTGAAAGCCCAGTAAAAACAATCAGTTTGTCCCGGGGAAGATCCAGGTCAACATTGGCAAGATTGTGAGTGCGGGCGCCGCGAATTTTGATGCTTTTCATTAATTAGCCGAAACGATTTGTAACCATCTACTATACCCTTCTTTGCACATAAAAGGGTTGATAGATTCTATTGGAATGGTGCGAATCGAACCGCGGCGACACGGGTACCCCCGCTTGGGTTTTGTGGATTCTTGTAGGAGCGGCG
>Ga0164313_10004153_pt1 | contig 12938 bp, 9 predicted proteins | sample GuaBasSedimGuay4_FD_113735 | JGI IMG/M metagenome (GOLD analysis project Ga0164313, IMG submission 113735) | Subseafloor sediment microbial communities from Guaymas Basin, Gulf of California, Mexico - Guay4, Core 4569-4, 0-3 cm | ecosystem: Environmental > Aquatic > Marine > Hydrothermal vents >... | reverse complement strand
TCTTGACCGAATAGAGGAACATCACAAGGCAGGCGAGCAGCGATAAGAGCCAGGTTCCGGCGGTCAATGTCATACGTCGCGCGAGCTCCTTGAGCTTGGGTAGGTCAGTTGCGGACAGGGGAAGCGGAGACGCTCCGCGAGCGAGCTCACCGAGGAGCCTCTGCAAATCGGCATCCATCGGCTGCTCGGGTGGATCGAGCGCGCGTTCCGGATACACGTCCAGCACCACCCACCCGTAGCCGTCGATGTAGATCTCCGGCCACGCATGGGATGCCGCACCGGAAAGGAGAAGCGAGGAGCCGCCCTGACGCGCCGCTTCGCTGACCGCATAGCCGGTGGCAACCCGGGCGGGCACCCCGAGGCTTCGCATCAAATAGGTCGCCGCATGGGAGAAGTGAACGCAGTATCCGGTGCGGTCGCCAAACAGGAAGCTCGCGGTGGGGTCGTTCGCGCCGCTGTGGTCGTTCTTGAGACTGTAAATGCCCTCTCGCCCGAGCCAACCGGTCACCGCAAAGGCTTTGGCAATTGGATTGTTTTCGAGCTCATCCGGGAGCGCTGCGCTGATCTCGGCTCCGAGCTCAGCGTACCGCGTATCGGGCGGGACCTCGGTGTAGTGCGTCCACTGTTCCTTGGACCAACCAGGGGAGCCCACGTGACCATCGAGCATGGAGATGTAGTCCGCGGTGAGCACGGCGGAGGTCGCACGATAGACGCGCCGAAACCGATTCGGCGATGGGTTGTCTAGCGGCTCGACCTCGAGCGGCGCCTCCAGCGCGAAGGGCTGCGTGTGGTCGGCCATCAGCGCAATGGTGGTTTCGAGCGGTCCCCGATTGTCGTTGGTTGGAGGCGCGTTCTCGATCTCGATGCGACGTGTCGGGAAATACGGGATCAAATCATTGTCGATGTCCTGACGGCCGGAGACCACGAGCTTTCGGCCGTTGTACTGACTGAACGCGCCCTGTCGGAAGTAGTAGACGCCGCTCGGCGGTGAGTAGTCGTCATGAAAGAGGACGACCGCAACAGGAACGCGGGACCCTCCGGTGTTGTACTTGTTTCGGAACTCGAGCTCGCTGGCCGCAGGCCCGCCGCGATCTTGCTTCTCGCTTTCGCCGTCCTTGCCCTCGGACTTGTCGGAACGAAGACCGAGGCCCCCTCCTCCATCGGGAGGCGGAGGCATACCGATCATCGGCGTTGCGACCACGATGACCGCGAGAAGCAACGCAATGACGCCGAGGTTGATGACGGCTCGGCCAAACCGTTGTTCTCGCAGCAGCAGCACCAACCCAAACACCGTCGCGGTGCCGCCCATGAATAGGAAAAGCCAGGTCGGGTCCCAACCGAGCGCGATGATCCAGTCCGTCAAGTAGAAAGGCCGGTTGATCGCTCCGTGACGATGGGGAACGAAAAGCTGCGCAAAGGCAACCGCCACCAGCAGAAGCTCTAATACTGCGAAGATCGCCCTCCGCCTGGACCCCACCCGCATCGCCGCACTGCCGACCGCAGCCACCAACAAGGCCGTCAGTGTGCCGGCAAACCGGAGCGCACCAACGGGACCCAGCATGGCCGCCAACATGGAACCATGGGTCAGTGAGGCGCGGAGCCCGGAGACCAGCGCGATCAACAAGACCGCCCCGACGACGACCGCCGACGTGCGCACGCGCGTGCGCGCGACCTTGGCTCCGATGAGGCACCCGCCCAGCCCTCCGAGGAACGCAGCGAGAACGGATCCGGAGGGAGCCATCGTCGCGACCAACACACTCCAACCAAGGCCATGGATCGTCGCTCTTCCGAGCTCGGCAATCGCGCCTGCCACCCCGAGCGACGAACGCTGTACGGCGGCCGTCATGCGGCCCTCCGGCGCGCGGAGCTGAGATGCCGGCCGTCACCCAGCACCCGCCCACTCACGCGGTCGATGATGACGACCTCGCAACGGATCTGCCCCAAGGCCCGGCCGACGCGCTCGAGATCGCCGCGATCGACACCCGGGGAGCCAACCGGCCTGAGAATCCACCGGCGCCAGGAAGACTGAGCAGCCGGGTCATGGACAGCATCGACCGCAATGACGACACGGACGCGGCCGTAGCGCCGGCTCGCGACCACGCGCATCTCGTCGAGCCACGCTCCCATGGTCGGAGGCGCAAACACTACCAGTGCGGCAGGACCGCGCGGATTCACCTCTGCCAGGAACCGCTTCATCCCGCTCCCGCTCGCGCCCGTAAAGCGCGAGGAAGTCATCACCTTGTGGATGGCCTCAGAACGATCCGAGGTCGCCTCCGGAGAGCCGTCGGCCGCAAACTGCCAATCCATGCCGAGCGCCTCTTCCTCGATGGCGGCCCGCGCCGCTGCGGCGGCGGCTTCGTCGTGTTCGCCGGAGATGAGGTAGGCGATCGTCCTGCGCGCTCGGCTCAATGCACGCTCTGGGGTGCGCACCATCAGCTTGCGCGTGCGGCCGAAAACCTTCCAATGAATGAAGCGCGCGGAGTCGCCGGGAACATATCTCCTGAGCTCGGCCCGATCACCGTCCTCGAGCCCCATGGGATGCGGCTTCTCCTCTCCGCCGGTGAGCGACGTGAGAACAGGTAAACGCCGAATGCCGCCGAGGTGGGGGAGCACTTCGATCGGACCCGGTTGGCAATGATGAAAGGCGATCCGGGACAGTCCGAACGCGTCCTGCACGACCACTCGCCGAGTGACCGACGAGTAGATGCCGCGCCGGCGAAGGGTCACCCGCTCTGCAAGCCGACCGTTCCCCGAAGCGGGTTCAGCCGCATCGGCTTCAGGTGACACCCACGTCCAACTCACCTGCACCAACGGCAGCCACCACAAGGAGGGAAGAGAGAACCCGGTTGGCAGGGGCGCCCCGGTCTCGAACGTCGGAGTCGACCAGCGAAACGACGCACGCCGGAGCCGCAAGCAAAGGCCGAGCGCACTCGATACGACTATCACGGTCGTGATCATGAGAAGACCCACGCCGCCGTATCCGACCACTAGCAAGACCAGGTCGAGCTTCTTGAACCCAAAGCTGAGCAGAGCCACCATCGCAACCAGGGCGAGCGCCATGCCGAGCGCAGTGAGCGGCCAGACGCCGGCGGCACGGCGTGCAACACGCCTAACGCGCAGCAACACGCCCTCGATGGTTCCGGGCAATGCATTTGGGGGCCTCATGGTCGCGATCGTGTCACGGGACCGGAGTGTAGGCTGCCGGGCGTGTCTTGACAGGCCTAGAGCCGGGGCTAACCTCCGCCAGCCCTGCGAAAAGCCACGGATCACGCGCGAGGGGAAATATGACCGATGTGATGATCGAAGCGCGGGATTTGACCAAGCACTACGGTCCGATCACCGCCCTCAAGAACGCAACTTTCCAAGTCAACCGCGGCGAGGTCGTCGGTTTCCTGGGCCCGAACGGCGCCGGGAAAACCACGACGATGAAGATCCTCACGTGCTTCATCGCGCCCTCCGAGGGAACGGCCCGCATCGGCGGCGCCGACATCTTCGACGACCCGATCGCCGTCCGCGAAGCGATCGGATATCTACCCGAGAGCACGCCGCTCTACACCGACATGCTGGTGCTCGAGTACCTCGAATTCGTTGGGAAGATGCGCGGCCTCAGAGGCGCTGGGCTTCAGGCGAGGCTTCGAAAGGTCGCCGAGGAAACCAGCGTGGGCGACGTCATCGGAAGGAGTATCGGCGAACTGTCCAAGGGCTATCGCCAGCGCGTCGGCCTCGCACAAGCTCTGATTCACGAGCCCCCTGTTCTGATTCTCGATGAGCCAATGAGCGGCCTCGATCCGAATCAGGCCGCTGAGATTCGAGAGCTGATTCGCGAGATCGGCCGCGAGCGCACCATCATTCTGTCGACCCACAACTTGGCGGAGGTTCGCGTTACCTGCGGGCGCGTCCTCATCATCTCTCAAGGCCAACTGGTAGCGGACGACACCCCCGACGAGCTCGCTGCGCGTGCCGGCAAGCCACGCTTCGTGGCAACCCTCCGGCAGAACGGTCACAGCGCATCCGACATTCGCGAAGCGTTCTCTTCCATCGGCGACGCCCAAAGCGTCAAGGAGCAAACCGGTGCCGCAGCCGGTGAGGTGATCGTCGAGCTCGTGCCAAAAGGCAACCAGGACCTGCGCGCGGACATCTTCCAGGCGGCGGTGTCCGCCAACCTCGTGCTCCTCGGCCTCGAGCAGCGCGGTGAAAACCTCGAAGACATATTTCGACAGCTTACGACGGGCGGGGGGGCACCATCATGAATCACATCCTCACCATCGGCGGCCGCCAGTTCCGCAGCTACTTCAATGGACCGGTCGCATACATCGTCATCTGCATCGTCATGCTGACGTTGGGTTTCTTTTTTTGGAACACATTTTTCCTCTACGGCCGCGCGAGCTCCCGCGAGATGTTTCGCTGGTTGGGGCTCATCCTGGTGTTTGCCCTTCCGGCGCTGACGATGGGCCTTCTTGCCGAAGAGAAACGCACGGGCACCATCGAGCTCCTCATCACGATGCCAGTGACCGAGGCGCAGGTGATCCTGGGGAAGTTCCTCGGCGTCCTTGGGCTCTACGCGGTTCTCCTGGTACTAACCGTGGCCTACCCGATTAGCGTGTCCACGCTCGGCCACCTGGATTGGGGCCCGGTATGGAGCGGCTATCTCGGATTGTTCCTGCAAGGCTCGGCGGTTCTCGCCATCGGTCTGATGGCGTCGAGCTGGACCGACAATCAACTGATCGCGCTCTTCGTCGCACTGACTCTGAGCGTGTTCTTTTGGGTGCTAGACAAGTTCTTGGCGCTGCTGCCAACGAACGCCGCATCGGTCCTGGAATGGCTGTCGTTCGACTACCACTTCCAAAGCATGGCGCGCGGCGTAGTCGACCTACGCGACGTTCTCTTCTTCTTCTCCGTGACCGTATTCGCGCTGGCACTCGCGTTTCGGGCACTGGAATCGCGGCGGTGGAGCTGAGTGATGTCATCCAAAGTTCAAAAACGCGCCGCTAGCGAGTCGTTGCTCTTCCTCTCATTGGTAGGCGGCATCCTCGTCCTCCTCAATGTGCTCATCGCGTACTTCCCCTCCCCACGCGTCGACCTGACCCAGAACGGACTGTTCTCTCTGGCCGAGGGCTCCGAACGACTGGCTGCAAGCCTCGACGACCGTCTGGCGGTCACGGCGTACTTCACCGAAAATCTCCCTCCTCCGTTCAACGCCACCGAGCGTCACGTGCGCGACTTGCTCTCTGAATACTCGGCGGCGTCGAACGGCCAGATCATCGTCAACTTCGTCAATCCCGACAACGAGGCGAAGCAGCAGGCGGCGCGCGCCGATGGCGTGCAACCGGTCGCGCATCAGAAGATCGAGGAAGACCAGGTCGCGGTCGTCGAAGGCTACCGTGGCATGGTCCTGCACTACCTCGATGAGACGCGGACGATTCCGGTCATTCAGGATACGATCGGACTCGAGTACATCATCACGTCCGCGATCAAGGAACTGGTCGGCGAGCGCAAACCGATCGGCATCGTCAGCGGGCACGGAGGGCCCTCCCTCGAACAGGGGCTGACGAGCCTGAAGTCCGTCCTCAAGCTGTACGACATCCGGGAGGTCGACGCGTCGCAGGAGATCGATCCCGGACTGGCCGCGGTGTTGATCGTCGGCCCACAGGAGCCCTTCAGCACCGATGAGCTACGGCGCATCGACCAGTTCGTCATGCGCGGAGGCTCACTCGGCGTCTTCGGCGGAGCGCTTGCCGTAGATCTTGCCGGCCAAACCGGACCCGCAGGTCGGCCGCTGGACACGCGCGTGGACGGATTGCTCAGCGCGTGGGGAGTTCGATTGACGTCGAAGGTCGTAGCCGACGCGCGGTGCAGTCGCGCGCCGATGCGCGGGCCGATGGGGCTGCAAGTGCTCGTGCCCTACCCGCCGATCCCCGTTCTGCAGCTCACTGAGGAACAGCTGGAGCATCCCGTCATGTTCAGGCTGGCGTCGCCCATGCTTCCGTTCGTCGCGCCGCTCGAAGTCGGGGACGCACCGGCCGACGTGCATCTCACGGTGCTCGCGAGCTCCTCCGAAGACTCGTGGACGATGTCCGGGCCCACGATCTCCCTCGAACCACGAAACCCTCGGGATTGGCAAATGACCTCGGACGCCGGCCCGTTCGCGTTGATCGTCGCCATCGAAGGCAGGTTGCCTTCGGCGTACGCTGCACCGATCAACGAAGAGGCCGCCAACGCGATCCCAGCACCGCCGACAGCTCAAGCCAACGTGCGTGTACTGGTCTCCGGAACGAGCACGTTCCTCGAGGACAACTTCATGCCGCCCCCGACGCAACAGGGTGACGTTCAAATGAACGCGGCTCTGGCGCTCGCGCTCAACGCGGTCGACTGGTTGGCAGCCGATTCGGACTTGATCGCGATCCGCGCCAAGACGATCGAAGAGCCTGCGCTCGACATCCCAGACTCGGTACTCGCGGCGGAAAACGTCGCGCTTGCAGCCGCCGAAGATGGCGACGAGGCTGGTGTCGAGTCCGCCCTGGCCGAACGCACGGCTGCGATCGAGTCGTGGGACGCCAAGAAGCGCGCCTACCGCTGGGCCAACACACTCGGCATTCCGTTCCTCGTTGCGCTGTTCGGGCTCTTCCGGTGGCGACGGCGCTCGAACAAGAAGAAGACCCTCAAACTCTAGGCAAGGGAAAGACTCGCAATGGAATGGCGAAAGAACCGTATTGCGATCGGAGCGGTGGCGTTTTTCGCGCTGCTCGGCCTGACGCTCTGGGCGGTGAACGGCAGGAACCGTCAAAAGAGCACCTCGGGAGAGGTCCCGACGGTCGAGCTCGACAAGGGGGCGATCACCGCGCTCGAAATCACTCGGCCTGAGGGCGAGCCAGTCGTGTTGTCCAGCGTCGATGGGGTTTGGCGCGTGACCGAGCCGTTGGATACCGCCGCCGATCAAAACAACATGGAATCTGCGCTCAACCGGCTAGCCGATCTGAGGATCACGCGGGTCGTGGCAACCAAGCCCGAAAACTACGCGCGGCTGCAGGTCGACGATGCAAGCGCGGTGCACGTCACTGTGAAAGCCGGAGACGACACACTCGCTCGACTCATGATCGGGAAGTACGGCAACGGCATGACGATGGTGCGTATCGACGACCGGGCCGAGGTTTTCGGCGCGAGCGGCTCGCTGCGCTACGCGTTCGACCGGGAGCTCAAGTCGTGGCGTGACCGAAAGGTCGTCGCCGTTGACACGGCCGACGTACAGACGATCCGCTTCGCAAGCTCCAACGGGACCTTCCACTTCCAGCGCGATGGCGAACGTTGGACGGCCCTGGAAGGCCAAGAAGCGTTGGGCGATTTCGATTCGAAACAGGTGAATGGCCGCCTATCGACGGCGGCACGCCTGACCGCGTCCGACTTCGCCTCTGAAGAGGTTTCCGCGGCCCGAGCGGGGCTGACGGAGCCCCGGGCCAGCGTGACGATGACTTTGGCGGACGACCCAAACGAGATCGTGCTCGAGCTCGGTGACAGCACGGAGCAGGCGGGGGAGCTCTACCTGTGGCGAAAGGGCGAGCCCACGATCTACGTGGTCTCTCAATACCTAGCCGACCGATTGCAGCCCGCGGCAACGGCGTTTGAAACGCCGGCAGCGTCCGCGGCTCCCCCGCCGGTAATGCCGAACGCACCGCCCGCAGGGCAACAGGAGCCCCAGCTTCCTCCCGAGGTCATGAGGCAGCTGCAAGAGCAGATTCGCGCCCAACAGCAACAACAGCAACAACAGCAACAGTAGTCGTCCTAGTGTGCGCTGAGTCGCCAGCCCGCTACCATGACAGCTCCCCAGCCGACCAAGAAGAACAAGCCCCCCAAGGGAGTGATTGCACCGAGCCTCGTCTGTCCCGTGATCGTCATGACGTAAAGGCTGCCACTGAAGAGCGCGACACCCGCAACGAACGACCAGCCGGCCACCGTAGCCGAAGCGCCCGCGCCTCGATGAGCCAGCCACGCGACAAACGCAAGCGCCAGCGCATGGGTGAGATGATAGTGGGCGGCGGTGTTCCACCATTCCAAACGCTTTACCCCGTCTGGGAGCGCCTCCATTCGAGATCGCAATCCATGCGCACCAAACGCGCCCAACGCCACGGCGGTAAAGCCGAGCAACCCTGCTAGAACGACGAAGATCCGGGTCATCGCCGCCATGATGGGCCAACTCACGAACCGCGACCAGCCTGCTCGCTAGCACCGCGCAAGCGAACGGGCTAGGCTTGGCGGGCGACCGGGGTTATTGGAGCCACGACTCGGAGATGACCGCAGATTTCGGCGTAAACCAAGGGCTGGTCGAAGAACAGTTTCTCAAGTGGGTGGACAACCCCCTTGCAGTGGGCGAGGCGTGGCGCACGTACTTCGAAAGCCTCGCTCCGACGGACTGGCCTCAAATATCGAGTGCGGGAACGGTCATCGCGCCCGTCACGGCTACGGGTGTCTTGAGCCCAGCACCTCTGCCGTCCGACGGGAAGGGCTCAGGGACGCCGCCGACCGCCGAGTTTGACCGAGACGGGGGCGTGCGCGACTCGGTTTTCTTCCCGTCGACGACGGAGACGACGTTGGCGCCGCTCGTCCCCGAAGAACGAACTTCGTTTCCACCCTCGTCCGAGGTGCTCGCGGCCAACGAGTTGCAGGCGCGTCTTTCTGCCCTGATCAACGCGTATCGCGTGCGCGGGCATCTCTTTGCAGACCTCGACCCGCTCGGACTTCATCGGGGCCCCCCCAAGGACGAGTTCGTTCTCAAACGCTACGGCCTCGCCCACGTCGACCCGGACACGATCTTCGCGACAGGTAACTTGGCAGGGCCGGCAACCGCACCCCTGCACTCCGTGCTCGCGCGTCTCAAAGACACGTACGCGCGAACGATTGGCGTCGAGTTCACGTTTCTCGAAAACCAAGAGGCGCGTGATTGGCTTCGCGAGCGCATGGAGCTCACGGGCAACCACATCGACCTGAGCCGCGAACAGCAAGTTCGCATCCTCACCAAGCTCACCGACGCGGAGATCTTCGAGCAGTTCCTGCACACGAAGTACACCGGCGCCAAGCGCTTCTCGCTCGAGGGCGCCGAGAGCGTAATCCCGATGCTGGACATCCTCACGGAGCGCGCGTCGGAGCTCGGCGTCGAGGAGATAGTCATCGGGATGGCGCACCGAGGGCGCCTCAATGTGATGGTCAACATCATGGAAATGAACGTCCGGCAAATCTTCGCCGGCTTCGAAGATGACGACCCTGAACAGTATGTCGGGCGCGGCGACGTCAAGTACCACCTTGGCTACTCGCTCGATCGAAAGACCGCGAGCGGGAACAACGTACACATGACGTTGGCGTTCAACCCGAGCCATCTCGAGTGGGTCAACCCCGTGGTCGAGGGTCGCGTGCGCGCCAAGCAAGATCGCAAAGGCGACGAACACCGGATCAGCGTGCTACCGCTCTTGATTCACGGCGATGCCGCATTCGTCGGCCAGGGGGTGGTCGCCGAGACACTGAATCTCAGTCGGCTGAAAGCGTACGAAACGGGCGGAACGGTCCACGTCGTCATCAACAATCAGATCGGCTTCACCACCAACCCCGAGGACTCGCGCTCGACGGCGTACTGCACCGACATCACGCGGATGCTTCGGTGTCCGGTCTTCCACGTGAACGGCGAGGATCCCGAGGCGGTGGCGCAGGCGGTGACGTTGGCAGCGGAGTATCGGCAACGCTTCCACGGCGACGTCGTGCTCGACCTCTTCTGCTACCGAAAGTACGGCCACAACGAGGGCGACGAGCCGCGCTTCACTCAGCCGGAGATGTACGCGGCGATCGATCGTAAGCAGACGGTCCGTGAGGTGTACATCGAGCACCTCGTCAAGACAGGGAAGCTGACCGTAGAGCAAGCGGACGAGATCAAGGTCCAGCGCCTGCAAGACTTGGAAAATGCGCTCGATGACACCCGCAGCAATGGCAACTACAACCTGATCCCTGCTTCGATGTTGGGGCTTTGGACCGGGTACCAAGGCGGCAGCGACCTGGACGTTCCGGACGCGGACACGCGCTTTGCAAGGGAGAAGCTCGACGACGCGCTCGACAAGCTAACCAGCTACCCCGACTGGTTCACTCCGCACCCCCGCATCGAGCGCTTCGTCCTCGCGAAACAACGTAATGTGCTGAAAACGGGGGAAGGCGTCGACTGGGGCACTGCGGAGAACCTCGCCTTTGGCACCCTTCTCCTCGAAGGCGTCCGGTGCAGATTGACTGGCCAGGATGTGCGGCGAGGCACGTTCAGCCACCGGCACGCGGTGATCTTCGACTCTGAGACCGGCCGCCGGTACACCCGACTGGGCCACCTGAGCGCCAACCAGGCGCAATTGGAAATCTATGACAGCTCGCTTTCCGAAGCGGGGGTCGTCGGCTTCGAGTGGGGTTATTCGCTCGACTCGCCGGATGCACTGGTCTGCTGGGAGGCGCAGTTTGGCGACTTCGTCAACGCCGCACAGGTGATCATCGACCAGTTCATTTCGTCGTCCGAGGACAAGTGGCATCGTTTGAGCGGGTTGATCCTGCTGCTTCCTCACGGCATGGAGGGCCAAGGCCCCGAGCACTCCAGCGCACGGCTCGAGCGCTTCCTCCTGCTATGCGCGGAAGACAACATGCAGGTCGTCAACCTCACGACACCCGCGCAGCTCTTCCATTGCCTCCGTCGTCAGGTGATACGTCCCTGGCGTAAGCCACTGATCGTCATGAGCCCTAAGAGCCTACTGCGACACCGCCGCGCGATCAGCACCATGGATGAGCTCGCCGAGGGCGCGTTCCAACGGATCATCCCGGACGATCCAGCCATCGACCCCAGTAAGGCGCGCCGCCTCGTGATGTGTACCGGCAAGATCTACTACGACCTCCTCGAGCGACGAGAGCGAGACGAAGCGGACGACATCGGGATTATGCGCGTCGAGCAACTCTACCCACTCCGCGCGAGCGAGCTCCAGGCCCGCCTTGCCCCGTACCCCAAGGACATCGATTTGGTCTGGGCGCAAGAAGAGCCTTGGAACATGGGGGCTTGGTACTTCATGCGCGCACGGCTGCCGGAGATCCTCGGGAACGAGCAGCCGCTGCGGTGCATTGCGCGGCCGGAGAGCGCCAGCCCTGCGACGGGCTCAGGGGCTTCACACAAGCTCGAACAAACGCTGTTGGTCGACGAAGTGTTTAGCTAGGGCGCGGCCACTGGCACTGAAGGCCGGATACAAAACGGCCCCGTGCAAGGACGGGGCCGCCTGATACGCGTCTGAGCCTTACTTCGCCGTCTTGACCGAAATGCTGCGCGGGGTCGGGGCATCCTTCTTTGGAAGCCGCAACGCGAGCACACCTTCCTTCAGGTCGGCGCTGATGTTCTCGGTGTCGACCGTCTCGGGAAGGGTGAATGACCGAGTGAAACTGCCGTACTGTCGTTCGACACGACGATAGGTGCCTTCGACCTCCTCCTTCTCGACGTTGCGCTCCCCGCTCAGCGTGAGAACGTTCTTCTCGATGTCGACCTTGACGTCTTCCGCAGCCAAGCCCGGAACCTCGGCATCTACATAAAACGCGTCGTCCTCTTCGCGAATGTCGACCGCAACTTGAAATGCCTGTTTGGAAAGCCCCCTGCCACTAAGAAAGTGGTCATGGAGGCGGTTCATCTCTTCAAATGGATCCCAACGAACCAGCATGATGTACTCCTCCCTCAACCTGCGTGCGCAGACCTGGTAATGATCGGAGCAGGCCGTGACGCCACCATCGCGCTTCAGCCGTCTTCCGACGATTGAAGCAAACTAAGCACGGAAACCGGGCTGTCAACTCTCGAATTGACTGCATTTTCGGGCGCGATAGGCTACCCGCAGATGAGGGTTTCAACGCTCGTGCTCGTGTTGGCGCTGATGGGTGGCGCGCTGCCAGCGGGCTGCGTCGAGGATGTGCGCTTCAATCCATCGGGATGCGACGTACACGTCCGGGGCCGATGGCTCGTCGACGGGCAGAATCCGACCGCAGAAACCTGTGGAAACATCGCCCTCGTCGAGCTTGTCATCATCGACCAGCCGGAGATCGAGTTTTGGGCAGCGCCCGAGTTTCTCCTCAGGTGCGACGCCGAGTCTGATCCCAACGCCGCGGTCATCGACGGCGGGGCGTACCTCGACACGATAATCGTCACGCGCGATCGATGTGGCGGAACGGGGAAAATTCTCGAGAATCCTCCGAACGAGGAGTACAAGTCCCGATGGCGTGCGACCACCGATCTCAAGTTCGTCGTCGACTGCTCCCCGATCGCAACAACCCGAATCACGCCCATCGACGGCGGAACCGACCTGATCTTGGACGTCGGCACCGTGAACTTCATGACGGCGGATGGCGGCGTGGTGTGCCCAGAACCTTGATCCCTTGCGGCTGAGCCCCACTATAACTAGACAAAGACCATGTTTCGCTTTCCCCCACTTACCCCATTCGTAAAGAAGCTGCTGATTGCGCTGTTCGGCACCTGGATCTTGCAGATCATTCTGCAGAACTGGGCGGGCATGCCGATTTTCGAGTTTCTAGCGCTAAGCACGGCGAGCCCCGGGTTGAATACCCTGTGGCAGCTCGGCACTCACGTCTTTGCATTCCCCACCGGCCCGCAGTCGGTGTTCTCCATGCTGATCGTCCTGCTGTTCCTCTGGTTGATGCTTGCCCCGTTCGAGCAACGGTTTGGAGAGAAGCGAACCATTCAACTGTGCGTCGCCGCGACGCTGTCGTCGGCATTCCTGGCGCTCATCGTGGGGCTCATCGTCCCGAGCCCGTCTGCCTTATACGGCGCACAGGCGATCCTCTTGGGGTCGATCGCGGCGTTCGCATGGTCCTACCGAGGCCAGGGGCGCATGAGCTTCTTCGGCGTCATCGACATGAAACCCGTGCACATCATCTATCTCGTG
>Ga0164313_10004152_pt1 | contig 12940 bp, 10 predicted proteins | sample GuaBasSedimGuay4_FD_113735 | JGI IMG/M metagenome (GOLD analysis project Ga0164313, IMG submission 113735) | Subseafloor sediment microbial communities from Guaymas Basin, Gulf of California, Mexico - Guay4, Core 4569-4, 0-3 cm | ecosystem: Environmental > Aquatic > Marine > Hydrothermal vents... | reverse complement strand
TCACCGTCTTCCGGGTACATGGCAATGCCAATGCTGGCACTGACATAGAGTTCCTGCATCGAGATGACGAAGGGTTCCGCGAGTGACATGAGAATACGGTTGGCGACTTTCTGTGCCTCGCCAGGCCCGCTGGTCCTGGGTAAAAGGATAATGAATTCGTCGCCTGCCAGTCGTGCGATTACCCTGGAGGCATCTTCCCGGGCATGTTGGGAAATGATGTCTGTTTCCCGCAGTTGTTTTGAAAGCCTGTCCGCAAAGGCTTCCAGCAGTTTGTCACCGGACTGATGGCCGAGGGTGTCATTGATGCGCTTGAAGTTGTCGAGATCCAGGAACAGGATGGCCAGTTCCTGCCGGTCACGCCGTGCTTCTGCAGTTGCCCTGTTCAGATAGTCCTTGAACATTACGCGGTTGGGAAGTCCGGTCAGGCTGTCATGGTAGGCGACGTAACGCACCTGTTCATGGTAGTGGTTCAGGTTTTTCCCCATTTCCCTGAACGTTGTGGCCAGTTCGCCAATTTCATCATCGGAATCTATATCAATCGCTACCAGTACCTGCCCCCGGCCCATTTCGCTGGCAGCAAGGCTGAGTTTTCGGATGGGCGTGATGAGCTGTTTCTTGAGGATGCCAAACAGAAGGGTCGTGGCTACCAGGATAGCAGTAAATGTAATAAGGGTAACTGTCCATCCAAGATTGATACTCTTCGCTAACAGTCCGTCTTCCTGATAAACAACAAATGCATAGAGCCGGTTATGCAGTTTTAAGGCCTGGAAGTGAGCGTTTTTATCCTGAAATAGTCCATCAATGCGGGTGTTGCCATTGGCATTCAGTTTTGACTGACGGAACAGTTCGACGGGTAACTGTTTCCCGACTTGCTTTGCGGTCGAGTGAAACAGGATAGTGCCGTTGCCGTTAGTGAAAAAGACTTTACCGTTTTCGACGACTTTGTCGTTATGCGCCTGTGCTTCCAGGAACCCCGGGTCGATGGTTAACATTAAATAACCGTAGAGCTCTTTCTGATCGTTAGCTGCAAGTTTGCTGGTCAGGAATAACGGCTTGCTGGTCAGCAGTGCCGGTTTGTTATTGTCCGGGTTGCGGAAAAATGTGGTGTAGGTAATGCCGGGGTTATTGTCGGCCTCGGTAAAGTAGCTGCTTGATGTCTCGTTTGTCGTGCGGTTGGCAACGTTGCCCAGTATTGATCTTAACCGTTCCTTGCCGTCGCGGGAGATGATGCGAATTTCATAATATTCGGGATATGCCAGCTGGTAATTAAACAACAGATCCATTACCCGTTGTTCGAGGTCCTGTGTGTTCCCGGTAGTTGCCTGTTCCCTGATGTACTGTTTGATCAGTACGTTGCTTGCAAACAGGCTGGCGTTGGCGCGTGCTGTACGTAACTGGGTTTCGGTTTGAGACTCAATCTGCTCCAGCAGGGTGCTCATCTGGTACTGGGTACGATTGCGGGCATCTTCCATCAGCAGGCTGTAGGCCGCCCAGCCCAATACCAGGATGGGCAAAACAATCAGTGGTAGCAGCAGTAACAGAATTTTGGATTGCAGTTGCAAAGCGGATCCCTGGAGAATGCTTTTCCCATGTGCAGACAGTTGTAGTGATGTGTATTACGTCATCAGGGATTACGGCAAAGAGAATGGAAACTTAAGTGGGGTCGGAGGGCCCGAACCAGGTTATTTCTATCATATCTATATGATAGAAAAGAAAAATATAGAGCATATCCGGGCCGGGGGTAATCGCGGTACTATCCTCGTGCCTATCAATTACCTCCAGGATGGATCCATGAAAATCAGCATTATCAGTGGCAGTCATAGAATCAACTCACAGAGCGAGAAGGTGTCCCGGTATATCCAGCACACGCTGCAAGAGCAGGATATTTGTGACGAAAGCTGGTTGTATCTGCTGGCCGGCAATCCCTTGCCGCTGTGGGATGAGAGTATCTGGGAGGCAGATCCCGACTGGATGGCACGTCTGCTGCCCATCTCGGAGCAACTGGCTGCCAGTGATGGCTTTGTTATTGTTTGCCCTGAATGGCACGGGCAGGTTCCCGCCGGACTCAAGAATTTCTTTCTGATGTGGGGCAAGGGTGAACTTGCACATAAACCGGCATTGATCGTGACGGTTTCTTCGGCTGACGGCGGCGCCTATCCGGTGGCGGAACTGCGTATGAGCAGTTACAAGAATAACCGGCTATGCTATATCCCGGAGCAGGTCATCGTGCGCCATGTGGAGAGTGTGCTGAACGCAGATGAGGAGAAAAACAATCCTGACACCGACCGGTATTTCCGTGAGCGGATCAGCTATGCACTGGGTGTCCTGAGAGAATATGCCCTGGCCCTGGCCCTGGTGAAGGTGCGTGCCAGCGGTGCAGTGAGTCTTGAAGTGTTCAGGAACGGGATGTAAGCAGTCGGAAGAAGTTCATAACAGGTTCGGGTTTGCTCAAGTATTCCGGGGCCCTGAGTAATAAAAAAGTCCCCCGGGCAGGTGCACGGTGTATTGTGCATCTGCCCGGGGGGGTGTGAAATAAACGAAAGTCTCAGGTGTTTCCCTTGTTAATGAGTAACAACTCCAGAGAAGAAGCTCGGGCCAGCACCAAATGGCGGTTGCACAAAGGTGGTATCCGGGGTGTTGTCCGGCTGCCCGATTTGCTCGCTTTCAGGTTGCGGCAGGTTGCCCGGATTTTTTGAATCCACGGTAACTACACGACCCTGGCCGGCACCGAACTGTGCTTCAGTGACAGTCCCGTAATCTGTGTTTTCCCAGGCAGGGAGTGTATCCAGGTAGCGGCGTAGTGCATGCACAGGATGCAGGAAGTTATTGGGTGCAACCTGCTTGACCACGGGGCCAGTAATAATGCCTTCTGAATTAACCGGATCAGCCAGCGTGATGGCACTGCTGTAATCATCCGCATCAGCCAACTGGAAGAACTTGAAGTTGGCGCCACCACCGGTACGACAGACATCATCCAGCGGGTTGCCATGCCCGTAACAGGAAGCAAATACGTAGCGTTTACCAAGATCCAGTGGCTGACCACCAATGCTGGTTTCAACAACACGACTGCCTGAACTGCTGAAAGGCCGGTTTTTCAGGTCGATTTTCTGTTCCATGTTGGCAAGACCCAGGTACCAGCCGCCACGCTGCATGAACGCATTCCGGTCGAATACAGCACCCAGGATGGTATTCAGGCTGTTCTGGATAGACTGGCCCGAGAAGTCTGCAATATTGACGGCAGGTGCGATCGGGAACCAGGTATACAGGTCGCGCAGGGTGATTGCCTGCCCCGGAAGCACCGCATTACCGAAGCGGAAGCCATTGGCCATGGAAATGTCCACGCCATTCTCCCAACCGGTAACATTCCTCACATCAGCGACGCTATCAGCGACAGACAAGATGCCGTCTGCAATGAAATTGTTCAGAGCATCTTCCAGTACATGGTGCCGCAGCAACACCGTATCGGTATAACCTACTATGGTGTCGAGATCGTCTACCAGCTGGAGACCTTTTACCGCCGGGTTCAGGAAACCGCCCGGCATAAATGTGTGACGGATAAGACCATCACCTACAAAGCCTTCTTCCATGGCGGCAACCAGTTCAGCCATGGCAGGGTCTTCTGCGACAGATTCATCAACAGGAATGGCTTCCCAGCTGAAGTCGACAATAGCGCCACCATTTATTTCAAGATCAAGACGACCGACGTACATGTCGCGGTTGGTTTCAACTACAATTGCTGCACCCTTCGCAAGCTGTTTGCGTTCACCATTGCTTAAAGCTTTATCCGGGGTCGTCCGGGTAACATCGTCGCCATGTACCAGCAGGGCGCCCAGCGTTACTTCGTGGGTATGAGCCGAATACATCACATCGATATCTTCAAAGCTTTGTGCAATCTTGATATTTTGCGACAGGCCAAGCTCGGACTGCACGACGATCAATTCTGCGCCTAGGTCTTTGACCTGTTCGATCAACCCGGGTAGTTCTTCAACACCCTGGGTAAAGCGCAAGCCTATATTGAAGGCATCGGCCTGCTGCGGCACGATAGAGGCAGTGATACCGATCACGGCAATGATTGTATCGTTGCGTTCCAGTATTTTAAAAGCAGGCAACACGGGTTTGCCGTGCAAGGGCGGCGGTAGCGGGGCGGCATTATAGAGGTTGGCGGCCACGGAGGTGAAGTTCGCCTTGATGACACCCTTGCCTGCCGGGGTTGGGAACGGTGCGGTGGCTGTAATTTCAGTACAGGTGTAGCCACTGGCCGCATCAGTCAGGCCGGCAATATCAGGCACGTCATCACAACTAATATAACCCGACATGGTGCGAATGTTGCCCGGAATGGTCGGTTTTGGACCGAAGCTTGTAAAGCGGTTACGGAATACAGCGCCACCGTAGCCAAAGTCCCAGTTGCCCGGTGTATACACGTCGATACCAAAGGCATTCATCGGTATCATCATTGCATCACCGACAGTGAACATGGCCTCGGCGCTACCATGAGTTAAATCACCTGTAGAAAGCAGCACCGCTTCAGGGTTGTCGGCACGGATGTCGTCAACAATGCTTTTCAGCCGTGCAAGGCCGCCGGAACTGGCGACTTCACGTTCGCTACCATCGGGGTTTTTCAGAATGGCCGCATGTGGAACCAGCGTGCCGTGCAGGTCGCCCATTTCGATCAGTGTGACTGCATTTTCATCCATTGCCATCGCAGGTGCTGTAATGACGCCAGTTGCCAATGCCAGCGACTGTAGCCAGCCAATAGCAGATTTAGTCTGTATATCCGGTTGCATATTCAATCCTCCAAAATAATTATTAATTCCGGGAGCAATACATGCCCCGTCACTGCCCTGGTAAGTGAAATTACAGACTAGATGCTAGCGCTGACGGAGGGTATAGGGAATCTCCTTATTCCAGCTGAGGTGAGTACTTATTAGCTAATTATTATTTACTGCATAATCAGAAAGACCAGGTAAGCTGCACGCCAGCCCGGTCATCCACTGTGTTGACGATCCTGTTTACATTTTTTGTAATACCGTCTGCAACCGGTTTGGTCGGAAACCTGCCTCCGGGTTCACTGCTGGCATAGTCCTGCGGTGCGGTCACATCCCTGAAAATATAATTAACAGTCAGCCGCAGCTTGCGGCTGAAATGATAGTTCACGCCCAGTGTTATCTCGGTTAGTTCGCGTTCGTTGCCCGGGTTGACCGTCGCAGCGGTGTCGTACAACAGGTCGTGACGGTGATAGCGCAGCTCAAACTGCCATTTGTTATTCGGCAGGAAGCCCAGGTCCACGGTGAGGCCGCGTGCTTTATTGTCATCCCCGGCGGCAATCTGCAGATTGCCGTTATCAATGTTGCCATCTGCTACCCCGCCTGCCGGAGCAAAAAAGATCATGCCGGCGGCCTGCATAAGTTCCACCCCCAGACGGATCTTGACTGTTGAATCGGGAATGCCGGTCAACAGCCTGGCACCGATACCGTAACGGGTTCGATCATAGTCCTTGTCCTGCGGGTCTGAACTGAATTGCCGTTGGCCATACTGGTACCAGCCATACATCTTGATGCCATGTTTCCTGACGCCCCGGCCACCGGGCAGTTGGCGCTCTGCTGATGCGTACAGATAGAGTTCCGGCGGGTCGTTGAAACCACCTGTTTCGCTGATGGCCTCGCCACGGCCGAGCATCACCGCGTATGACAGATCCCACTGCGCCTGCACGAAGGAATCAAACACCTGTACACCCCAGTCGCGCGCCGCGTTGATGCCATATGCAGAGTTCTCCGGTTTTCCCAGTTCCGGAGAGTTGGGTGAGCCGGCAGGTTTTGCCGCACCCTTTACAAAACGCTCCAGTACTTCACGGGCAACAAAATCGGTCAGTTCAATATAGTCAAGGGTATGCACGCCCTGCAGCGCTTCTTCGGGGCCGGGCGTTTTGAATAGCCCGGCACGGATGCGTGCGCCGGGAAGATGGTTCAACGTTACACTCAGGTGGTCCAGCGCAATGGCCCGGGCACGATCACCGAAGGGATCATAGGTCAGCAGATTCGGTGCTGCTTCGAACAGGGTGAAGTAGTTCATCTTCGCGGTAAAGCTGTTTCGCAAGCTGCCGGTGAACACGCCGCGTACACCAAACCGTGCCCGGCGAACATGCAAGCGTTCCCTGTCATCGAACCAGGGAGATACAGAAGTGATTGCCAGGCGCTCACCGTTGTTGGTCGAAAAGTCCGGTGGTCCGGGTGAGTCGCTCAGGCCGCTCAGGTCATCACTGGTGTCGTATGTATAAGCAGGTTGAATGAACCCCCAGAACTTGTGGGCAGGGGCAAGCGGATGCTCGGTGCCTTGCAACATCAACCAGTTGGCTGCATAGACCGGGCCGGATAACGCGGTCAGGCATATTAGCAGCACGGCAGCAAAGCAAACCCGGTGGCGATAGCAAAACATACAGGTATCGGTCAGGGCGTAATGACCCCCATCCGGATGGCAAGGCGCGTCAGGGCGGCAATGTCGGAAACACCGAGTTTTTTCTTCATACTGGTGCAGTGGTGGCCGACTGTCTTGGGGCTCAGGTTCAGGATTACGGCAATATCATTCACGGATTTGCTGTCTGCCAGCAGATGAAAGACTTCGAACTCCCTGGGTGTCAAACCGGCAACGGTATCCGACTCCGGCGTGGTTTTACGTTTAATAAGGTATGGCATCATTTCCTGGCCAACGTAGACCGAACCCGATGCGACTTGCCGCACGGCCTCGATCATGACCTGTGATGCACTGCGTTTGGAAATATAGCCCGATATTCCGGAATCCAGGGCACGGGTGAGGAACACTTCGTTTTCGTGGACGCTAAAGACCAGTATTTTTGCAGCATCGTCCTTTGCCAGTATCCGCATGCTGGCTTCCAGTCCGCCCATGCCCGGCATTGACAGGTCCATCACCAGTACATCGGGGTGATATTTAAAATAATCCTGATAGGCCTGTTCACCGCTGCTGGCCTCCGCGATAACAGCAATATCCGTCGTCGCCTCAAGCAGACGGCGGTAGCCGGCACGTACAACTTCGTGATCATCGACCAGCAGGACGTTCAGCTTATTCCTGTTACTCATCTGTCCTCGCTCTGCAGCGGTATCCTGATACGGATTGTCACACCCGCACCCTGTTCCGACGTCAGCATAAATTCTCCACCCAGTCCCTCGGCACGTTCACGCATGCCAACCAAACCCAGGCCATCGCTCGGCGTGGACTGATCCAGCCCCCGGCCATTATCACTGACAGACAATACCAGGCTATCAATATTTCCAGACAGACTGATACTGACACGGGTAGCGCCGGCGTGTCGTGCTATATTTGTCAAACACTCCTGTACGATGCGGTATATGGTGATGTTAATTCTCTCATCAAGGCTGTCGAGATTACCGGTCGCATCGAGGTTTGTTTCGATTTCCGGGTGCCTGTCCTGCCAGGTCGACAACTCTTCCTTTAACGCCTCCACCAGGCCGAGGTCATCCAGGACGCCGGGGCGCAGTCGCTGCATCATGGCGTGTACGACTTCATAGATCCGGGATGAAACATCAAGGATGGCGCTGGCGCTTGTCTCTATACGCCGGTCACCGTTCCCGGACAGATCGCGAATCGACTCGGCATCGGCCTGAATGGCTGTGATGCACTGGCCCAGTTCATCATGCAGTTCGCGCGCCAGGTGTTTGCGTTCTTCTTCCTGAACGTGCAGGGATGTATGGACAAGATTTCTGTTCTCTGCCAGTAAAGTCCGTGATTGCGACTCCGCTGCCTCGAGCTGCTGTGTCCTGTTCGATACTTCTGTCACCATCTGGTTGAATGCAGACGCGGTTCTGCCAACTTCATCAGCAGCCTCGATGGGGATTCTGATTGAGTAGTCACCTTTGCCGACTTGCTGTGCTGCCGCAGCCAGTATGCCCAGTCTGCGCGTCAGGCCAAGGCCGATCAGGACAGTCACGATCACCGTTAAAATAATTTCGGCGGCCGCAATTGAAATGCCACGCGTACGTGATTTGCGGATTGCTTCTTCCATCAGTGACAGGGAAAATCCCATCAATACCCTGCCCATCGGCTGTCCGGCGACCGTGATCACGTCACTGACATCGTAGCTGCCATCTTTGACCTGTGCCGGATGTGTATCTGCTACCGGCCAGGGCCGCGCCGGGAATGCGCCCAATGCTATGACGGCATGCTCGTCCCGGTCGAGTATTACCAGGTAGGACAGCTCCTGATAGTCGATAATGTTACTCAAATAATCTTCCAGGCTTGCATAGTCCACCGCCACCATGTAGTTGCCGGAGGTCCGTGCAATCTGCTGAATCATACTCGTTGCCGTATCGCGCAGGCGGTCAGTGTGGGTAGCCTGGATAATGGAAATGTTGTTCCAGACCAGCAGTGACAGCATGATGATTTCGATCGAAACCACGCTGGCAATCAGGCGAAAACGCAGTGATTGAAACAGGGAGCTGGAGTTACTGTGCATGCGGATATCAGCGGCTCAACAGCTCATTAAGTTTTTCATAGACCGCCGGGTCTCCCTGCCGGTACCCGGTAAACCGGTTATGTTGCAAGACCGCCTTGCCTTCCGGGGTTGATCCCATGTTGACCAGTAGCCCGGTGATCGCTGCTGCACAGGCATCACTCAGCCGTGGCGCCACGCTGATCGGAATGTGTGGCGTCGATTCGGTCCTGGCAATAATCCGCATGCTGTCCCGAACCTTCTTGCTGGCGGCCGCAAACGGCGGCTGCATGAGAGCCGATGCATCGGTTACGCCATGATAGGAGCTAAGCAGCGAGGCATCGTGGGTTGGCGTAATGACCATGTCGAGGTCGACATCGGGATCAATGCCTGCTTCGAATAGGGTCTTCCTGACCAGTAATGTGGCCAGACCCAGGGGGGGTACGGTTGCCAGACGCTTGCCTTCGAGGTCCTGAAGGGTGCGAATTTCACTTTGTTCAGGTACCACAATGACTGCCCACATTTCCGGCGAATCAACACTGGCAATCAGACGATAAGCTGCCTTCTGGTTTGCCCGGGTGAAAAAGTGGGGCGCGGTAAAGAGAATGTCGTAACGGGACTCTTCATGGGTGCGTCGGGCAAATTCAACGAAATCAGGGGCGGTTTCAATGCGTACGGGAACCTGCAGGTTCTCCGACAGATAATTCACCAGCGGCGTGAACCGGAATACCAGTTCTTCAACACTGATAAACGGGAGGATACCGAAAACCAGTGAACCGGTTTGTTGGCAGCCTTCCTTTTCATTGGCAGAAATTATTGCCGGGATTGTCAGCAGACAGCAGATAATTACTGCAAGCAGTTTTTGTTTGCCGGTGCAGCCTTGCTGTAATTGTACGGGTATTGTTCGCATCTTCTGCCGCCCACCCCAACCGGTATTTCAGGGTAACAGAAGTCGGTAGTTAAAGGTGGCAGGAACCCGTTTAAACCGGCGCACGATCCAGTTTTCGGTAGTTGATGGCTTCGCTGAGGTGTGCCCGTTCGATCCCGGGTTTGCCGGCGAGATCTGCAATAGTGCGCGCGACTTTCAGTATGCGGTGATAGGCGCGCGCCGAGAGTTGCAGGCGTTCCATTGCCTGTTGCAGTAGCAGTCTGTCGGCTTGCTGCAGCTTGCAGACATTGTCCAGTTGCTGGTTATCAAGTTGACTGTTCAGGGTGTGGCTACGTTGCATTTGCCGGTCTTTTGCCGCTACCACGCGTGCGCGCACGGCAGCGCTTGCTTCACCCTGCGGTCCGTCTATTTCGGCGAATGACAGGCGCGGGACTTCTACGTGCATGTCTATGCGGTCAAGCAAGGGTCCGGAGATTTTTCGTCGGTAGCGTTCTATCTGGTCGATATTGCAGTGGCAGCGCCCGGACGGGTCACCGAGGTAACCACAGGGACAGGGATTCATGGCGGCGATCAGCTGAAACCGTGCCGGGAATTCCGTGTGTTGTGCCGCGCGAGAAATCATGATGCAGCCCGACTCCAGCGGCTCGCGCAACACCTCCAGTACCCGGCGGTCAAATTCCGGTAGTTCGTCCAGGAACAGCACGCCGTTGTTCGCCAGCGATATTTCACCGGGACGCGGGCTGGAGCCGCCGCCAACCAGTGCAATGGCCGAAGCTGTGTGGTGGGGTGCGCGAAAGGCGCGACGTTTCCAGTAGCGGCTATCAACCGGTTTTCCGCTTACAGAGGTTATTGCGGCTGTTTCCAGTGCCTCTGCTTCGGACATTTCTGGCAGGATACCGGGTAGTCTGCTTGCAAGCAGGGATTTTCCCGTGCCGGGCGGCCCCAGAAAAATCAGGTTATGGTTGCCGGCGGCCGCAATTTCCAGTGCCCGACGGGCATGCTGCTGGCCACGCACGTCGGCGAGATCAGGCAATGGAATTTCCGGTGTTGCCGGCCTTGCGAGCGTTTCGTGTTGCAGGCGCCGGGTGTGGGTGAGGTGAGCGGTAACGGTAAGCAGGTGCTCTCCCGCAAGCACCCGGGCATCTTTTACCAGCATCGCTTCAGCAATGTTTTCGGTCGGAATAATCAGGCTGCGCCGTGCCCTGTGTGTTTGCAACGCCATTGGCAGAACGCCCTGTATGGCACGCAGTTCGCCCGACAAGGCAAGTTCACCGGCAAACTCGTAATGTTCCAGTTCATTCCCGGGAATCTGACGGGATGCCGCGAGGATGCCCAGTGCAATCGGCAGGTCAAAGCGGCCACCTTCCTTGGGCAGGTCGGCCGGTGCCAGGTTGATAGTGATACGCCGTACCGGAAAATCAAATTGTGAATTCAGAATGGCACTGCGTACCCGATCCTTGCTTTCCTTTACCGCTGTTTCAGGCAGTCCCACGATGGAGAGAGAAGGCAGTCCGTTGGAGAGGTGCACCTCCACAGTCACCAGCGGTGCATCCATGCCCACGCGGGCACGACTGTATACGATAGCAAGAGACATGAGTGTTACCCGGGGGGCAGAAGTTACAGAATAACTGCCGGAATCCCTGGTGAGGGTTACATGTCTTCGTCAATCAGTGTAGGACCACCCGGATTGTTAACGTGAGTTGAATTGCTGTTCCTGCGGGTTGTGCAGACAGGATCCGGGGGCACGATGTGTTATCTGCAGAAGCGGATTGCAGCCGCGCCAGGGCTATTGGTTTTTCTTCTCTTCCATGGCAGTAACAACCTCTTCCAGTTGCTCCAGTTTTTGGCGGGTGCGGGCCAGTACCTGTGATTGCGCGTCGAATTCCTCGCGGCTTACCAGATCAAGCCTGGTCAAGGCGCCCTGCAACAGGGTATGGATGTTTTTCTGCACATCCTCCTGCATACCCTTGACCCCGGCGGGGATGGCTGCGCTGATTTGGTGTGCGAGATCGTCAATAAATTTTGTATCGAACATGCGCTCACCTTAACGATTGGCCGGAGGCGCGTCCAGCGCCATTATGCGCGCACATATATGGTGCGCTCCGCTCTATTCCGCACAAGTATAGTGCGCAACAAAAACATGTCCTGCATTATCAATGCGATAACTTATTGTAATTCAAAGTAAATATGTAGATGGCACGGTCCCTGCTTGCAACTGGGTCAGTGGTTTCCCCTGAATCACAGTTGAAGTGGTTAGTCATTGCACAGTGTTTAACCACAAACCTAATTGAAGATATGAAAACGGGAGAGATGAAAATGATGAAGAAAACATTGATTGCAGCAACATTGGTCACCGCTTCGCTACCTGCGCTGGCAGAGATTTCCGGTAACGTCGCGCTGACGACCGACTACCGTTTCCGCGGTATCTCGCAGACTGGCAGTGATCCAGCTATACAGGGCGGTTTTGACTGGGCCCACGAAAGTGGCTTCTACCTCGGTACCTGGGGTTCCAATGTCAATTTTGCCAACAGCCTCGAACTGGACTACTACGGTGGTTACGCACACGATATTAATGACAGCCTGGCCTTTGATGTAGGCGCGATTTATTACGATTACCCGGGTGGTGGTGGAAACCTTGAGTTCTGGGAAATCCACGGTGGCCTTTCCGGTGATCTCGGTCCGGTTTCCCTGAGCGGCACCATTTCCTACAGTGATGACTATTTCGCCTCAACCGGCACGGCTTTCTACTATGATCTGGGTGCCTCGTACAGCTTGCCTGCCGATTTCACCCTAAGCGCACATTATGGTTACCAGACCATTGACGACGGTTCCATCAAGGATGACGGTTTCTTTTCCAGTGATGAAGATAATTACCAGGACTGGAGTATTGGTGTATCCAGGTCCATGTGGAGCCTGGATTTCGACCTGTCCTACGTTGATACCAACCTGGGTAGCAGCGACTGCTTCGGTGACAACATCTGTGATAGCACGGTCGTATTTAGTATTGCCAAAAGTCTTTAAAGCAGCAGGCCATGGCCTGCCCTGCGGGGCAGGCATTTTTTAAGTACAAGGAGTAACACTCATGAAACTAGTAACAGCTATCATCAAGCCGTTCAAGCTCGATGATGTTCGCGAAGGTCTTTCGGAGATCGGTGTGCAGGGCATTACCGTCACCGAGGTGAAGGGCTTCGGACGTCAGAAGGGTCATACGGAACTTTATCGCGGTGCGGAATATGTGGTTGATTTCCTGCCCAAGGTAAAAATCGAGGCCGCCGTGGCAGCGGACATGGTCGACAAGGTCATTGACGCAATTTCCAAGGCGGCCAACACCGGCAAGATCGGCGACGGCAAGATTTTCGTTTCCAGTCTTGAACAGACAGTGCGGATTCGTACCGGTGAAACCGGTCCGGACGCGCTATAGAGAGGGGCTATTCTGATGGAAAATCAAATTTTTGAATTACAATACGCCATCGATACCTTTTATTTTCTGGTATGTGGTGCATTGGTGATGTGGATGGCCGCGGGCTTTTCGATGCTCGAGGCCGGCATGGTTCGATCAAAGAACACGGCAGAAATTCTCACCAAGAATG
>Ga0164313_10004151_pt1 | contig 12940 bp, 8 predicted proteins | sample GuaBasSedimGuay4_FD_113735 | JGI IMG/M metagenome (GOLD analysis project Ga0164313, IMG submission 113735) | Subseafloor sediment microbial communities from Guaymas Basin, Gulf of California, Mexico - Guay4, Core 4569-4, 0-3 cm | ecosystem: Environmental > Aquatic > Marine > Hydrothermal vents >... | reverse complement strand
CGTTCTGGAACTGACCCACTCCGAAGGGCACGGCGGCCACCAGCCGAGAGCGCTGCTCAGTGATTTTTTCCTCTGCCGCCAGCACCTCGAGCTTCTCGAGCCGCTCCTGGCGGAGCTTACGGAATTGCGCCTGGTCAGCCGTCTCCTCCTGGCGCTGTCTGAGGATCTCCTGCTGCCGTTTCTTGATCGCAGCCCGGTGGTGCGCGGCGACGTCGATGAAACGGTCACCCACGGCGTCTGGGAACTTACCCCTCGGCAATTTGTAGAACGGGTCATCGAGCAACTGGTGGAGCACCACCTCGTCTGCCTCGTCCACCCGCCCCAGGCCGACCAATGCCGCCGCGAGGTAGGGCCGCGCTTGACGGTAGATCCGCTGCCTCTCAGCAGCGTCCGGAGCGGCCGGGACGATGGGATCGGCGAGCAGCGCCTTCAGCATCTCCACGGCCTCTTCGTAGCGGCCGCTCTTGTAGCGGCTCTCGGCAAGCTGGAACTGCCCCACAACGTCAGCGCGCACCGAACCCGGCAGGGCGACCAAGCCGAGCGTTAGACACACTGCAATTAGGGCGAACCGGAACCGCAAAACCCGCCCATGATGTAACGGAATTTCGGGCAGATGGGGCGAATTTCGGCGTCCCGCTCATTTCCGGCGTCCCAGCCCTACCGGATCGGGCAGACCTTGGGGCTAATCGCCCGGCCAAGCGATGGGTGTCGTCACTCCCGCGCGAAGCACGACCCCGCGAGTCTTGCCCCCGGGATTGAAGGTGCAGGTCCCCCGCCACTCCACGTCAGTCATCCGCACTCGACCGCTGCCGCCGCTGGCGACCGTCAGGCCATTGCCGCACGTAACGATGCCGCCAAGCGGCGCGCCCGGCAGGGTGGCCGAGGCATCCTTGATGGGGAGGTTGATGGGAACGATCTGGACCGCCTCAGGTTGGTCCTCAGGCGGTGCCAGGACCATGACGGTAGTGCTGATCTCTTTGCAACACGGGTCACTCGCCTTCATCCACGCTCGCACCGAGTGCGCCCCGAGGGTCAGATCTTTGGTGCCCATCCAGGGCGCCTCGGCCCCGTCCAGGGCCAGCTTCGCCGCCCCTGGATTGATGGCGAACCGTACCCGCCGCGTAGTGGCCGCAGGCAAGGCGCTGAGGACGGGTCCAGGGGGCCGGACAGACGCAATTCTAGGCGGTCGCGCCAGGGATGGATAGGCCGTCGGAGCGTCGGGCCCGGACGAGGCATTGGGTTGTCCTGCCGACCCGGTGGCGCTCGCTGACAGTGACGCAACTGGCCTGGCGGCACGGGCCGAGCTTGTTGGGCCGGCGCTAGCCCCTGGCCTCCCAGCTCCGCCTTCCCCTGGCTTGAGCAGCCGTGCGACGCTGTAGGCCGTCCCGCCCAAGGCTAGCGATGCGCCGACAATCCCACCGAACCAGATGGCCCGCTGTCGCCACAAACGTCTCGCGGTGAGCGAGCTCACCCGCCTCAGAATGGTCAGATCGTCAGGGCGGTAAGCAAGCGCCCGGTTGAAGTCCGCTGCCGCGCCGTGCACCGATCCTTGGCGCCGCTCCCGCTCACCCCGCTCGAGCAGTCGAGGCACGAGCTGCTCAGCGGCCTTCTTCCGATAGCCCTTAGGATCAGCAAAATAGGCCGCCAGCTCACTGCGCGGGTCAGCGACCCCAAGAACGCTGAGCTCGGCATTGATCAGCGCGCCGAGCTGTTCGGCGCTGCCCGTGCGACCTTCAACATCCACTGAGAGCGCCCCAGCGATGATCTTGGCCCACCGTCCGCCCACCACCGGGCGCTCTCGATCGGCCTGCTCGAAGCTCCCATCGAGTACCCGGCGGAGCACCTGCGCCGGGTTCCGGCCCTCGAAGGGAAGGTGGCCCACCATGCACTCGTAGAACAGCACGCCGAGAGCAAAGACGTCGGTGTGGGGCCCAACCTTGCCGCCCTCGATCTGTTCGGGCGCCATGTGGGCTGGCGAGCCGAGAATCTGTCCTGTAGACGTCATGCCTTGGATATCGAGCACCTTGGCGATGCCGAAATCCGTCAGCTTGACGATCACTCGCGTCCTAGAGCTGGTCCGGGTCGCCGAGCGGTTGGAGACCCGCCCACTGGGCGGTGAGCTCGAAGGACGGTGTTTGCCCTCCCGCCTAGGCGACGACCTGCCTGCCACAGCCTTGGACCCCGAATCGGGCTCCGTGTCCGGTTCGCCATCGGCACGGGTCGGCGTAACGCGGGGCCTCCCGATCAGCACGTTCTCGGGTTTGATGTCCCGATGGATGACGGCACAATCGTGGGCGTGTTGCACCGCCTCGCAAAGCAAGCTCACGAGCGAGGCGGCAACCTCTGGCGGAAGCACCTCTTGATCCTGTAGCACCTGACGCAGGCTCATCCCGTTGATGAGCTCGACGACGAGATAGCGCTCTTCGTCGCTCTCATCGGACACGTCGTAGACCTCGACGATGCCACGGTGCTTGAGCTTGGCGACAGCCCGGGCCTCGGACACGAACCGTCGCCGCACCTCCGGGTCCTGCCGCAGGTGCTTGTGAATGACCTTGACGGCCACCTCCCGGCCGAGCCTCAAGTCTCGGGCCCGGTACACGGTCGCCATCCCGCCATGGCCCACTTCTTCGATCAGCTCGAATCTCTCGAGCTCGGGGAAGCGGTTCGATGAGGATGCCGAGCTGGTCACGCAACAACCTGGTTTGGAGAGCACCGGTCGAGCCACGGTCGTGGGTCAACGCCCCTGGGGATGGCGACCCGGCTACGCTACGGGAACGATAGCACTGGGAAACGCCAGGCTTCTACCCTGACTGCTTCTTCGGCCGAGCCGCCGGGGGCCGCCAGGAGATGGTCTTGCGATTCGTTTCGCTCCGCTTGGGCGGGGGCTTGGTGGAATGTCTCGCCTGTACCACGCCCTCCTCGAAGGTGACTTCCACGCCCAGCGCCCGGCAGCGCCGAACGAGACGCTCTTGGTCCACCCCCCCAGCCACCAGCAAGCCACTAGGCGGCGAGGGATCCACGAACAGATCCGCCACCGGCTGCATGGTTCGCAACATCTCGCGGACCTCGTTGTCATCGATCCACAAGAAACCGGAGGCCCCAGCCAGGGTGCCTCGTCCAATCACCGTGCCCGCCTCGTCGAGGGCCGTGCACAACTCACCCGTCAGCTCGACTAGCGCTTGGAGTCGCGCCCGCATTTCGGCAGCAGAGATCCCCGCCGCAAGACCTCGAGCCACGCCGGCAGGCGACACCGACAGCTCTAGCTCGCCCTCAACCGCTTCGATCTCACAAAATGGCGACAGCTCCAGGACGTCCGCCGCCCGAGCTATACTTCCAACGCGCAGTCGCCGCGGCTGGACCAGCTCGCTCGGACTGGCATCCCGGGTTCGTGGCCCCTCCGTATCGGCGATCAACTGCCGTCCCCGAGCCGTTAGGCGGAGCGCGAGAGTGCTCAACTCCCCCGAGCCTTCAGCAGCCTCCTTGTCAGCACCACCAACGTCCACCACCCCAAGGGTGGGCAACGACTCGAGCAGCAACCGCTGGACGATCTCCACCTCCTTGGGGACCCGCAAACCCACTCGTCGTGCCCAGCGTGTGAGCAACCGCTCGAGCCCAGCAGCGCGGGGATCGGCCTCGATGTAGGCACTGAGTGCGTTGCACGGGACCCATTGCCCCTCGCCGAGGTCTCGAAGCGCATCGAGCACCATCTCGCGCAGCACACTCACCGGGCTTGGATCCCGGTGCTCCGCGGCGACTCGCAGCATCTCAGAGTCGTGGCGCACCTCATCCCAAGCTCCGCCCCGACGCCAGGTGTCGAACAGCAACACGCTCAGCTCGCCGAGGGTCAACGACCCGGGTGGCGCAACCACGCTCACCCCAGCCCGCTCCCACAATCCGATGGCGCGGGACAGAGCTACAATCAGCGCGGTCGGCTCCACCCGACGACCAAACCGTTGCGCCAAGCGGCTCACCAGAGAGCGAGGCGTGCCCACTCCTGCCTTCACCTCCGTCCCCGCCTCCCGTAAGGCCATCGCGATGGCCAAGGTCAGCGGTGCCGGATCGACCGAGAACCTTGCGCGCCGCGGCAAATGGTCCGCTTCGATGACATGACTGCGGATTTCCTCGCGCCGCTGCTCGCGCTGTTGGCGCCGTTCCGCTCCGATGAGGGCGGCCACCTCGGTCGGAATGACATAGCGGTTTGGATGGACCGGGAAGAGTAAGCCACGCTTTTCGAGCGAGAAGGCAGCCCCGCGCCGGCCCGCCGCCACGCCGTAGGCACCCCTGACGCGCATCGGCTCCCGCTCCAGGTCCATCAACTCTTGCGTGTCGACCTCACCGCCGACCTGTTCGAGTTGGTCGAGCAACCGCCGCTCCTGGTTGGACGCCCGTTCCAGCTCGCCACGAAGAGATTGCATGTCACCCAGTACCTCCCAAGCAGGCTCTAGTGACAGGGCGATGGGGGGGGTGCTTGGCCGGCCCAGGTAGTAGGTCGCGATGGCGCTGGCGGTCTCGAAGGGCGCCTCGGCCAGCAAAGCTCGGAGGGAGCGGGGATCTTCGCCCTCCCAGCTCTTGATCTGCACCAGCAGCGCCGTCGGCAGAACCAACTCGATACCAGCGTCAGCGATGCGGGCGTAGCCGATGCCGCGCCGAACCAGCGCTTCGAGGCCGGCGGGCAGCGCCGTCACGGTTAGGCTACCGTTGACCTCGACCAAACGCTTCAGCAGCTCGGCGCTCGCCGGAGGCAGCCGCGTCGGCTCTCTGAGATCAGGCAGCCGCGCGAGGGCCCGGGCCACCTGGGCCGGACCATCGATTCGCTTCTTCTTGTCGATGCGGAAGCCCAGACGCTCCACCAGGGCCGCGAGCTCACGCCCAGGAAGGGCCCGGAGCACCGTCTCCAGGCGCCGGCCTGCCGTGGTGAGCTGGCTGTTGGTTGCGGGAGCCGCCTCCGCAACGGCCTCGACTGGCGCTGGTTGACGGCTGCTCGAGGCCTTCTTGCGACGACTGCCCGCCTTGGTCTTCTTGCTGGTGCTCTTCGCCACCTTGGTGGACGAAGAGCTACGCCCCGTCTTTTTCTTGGGTCCGCGAGCCGCCATCGGCTGGTCTCCCCCCGTGCATCGGCGCATTGCACGCCACGCACAGCACTCGATTTTCGAATGGTACCGGCTTGTCCGCCACGGTGCACCCTATAAGTAAACCGTCACGATGGCGTCTGCCATCTGACGCCGTGCCATCTCACCCTTCGGTCCCTCAATTGGCAGTGTTCAACAGAGGGGCGGCCGGCTACCGTTCGGATCGTGCTGCTCCGCGACCCTGTCCATGGGCTCATCACCTTCGAAGCAGAAGAGGAAGCCATCCTTGTTCGGCTTCTGGCGACGCCGGAGGTCCAGCGCCTGAGACGTATCCGGCAGCTCGGGCTGACCAACCTGGCCTTTCCTGGCGCGGAGCACACCCGATTCGCTCACGCTCTCGGGGCGGCCCACGTGATGCAGCAGCTGATTGCGCGGCTGCGTAAGATGCACGACGCGCTCCCCTTCTGGCAACGGCTTACCAGTGACCGAGCTCGCGACGCCCTGGCGGCGGCGTTCCTGCACGACATCGGTCACGGCCCGATGTCCCATCTGTTCGAGGCCGTGTCTGCCGGCGGCGGTCGCCGAGACCCAGGCGCAGCGCCGTCAGACTCGGTCAGCGGCATCGGCAGCAGCACGGCGGCCCGGAGCCACGAGGAGTGGACCGAGCAGATGCTGCTGGATCCAAACACCGGCGTTCATCGCGTCCTGGTAGAGGACGATCCCGAGCTTCCGCGGCGGGTGGCCCGTCTGGTGCGGGGCCACCACCCGCTGCCCTACCTCGCCCGGGCGGTCAGCGGCACCTTCGACGTGGATCGCTGCGATTACTTGTTACGCGATGCTCGAGCCACGGGCGTGCACTACGGACGCTACGACTTGCCGTGGTTGCTTCAGAGCCTGCGCTTCGGCGAGGCAACCGACGATGGTGCACCGGGGCTCGCCATCGACGGGGCCAAGGGCCTGAGCGCCATCGAGTCGTTCATCCTCGCCCGGCTTTTCATGTTCCAGCAGGTGTATTTTCACAAGTCGACCCGGGCAGCCGAGTGGATGATTCACGCCATCGTGAACCGAGCCACAGATTTGTTGCGCGACGGCACGCCGCTGCCACAGGTGCCCCACGGGCTACACAGCCTCGCCTTGGGGGAGCGCCTGAGTGTTGAACAGTACCTGGCCCTCGACGACCAGCTCTTGCTCGAGACCATCAGTGGTTGGCGGGACTGCAAAGACCCAATTCTGGCCGATCTATGCGCCCGCCTCCGGGAGCGCGTCGTCTTCAAGACCTTCGAGCTCTTTGCTGAGGCGGCCTCCCCCGACAACCGGCACGAGGCCCACCAGAAGGTCCGCGCCATCGCCGAGGACGAGGGCCTCGACCCAGACCTCTACACAGCCCTCGATGTCGCCGTCGACACGCCCTACTCGGACGATAGATCACTCACCGTCATCTTCGGTCATGGCCGAGCGCATCGCCCGGCGGAGGTCTCCTTCGTGCTCGATCGGCTCCGTGACGAAACCTTGACGCGGACCAGGCTGATTTTTGCTTCCGAGCTGCGAGACCGCGTATTCGCCACCCTCGGTCAATGACCTGTCGACACCACAACGTCGTCGCGGTCGTGCCGCGGCCCTCAGGGGCACTCGCTGGACTTTTGGCCCAGGTCTGCACTGTGGTCTGCACTGTGGTCTGCACTGTGGTCTGCACTGTGGTCTGCACTGGGGCGCTGACCATCGCCACACCGGCCGTCGCGGCAGCCTCAGACGGCGCCTACGGGAGACTCGACGGCGACTTCTCGCTTTCCCTCGAGGCTGGCATCAGCGAGGCCCTGCCCGGCGAATCGCTCGCTGCTCGGGGGCGAGCCCTCTACCTTCAAACGGCAGGCATCTTCGTACAATACGACGACGGGCTGGGGGCGGACGTTCAGCCGCTGGCTCGCTCCCTCGTCGGCGGCCTCGAGATTCGGCCGCTATTTCTGGCGCGCTTCGCTGAAGATCTGGAGCGCGGCCCCCCAACGCTCGACTTGTGGCTCGACTCGATTGGCGTCGGCCTGGGCATCTATCGGAGTTGGCACACCGACGGCTCTTGCAGCACTCCAGCAGAGCCACGACGGTGCCGCGACCTGGGCATGGAGCTGTCGACAGGCTTCGAGCTCCCGTTGTTGCCCCAACACGATGCACCATTTCTCGGCTTGCGCGTGGCCATGCGCTGGTCACTGGATGAGCAAAGCGCAGCCCTCGACTCGCTGGCACCCACCGCCCTCGCCACGCTGAGCCTGGGATATCGCCACCTGTTCGACCTGCACCTGACCGACGCTGCCGATCGGTTGCCGCCCTGAGGTCGGGGTCGAGGCCGAGGTCGAAAACACCGCGAGACTGACCCGACGGCTCTCTCAAGACGTAACGAAACGATGCCTCTGGCGCCTGATCGGCTAATATGTCGCTGTGAGCTTCCGATTCGACGCAATGCTTTGCGCAACCCCGGTCTGTGCTGGTCTGCTGCTGGCTACCAACGTGTGGGCCGCCGATGACTACGAAATCACCACCGGTACGCTGTCTGGTGAGCACCACTACAAGACGCTCACCATCAACGGCGAGCTCGACGTGGCCCACTACAATCCCAGTGTCCCAGGCACCGGGTGGTTGTGGATCAAAGCCCACGCGATCGTCATAAACGAGGGCGGCAGCATCCAAGCCAGCAGCAGGGGCTACGGGGGCAGCGAAACTGGCGGTAGCGGCCACCTCGGTGGCGAAGGCGGTACGCCGACGATGGTCGACGACGTGGCCTCGCCAGGCGGCGGTGGCGCCCATTTTGGAGCCGGCGGACCTGGCAACGACGGCGTCTGTGACCCCTTCTTGGGCGCTGAGGGCGGCCTGGCCTACGACACCGACTCGGCTAATCCCTTGGCGCTGGTCCTGCCAGAGTTCGGGATGGGTAGCGCAGGCGGCACGGGCAACAGCGGCGCCCCAAACAACTGGAAGGGGACTGGCGCTGACGGCGGCGGTGTCGTCATTTTGGACGCCGCGCTGCTCACCATCAATGGACCCATCACCGCTGACGGTGGGGATGCCGCGGACACTCTCCAGGCAAGTCCCGGCGGCGGCGCTGGTGGCTCGATTCTCATCCGCTCGGCCTTGTTGCAATTCGGCGCCGGCGCCTCGCTCTCGGCCCATGGTGGACTGGGCGCGGTGGGCAACACGTATGGCGGCAGTGGCGCCGGCGGGCTCATCGTCATCTGGAGCGAGGTCGCGGCCCAGCCGCTGGTCGATGGTGCCAACACCCAGGGCGGCGCCGGTAACGGCATCTGCAGCGTGAACTCGACTGCTGGTGAGCCAGGCTTGGCGATCCTCGATGTCACCCAAGACTGCAACGACGCCGATGGGGACGGGTATCAGAGCGTGGCGTGCGGCGGAGACGACTGCGACGACGGCGACGAGACGGTCAACGTCAACCGAGACGAGATCTGCGACGACACGGACAACAACTGCGACGGAGAGAACAACGAGAATCCCGAAGCCATCTGTCCGGCCGGTCAAGTCTGTCACCTTGACGACCAGGTGTGCGTCCAGGACGATTTCGACGGCGGTCCGGGCAGCGGAGGCGCTACAGCAGGACCGGAGATCGAGCTGCACGGTGGGATCTGCGCCAGCATCAAGCCGGTGGGTAGCTCGCCGGGCTCGGTCGCTGAAGCAGCCCAGCGCGTCGGCCCCGTGGCTCTGTTGCTCACCGTGCTCGGCCTGGCAGGCTTGGTCCGCCGGCGCTCCCGCCGTTGAGCCGCACCGCTCTCTGCGCCGCAGCTTGCCTGCTCACTAGCACGTCCCAGCAGCCCTGCGAGGCCCCCTCGCCCCGTCAACGTCGTGTCAAGCGCCCAGCAATCAGCCCGCCGCAGACCCCCGGGCCGGCTAGCCGTGACCGGGACGGTGACCCTCGGCCTGGCCGTCGCGGTGGTTGCCTTGCCGGCGAGCGCCAAGCGTACCTCGGAGCGACCGGAGCGGACCGGTCACGCGCAGGAAGGGCGAGTGGTGCTACAGGCGCCCGGGCCTGACCGATTGTTGATCCGCGGCGGCGTCTTCCGGATGGGCTCGGACGTTCCGGAGGTCATCGCGGCGCAAGCCATGTGTCGGCTCGAGCTCCTTTCCCGACTGTGCGAAAACGACCGCTTCGCCGACGAGATGGTGGCCCACGACGTCATGGTGCAGGACTATTGGATCGGTCGCACCGAGGTGACGAACGCCGCCTACCGGCGCTGCGTCGCTGCCGGGGTGTGCAAGACGCCCCGCTACGCTGCCGCCGCTGGCTGGAATGCCAAGGACGACCTGCCGGTGACCTTGGTGAGCTGGTACGACGCGGCCAGCTACTGCCGCTGGGTAGGGGGGCGCTTGCCCACCGAGGCCGAATGGGAGCGTGCCGCGCGCGGCTGGAACCGCCGTCGTTATCCATGGGGCAACGTCTTCAACCCCAAGATCTGCAACCATGGTCGCTTCGCCGCCAACCCACTGGACGACAAGGACGGCTATGCCGAGTTGGCACCGGTCGCATCCTTTCCCCAGGGGCGAACGCCAGAGGGAGTCTACGACCTGGCAGGCAACGTGGAGGAATGGGTCGCTGATTGGTATGCCCCTGGCTACGTCGAGGCTGACATGCAGGACCCCTTGGGACCCACGACCGGTGATGCGAAGGTGGTACGCGGCGGTAGCTTCAAGTCCGGTCGGGCCTGGCAGCGCGGGGCCGCGCGAGGGAGGGCTCTCCCCTCCTCCCGCCGGGTTCAACGGGGGTTTCGTTGCGTCACCGATCCCGTTGGGCGCCGAACCCAGGGGACACCATGATCATCGCCCATCTGTCGGACCTGCACCTCTTCGCATTGGCCGAGCTAACCGCCAGGCGCTTGTTGAACAAGCGTTTCACCGGTTGGGTGAACATCAAGCTCCGACGAGGCATCGCCCACCAGCGATGGGCCGTCGAGGCGGTCGCCAGCGAAGTTCGCAAGCTCGATGTGGACCATGTGGTGATCACTGGGGACGTCACTGGCCTGGCACTGGAGCGGGAGTTCGAGCAGGTCCAGAGCTTCTTACGGCAGGACCTGGCGATGAGCGCCGACCGGGTGAGCATGGTACCGGGCAACCACGATACCTATACCCGCGGCGCCTACCGCGACCGGCGCTTCGAAGGGCACTTTGGCGAGCACATCACCAGTGATTTGCCTGGCGCCAGTGGCGTACCAGGCCTCGACCGTTACCCCTTCGTCCGCTTACGCGGACCGGTGGCGATCATCGGCTTGTCGACCGCCCTGCCGCGACCTCCGCTCGTCGCCTCAGGTCACCTCGGCAAACCCCAGCGGATGGCCCTGCACAGCCTGCTGGCCCACGATCAGGTGCGCCGACGCACTCCGGTCATTCTCCAGCACCATCCGTGGCACAACCCAGCCAGCCGTGCCAAGACGGCGCTGGAGGGGCTCACCGATGCCGCCGACGAGTTGCTCGTGCTCGACCAGCTCGACCGCGGCCTGTTACTTCACGGCCACCTTCACAAGCGTGTCCATCGCAGATTGACGACCAGCCGTGGCCACCTCGAAGCCATCGGCAGCACCAGCGCATCGCTGGTGGACACCAACCCAGCCAAAATGGCCGGCTTCAACCTCTACGAGATCGATGCCGCCGGTGCCGTCGGACAGATCGACTCGTTCGTCCTAGACCCCAGCAGTGGCAAGGTCACGCCCACGCCACTCCCCAAGAGCTAACCACCGTGACAGCGCCCCGACGATGGGACTAGCTGGCTGGGGACCGCTCCACTTGACGCACCGCACGCTGGACCCGCTGCGTACTGAAGCGACACCTGCGTAGAGTCTTACGCTACTGGAGAAGAAAAAGCGCGTAAACTTGTACGCGTTTCGACAAATTTGGACCTCTAACCAGTTGAAAACTGGTTCAGACGTGTCAGCTATTTGACGGTCGGCACGAAGTTCGCATCCGGATCAGTCCCAACCCATGTACGACGGTATGGCAACACCAAGCCCGGAGAGCAACGCAGTGCAGACTGCCCTGAAACAACAGGAGCCGCCCACCCAGGGTCGGCAAACCCCGGCCAAGGATGACCCCCGTCGTCCTCGCATCTTGGCAAAGACCATCTACCGAGAGCTGCGCACGAGCGGTCTCGAAGAGCGGGAAGTGCTTGCCATCGCCACCGCCATGCTCGGCCTGGTGGCCGCCGATATCCGCGATTCGTCCTAGCAGCTGATGACCTCAGCCCCCGCTTGCTCTCGACCAAGCGGCACGACTGATTGCATCCAGGAGCTACCGGTTGCTATCGTAGGGCGCGCCTGTGTGCCCGTACCATCCAGTACGGACCGCAGTCGTTGCTTTCGACGGATTTGGCAGCTGGATGATATCCATCGTCATCAGTGAAAAGGGGGGCGCAGAGCGTCGGGAGGGCTACGACCAAAACGAGGTTACGATTGGTCGCGTCAAGGGCAACGACGTGCTGTTGCCCAAGGGCAACGTGTCCAAGCGCCATGCCCGCCTCATCATGCGTGATGGGCGCTACATCGTCACGGATCTCAAGAGCACCAACGGCACCTACGTCAACCACCGCCGGATCACCCACGCGACGCTCGTCCGAGAAGGGGACCGCATTTACATTGGCGACTTCGTCCTCCGCATCGAGAGCGACCCATCGGGGGACAACAGCGTGGCGCCGGTGTCGCCGAGCTTCCTCACCCCCGACTCGTCGACCTCCCAGTCGGCCTTTGGGCGACCGAGCTCAGGTGCGAGCCCGCCGTTGTCCGCTCAACCGATGGGGCGGCCAGGCTCGGTCGACCAAGAGGAGATCGTCAGCCACTTTCCCATCGAGCACGACCCAGACGACTCGTCGCCCATGCTGGACGTGCCCGGCCCCCCCCGCGTCCCGACAGGGGTGAGACATTTTTCGCCTGGCGCTGGGCCGACCGTCAGCACCGTCGAAGGGCCTCTCACGACCGAAGCGCTGACCCAATCGCCGGCGACCGGCGTGCCAGCCACGCCTGCCATCATTTCCGATCCTCAGACTCCGGTGGTCGCTGCCAGCAGCGCGCCGGCACCAGATCTTCTAGCTCAAGAGGCGCGCCAGGCGCAGTTGGACCAGCTGGTAACCGCCGTCGAGGAGAAGCTCGATCTGGACGCTCTGGCTGCTGCGCAAGAACCTGACGACGAGCTGACCGGTGAGGTCACCAAGGCCCTGGACGACGAGCTGGCCAAGCTCATCAAGGCGGGCTCACTGACACCGGATATCAACCAAGCTGAGCTGCGCGAGGCAGCACGCTGCGAGTTGCTCGAGCTAGGCCCCATGGGCCCGCTACTGGACGACGAGAATATCACCCAGGTTCGAGTGTCGATGCGCACCGTTTCAATGCACCGGCGCGGTCGCGGGGTCCCCCCTGGGGGTTATGGGGGTTACGGCTACGGCACCGAAGCGGGCGTCGCACGGGCCGTTCAGCGGATCTGCGCCCGAGCTGGTGTGGACCTTCCCGCCGCAGCGCCTTACGCCGACGTGACGCTAGGGGACGGGCGGCACATGTTCGTCGTTCGTCCAGGGCCTTCGGCGGCCGGTCACCTGGTCGTCATCAAGCGGCCCATGCGAAGCCACACGAGTCTCAATGGACTGGTTCGGAGCGGTGCCATCTCTCGCGGCATGGCTACCCTGCTGGGCCATTGCATCGCCGCCCGGGCCAACGTGCTGGTGGCTGGGGCGGCCACCAGTGGCGGCAGAGGCCTGGTCGAGGCCCTTGCAGGAGCCGCACCAGCCAGCGCATCGACGGTCTGGCTGAGCGACCCTCGAGACATGGCTCCGCTACCTGATGGCGTCCCGTCCATCGTGCTCGGCACCGACGACGGGGATCGGCTGCAGGCCATTG
>Ga0164313_10004150_pt1 | contig 12941 bp, 12 predicted proteins | sample GuaBasSedimGuay4_FD_113735 | JGI IMG/M metagenome (GOLD analysis project Ga0164313, IMG submission 113735) | Subseafloor sediment microbial communities from Guaymas Basin, Gulf of California, Mexico - Guay4, Core 4569-4, 0-3 cm | ecosystem: Environmental > Aquatic > Marine > Hydrothermal vents... | reverse complement strand
CCTCTAATGCGATCTCCCCTTCCTTCGTATAATACTCCGTTTGGATCAACTAACCAATTGTAGCCAATATCCGACCAACCTCTTGAATTGACATGAAAATCCCAATAGGCTCTAACCACCGCCCCATAATCCGAACTTATGGTTTGTCCGGCAGAATGATGAATAACAATATGTGTTGGATCTATAGTTGAAGGTGAACTGCTTTTAGGGCAATTACCTGCCGGGCACCAATCCTTTCGACCCAGATAATCGGGTTGTACACAGAAACTGGAAGCGAGCTTACTTTCCTTTTTATATATTTTTTCTGCAGTTATATTTTTTGTAAAATCGGGAAAGAATAATCTAAATGTAAATTTTGATCCATTAGGACTATCTGTTTTAAATTGAATATCTTCAAAAGCATGTTCAATAAAAACTTCACCCAAAACAAGCCGATCTATATCATTTCCGTCATGAGGTTTTGTAAACGCAATCCAGCCACCCCAGGAATTATTCATTTTTAGTCTGTAATAGACTGTATTATTGAAGCTTACATCATTTGTGAATCCGCTAAGCATTACAAATGGACAAGTGTTTTTGTATGCTAAATTGTATCCAATTGTTTTTTCGTATATAGCGTTTTCCGCATTAGAAAAATTAACTTCCAGTGTTACGCTTTTGTCCTGACCAAATGTAAATTGGGTGAGCAAAAAAAAGAGAACAAGAAATAACTCGGTAGTTAAATGTCTAAATATAGTTTTTAGCATTTATTATGTCATTTAAAATAGAACGGTTTAATTTTTTAGAATTAATTATTTAATATCAATTCAATTCTTTCCAGTTCATTAGTCGAAAAATTTAAATTTTCTAAGCTTTCAATGTTGTCTAACAATTGTTCCGGTCTGGATACCCCAACAAGTACCGTTGTGATCTCCTGATTCCTCAGTATCCAGGCAATTGACATTTGAGCCAAACTTTGTCCTCTGCTTAGTGCTATTTCATTCAGCTTACTTACTTTGTTCAGTAGCTCAGGGGTTATCTGATCGCTATCCAAATAGCTTGTATCACTACTTGCTCTTGATCCTTTGGGAATTCCATTTAAATATTTATCGGTCAACAGACCTTGTTCCAATGGAGAAAAAGCAATGGCACCAATACCCTCATTTGATAAAACCTTTAGCAGTCCGTTTTCCACCCATCGGTCTAACATACTATACCTTGGTTGATGAATTAAACAAGGTGTTCCCAATTCCTTTAAAATTTTTGAAGCTTTGGCTGTATCTTCAGCGCTGTATTGCGATATTCCTACATACAATGCTTTGCCCTGCCGAACTAAATGATCTAAGGCACCCATTGTTTCTTCCAGCGGAGTATCGGGATCAGGGCGATGATGATAAAAAATATCAACATAATCCAGGCCCATTCTTAACAAGCTTTCATCACAACTTGCAATTAGATATTTTCGCGAACCAAAATTCCCATAGGGCCCATTCCACATGTCCCAACCGGCTTTTGACGAAATTATCAATTCGTTTCTATATGCCTTAAAATCTTTTTTTAAAATACGACCAAAATTCTCTTCCGCCGAACCAAAAGGAGGCCCATAATTGTTAGCCAGATCAAAATGAGTAATTCCATTATCAAAGGCCGCTCTTAAAATTGTCCGGGCTTTGTTAAAATCATCTGCATCTCCAAAATTATGCCACAACCCCAATGAAATTAATGGTAATTGAATACCGCTTTCCCCGCATCTTCTGAACTGCATTTTGTCATAACGCTTTGGAGAAGGAACATAAGAGGGTAGGGGTAAATGATCACCGATATACATAATAGAAATTTTTTAAAAATGAATTTTTAAAGTTATGGTTTTAATACCATATTTAACGACAAAATGGTTTTAAACAAGAATTGAAATAATTCCAATAATAATAAACAATAATGCTGAGATTAATATCTTCCAAAATGAATTGGCTTTTTTTAGTTCCATAAACTGAAAAGAAACTGCTAAAAATTTGATCCCGCTTAAACCAAGTATTATTATAGAAACAAAACTAAAATTATTGTAGTTAACTGAAATAATAGCTGTTATTATAGTTAAGAAGATCAGTAAGGTCAGGGTATAAATATCTTTATTTCTCATAATTTACAGAATTAAATAAATTACAGGAAAAAGTAAAAGCCAGATCAGATCACACATGTGCCAAAAAGCTGCACCTGCCTCTATATCTTCTAAATTGTCTTGTGTTTTTTGTTTTTTAAGTGTAAAATAGAAAAAAGATAATATTACCAAGCCTACCAAAACATGAATTACATGAAAACCAGTTAAAAGCCAATAAAATGTAAAGAATGTATTGTAATCTAAGATCAATCCCATATTTAGTTTTTCATAGTATTCAATCGATTTTAGTCCCAAAAATAAAAATCCTCCGAGCATGGTTAACTTCAAATAAAATACTGATCTGTCATATTTTTGTTGTTTGAATAAATGAACTGTAGTAGCCATAAAAAAACCACTGACCAATAAAAACACGGTATTGATCGCGCCAAAAGTTGTATTCAGCATTAAGCGTGACTCATGATATAATTCAGGATTTTCTTTGCTTTGATAAACCAGGGCGATAAGGGCAATTCCGAATGTGATTAGTTCTAATGTGATCAATATCCACATCAGTATTCCACCTGGGGGATAGTAGATATTTTTGTACTCTGTTTTGGTTTCTTCCATTTGTGTTTGCTTGTTATCGAACTATCTCAAGATTGATGTTTAATTTTTTCATATAATTTTACCAATGCTTGTAACAATTCGACAGGTGTAGTCAATATTTGATAATGATTTTGTCCGAACATTTGTGGTAAGTAGTACTTGGCTTCTGCTTCAATTGCCAAAGCATAGGAATTTATTTGGCGTTGATTCAGTTCTCTCAGGGCCTGTTTTACATCATTTATTCCATATTTTCCCTCGTATCTGTCATAGTCATTTGGTTTGCCATCAGATATCAAAATCACCCATTTATTTTTGGTGTTTCGTTTGTCCAGCATTGCTCCTGAATGACGCAGTGCGGCTCCAATTCTGGTATAACCATTAGGCTCCACAGCACCGACTTTAAATTTTGCCCTGGACCAGGGTTCGTCAAAATCTTTAATCGTTAAATAAGTGGAATGATTTCTGGTTTTTGAATAGAAACAATCTATAGAGAAATCTATATTGAATTCATTGAGGATTTCACCAAATAAAATAGAAACTTGTTTTTCTACATCAATTACTCTGCTTCCTGCGGCGTAGCCATCTGTTGACAAACTGAGGTCTAAGAGCAATAATATTGATAGATCTTTTTCTTTTTTTCTTTTAGATAAATAAATTTTATCTGATGGTGTGTGCCCCGAATTAACGTCAACAAAAAGATCTGTTATGGCATCAATATCAAATTCTTCCCCTTGTGTTTGTCGGCGTTGTTGTTGGTATTTGTTATTAACTGTGGTTAACATTTTACGTAAACCTATAAGCGTGGAGTTATTCTCGGCAAGCGTTTTTTTATAGTAAGGAATATTTGATTTCACCAATGTTTTCGGATAAACTTTACAGAAATTCTCTTTGTACGCTCGTTTGGTATAGTCCCATTCATCATACAGAATATGATAACCTGTATTATCAATTTCTGCACTTTCAGAAACTGTGGTGTTTTCGATAAAATCAGCCTGATACACGGAATGAGCGGTATCATCAACACGGACAGTATATTTCATATTTATCTCATCCAAAGCATTTGAATGATCCTCTAAATCATCATCACCATCCATATCTCTCCAATTGCCACCAAATTCTTCCGCAGTATCTACCTTCTCAAATTGATGTTGCAGAACCGCATCTTCCAGTTGCTTTTCATCTATTTGAACTGAAATTATTTCTTCCACAGCATTAGCTTTCAGGATGGTCTTTTGCCGATCTTCAGGGATTGTTTTGACTTTGTCTGTGAAATTCTTTAATGTATCCTCTGACCCATCTTCCGGATTATTTCGCATCCACTTTCCATAGATAAAGGTGTAATCTGCAGAATGTTCCGTTTTTGCTTTGTCTTTGTAAAATTGACAGAACTTTTGATGATACTCTCTGGTGATTGGAAATTGTTCGAATAACACGTCTAAAACCTGTGGGGCGTGCGCTATCGCTTTCTCTTGTGATATTCTTGTATCATGTTCTATCTCCTTATCCTTCCAGTTTATATCTAAGTTTTTTTGTACCGATAGATACAGAACTCTAAATAAATAAAAAGATATATTTTCTTCAACTGTAGTGAACTCAGAAAATTTATTGGGTAAAAAGAAATTATTGTTTTTGTACCCACCTTCGCGATCGGCATCGTAAATATCAATGGATTGACCTGTAATCGCTCGAGAAAAAATGGTTAATCGACCTTTGATATCCGTTAAATAAACCGTACAAGCAATACTCTCTTGCTTTCTTTTTTTTCTGCGTTTAAAATAAAAAGCGAGTTTTGTAAAGATATATTCATCCGGCTCGAACATAGTATATTGATATTGAGTTTTAGTTCCAGGATACCTTCTGCTAAATTCTACTTAGATCATTAAATCGCAGAGATCCTTAAGGGCCGCTGTAATTTCCTGATCATCAGACAAAGGCTCCACTATTGCTACCAGCACAGAAAGCCGCTTTGGTAAGCCACTGTGAATTAATTTCGCCGCATCTACCAATAAACGAGTCGACACGGTTTCGGTTAAGCCCAATTCTGTTAAGTTCCGGATTTTAGTTGCAATGTTTACCAGTTTTTTTGCGATGTCTATTTCTATATCTGTTTCATTGATCAAAATTTCTGCCTCAATTTTTGCCTCCGGATAATCAAATGACATAGCAACAAACCGTTGTCTTGTGGATGGTTTTAATTCTTTAAACCCTCTTTGGTATCCCGGATTGAATGAAGCTACGAGCATAAAGTCTTCATGTGCCCTGACTGTCACTCCCAATTTATCAATAAACAATTCTCTTCTGTGATCGGTAAGGGAGTGAATCGCAACAATAACATCAGGTCGTGCTTCCGCAATTTCGTCCAGATAAATTACTGCCCCTTCTTTAACAGAAGTGGTTAAGGGGCCGTCAACCCAAATGGTTTCTGCCCCTTTGATAATAAATCTACCTATCAAATCGGTCGAAGATGTTTCTTCATGACAAGAAATAGTAATTAATTTTTTATCCAATTTATGGGTCATAAATTCGATAAAACGAGATTTACCGGTCCCGGTCGGGCCTTTTAATAAAAAAGGAATTTTATTCTTATAAGAATGTTCAAAGACCTCAATTTCTTTGCCTGATGCTTTGTAATATGGTGCCTTATTTTTCATTTTTTATCCTTGAACAAGTTGTGTTTTTTAAAATAATTTTTGTTCCAATATTTTTGTTTTTGGGAATAGAATATTATTTTCCAAATGAACGTGTCGGTGTAGATCATCTTCGAATTCCTGCAATTTTGCATAAAGGGCTCTAAAGGTGTTACACGCTTCGCTCGGCGGTGTATAATTATTGCTTAATTTGGCTATACGCTTAAAAATATCACCGGCATTTTCATGCTCGTCTTCCATCATTTCTATCGGATCGTTTACCGTTCCAAATAGAGGAAGATCAGGTTTTAATTTCTTTTTATCTGCTATAACCAGTTGTTTTATAAAAGGGAAAAGAATAAGTTCTTCTTTTTTCATATGAACCGCAAGTTCTTTAGCTATTTCAATGACCAACTCATTAATTTCTACAACTTCTTTGTAGTGATGTCCATGAACATTTGCAACCTTTGCAGCATATTCTAATAGGACAGGAATGCTTTCTTCTACATATTTATGATGGGTATTTACTATGTAGTCTGACAAAAATCCCAGATCCCAGCTATCGTAATTGTACGCCCTTGGAACATTCTCATCAATTTCTTCCAATTCTTTTCCTAAGACGGCATAGTCAACACCATTCTTTGCACAAGCTTTTTCGATTGTAATTCCTCCACCACAGCAAAAATCAATCCCATGTTTTTTAAAAATATGGGCTGCTTTTATATTTTCTGTTACAACTTCTGCAACTGTTTTTTGTTCTGTAATATTCATATTAATTTATTTATCTTATCTGTTATTAAGTTTTTTGTTAAGTTTTATTTATTTTCAATTTTAAGTTTAAATTATTGTCTTGGATAGAAAAAGTCGCCAGCTGTTTCTTTATACCGGATCAACAAGCGACTTTTACTTTTAATTATTCTTGAATTTCTAATGCTTCATCTGTTGGCGTTCCATATTTGTAGAAGTCAATGAGATAATATATAATACCTATGGCAAATAGAGTTGCGCAAATTATTAATACAACAAAATGAATGCTGATTTCATTCTGTACTTGCATAAAGTCCATTTTAAATTTACGTTCTAAATATACCTGAGCAACTCCGGCAACACCAAAAGCTACGGTCATACCTACCATTCCTATATTGGTCAACCAAAAAGCCATCCGGCCTCCGGAACTATCATATAATTTTCTTCCGGTCATGTTTGGTAAGCTGTAACTGATAATGGCAATTACAATCATGGCATAAGCACCCCAGAATGCTAAATGAGCATGCATTGCAGTAACCAAAGTACCATGTGTGTATAAATTGGTTTGCGGTAATGTATGAGCAAAGCCTAATAAGCCGGCACCAACAAACGACATTATCGCGGCACCAAGTGTCCAGTACAAGGCCAATTTATTTGGGTGTTTCTTCTCTCCTTTTCTATACATATTTACTGCAAATAATGCCATTGCTAAAAAGGCGAGTGGTTCAAGAGCAGAGAAAATTCCACCCACGATTAACCAAATTTTATTCACTCCTATATAATAATAATGGTGTCCTGTTCCTAAAACTCCGGACAGGAAAGTTAAACCAACGATTACGTATAACCACTTTTCAATAACTTCTCTATCTACTCCCGTGAGTTTAATTAATAAGAAAGATAAAATACCTCCCATAATTAATTCCCATACACCTTCTACCCATAGGTGAACTACCCACCATCTAAAGAATGAATCTGTTACCTGGCTGTCAAATGGTATCATACCTGGCAAGTATAGTAATGCGGCAAATAAAAGCCCCATAGATAATACTAGGGCCGTTGTTGTACGACGTTTCCCTGTAAATAAAGTAACCAATATAATCCCCAAAAATAAGAGTACATTAACAACTACTAAATAATCCAATGGTCTTGGAATTTCTAAGAATTTTCTACCTTCCCAATAATTAAAGTGAAACCCAATAACTGCTGCCACACCTACTAAGGCAAGGCTAATTAACTGTACATACGCCAATTTTACACTAACCAATTCCCGCTGTGCTTCTTCGGGAATAATATAATATGCCGCACCCATAAATCCTGATAATAACCAAACTACCAATAAGTTAGTATGAACAGCTCTTGCCGTATTAAAAGGAATGAATTCATGAAGACCATCATAGCCGATTCGGGCAAAACCCATGATAAAACCATAGGTTATTTGTAAAACTAATAATAGCATAGAGAGTGCAAAAAACCAATATGCTACTTGTTGTGATTTATATTTCATTATTTATATTTTTTGAGATTAGTTATCTATTTTATCTTTTGCCAAAGGCGAAACAATTCTTTCAAAACCGTTTAAATCTATTCCATCAATCCATGTAAAAAATGCCACCAGATCATCAGCTTCTTGTTCACTCATTCCATAAGCTACCATTTTTCGACCGTTTGGTTGCCAGGCAACCGGAGTCATTAGTACCGCCTTTATATATCCTTCACCCCGGCGATCAATAACCTTGGTGAGCTCTGGTGCATAGTATGCTCCTTCTCCGAGTATTGTATGGCATCCCATACAATTGTTGGATTCCCATAAATATTTACCTCGAACAACTGACTCTGTGATGTTCTCTTTTTGTGTTTGATCTTTTCCAAAGGAAAAAATAGTTAATCCTATAAAAATCAAGAATGTAACTGTAGTTCCTCCAAGAAAAAAAGCGCGTGCTTGTTTTTTTGATAACATAGATTTAAAATTTAAATTAAATGGTTGATAAAAAGATAAGTTTATCTTTTATTGTTTGAAACAAAAATAACTGTTAAGATTTTCTTAATTTATGATATATGTCATCTTGTTGAAAAATTAAATAAATTTTTATTACCTAATAATTAAAGCATTATGATTTCTAAAACAGCAACTATTAAGAATTGAAGTATTTTATTTTGTTAATCATCATAAAAAACAGATACCAAATAATAATGGAAATTGACTACGGAAATAAAAACTATTTAGATTTTTGTATGTTTCCGACCAGACACTATTTATTAAAGTTTTTATTAAAGAAAGTAGGCTTAAAGGTAATCATTGCCCAAGCCCAATTGTTTGTTTCATTTTTGCTTCCACCTTTTAAAAGTTCCATTGTTTCTGTAGCGAACATTTGTGAATAACCAATGTTAAAACCTATGTTCTTATGTAGTTTGTATCCCAAATTCAGATCAATTTCGGTCCCTAAATAGGCATCAGGATTTGAAGATCCTAATTTCGAAACATCCCCTTGTGCAGAGAAAAAATGAGGAATCAATATTGCGGAGAACTTATTTATTTTATAAATAAGAGGGACGTTGATGTCAATTAACCCTACACTATTCATATAGCTGCCAACATAAAAATAATCCATCCAACCGTTAAATTTATGGTTGGTGCCATAAAATGGTTTAAAAGCTTTATTTGTTTCGCTGTCGGACCCTATATCATTACCGGAAAGAATTTCCACTCCGGCGCCGAGTACAAACTGATCCGTAATATTATACTTGGCATTTATCGTAAAATAATAAGTCGACAGGTCCGTCTTATTATTTTTAAGAATTGTAGGTGTTTTACCCATTTGAAAATAAGTTGCAGCATCAGCATTCCATCTGTTTTTTTTATAAGTTAGTCTACCACCCAAAGTTTGACTGTAGGCAATTTTTTGATCGGTATCATCGATGTCAATAATTTTCTGATAAGGCATACCATTATTTAAAAATAATATGCTCAATCCCAAGCCATTATTAAAGTCTGTATGATACCAGCCATATTGAAAATTTTTATATTGATTGATATTATAATCTTCTTCAAACAGAGATTCGCCATTAGCATTTAAAGCAAAGCCAAAATGTAGTTTTCCTTTTTCACCTGTTTTGATCTTAGCAATTAAGGCGTCATGACTTCTGGCCTGTTGCACCCAATTTACTGCTCCAAACATCCTCTGGTCGTCTAAATTTATTTCTTGACGTCCTAATTTTATAGAGAATTTTGGATTGAAGTAATATTCCCCCCAGGCTTCGTGAAAAGTAACTCCGAATTTATCAAAATTTGATAGCGTACTCACATCTCCCCAAACTCTTACATTTTGTAAAGAGAAAAATACTTTATATTTCTCGGCTGTGAAATCCATAGTTATTCGGGCTCTTTGCGATACAAAATAAGCAGGATCATCTTCTGGAGTTGCTAATTTTTTAAAGCCGTGTCGGGCCTCAAATCTTGGTCTTAGCTCTCCGGATATCTTAAATTGTTGTGCATTTGATGCGGTGGTAAACAATACAACCATCATTGTTAAAAAAATAATCTTTTGCATATTAAATTTATTAGAATTTTTATCTGATTTATTTTGCTGATTGTACAATTTTAGTAATTGTTTCGTTGTTGTCCACACCCAAGCCTTCCTGTTGGTGCACCAGTTCCCCTTGAGGGTTGAACACGCTGATAATATTTGAATGAGAAAAATCCATAGGAGAAATTTGCTTGTACTTGACCGATAATACATTTGCAAACTCTCTTACGCTATTTAAATTTCCTTGTAAAAACGTCCATTGATCACCATCCATTAGGTTCTCAATTGCAAATGATTTCAGGCGTTCCGGTGTATCCGTTTCAGGATCGATACTTATCATTATATATTGCACTTTATCTTTTAGTTTTTCAGGAATTTGCTTTTCGATATTTCGCATATCCGCAACCAATCTCGGACAAGCAGTCTTACAACTTGTATAGATCATAACCATTACTAAAGTCTTTCCCTTCAGATCTTTCAGTTCAATGGTTTTATTTTCTTCCGTTTTCCACTTCGAGCTAAGATTAAAAATAGAAGTCTCTGAGATCTCTTCACTATCCATTTCATTGGTGTGATTATTTGTTAGTGGTTGCAGATCCATTTTACAAACCGGACAGGATCCGGGTGTATGATAAGTTTTAACACCTTCACACTGCATAGGACATTGGTAGTTTATTGCTTGTTCCGTTCTCGATTTTTCCTTGTTACAGGAAGAAAGTGGCATAAAAACAATAAATAATAGGATTATAATTTTTTTCATTTTAATGATCTTTTTTAATGATAGTCAGCCAACCAGGAGATAGAAATATCATTCCTTATCCTTAACACATCTAAAGCCTAAGTTTTTCATGGCGTAATTCGCTTTAACACTCCCCCGGATTGCATACCTCATAAAGGCGGCATAATTCATTAGATCGGTTGCTCCGATAGCTGCAGTTCCACAAAATAAATTGCTGTCATTATCCATATCTTTTCTTGATTCACCAGAGATCAAAACAGCGTTAAAATCATAGGTCCATTCCCAAACCAATCCGTGCAGATCGTAGACACCCCAATAATTTTTAAAAGTAGATCCAATTTCATTATTAAAGGTTTTGGGTTTTTCATACCACGATAAAATATATTCATTGTATGTTTTTAACTTCCTTGCATCAAATAATTTTTCATCGGACATCGCAACATATTCCCATTCATCAATAGTGGGCAATCGTTTGCCCTGACATTCACAATAGTCGTTTGCTGCAAACCACGAAATATTGGTGATTGGGGCCTTTGGCGACTGTGTATCTCCTAAAGATGTATCTGTTTCCCATTGATAAAGGTAATTTTCATCGGCGAATATTTTTTTAACCTGAGATTTTTTCCATTTGGGGTTCTTAATGACAAAGGCTAAGAATTCTTCATTAGTAACGGGATATACGTCCATAAGGAAATCATTAATAGTTACTTGCATTGAATCACTTCCATAAAGTGGTATATATGTTCCGCCCTTAATAGAAGCCATATCAGACTGACAATGCGCATCAATCCCCCCTAAAAATACAATGCAAATTGACAATCTTAACAGGCTTCCCATAAGTACAAATGGCGTTTAGTGTGCTGATCTAACTTCTTGAACAGTAGCAACTTTAACATTGGTTTTATTATTACCCCAGGAATTGTAAACGTAGGTTAGAACGTCTGCTATCTCGTCGTCAGTTAAAATCTGTTTCGTCATAATACTGTTAAACTTATTGCCATTAACCGTGATCTCTCCTGTTTTACCATTTATAACAATACCAATGGCTCTTTTTACATCGGCATTCAAATAATCTGATTTCGCAAGAGGAGGAAAGGCATTTGCCAAGCCTTCACCATTTGCCTGATGACAGGCAAAACAAGTTTTTGTATAGATCTTTTTTCCCGACTCAATTTTTTGCGCTAAGGTTTTATTTGTTTTAACAGGAACTTCTTGAATACCGGATGTTGGCATTTCTTGTATTGTTCCTCCTTCCGGGTTGTAAATACCTTCTTGTTTAACCCCTGAGTATAACTTTTTGTTATCTTCTCCTTTAACCTTGAGCATACCTAAAGCTCCTTTATTGAAGGCACGGAAAATAGAATGGTCTACAATAATAAATGTACCCGGAACATCTACCTTAAATTCAATGATTGAAGCTCCTCCGGCAGGAATTAATGTAGTTTGTACGTTTTCATTGATAGCAGATCCACCTTCAATATTAACGCGGTCAAATATTTCACCAATAACATGAAAAGATGAAACCAAATTTGGACCTCCATTGCCTACATATAAACGAACTGTTTCACCTACATTTGCAGTAATTGCGTTATCACCTGTCAAAGAACCAACTTTACCATTGAATACTACATAATCCGCATCTTCATCAACGGCCTTCTTCATATCAAAAGCCTGTAATCCGGGATCACCATTTTCACCTTTAGTATAAAAATCACCTTGCATGATATAGTATTCTTTATCCACTTCAGGCAATCCGCCTTCAGGTTCTACTAATATTAAACCATACATTCCATTGGCAATATGCATTCCAACAGGGGCTGTAGCACAATGATAAACATACAGGCCAGGATTCAAGGTTTTAAAAGAGAAAGTCTTTTCATGACCCGGCGCAACAAAAGATGATGTTGCTCCGCCACCGGGACCGGTCACAGCGTGTAGATCGATGTTGTGTGGTAGTTTGTTGTCCGGGTGATTGGATAAGGTGAATTCAACCTCATCACCAACTCTGGTTCGAATAAAACTACCTGGTACCGAACCACCAAAGGTCCAGTAAATATATTTTACGCCATCGGTCATGGTACCCTCTTGTTCAAGGATCTCCATATTCACGATTAATTTTTTCGCAGGTCGATTACCGACAGAAACAGGTACAAAAGGAGGTGCGGTCATTACCGCTTCCATCGTACCGGAAATGGCAATTTTTGCAGGGTCAATAACTTGTGGCGATTTTTCATTGCTGTTGCAACCTGTTAAAAGTAATAATGCTAAAGCCATTGAATTTATACCAATTACGATTGATTTGAAGTTTTTCATTTTTTCGATTTTATTTAATACTAGACCATAATTAATTAAAAGATAGATTTATCTTTTATTTGGCAAATATATTTGCTGTATGCATATAATTTCATGACTTATGTCATAAATATCACATAAGGATTAAAAAATTTAAACAAGTATTGATTCTGGAAGAGATCGGATAATGAAATCCTTTTGTATTTGGCAGTAAAATATATATACTGGTAATACTTATTTAGAATATGTAGAGTTCTAAAAAAAATCAATATTAAACCCGGATTATGTAATAGAATTTTGTAATGAGGGTTGAAACCACAACCCGCCTT
>Ga0164313_10004149_pt1 | contig 12943 bp, 7 predicted proteins | sample GuaBasSedimGuay4_FD_113735 | JGI IMG/M metagenome (GOLD analysis project Ga0164313, IMG submission 113735) | Subseafloor sediment microbial communities from Guaymas Basin, Gulf of California, Mexico - Guay4, Core 4569-4, 0-3 cm | ecosystem: Environmental > Aquatic > Marine > Hydrothermal vents >... | reverse complement strand
TCAGGTAACGCGCCGGCTCTTGGTCGATGCGCAAGAGAGCTCAGTTCGCGTAGCCGAGGGCCCGGAGCTGGTCGCGGATGGTGTCGTCCATCTGGGCGCCCTCGCTCTCGAGATGCAGCCCCTCGCCCTGGGTCGCGTCCTGCCAGTTTTGGCGGTCCGTCGCACCGAGAAACTGCCCGACCATGATCCGCAGGTAGCGCATGGCGACCGGATGTTCGTGGCGGTCGAGCTCGGTCTGCTCGCCGGGGTCCGATTCCAGATCGAAGAGCGTGGCGTTGATGCCCCGAAGGACCATCTTCCAGCGCCCTGCGCGGATCACGCGCCGGTCGTTCAAGAAGTCGCTGAAGGCAACCGTTGGACCGCTAGGGATCTCGCCCCGGGTGAAGCCGAGGATGTCGCGGCCCTCCGAGTGCGGCAGGTTCGGAATACCGAGAGCCGAGGAGACCGTCGCCGGGATGTCCAGGGTCCCCACGGTTTCCCCGACGCGGCTCGCCGGTACGCCGGGTCCGTGAACCAAGAGCGGAACGCCGATGAGCTCTTGGTACACCGAGTGGCCGTGACCCCAGGAGCCGTGCTCGTCGAACTCTTCGCCGTGGTCGGAGGTGATGACGAAGACGGTGTTCTCCCAGACGCCGAGCTCCTTCAGGCGGTCGATGAAGCGTCCCATCTCGTGGTCGTGCTGCGTGATTTCCCCGTCGTGGAGGGCCGAGAGGCGTCGACGATCGCTCGCGTCGAAGGTCAGGCGCCCAGCCTTCGCCTCTTCGAGCAGGGTCGGAGTGCCCCGGGGCGTCACCTGCCCGGTGTAGTCATCCCGGGAGTCGTACATCCGGCGATACTCGCTCGGTGGGTCGTAGGGAACGTGGGGGTCGATGGTCTGCACGTAGGCGAAGAACCGTCGGTCCTTGTTGGCCTCGATCCAGTCGCCCGCCTCCGTGAAGACGTTGGACGCGTCCGTGTTCTTCTCTTCGCGGATGTAGTTCGTGTAGTGGTCCCACCCCTGGTCGAAACCGAATCGATCGGACACATAGCCGTTGGCGATGAAGCTCCCGGTAGCGAACTCGTTGTTGGAAAGATGTTCGCTGAGCAGCAGCGCGTCTTCCGACAGACGCGACTCGCTCTCCTTCGTCCCGTGGCTGGCCGGGTAGAGACCCGTGAGCACCGAAGCGACCGCGGGCTTGGTCCAGTTCTCCGGAGACTGGGCCGCGAGGAAGACCGCCGACTCGGTCGCTAGGGCGTCGAGGTGGGGCGTCTGGACCCGGGACGCGGGGTTGAAGGGCCTGAGCTTCTCGGCCCGGAGGGTGTCGATGAGCAAGACGACGACGTTGCGCGCCGGCGTGTGCTCGGTCTCCTCGATCTCGGGAAGCAAGACCCGCGGGGCGCTCCAGCCGATTCGCCCGGCTCCGTCACCTTCGACGACGAAGTCGAGGCGGACGATCTTACCGGCGAAGGCACCGAGGTCGCTGAGTTGGTCCTGCCAGCTCGCGGTGGCCTGGCCGGAGTAGAGTTCGGTCCGGGCGCCGCCCTCGGGGGTAGCGAAGACCTTCACCGCCGCCGGCGTGCCCTCGGCTCCGAAGCCGAAACCGAGCTTCGCGCTCTCGGGGACCTGCACGTACCAGCTGAGGCGGGTCGGGCGGCGCACCGCGACAGCGCGGCGGGTCTCCTCCCCCATCATCATCTCCTGAACCAGCTCCCCAAAGCGCGGCGCTGCGTACTCGCCGCCAGGAATGGAGGTGCCCTCTACGATGCGAATCGACTCGATCGCCGCAGACACATCGTGGCCACCCACCGGCGTGGTCCCGCCGAAGCGCATGAGCGCGTAGTTCTCGCCCGCCTCGATGTGCTCGGGAACGATGGTGATGTCGTAATCGCGAAACTCATCGCCCTCTTCGAGGCGGATCAGCTCCTGCTGATTGTTATTGAGGAAGAGGCTGAGGTTCCGGCTGCCGACCGCCTTGGCGCGGAACCGCAAGGTCACCGGCCCCGCTTCGTCGACCTGGAAGAAGAAACGCCCCGTATCGCCAACGTAGCTGAAGGTGACGTCCCCGGAGGCTTCGTCGGAGACCCAACCCGTGCGCCAGTGGCCGACCGTGTACTTCATGCGAGCGGGCGTACCGAAGTCGATGAACGTCCCCTGGTGCTCCACGTCCGCGAGATGGGCACGCTCGAGCAGATCGATGTGGGTGCGATAGCCCTCGAAGAGCGCAGCCCCAGACCGCGCCTCCTCGCCTTCCGGCTCGTCGTCACACGCGCCGCAGCCGAAGCCGACGACCAACCACAACCCCGCGATCCACCACCTCGAACGCATCGCGCCTCCTCTGCTCAGCGATTCGTGGGGGAGCCCAAGGCTCTGAGCGGGCGTACACGTGCGCAGGTGTCCAGTCACCGGTTTCGCATAGCACGCTGGATCCGGCCCCCGCAAATAACCGCCGGACCGGAGGGGCCCCCGGTGGTGACGCAAACGGTGTCGGATGGGGCGTGAGACACAAGCGAGGTGGTCTCGGTTGCGAGCAGCCCGCGGAGGCTACGCAAAGTAGCTGAGCAGGCAGCGCAGGAACCGGGGCCAGATCCGGTAGTCAATCTAGCTCCGGTCGACTCACGTCGCCCTCCGCCTTCTTGCCGACCTCGCGCCGTGGATCGCGCTCCAGGCGATGCTGTTTAGAGGGGCGGGACGATGCGGGTCTGGCCCGCCCGGACGTAGACGAAGCGAAAACTGTCTTCGTCTCCTCGACGGAAGCGCAGCTCGTGGCGGCCTTCGGAAAGGACCTCATGGACGGGCACGCGCCCGAGGGACCGGGTCCCAATGAAGACCTGGGGCCGGCGCCCCTCCCCCGCCTCGATTACCAGGAGCCCCTGATTCGCGCCGACGCGCACCCCGGGCCCTGCATCCACCGAGTCCAAGGTCCGGCCGTAGCTGAGCTCGTCGGGGCGCGCCGTCACCGCCGCCGCCTGGCGCGGAGCAGGGGCCGCTCCCCCGTCGGCCGCCCGCGCCGGTGCCGCGGGACTCTCCGGGGCAGCGGGAGACGGGGCCGCCGTGGTCTCGGTACCGCAGGAGCGGGAGAAGATGCTCATACCGATGAAGCCCACCACGCCAAATATGATCAGCATGGTGACCCAACCGAGGAGGCCCGGTTCGTCTTCCTCGGCGGACGCGTCGGCGCGGGGCGTCGTGACCGCGTCCGCCAGGCCCGCGAGGTTACTCGGCGGCGCTTTCGCGGGGCTGAGCAGCGAGTCGCCGACGGCCTGGACAGGGTTGGCGATGGCCGCTTCGGCCTCGCGCCGGACGTTCCGGGGAGGTGGGTACTGGGAGCCGAGATCCGCGAGGGAGGGCACCGAGTCCCGTGGTGGGGGGGCGCCCGAGATGCGTAGAAAGTCGTCTTCGGACTCGGAGAATTCCCCAGCTTCAGAGTCATCCCGGGCGTCTGCCTCGGACTCGGACCCGGACGCCCGCTTCGCCTCGTCCGCGAGGGCCGCCGCGAAGCCGCTCCCCGGGAGAATATCGACGGCCGTCGGCTCCGCGGTCTTCGGGTCTTCACCGACGACCTCGATTTCTTGCGCATCCTCCCGACTTTCATCGGATTCTGGCGGCTCTATGGGCCGCTCGCTGGGGATGTCTCGACCCTCACGACGGGCCTCGAGGGCGATCGCGACGCGGTCCTCGCCGTCGACGCCGCGCACTGCTCGAATGGCGCCGCGGCGGGCGAGATCGATGAGCGCCGACTCGAGATTGCCGGGCGCTACATCACCGCTCATCAGGAGCTCCCGGGGGCCCGCACCATCCCGGAGCTTCTCCACGATGGTTCGGATGGGCGCTGGAGAAGTGCGGAGGAACGAGTCGAGGGCATCGGCGTCGAGCTCGACCGCGCTGGCCACGGGGAGCGCCTTCCCGGAGACCGAGTCGACGACCGCACCGAGATGCGCACAGCCCTCCGAAAGGAGCTGATCGATGGGCCGATTGACGGTCGTCATCACCTGGGCATCGCTCACATCGACGGAGAAACGAGCCGAGGTCACGCCGAGGAGTTGGGGCAGGGCGCGGGGACCACGGAGGAACGCCCCGTCGGTCGCGGTGCAGGTCAGGTCCACGACGTCCCCGGCCCGGAGGTCCACTTCGAAGAGGTTCCAAGCGTCCCGAACCGTGACCCGGGCGTCGGGGCGGAGATCGGAAACGGCCCGAAGCAGGCCGACGACACCGAGGCCATCGGTTCGACCGCGAACTTCGCCGTCGGTGCGCAGCTGCTCTTCGACCCGCGCCCGGGGCCGCAGGACCTGCCGCACCCGGGCGAGGATCTGCGCCGTGCCGGCCTCCTTGCGCAGGTACCCCCGGGCCCCCGCGTGCAGGTCCCGCATGCGCTGAAGGAAGTCTTCCTTCCAAGAAAGGAGAATGACCGGCACGTCAGAAAGCGAAGGATCTCGCTCAAATGCGCGACAAAGCGCGAAACCATCGAGCTCTGGCATCAGGATGTCGCTCACGACGACGTCCGGACGACGACGCCGCGCCTCATCGAGGGCCATGCGCCCGTCGTCGGCCTCGAAGACGATCGCCCCTTCCTCCCGAAAAAGCCCCGCGAAGAACCAAACGACGGCCGGGTCGTCATCGGCAACGATGATGCGGCGCCCCTCGAGGGAGACGTTGTCGGCGCCCGCTTCCTCAGCCGCCCCCCCCACTTCGGTCAGCGCCATGTGCGCGGGGCCCCGATGGGGCGCATCGCGGAAGGTCACCTGACCCCCGGACTCCCGGGCTACGTGGGAGCGGACCCTGGCGATCGCCGACCACGCCGCCGCGAGCAGGGCCGACCCGTCGCCGACGGGGACCCGGACATCCCGCCCCTGTTCCGTAGCGTCCGCGATACCCCTACGGATCTCGTCGGCGAGCCGATCTGCGAGTTCCGACGCGGTGTACGACCCGGTGAGGGGGGGCGAGACGGAAGCACTGGCCCCGGTGACCCGAGAGAGGACCCGGACGAGACTGTCCCGGTCGAGGGGTTTGCCGATGGTCTCGACGGCGCCGGGTGTGCTGACCGCCACCAGGTCGTTCGCGGCTCCATCGGGCAGGAGCACCACCACGGGCACGAAGTCGGTCAGGGGGTCGCTATGAAGCCGCGAAACGAAATCCGACCCCTCACCCTCGAGGATGCCGTGCTCGAGGAGGACGACGTCCGGAGCGCTCCTTCGGGCCAGACGCAGGGCGGCCTCGGGATCGCTCGCCGCCACCAGCTCGAAGCCTTCCGCGGGGAGTAGCTCCCGAATGCGGGCCTGGGACTCCACCTCGTCGACCACCAGCACCGAGAGAACGGTGCTGAGAGGCCCCGGGCGCCGCGACGGCGACCGGGCTGGGGGCGGGCTCGCGTCTTGGGGCGGCTCGTCGGGGACTAGGTCTTCGACGCCCTCGAGAACCACCGAGGGCCTCGGGGCATCCAGGGCCTCTAGGGCCTCCAGGGCGTCTGCTATCGGGTCTTCTTGCTCTTCTGGGGCCTCGGGCTCAGCTTCGGCTGGGGGTTCGGGCAGGTCACCGCCCAGCCCCGGCAAGGTCGCCGCGAGGGTGGCGAGGGCGTCGAGGTCGTCCTCGGTCACGGGCCGAACCTCTCCGCGTGCGGCGTCGAGGCGGCCAATGGCCTCCTTGAGGGCGCCCGCGAGAGCCTCGATACGGAAGACCTGGGCCGAGGCGTAGAGGGCGTGTAGGCGACGCCGAAGCTCTTCCCGGGGTCGATCTTCGTCTGGGGTCGCCACGAGAAGCGCGACCGCACCACGGAGCTCCTGCGCCTTGCGCGGAAGCCCCTCTACAAAGCGCGCTCGGGCACTGCCGAGGGCCGTCTCCTCTTTCCCCATTGCATCGGCATCCTAACCCCCGCCGCCCAAAGCTCAAGCACCGTGGACGGAACCGGCAATCCGAGCTATCTCGCCGTGATTGCCATGAGATTCGTCGACGAATTGGAGATTGAGGTACAGGGCGGCGACGGCGGGAACGGCGCCGTCGCCTTTCGCCGGGAAAAGTTCGTGCCCCTCGGGGGTCCCTCCGGCGGAGACGGCGGCAAGGGCGGTGATGTCGTATTCATCACGGACTCGGGCCTCGGCACCCTCAACGATCTGCGCTTTCGACGGGTCATCGCCGGCGGTCGTGGTGAACATGGCCGCGGCGCCGACCAGTTCGGTGCCGGAGGCAAAGAGGAAGAACTCCGCGTGCCGGTCGGGACCCAAGTCTACGACGCTCGGACGGACGAGCTGCTCGTCGATCTCGACGAACTCGGGGTACGCCACGTGATCGCCCGAGGCGGCGACGGCGGCCGCGGAAACATGCGCTTCGCCACGCCCCACGACCGTGCCCCGCGGCGGGCCGACGAAGGCCGCCCCGGGGAGCGCCTCACCCTGCGCCTCGAGCTGAAGCTGCTCGCCGATGTCGGCGTGGTCGGCTTCCCCAACGTCGGGAAGTCGACGTTCATCAGCACCGTGAGTCGCGCCCAGCCGAAGATCGCGGACTACCCGTTCACGACGCTCACCCCGAACCTCGGCGTTGCCTCCCTCGGCCCCGACCGCAACTTCGTCATCGCCGACATCCCCGGCATCATCGAAGGAGCTTCCGAAGGAGCGGGCCTCGGCCTGCGCTTCCTCAAGCACGTCGAGCGAACGCGGGTCCTGCTCCACGTGGTCGCGCCGGATCCAGACCCGGACCGGAACCTCGTCTCAGACTTCGAGAAGCTCATGGTCGAACTCGAGGGCTTCGAACCCGAGCTGGCGAAGCGGCCGATGATCGTCGTGCTGGGCAAGTACGACCTCCCGGATGCCGCCGAAGAGCTGCCCGCCCTCCGCAAGGCGATGGCCGAGCGCGGCCTCGATGTGCTCACCATGAGTTCCGCAACGCGCCAGGGTGTCGACGACGTCCTGCTCGCCCTCGAAAGGCTCCTCCTCGACAACCCCGTCGACGGCGCGCCGGAGCCGCCGCCCCTGCCGACCGCCAACGACCGGCCGGCGGACCACCCCGCGGCCGGGCACCTCGGCAGCGCCCAAGACGACGACGACGAGTAGTCCGTCAGTCGTCCGGGGGGTCGAGGCGTGTAAGGGACCAGGCCGCGGCCTCGCGGACGGTCTCCGACGCATCGTCCGCCGCCACCTCCCGGAGGATCGGTAGATGCCGCCGGTCGCCCGAGTTGCCGAGGCCGAGGACGACGTTGCGGGCCATGCGTTCTCGGCCCGTTCGCCGCAGGGGGCTGCCCTCGGACCAGTCGAGATAGGTCTCGGCGTCCATGCGCAGGAGCTCCTCTGCGGTCGTGGCAAACCGCGGATGCGGGGCGAAGGGCGCGGTCGTCTCTTCGTCGGGGGGCGAGGTCCGGTTGAAGGGGCAGATGTCCTGACACGCATCGCAGCCGAAGACCCAGTCCCCGAGACCTGTCCGGAGTTCGGGCTCGATCGGTCCGTCGAGCTCGATCGTCAAGTAAGAGATGCACCGCCGCGCGTCGAGTTGTCGGGCGCCGACGAAGGCATCCGTCGGACAGGCATCGAGGCAGAGACGGCAAGTGCCACACCGGGTGCTCATGGGCTCGTCGGGGGGGAGCGGGGCGCTGGTCACCAAGGCCGCGAGGAAGACATGGGAGCCGAGCCCCGGCACGATGAGGCAGCTGTTCTTGCCCACGAAGCCAACCCCCGCCCGCTCGGCCCAGGCGCGCTCGAAGACCGGCATCGAATCGACGGCGGCGCGCACGTCGTGGCCCTCTTCGCGCAGGAAGCGCGCGAGCTTCCGGAGGCGCTTGTGCAGGACGTTGTGGTAGTCGCGGCCTCGGGCATAGCGGGCAACCCGGAGCGGCGCGGGGCCGACGTGTTCGGCTTGCCGCGCGTAGGGCGCCACGAGCACGATCACCGTCGCGGCGCTCGGCAACATGCCGTCGGCGGTGGGGTCGAGACGCACATCGGCGGTGCGCTCCATCCACGCCATCTGGCCGTGGCGCTCGGCGGCGAGCCACGCGCGCAGGTGCTCGGCCTCGTCGGTGAGGGGCTTCGCCGTGGCGATGCCGACGCGCACGAAGCCGAGGGCCCGGCCGCGTTCACGGAGCTCATGGGCGAGGTCTGCGCCGTCCACCGTGGGAGCATACAGCGACTCGTGCCATGATGGACTCATGCGTATTTCTTCTCATGTCTTAGCCACCGGTATGTTGGCCGGCCTCCTGCTAGGCGCCTCGGCGACCGCCCCCTCCCCCGCCGCGGCCCAGAGGACCCTCGGGTACGACACCATCTCCGGAGAGTCCCCCGTCGCCGTGACCTGTGGATTTTGCGCAGGCGAGAAGTTCGGGGTGATCTACCGAGACCTTCCCGCCCCAGCCCGGGGCCTCGAGGCGGGTGATTTCCCGATCGAGCTCGAGGCCCTGCAGCTGGCCCTCGCAGCCGCAGACGCCGTCGGCAGTGGCGCGACCTTCACGTGCAGCGGCTCGACGACCGGCGGCGTGGCCATGGTCGGCATCGCCATCTACGCCGGCACGGACCTTCCGTCGGACATCCTCGACCTCGACGCCACCGATCCGTGGCCCGGGGAGACGCTCGTCTGGGGCCAGCCCGACGTGCCCATCATGCGCAGCGTGGCCGACGAAGAGGGGTCCGCGAGCTACGAGGTCAACTTCAACCGGCTCCTCCTCCAAGACGAGGCGGGGCTGCCCTACCTGGTGAACGCGCCCAACGTCTACATCCGCGTCGTCGTCTCGCTCAATCCCGACACCGCGCTCTCGAGTTCGTCCTGCGACTCCCTCTCCCTCGAGACCCCCGGGGGCTTCGCGGTCCGGGACAACGACGGGGTGGTCAACGCCGAGCGAAATCTCATCTACGCCGATGGCCTCGGCTGGTTCTGGAACGAAGCGATCCCGGGCGGCTCGATCGGCGGCGACTGGGCGATGCGCCTCGAGGTCCGTGACCTCGGCGAGGGACCGGTCGTCGACTCCGGCACGCCGATGGCCGACTCGGGTGTCGACTCGGGCTCTTCGGTCCCCGACGCCGGCTCCGCGGACACGGGACCCGGCGAGGACGACGCCAGCAGCGATGGGGGTTGCGAGGCCGCCGGGCCCAACGCAGGAGGGGGCCCGAACGCCTTGTTATTCGCCGCGGTGCTCTTGTGGCTCGGCCGCAGGCGGGGCGTTTGAAGGCGGGCTCTTCAGTCGCAAGCGACGACCGGAAACCATGCAAGGCCGCCAGTGGCCGGCCCGCTCCCAATGCGGCTCCCTTTGACCGACCACCGAGTCGTCCCGTACCTTGATACCAATATAGGAGTACCGATGCGCCCGACGACACTTGCTTTGATTGCTGCCACCACCTCGTCCCTCCTTCTCGTGGCGGGGTCCGCCAGCGCCCAGCGAGTCGTCGCCTACGACACCGCTTCGGACGGCACGCCTGCCGCTCTCTCCTGCGGTTTCTGCGGCGGTGAGAAATTTGGCGTGGTCTTCCGTGAACTCGGAGCGGGCGTGGGGCTCCAGGCCGACGAGTTCCCCCTGACCATCAACTCGCTGCAGATAGCGGTCGCGAGCGCCACGGTGACCGGAGACGGCGTGTCGACGCCTCTCCAGTGCCTGGGCTCATCCGCCGAAGGTACGGTTGGCGTGACGGTGGAGATCTACGCGGGAGCGACCGCCCCGGTCGGAGCCATCCTCGACAACCCTCAGACCGGCCCCTGGGCAGGCGAGACCGAGGTCTTTGCCCAGAGCGTCGACCTGACCCGCAGCTTCGAGATGACGCCGGGGAGCGGCATGTACAACGTCATGGTGAACGACGTCACCATCGATGGAGGCGCCATGGTCAACTCGCCCAACACCTACGTACGCGTCGTCGCGACGGTGCCGTCTGGGGGCACGAGCTCCTCATGTATGGTTCTTGGTCTTCCGTCCCCGGGCGCGGTCGGTATTCGGGATGACGACGGTCGCATCGGAAACAACGTCGGCTTCATCTACGCGCTCAACCCCCTCGATGGCCTCCTCGGAATCGCCCAGGGTTGGCACTGGAACGAGTCGATGGAGATCGCCGACCCCATCACCGGAGCGACCGGCATCGATGGTGACTGGCTCATTCGCATGAACATTGCCCCGGCCTCGGGACCGACGCCCGACGCCGGTGTCCCGACCGACTCGGGCACCGACGGCTCGACGCCTCCCGTCGGCGACGGCGGCATGCCCCTCGGCTGCATAGCGGACAACGAATGCGCCGGCGGAGAGATCTGCTCGGGCGGTGTCTGCATGCGGGTCTCTTGTGCGGCGGCCACGGACTGTGGGGGCGGCATGACCTGCGTCGACGGTCGCTGCCGGGGCCTCTGCAGCGTCAACGCCGACTGCGCGGGGGGCGAAGTATGCGACACCGCCGCTGGCATCTGCGTGACGGTCGGCAGCAGCGATGACGGCGGCTGCAGTTGTGGCGTGCAACGCCCCGGCTCGACACCGATTCAGGCCTTCGCCTTCCTCGCCCTTGGCGCCCTTCTCTACCGACGCCGACGGCGCTGAGGGGCGAGGTCCGGCGGACTGCCGACCCAATACCGGAGGACTTCGCGTCAGCCGATGACGGTGCCGCCACCACGGCGGATGTCGGGGGCTCGGTTGGGGACGTTGGCCGGCGGGTTCTGGCGGGGTTGTTGGGGAGCGCCATCTCGGTCGCCGTCTTGGCCGTCTTCGCCGTCTTGGCCGCCCTCTGACTCGTCTCCTTCGCTGGCCCCGTCACCATCGCCGCTCGGCTCCCCGCCGGTGCCCCAGGTCGGCTCGGCGTCGGCTGGGATGACCCCGCCCTGGCCCATGTCTCGGAGGCCGCCGCCCCCCGGCTGGGGGGTGCTGGGCGGGTTGCGCAGGATGTAGGGCTCGGCGTTGAAGGTGCCGCACTGCCGGCTGTTTCGATAGAAGCCCCAGTGCACGTAGACCTTCCCGTCCCCGCTCAGGATCGACGACGGCGCTTCGGGGTACGGTTGGCCGCGCATCACCGCGTTGTAGGCGCCGTAGTCGAACGCGAGGAAGCCGCTCGGCTTGGCGACCCCGATGCGGTGCACCGAGCCATCTCGGTTCAGGATGATCTCGAGCTTGGTGTGGAGGGTGATGTCGGAAAACGGCGAGGTGCCCCCGGCCGGTAACCCGCCGAGGAAACGATGGGCGTACTCGCGATGGATGCGTCGATGGACGGCCGCGATGTAGCTCGCAAAGGGCGAGGCGGCGGCGTTCAGGGCCGTCTGGTTACCAGGGCGGACGTTGGGCACGAAGTTCTCGATCGCCGCCCGGAAGTTGCGCCAGGTGCGCTGCCGGTTGCTGCCGCGAAGCCGTGACTGCCGCTCTTCGAGGTAGGTCTCACGCTCCTCGCGCAGCTGGTCCTCGGTATAGACGTTCTCGAACTGCGACCAGCTCACCCGGAGGTCGGGCCCCGTGCGCCCATGGCCGCGCCCCCGGCCGCGCTCGCCGCGGCGGCCGCGACCGATGCGCCCCGCCCGGCGCCCGCTGCCCCGTTCGCCCTGGCCGACCCCAGCCACGGCCTGGCCGCCGCCTTCCCCCTCGCCCTCCCCTTCGGGCCGCTCACGGACGGCGATGGTGAAGCTCCCGCTGCCGTCGTTCACCTCGACCAGGCGCGTGCGCTCACCGCCGCCACTCTGCCGGGCACCGCCTTCATCGCCGCCCCGGGGGTCGTTGTCCGAAGCCCCCCGGGCCGCGTCCGCCGCGGCGACGCGGCCCGTGTCCCCACGGGCGGCGACGTTCGGAGGCGGCGTGTCGGAGGCCTCCCGGGGCCGCTCCATGTTCGCTTCGATTTCGGTCGGCGTGCGCACGTCGCTGCCTTCCATCTCCCGGGCGTCGGCGACCTCCACCTCGTCGGCGTTTCCGAGTTCTTGCACCTCCGACTCATCGGAGGGCATGCCCGCTTCCTGCTCCTCGTCATCCCGGGCGAAGTTGCGCAGCCGAGCGACGGTCTGCTCTTCCACCGTGTTGTTCTCGTCGGCGATGTAGTTCGTATCCGGCGGCGGCTCGTTGGGGTTCTGGCTGCGCTGCTGGATGGCCTGCTTGTTCATGGCCTCGGGGGGCGGCGTCGCCACTGGCTGGGCCTGCGCCACCTGGGGCGGCGGCACGACCACCGGCTCTTCTTCCTCCTCTTCGGCCGCCGCGCGCCGTTGCTGGGGCTCTTCCTCTTCGGGCTGACGCCTGGGACGCCGGCGCTCGGGAGTTCGGTCCCCCACCTCATCGTCGGTGGGCGCCGCGAGGGCCTCGGCCTGCTCGTCCTCGGTGGGCGCCGCAGGCAGGTCGTCCACCGGGTCACCGATCTCGAACTCGATCTCCACCGGGGCCGCTTCGACGACCTCGGCCCGCTCGGCAGCGATGCTCTTCGCGAGGAACCCGAGCGCCTCGTAAACGGGCAAATGCACCGCCAGGGACCCGATGAGGGCCAGCGAAAAAACGATGAACGCCGGTGGGAAGAGCTTACGCACGGGGAGAGTTCGACGGCTCGGAAGAAGAACCGGCCCCTAAACTCATAAAGTCGCTAGGCGACTTGAGCAACGCCCGGGCGCCCCGATTCTGGAATTAGCCTGCATTTCCCCAATATAGCCCCTCCCAGAGGGGGGACGTCCGTGGTCCTCAACGGACCCGAACGGTGGCCCGGCCGCTGCCCTGAACCCGGACCCCAGGAGCGCTGCCCTGGACCCGCACCGTGGTCATGCCTCCGCCGCGATTGTTGTTGTTGCGGCGGCGATTGGAGTTGCTGTTCCCCTGGACCCGAACCGTCGTCGTCGGAGGCGCAGGCTGTTGAACCACCACTCGACCGGCCGGGCGGCCGGGGGTCTGCACCCGCACGGTGGTCGTGGGGCGCGCAGGCTGCTGGACGACGACCCTCCCCCGGGGCCCCTGGACCCGCACGGTCGTCGCCGGGCGTGCCCCCTGGACCCGAACCGTCGTCGCCGGGCGTGCCCCCTGGACCCGAACCGTCGTCCTCGGACGCGCCGGTTGCTGAACCACCACCCGAC
>Ga0164313_10004147_pt1 | contig 12948 bp, 11 predicted proteins | sample GuaBasSedimGuay4_FD_113735 | JGI IMG/M metagenome (GOLD analysis project Ga0164313, IMG submission 113735) | Subseafloor sediment microbial communities from Guaymas Basin, Gulf of California, Mexico - Guay4, Core 4569-4, 0-3 cm | ecosystem: Environmental > Aquatic > Marine > Hydrothermal vents... | reverse complement strand
TGGAACGCCCCGGACATCGCATCCTGGCTGGGTGAATCCCTGGAAAAAGCCTCACAGGCTGCTTACGGTCAGGGTGTAATGTACATGGGCGAAGGCGGCACTATCCCGTTCATGGCCATGCTGGGTGAGTTCTTCCCGCGCGCGCAGTTCATGATTACCGGCGTGCTCGGGCCAAACTCCAACGCCCACGGGCCCAATGAGTTCATCCACATCCCCTTTGCGCGCAAACTCACCTCCTGCGTGGCCCAGGTGATCGCGGATCATTACCACCGCAAGGATTAAAGGCCTGGTCGCGTCAGCCACCTACTGCTTAGTTCGCGTTCATTGCCTGATCAAGAATTTCAATTAGCTGATCGCGGCTGTAAGAATAGGGTTGCCCTTCGTTAAGCTGCACCATTTCCTCGATCGCTTTGCCGATCGTCCAGCTTGCTTCTTCCTGGTTGGGCACCACCATGTAGCGGCGTTTGGGATTTGCATCAAACAAGGCGTGCAGTGTTGCTTGCGCCACCTCGTCTGGATCCTTGTATTGACTGCGGTCAGATGGGCGTTCCATCATTTTTTTGAGGTCCTCGGCATAGGGTGAACCCTCCTGCGCGTACTCCTTCTCAGCCATACGCTTCATTGCGCTATTACCGATTTCCGAGTGATAATTACCCGGTTCGATGACACTGACTTTAACCTCAAACCGTTCCATTTCCGCTGCCAGTGAATCAGTATAGGCCTCGATCGCATGCTTGCTCATGCTGTATTGGCCGGAGAATTGCCCGGACAAAATTCCGGAAATTGATCCAATCGTTGTAATGCGCCCCTTTTCCTCGATGATCAGCGGCGCAAAGGCCTGGGTAACCCGGTAAGGGCCAAGCACGTTCACATCGAGCAACCAGATTAATTCATCTTCATCGACTTCGATCAGTGGGCCGCCGATAAAAACACCGGCATTGTTAACCAGTCCATACAAGCCTTTGCCACTGTTGCGAACCGTCTCAACAGCCGCATCAATATCTGCCTGCACCGTGACGTCAAGCCGCAGCGACTTTACGTTTTCTATTTCATCAAGCGCATCGAGATCCTTTTGCTTACGCGCACCAGCAAAAACAAAATGACCCTTTGCTGCCAGCACTTCGGTGATTTTGCGCCCGATCCCGGTACTGGCGCCGGTTACCAGCACAGCTTTTTGCTGCTCATGGTTAACGCCTGTATCTGCTGCAGGCAGGTTTGTCGATGTAGCCAGAAACACGATTAAAGAGATAAAAACTGTTCCAAGTAAATTTCTTTTCATGATTTTTTCCTTGCTGGACCTGATATGAAACGCGTGATTCACAAAAGTATAGGACAAAGCAATAAGATGTTGTTATCTCCGGTCCTATAATTCAGACAATTCCAAACGAGGAAGGAACATGTTTTTGAAATCTATTTATGTGATGGTCTACATCATGGGCGCCAACGCGATTGCTGCGTGGAGCGTTTACCAACTCTTTACGGAGGGTACCGGGTTCGGCTGGGCCGGAGTCTTGTTGGCTTATTTACCCGGCGCCATGTTTTTCAACTACATCACCGCGACGCAAAGTTTGCCGCGCACCACGGCTAATTTGCCGGTTATTTCCTTCCTGATCCTGTCCGGCGCAGTACTAACCATCATTGGCTGGGTACAAAATCCTCAGGCAGGCACGCTGCCTTTGGTTCTGGGTGCTACAGGATTGCTTGCCTGGTTGCTGTATCTTTTTTGGTATTCACGCTATGGGGGCCGGGACGGAACGCAATTACAGCCTGGTAACCCACTGCCGGAATTTACCCTGGAAGACGAACAGGGAAACAAGGTAAGTTTGCGCCAGTTTCTGGGCAATCCGGCGCTGTTTCTTTTTTACCGCGGCAACTGGTGCCCTTTGTGCATGGCGCAGATCAAGGAAATCGCCGCTCAATACCAGCAATTGGCCGATCACGGGGTTCAAATTGTACTGATCAGCCCGCAGCCACATAAACACACGCAAAAGCTGGCGCAGCGCTTTGAAGTGCCGTTCATCTACCTGGTGGATGCCGGCAACAAAGTGGCCAGGCAACTCAAACTGCTGGCTAAGAACGGTCTTCCATTTGGCATGCAGGCACTTGGGTATGACTCTGACACGGTAATGCCGACCGTGGTCATTACAGATGATAAAGGCAAGATTATTTTTGTGGACCTCACGGACAATTACCGGGTAAGGCCGGAACCCGAGACGTTCATGCGGGTACTGACAGGTGCGAGGCCTTAGTCGTCCGAATCGTCTTTCAGCACCTTTTCCAGGTCCTCAACATACTGGCGTATACGTAGTCCGTAAGCATGTTCATCACCCCAGACTTCATACAGCTTCTTGAGTCCTTCTTCGTCGTGCTTTTTAAACGTGCGCATGACGCGATACGCGTGTGCATCGTCATACCCCATTAATTTCAGCGCCTCCTCGCCCATCACCAGTGCCGAACCCCATGTCTCGCGGGTAACCACCTCCGCACCCACCTCCATCAACTCGTACGCATGTGAACGGTCAAAGGCTCTGGCCAAAACCTTCAGGTGAGGAAAAAACTGCTTGGCGCTGACTACCATCTGCACGGCTTTTTCTCTGTCATCGATCGCGATCACCAGCAACCGGGCTTCATCGGCGCCCGCCGACTGCAACAACTGGACCCGGCTGGCGTCACCATAGAACACCTTGTACCCGAACCGCCCGGTTAGTTCGATCTGGCCTGCATCGTGATCCAGCAGGGTCGTCTGGACGCCATCAGCCGTAAGCAGGCGCGAAACGATCTGGCCGAATCGACCATAGCCGGCGACGATGACGGGATTAGGCCCGGTATCGATCTCCTCGTCATCCGGAGGAGCCACACAATCAACAAATCGTGGACGGATCAGGCGCTCGTAAGTAATCATCAGCAGCGGCGTAGCGATCATGGTCATGACAACCACCACGATCAGCATGCTGGCCAGATCCGGACTCATTACGCGATTCTGCGTGGCAAACGAGAACAGCAAAAACGCAAATTCACCACCCTGAGCCAACAGGAATGCGAACATCAGGTTGTCCGCCAGGTTCAGCTTGAAAATCCACCCGACCATCATCAGCACCAGGAATTTCGCCACGATCAGCGCAACGACCAGGCCCAGGATCAGGCCGGGCGCTTCTGCCACCAGCGCGAAATCGATGCTGGCGCCGACGGTTATGAAGAACAGACCGAGCAACAGGCCCTTGAACGGCTCGATGTTGGCTTCAAGTTCATGGCGAAACTCACTCTCGGCCAGCACCACGCCGGCCAGGAATGTTCCCAGCGCGGGACTGAGCCCGACAAATTCCATTTCCAGGGTGATCCCGACAATCAGGGTCAGCGCTGTCGCCATGAATAATTCCTGGCTTCGGGTCGCGGCAATCCATCTGAACACCGGACGTAACAGGAACCTTCCGCCTATAACAATTCCTGCCACCACCCCAAGCACCATCAGGGCCTGCAGCCAACCAGGCCGACCGTGAGCAGCGCCATGTGCCCCGGCCCCGTCTATTTCCCGGCCAATCTCCACTCCAAGCTCGGGCAGGGCCAGGAAAGGAATCAATGCCAGCATGGGTATCACTGCGACATCCTGAAACAGCAGCACCGAGAACCCGCCACGGCCGGCTTCGGTGGTCATCCAGCCCTTCTCTTTAAGGGATTGCAGGACAATGGCTGTGGAGGACAGGGCGAGGATCATTCCAACCGCGAGCGCGGTCTGCCATTCCAGGCCCAGCGCGAATGCAGCAACGCCGATCACCAGGGTGGAAACCAACACCTGCGATCCGCCCATGCCTAGAATAGGCACGCGCATTCGCCACAAAACGGAAGGTTCCAGTTCGAGCCCGACCAGGAACAGCATCAGCACCACGCCGAACTCGGCGAAGTGCATCACGTCCTGACCTTCGTCGCCTACGAAACCGAGCAGGTAGGGGCCGATGATCACACCAGCGAGGATATAACCAAGCGCTGAACCCAGGCCCAGCCGCCTGGCCAGGGGCACGGCAATGACGGCTGCGAGCAAGTAGATAAATGCCTGGAGGAAAAATTCGCTGAACATGTGGCTGGAAAATTACCTGGTCACACAATCATGGCGTCAGCACTGCATCCATTTGTGCCACAGCTTCGCGTTGTATTGCAATTCTCCGTTCTCTCTCTGCAACCACGGCCTGGAAACGGGGCTCATCCCGGATCTGGTCGTACATCGGCATTCGAAAGATCAGATCCCGCCAGTAAAGGTGACCATGGGCTAGCGCTATTTCAATAGCATCCAGAGCTTTTTCAGTGTCGCCACTGGTCAGGTAGCAAATTTCCGGACTCCATGCATGTGCGTGCTGCATTGCAGCCGGTAAGGTTTCATCAAGAAAAATGGTAGTTTGCCGCAATAGATCAGCACCCAGTTCCTGGTCACCTGTATTCATCAGAATCCAGGAAAACATACAAGGATAGCGGTAGTTACCCGGAATCAAGCGCTCCCATTGCGCCGGATCCAGCCAGCCGGGGTTGGCGGCAAGAAAAAGTTCGCGGGCCCGCTCTTCGTTTCCGAAAACCATCTCGACCGCGCCTGCCAATTCTTTGATATTTTGATTTTTATCGATTTTGGGTAATAGCCACTTTAGGGATTCGCGTGTACCGGCTTCGTTATTCTGGGCAATGCCGATCCATACATCTGCATAGCCTACCAGCCAGAAATCTTCACCTGTTGCCGCTGCGATGGCGTTGCGGATCTCCTCCATCGCCTTGATGTCACCCAATTGTTGATAAAGTTGAAGTTGGGCCAATAAACTATACGGGTTTCCAGGATCGAGCTGTGAGGCCTTACGGTAAAGTGCCAGGGCCTTGTCAAATTGGCCAAGGCTTCTGAAGTACAAATCAGCAAGCAAGGTATAAGCATTCACGAATTCCGGATCAAGCTCTATCAGATCCAGATACTGGCGCTCAGCAAGTGACAAGAGTCCCTGGGTCTTATAATTCAAGGCAAGGGCAACACTTATGATTGATGATCTTGGGTCAAGCTCAAATGCTTTTTCCGCCAACTTTGTGGCTTCGGCGGTACGTAGCATAGAGGATCCCAAAACAAAACTGGAATACCAATGGTAGGCGGTGGCGTAGTTGGGACTTAGTTCAATGGCTTTGAGGTAAGCGGCCTCAGCTTCATCCTCGCGTTGATAATATTCATGGATCCCAGCCAATGACACATAGGCTTCCCCCAATTCGTTATTAATTGACATGGCGCGTGAAATCGCACTTTCCATAACAGGTATTGCGGCTTCCAGAGACATTGCCTGATATTCTGCAAGCAGATAATTGGCATCCGCCAAATTGACCCACGCCAGAGCAAACTTTGGGTCAATCGCAACGGCTTTGCCAAATTCTTCCACGGCCTGTTGTAACTTATCTACCTTTCGGGTCGCCATCAGTTGGCGTCCACGCAGGTAGGAATCATAAGCCTGCAAATTGTCGGTTGGCATGGTGTTTATACGGGTTTTTTCTTCCAGTGAGAGAACCGCCTTTAATGCATTAGCAATATTTTGCGAGATCTCACTCTGGATGGCGAACAGATTTTCGGCCGTTAGTTCACGGTCAAATATTTCAGCCCACAGGTGTTCATCGGTTACGGCATCGATAAGCTGCACATTAATCCGCACCTGGTTTCCCGAACGCTGAATACCGCCTTCGAGTATGTTTGCGACACCCAGTTCTTTAGCGATTACCGGGATTTTCTTTTGCGTGCCCCTGTATTCCATCACCGATGTGCGCGAAATGACTTTCAATGAACCGATTTTGGCGATGGTGCTCAACAGGTCATCGTGAATGCCATCAACGAAGAACTCATCTTCTTTAAGCGCACTACGGTTCTCGAATGGCAGAACTGCAATGGAGAGCTTACTGATGGCAGCTTCCGGGCTCACTGCCGGGCCGGTATCCGTATCCGTTTCCACCATTTGCGTGGCGGGGGTTAGAGTAATATCCGGACCTTGTGCGCTAAATTTATCATACAGCAGGTAGGAAATTGCCAGCACCAGCGCAGCGGTGATCATCAAGTTCAGTTTCTTACCGGTCTGTGGGGTAATGGACTGTGTGCGGTCAACATCGCGCTCGCGCTTGATGCCTTCGGGCGTCATCTCAAATGCCCAGGCAAAGAACACTGCAATCGGTAGCCCGATAGCGAGAAACAGCAGGATAACGTGAAAGACCCAGCCCGGGGCAGCAATGTTGTTCAGAATGACATCAGTCACCTGCAATACCAGCCACGCCATGATGATGTAGGCAAAACCGACCTTGAATACATTACGGCGTTTGAGTTCAGTGATTAAAGACATGGGCTGCCTGCCTGATATTCACAACTGCGAACCAGCCTAACTGCTTGATCTTTGAATTGCGAAAAAAATATTCCAGATTACGTCGGCCCGTCGCACATGGATTTACGCTCAATCAGCACAATGCACCGACTGATTACAAACGACATCGCTATCGTACCGTTCCATCTGGATAGTCGGGTGCTCGATAGAGAAACGGGTTGCAAGAATCTGGGCTACGTCATTCAGGAAACGATCATTGTCTGGAAATTCGTCCATCACGAGATGCGCGGTCAATGCCGTATCAGTCGTGCTCATCGGCCAGATATGCAGGTCGTGCAAAGCCTGCACCCCGGGCAGGCCGGCCAAGTACTCCCGCACAGCCTCCGGATCAATATTCCGCGGCACTGCATCCACCGCCAGGTTCAGCGAGTCCCTGAGCAAGCCCCAGGTGGAAAGGAAAATCACGCCAGCAATGACCAGGCTGATCACCGGGTCAATCCAGTTCATGCCGTAAAAAAGGATGAGGGCGCCGGAGATGACTACGCCCAGAGAGACAATCGCATCAGCGGCCATATGCAGGAAAGCCCCGCGGATGTTCAGGTCGTGATCCTTGCCGGACAGGAAAAACAGGGCGGTCACGGTATTGATGACCACCCCGATGGCGGCCACGATCATGATGGTCTTGCCGGCCGGCTGCGCCGGTTCCACCAGGCGGCTCACCGCCTCCCAGCCAATCGCACCCACCGCACCCATCAACAGCAGGCCGCTGAAGACCGAAGCAATGATGGTTGCCCGCGAAAAGCCGTAGGTACGACGCAGGGAGGGTTTCTTTTTCGCCAGCGTGGCAGCGCCCCAGGCCAGCAACAGGCCCAGCACGTCGCCCAGGTTGTGCCCGGCATCGGTCAGCAGTGCCAGCGAGTCCGACAGCACTCCAAACACGGCCTCGACAATTACGAAGCTAACGTTGAGTACCACGCCCACGGCGAATGCCCGGTTGTAATCCGGCGCTGCGTGGTGGTGGTGATCGATGACTTGTCGATTCAAGAATGCAGCCAACTTTTACACATTGTGTGATTCATTGTATCAGTGCGGCAAAATCTTCTTTAAACTCAGTAAAACTAGACACAGGTACAGATGATGAGTAACAAAGGACGGATCTGGTTCAACGGTAAACTGCGGGAATCTGCAGAATGCATGGTACACGTGGCGAGTCACGCACTGCACTATGGCTCCTCGGTGTTCGAGGGGATTCGCGCGTATGAAACTCCGGACGGGACTTTCATTTTCCGCGGGATGGACCATCTCAGCCGGCTGAAATACTCGGCTGCCGTCTATCGCATGCCGATGCCTTACAGCGTTGAAGAACTTCACGCGGCCTGCCGTGAAACCGTGCGCGACAGCGGTCTGGCCAGCGCTTACATCCGTCCTTTGATTTCCAGGGGAAACTGCGGCCTGGGCGTAATACCCAGGGACATGAGCGTGGTGGACGTCGCCATCATGGTCAGCCCATGGGGCGCCTACCTGGGTGAGGAAGGTTTGAAAAACGGGATCAAGGCATGCGTCACTTCCTGGAACCGGCTCGCCCCCAATACCATGCCCCCAGGAGTCAAGGCGGGCGGCAACTATCTTTCCAGCCAGTTGATCGGCCTGGAAGCCCGGGACCGGGGTTTCGAAGAAGGCATTGGCCTCGGGAGTGACGGTCTGCTGAGCGAAGGCGCGGGTGAAAACATATTCCTGGTTGTGAAAGGCAAGCTGCTCACGCCGCCGGCATCATCTTCCATCCTAAGTGGAATCACCCGCGATACCGTCATCACTCTGGCGGACGAACTCGGAATGCATACGCAGGAGACGACAATCTCCCGTGAACAACTCTACGCCGCGGACGAAATATTCATGACCGGCACGGCAGCCGAAGTCACGCCTGTGCGCCAGGTAGACCACATGACGATCGGCAACGGAGGCTGCGGTCCTGTTACGAAACAGCTGCAGGACGTATTTTTTGGCCTGTTCAACGGTCAGACTACGGATAGCTGGGGTTGGCTGGAGCCCATTTAGGGCCTGGCAGCCTTCAGGGTGACAAAAAACGTCAGCTTGACTGACGCAAAGCGACACATCGTCGTAAATTGACGCTTCAACTTTTACGATAAATCCCCATAATCCATTGATTATATGAGATATATTCTAAAATGTCTTTTTTGGCTCGTTTCTTGCATATATAAGGCTGTAGTAACTAACTGACTGGTAGCAGTTAGCGGGAGTTCACCGGGGTCCTGCCCCTCTTTGCCCAATCAGGGCCCCGGTTCTCCCCCCTTTAGAACCGAAGGAAAACGACCAGATATATTCACGGAGCTTTTGTCATGGAAGACACACTAAGAAAGCTGTTTTATTCCTTTACGCGGCGGCAAAAGCAAAAGAATCCTAACCACGTGCCAACTGACGACAAGTCAGCAGGAACAGATCTTTCAAGGTCTGTTGCCCGTCCACACATCAGTTTGAAAGCCAGAATGCTCGGGGGACATGCAGAAACGATCATGCGCCAAGGGGGTTCAGTGCGCTGATCACTAATAGTGTCCGCCGTGCGACGAACTACGCATGGAAACAGGACATCGCTTCAAGATTTTTCAACCCGGCTACCGCCGGGTTTTTTTTTACTGCCTGATAAGAGAAACTGTTCCCATGCAACACACTGCGCTAAACCAGGACAATGTCCTGTACCGGGAGAATGAACTGCTTGGCATTAACAAGCCAGCCGGCGTCCCGGTGCATGGCAGCCGAATCCTGGAAGATCAGCCGGAGACGTTGCTGACGATGGTCCGGAACCATGAAGGAAAGATCGTCCACGCAGCCCATCGCCTGGACCGGCCGGTGTCCGGCGTCATATTACTCACCCGGAGCAAACAGATGCTCGCGCAACTGGGGCAGGAGTTCGAGAATCGCCGGGTCAAAAAATGTTATCTCGCCGTGGTTAGAGGCTGGCCTGAATCCGGAGGAATAATTTCACACCCCCTGCTACCGCCGCGTGATGAGCGCAAAGCCGGTTCGGTCGCCCGCGAGGCCGTGACGCGATATGAACGAATTACCCGGGTTGAGATTCCTGTCCCCGTTCATCCTTATCCGGCATCCCGCTACAGTCTGCTGGCGCTTTACCCCGAAACCGGCAGGCGCCACCAAATACGCCGGCACATGAAGCACATCAGCCATCACCTGATCGGGGACACCAGTTATGGCCGGGGCGAGCACAACCGCCTGTTCCGCGAAAAATATAATTGTCATCGTTTGTTGTTACATGCCTGGTCGTTGGAGTTCCGCCATCCGGCCACCGGCAAGCAGATACGCATTCACGCTCCGCTGGACCATGAGTTCAACGCCGTTATCGATGCTTTTGAGTGGGGTGAAGCCCTAAGGAGCCTCTGACAAATCCCTAAGGAACACTGGTGATGATATAGCCGCCTGATTTCTTGTCATGCTCCAGGGCGATCATACCCAGGATTTCCATCTGCTCGAGCAACTTACCGAAAGAGCGGAATCCGTGATAGCTCTCGTTAAAACCCGGTTTACGGCGCTTCAGAGCCTGCTTGACCATCGAACCCCAGATCTTGTCTTCATCGCCACGTTCGGATAACAGGCCATCGATCGTTTCGAGAACCTGTTCATAGGCCTTCTCGGCCCGGGCATCCTGGGTGGTTTTCTGTGCTGCACGCTCTCCGTTTTCCTTGCGCCCGGCCGTCTTCTTCTTGGCCGGCTTGCGCCGTTTGATGACCCGGATCAGATCATCGTAGAAGATGAATTCATCGCAGTTTGCTATCAGCAGGTCCGAGGTCGAGTTTTTGACGCCCACGCCAATCACAATTTTATTGTTTTCACGCAGTTTGGATACCAGCGGCGAAAAATCTGAATCGCCGGAAATGATAACGAAGGTATCAACGTGCGACTTGGTGTAGCACAGGTCCAGTGCGTCCACGACCATCCGGATGTCGGCGGAATTTTTACCGGATTGCCGTACGTGGGGAATTTCGATCAACTCAAACGACGCTTCGTGCATGGGCGCCTTGAAAGCCTTGTAACGATCCCAGTCACAGTAGGCCTTTTTGACCACGATATTGCCCTTGACCAGCAAGCGCTCGAGGACTTTCTCAATTTCGAAACGCGAATAATTGGCATCGCGAACGCCGAGAGCAATATTTTCGAAATCGCAGTACAGGGCGAGGTTTTTGGTGTCGTTGGCCATTGATGAAGTACCTGGTAAGAAACACCATTTTACGTGAATTCTGGCAAAGACGCTGCATGTTTTCGCATCAATACCGTTATCATGCCCGGATGGAAAAGCCCGCAAACGATCCAACGCCCTATTACCGGCTGGGCCCCGATGCCATCCTGCAAGCCGTTGACTCCACCGGCCTGCTCAGTGATGGCCGCCTGCTGGCGCTAAATAGTTACGAGAACCGTGTGTACCAGGTCGGTATCGAAGAGGCTGATCCGGTGATCACAAAATTTTACCGGCCCGGCCGCTGGAGTGACGAGCAGATCCAGGAAGAACATGATTTTTCAATTGAATTGGCTGAAGCCGAGATCCCACTGATCGCCCCAAGCCGGGTCGGCGGCCAATCCCTTTTTCATCACGATGGTTTTCGTTTTGCGCTGTTCAGACGCCAGGGTGGTCACGCCCCGGAACTCGAAGACCGGGAAACGCGGCTATGGCTGGGCCGCTTTCTCGGCCGGATTCACGCAGTCGGAAGGTCTAAACCTTTTAAATACAGGCCGGCGCTGACGCCGGAGCGTTTCGGTGACGATTCGGTGACCACCATCCGGGACGGAAACTGGCTGCCGCCGCATATGGAAGCCGCTTTCAACAGCCTGGCGGATGATCTGATAATCAATATCCGGGCCGCATACGAGCGCGCGGGGAATGTAGCCCAAATCCGGCTGCACGGCGACTGTCATCCCGGAAACCTTTTGTGGCGGGACGGGCCGTATTTCGTTGACATGGATGATTGCCAATCCGGACCGGCAATCCAGGATTTGTGGATGTTGCTTTCCGGTGAGTCACATGAAATGGCCAGCCAACTGGCCGATATCATCGAGGGCTACCGCCAGTTCTGTGATTTTGATACCCGCGAGTTGCAGTTGATCGAAGCCTTAAGGACACTGCGCATGCTGCACCACGCTGCCTGGCTGGCCCGGCGCTGGGAGGACCCTGCTTTTCCAATTGCCTTCCCGTGGTTCGACAGCCCCCGTTACTGGGAGGATTTAGTACTGAGCCTGCGCGAACAGTTCGCAGCGATGCAGGAACCGGCGCTGAACTTGCCGTATTAAGTCAGGGGCGCCTTAATAATGTGGAGGCACCTCGTGCCCTGAAGCAGCGCCAGGCATGGCGGCAGATTCCGCAAAATCATTAAGTTTGTCAGCAAGCGATTTAACCCTGAGTTCCAAACGCACCAGTTCACGGTCCTGGCGTGCAATAGTCTCGTTCAGGCTTTCAATCAGGTCATCCTGGAACGCCAGGCGGCTTTCCAGTTCGTCCAGTCGGGATTCGATACCGGGACCCACAGGCATCATTCTTCCTCGGGCGGTTCCCACAACTCCACCCGGTTACCGTCAGGGTCTATAAACCAGCCGAACCGTCCAAAATCGTGTTCTTCACGCTCTTCCAGCACTTCGGCGCCACCCGCTGCAACATTCTCCAGCGCTGCATCCAGATCATCCACCACCAGATTGATCATGTATGCCTGGCCCGATGAGCCGAAGTACTCGGTTTTGGCTGCAAATGCGCTCCATACGGTAAAAGCGGTCGCTGGCATGTCGGCAGGCTTGAAGCTGGCGCCACGGGTATCACCCCACTCCTCAACCTGGAAACCCAGGTGTTCCTGATACCAGCTACCCAGGCGGCCTGGATCAGCGGAGCGGAAAAATACCCCACCCACTCCAAGTACACGGCCTTTGTCTGCTTCGGTCATCATTTTCCTCCTGCGGCGCTCCATGTTAACCCATGGACCCCGGCCTTGTGGGCGTTCCCGATGAAGGGTAGGATTTCCAGCCTATGTCCTTCGGAAAAATTTCCAGTTCACACGTCTGGCTTTTTGCATCCCTGCTGATTTACCTCGGTGGCTGCGCCAGCCTGCCGGAAAACTTTGAACAAATCCCCAGCCAGGCTTATCCGGAGCCCGAACAAACCAAACTGGGCACTTTTATTGCCGAAACTGCACCGGCAGACAAATCACTTTCCGGCGTCGAATTACTGTCCGATCCCTTCGAGGCTTTCAGTACGCGGTTTGCGATCGCGAAGTTCGCGGAAAAGACCCTGGATATGCAGTACTACCTGTGGAAAGGCGATCTGGCTGGGCAGCTCCTGATGTGGCGCGCACTCGAGGCCGCGGACCGGGGCGTGCGAGTTCGTTTCCTGATCGACGACATCTATCATTCAGGCCGGGATGACACCTACGCCTTGCTCGACACCCACCCCAACTTCGAGGTACGCGTGTTCAACCCGATGGCCGATCGCGGCATTGCCAAGAACCTGAACTACCTGGCCAACAAAAAGCGTCTTAATCACCGCATGCACAACAAGATCTTCCTGGCCGACAACGCGGTGGCAGTGCTCGGCGGCCGAAACATCGGGAACGACTATTTTGGCATC
>Ga0164313_10004146_pt1 | contig 12950 bp, 10 predicted proteins | sample GuaBasSedimGuay4_FD_113735 | JGI IMG/M metagenome (GOLD analysis project Ga0164313, IMG submission 113735) | Subseafloor sediment microbial communities from Guaymas Basin, Gulf of California, Mexico - Guay4, Core 4569-4, 0-3 cm | ecosystem: Environmental > Aquatic > Marine > Hydrothermal vents... | reverse complement strand
TCTTCTTCTGTTTCTTCTTCTGTTTCTTCTTCTGTTTCTTCTTCTGTTTCTTCTTCTGTTTCTTCTTCTGTTTCTTCTTCTGTTTCTTCTTCTGTTTCTTCTTCTGTTTCTTCTTCTGTTTCTGTTTCTGTTTCTGTTTCTGTTTCTGTTTCGAAGTTAACACCATGCTCACTTAAAGAAAAACTTCCATATCCATCATCTAATAAAGAAGCAGGTTCTTCTTCTTTTTCAATGATTAGTTCATTTAGATGAACTAAAGTAAGTTTACCTAATACACTAGGCATAACAGTTAATGTTTTTAGATAAGTCGCATTACTGTCTGTTGTAGAAAATAATATTTGATTATCTTCATTTTCTTCAAGTTTGATATTACCTAAGGTTAGTTCACTATTGAGTGCCTCAACACTTCTGACACCAACTGAGTGCAGTAAAACATCATCAGCGGCAACAATATGATTTTTTTTGTTTATTATATAATACATAGTATTTCTCTAGCTCCTATTCTTGATTTAGTAGATTTTCGTACACAGGGATACTTTCAGCAATTTCATCAGGCGTTGCAGGTCTTACTGCCGCAGTATAACCAATCACTTTTTTATCAATAATAATAGGAGTGATGTGGGAATATGACCAGTAATAAAATCCATCTTTACGAATATTTTTAATAATGCCCATCCATTCTTTGTTAGAACGTATTGCTATCCAAAGTTCTTTAAAAATAGTTTTTGGCATATCAGGATGTCTGATAATATTGTGACCTTGCCCTAGAAGTTCATCTTTTGTATAGCCTGTAATTTCACAAAATTTTCTATTTACATAGGTAATAATGCCATCTAAGTCTGTAGAACCAATGATTAAACCACCGTCAAAAAAATATTGTTCATCTACGGGGATAGGTTTTTTCATAGTCTTCCTTTTTTGCTGTATTGCAGTATCGAGTGTTGAGCATTACAACATAGATATTCAAACTTTAGTACAATTAAACTAAAAATAGAATGAATTTAGCTTTTTTTTAGTAAAAAATATTAATTTGTGTATGATAATAGATTATAATTTTTAATAATGCTTGAAATTTTCTTAGACGTAACTTTCTCTATTTCTTCAAAAGAAGCATTTTCTATGGCTTCAAAAGTACCAAAATAGTCTATGAGTTTTTTTACCGTAGCTTTGCCTATGCCTTTTTTGCCAAGTAAAGCTACTTGTTTGTCAGCTTTTCTTTTTTTATTTTGATGATATGTGATGGCATAACGATGGGCTTCATCGCGTTGTCTTTGTATCCAGTGTAAGCGCTTATCGTTAGGTTTTAGTTCCAGCAAACCCTTTGTTGTGTAGAGTAAATCTTTGGCTGCACCTTTTGCACGGTGTGCCTTTGCATCTAGTTTTTCTTTGGCTATGGCGATGACATCTAGGTTTACTTTTGCTTCTTTGAGTAAATTTCTAGCAAGGTTTAAGTTGGCCTGTCCTCCATCAAGTAGCCATAAATCTGGTGCAGGGTTTTGTTCAAATCTTTCTATACGACGAGAAAGCATTTCTTTCATCTGTCCATACTCATCTTTGGCACTTAGTTCATAGCGTCTGTAAGCACTTTTGTCCCAGCGACCCTCAGACCAAACTACCATGCCCCCTACCACAGCGACACCCATCATGTGTGAGTTGTCAAATGTTTCTACTCTGTAAGGTATGACGCTAAGATCTAAAAGGTCTGCTATTTTTTGTTCCATAAGACTATCATCTTGTTTTTTAGCCAATAAGGCTTCACAATTTTGTAAGGCAAGGGCAGTGAGTTTGGCTTTTTCGCCTCTTTTTGGAACTTGTAGTTCTATCTTTTTCTCAAAACGTTCAGAAAGCGTATGTGCCACATGGCTACGGTCTTCAAAATCATGGGCTGTGAGTATCTGCTTGGCAACCTGAGGACTGTCTATACTGTAAAAGTCCAATAACGCTTGCTTGTAAGCTTCATTTTTATCAAAGATATGTGTATGTCTAAAATACGTATATGCAGAAGATATAATCTTTCCTTCACGCATAAAAAGCTTTACTATAACCCCTCTTTCATCTGCATTTACAATGGCAAAAATATCAAGGTCAAGTACTTTAGCAAGATCAATATTTGAAGAAATACTCAATTCTGAAATAGCAGAGATAGTATCTCTCATAGAAGCTGCTTCTTCATAACGTTCATTGCTTGCCAAGGTATTCATCTTTTCTTCTAGTGTATTTGTAAGAATCTTACGTTTAACTATGGCTATTTTGGCTTTTTCTATGAGTGTGGCATACTCTTCTATGCTTACCTTTGCCTCACAAGGAGCCAAACATTTGTCTATCTGGTAAAAAAGACAAGCTTTACCTCCTTTAAGGCAAGATTTTTTTTGTACCAAAGGATAGACTTCGTAGAGTGCAGAAAGTAAAGCTTTCCCCCCTGTAGGAAAAGGGCCATAATACTTTATATTTTTACCCTTTAGCACTTTTCGTGTTAACTCAAAACGAGGGAAATCTGAAGATTTATCTAGATAGATATAGGGGTAGGTTTTGTCATCACGTAACAAAATATTATATTTTGGTTTGAGCTGCTTGATGAGTGAATTTTCCAAGATAAGTGCATCTGCCTCAGATGATACAACTATATATTCAAGATTTTTGGCTTCGTGTAGCATTTTTACTATACGTGGGTTTTGTGTGGGGTTTGGTTTTAATGTAGGAGTAAAACGCCAATAAGACTTGACTCTACTTTTAAGGTTTTTAGCCTTCCCCACGTACAAGAGCTTCCCCTTCTCGTCAAAATATTGATACACCCCTGTACAAAGAGGTAGTGTTTGAATTACTTCTTGCATAAAAGTAAAGCTTTAATGCTTTCAAAAGTCTCTTTAAGTTTAGATTCTTTTCCTGTATCAAAAGTACCTCTAGCACGCTCCTCATAATATGGTACCGTAGATTGACGAGGTTTTTCTTCAGACATAGCCGAGTACTTTGTGTGAAAAATGACCACTTTTTCAGCTTTCATATTTTCACAACTTTTATCATGGTTATTTAGTTGCATTAATAGACTTTTTAATAAATCTCTATTATAATGGAGCTCCATTTTAAAACCAGGGTGGGTAACCGCGATAAAGAGTGTCTCATCTTTGATATATACAAAGGCAATTGCTTTTTGCCATTTGTTGCTTAAAAGTTTGATATACTTTTCGTAACAACCCTGACGTTTTAAAAACTTAAATTGAGGCTGAGAAGATAAATGAGACAAAATAGTAACCGCTTTTTTCATGGGCTAATTATAGCATCACTTTGCTGTATTGTCTTGGTGGGGTGTGGGCATAAAACTAGCCCCGTATATATGGAAGATACAAAAACAAAGGAAGTAGAAACTTCCAAGAAAAGTCAAAAGGAATAGTTTGCTTAAGTATGATGTGCTAATCATCGGTGCAGGTTTGGCAGGACTGTATGCAGCAATGAATATACCCAAAGAAAAAAAAGTACTGGTAGTCTGCAAAGACATTCCTTGGGAGTGCAATACTTTTTATGCTCAAGGTGGCATGGTTACAGCCTTAAATGAAGCAGACATTCCTGTACATATACAAGATACTATGGCAGCAGGTTCTTACCACAATGATAAAAAAGCTGTAGAGATACTTTCTCGTTCTTCACTTAGGGTCACTGCAGATATTATAGCTAAAGGTATGAACTTCGATAGTGATGCACAAGGGCAGCTACTTTATACCAAAGAGGCGGCTCACTCAGTAGAACGTATCATTCATGCAGGAGGTGATGCTACTGGTAGGTATATGCACTATTTTATGATGGTACAAAACAAGCATATGCTACAAAAAAATACTTTAGTGTATGACCTACTTATAGAAGATGGCAGGTGTTATGGAGTCAAAGCAACTGTTAATTATGAGCCAACAACTATATATGCTGATGATGTCATCATTGCTTCTGGTGGCATAGGTTCTTTGTATGCTTACAATACTAATTCTCGTACGGTTTCTGCAGACATACATGGGATTTGTGTAGAAAAAGGCATTGAACTAGCAGATATGGAATTTATGCAATTTCACCCTACAGTTTTTGTAGATACCCCTTATGCTAGAAAACTTTTGCTCACTGAAGCACTTAGAGGAGAAGGTGCTTGGGTAGTAGATGAGGATGGAAAACGTTTTTTATTTGACTATGATGAGCGAGGAGAGTTAGCAAGCCGTGACATCGTCTCACGAGGAATATTTGACTATAAACGTAAGACTGGGAAACAAGCTTATTTGGATTTTTCTATGTTTGAAGAAGAGTGGTTTGAGCACCGCTTCCCAAACATTACACGTACTTTTGGATCTATAGGGTATCATTTTCCCAAAGACAAAGCACCTATCTCTCCAGCATTTCACTATGCAAGCGGTGGTATAAAATGTGATACAAATGGTTGCATAGAAGGATTAGAAGGTCTATATGTCATCGGTGAAGCTGCATGTACAGGCGTGCATGGTGCGAATCGTTTGGCATCTAATTCCTTGCTTGAAGGAGTGGTTTTTGCTAAACGTGCTGCAGAACATCTTTTGAGTAAAGAACATCAAGTTGTAGAAACACCTAAATTTGAGAAGGATTATGGTAATATTCTGCACAAAGAAAACGATAAAATCTATAAACATAAACTACGTCAAGTAATGTGGGAAGATATCGGGATTATACGGACAACCAAGGGATTGCATGAAGCTAAAAATCTCATTTATGATATGAAAAATAAAGAGATAGGTAGGTTATTGGAGCTTAGGCTTAATACTGCTTCTGCCATTGTAGATGCTGCGCTGGCAAGAAAAGAATCATTAGGTTCACATTACATGGAATTTGAATGATATTATGTATAGAGATGTAACATTTCAAATCCCACATTTAATTTTAGGAGAAACAATGCACGAACAATTACACTTAACTACCACTTGGGTAGGGATACTCTCAATTATAGTTTTTATTATAGGCTATTATTTCATTGCAACAGAAGATAAATATCATATAAATAAAGCTAAGCCAGCCCTACTTACGGGTACAGGTATCTTTATGCTTATTGGTGTGTATATTGCTCTTACTGGTGATAAGGCTATGGGTGAACATCTGCACTTAGAGATTCACCATCTCATTGTTGAAATTGCAGGAATTTTCTTTTTCTTATTTGTAGCCATGACTTACATTGAAGCCATGATAGACAGAGGGGTATTTTCTGCCTTACGTTTCAATCTGGTATCCAAAGGTTATGACTATAAAAAGCTTTTTTGGGTTACAGGGTTTTTAGCATTTTTCATCTCTCCCGTAGCAGATAACCTTACGACTGCACTTATCTTATCTACTGTGCTTATTACCATAGACAAAAGCAACAAAGCCTTTATTATTCCTTCTGCTGTAAACATCGTAGTAGCGGCTAATGCAGGTGGCGCGTGGTCGCCTTTTGGAGATATCACAACACTTATGGTCTGGGTAGCAGGTAAAGGGCATTTTGTAGATTTCCTTTATTTATTTCCTGCATCTTTTGTCGGCTGGATAGTCACAGCATTTTTACTCTCCAAGTTCATACCTGTAGGTAATCCTCCTTCAACAGACGGCGAAAAGAAAGTAGAGATTTTAGAAGGTGGTAAAGTCATTATGGGTCTTTTTGGGCTGACTATATTCCTAGCTGTTATGTCGCACAATGTACTGCATCTTCCAGCAATGTGGGGCATGATGTTTGGTTTAGCCATACTTAAAATGTATGTTTATACCATTAATAGAGGAGCATCAGACACACATATAAATGCTTTTTCATGGATAGCCAAAATTGAAAATGATACTTTACTCTTCTTCTTTGGTATTTTAGCAGCCGTAGGTGGTCTGCACTTTCTAGGTTTCTTAGAATACTTTACTGCATTATACACACAGTTTGGAGCAACCGCAGTCAACATAGGAGTAGGCTTCCTCTCTGCTGTCATAGACAACGTGCCTGTCATGTCTGCAGTACTTAAATCTAGCCCAGATATGGGTGTAGATGCCCATGCACAATGGATGCTAGTGACACTTACAGCAGGAGTGGGTGGTAGCCTTATCTCCTTTGGTTCGGCTGCGGGTGTAGGGGTCATGGGTAAACTTCACGGTATCTATACTTTTGCATCTCACATGAAACTTGCATGGACTGTACTTATCGGCTACATCATTTCTGTTACCATTTGGTATGTACAATTTATGATACTGGGTTTTGGTGCCTAAGAAAAACTCCAAAAAAGGACCAAAATGCTTCTTGTTGTAACTATTTCTCTACTGTTGCTTTCAATCATTTTGGGTTACTGCTTTGCAGGAAAACAAGGAGCCATTGGCTCTTTTTTGACTACTTTATTTTTATTTGGCTTACCTACTATTTTATATATGATACAAACAAATTAGGTTTTTAAATACTCATATTTGAATTATTAAACCTATTTTTTTCACATAAGTACTTAAATATTAATAATTATATGCTATTATCTACTTATGTATGAATTAATGAATAGTAAAGAAATTATGTTAGATATGGCTCAAAAGATAAGAACAAAACGTATTTCTTTAGAGTATACACAAAAAACATTTTCAGATAAATCTGGAGTTTCTTTATCTACTTATAGAATATTTGAGCAATCAGGTAAAGGTTCTTTTGAAAACTTCATTGCAATACTTTCTGCTTTGGGTTCTGTCTCGGAACTAGAGAGCCTTGTATCTAAAACTCCTTTTTCTCCCGCTAAAGCCTTTTATGAAAAAACAACAAAAGAACGTTTGAGAGTCAAAAATAAAACTAGTAAAATGATGACTTTATCAACCAAGCCTAACAAAAAAGAATCTACTCTCCTAGAAGCAATAAAGGCTAAAAATGCAAAAAAGTGAAATCGCAGTAATGCTTTATGGTCAAACACTTGGCTATTTGATACATAAAGATAACATGGTTTACTTTGAATATGACAATATCTTTAAGACAAAAAAGCTCGAAATATCTCCACTAAAATTAGCAACAAAGGACACAGCTGTCTATACCAATACTGATGATAAATATTTCAATACTTTAGCAGGTGTTTTTGCAGATTCATTGCCTGACAAATTTGGTAATCAAATCATAGATAACTATTATGAACAAAGAGGTTTACACAATGAAAAACTTAATATCTTGCAAAGATTGGCTTATATCGGCTCAAATGCTATGGGTGCCTTAGAGTATGTTCCCTCTGTATTAACGGATAAACTAAAAGAATCATTGGAGATAAAGCATCTCGTAGAAGAAGCAAGACAAGTTTTACAAGGAAATATCCAAACAACCATACCAGAGATAATGGAAGCGGGAGCTAGTGCAGGAGGTGCAAGAGCCAAAGCTATCATTCAATGGAACAAGACAAATGATGACATCATTTCTGGACGTATAAAACCTAGAACAGACTATCAGCACTATCTCATCAAATTTGATGGAGTTTCTGCAAATAAAAAAAGTGAAGACTATACAAAAATAGAGTATATTTATATGAGTATCGCAAAGTTATGCGATTTAAAAGTGGCAGATGTATCACTCATGAAAGACAAGACTTACACACATTTATTAGTCAAAAGGTTTGATAGACTTGATGATAAGAAGATACATATGCACTCCTTATGTGGCATGACTCATAAAGATTTTAATCTCTCAGGTCTTTATTCTTATGAAGCGTATTTACAGACAGTAAAAAGAGTAGTAAACCATTATGATGCACTTATCAATGCCTACGGACACATGATTTTCAACATCATTGCATCTAACCAAGATGACCATACAAAAAACTTTTCATTTTTGATGGATGAGCGTGGGGATTGGGATATTTCTCCCATTTATGACCTTACTTATAGTCATGGTACAGGCTACACGTCTAAGCATCAGATGAAAGTAAATGGGAAACAGGGAGATTTTACTTTAGATGACTTGTTCCAAGTTGCCCAAAAAGCAGGCATAAAACTCTCTGATAGCAAGCTTATCATAGAGCATATACAAACGATATTTTATGAAAACTTTGAAAAAATGGCAAAAGAATTAGAGGTAGATAAACAGAGGATAAACCGAATACTCAGTCATTGTCGTAGCTTTGATGTGTAATATTGTATAATCTATTTTAATTTTTTTACAAGGCATAAGCTATGAAACAAGTACCCATATTAGTCCTAGATTTTGGTTCACAATATACACAACTCATCGCAAGAAAACTTAGAGAATCAGGCGTTTATTGTGAGGTTATCCCTTATAGGGAAGATATAGCTGACATTAAGGCACGAAAACCACAAGGAATTATCCTCTCAGGTGGTCCAGCTTCTGTGTATGCTAAAGATGCTTACAAACCTAGTGAAGAACTATGGGATTTGGGGCTTCCTATTTTTGGGATTTGTTATGGTATGCAGCTCATTACCCAGCACTTTGGTGGAGAAGTAGTCGCAGCTAACCATCATGAGTACGGTAAGGCGAAACTATCCATCACCTCAGCTGCCATATTTGCAGGCATGAGTAATGATGAGGTAGTATGGATGAGTCATGGTGATAAAGCAGAGAAAATCCCTAATGGTTTTGAAGTCATAGGAACTTCTGAAAATTCTCCTTATGCTGCCATTGCTAACGTAGAAAAAAAGATTTATGCATTTCAATTTCATCCAGAAGTGCATCATACACTTGAAGGTACTCAATTACTTAAGAACTTTGCCAAACATATCTGTGGTTGTGACAGCACTTGGAACATGGGTGGCTTTGCCAAAGAAAAAATAGACACTATTAGGGCACAGGTGGGAAGTAAAAAAGTTCTCTGTGGCGTGAGTGGGGGTGTGGACTCTTCAGTAGTAGCAGCCATGCTCAACGAAGCACTACCCAAAGAGCAACTCATCTGTGTTTTTGTAGATCAAGGACTACTTCGTAAAAATGAAGTAGAAGACGTGCAAGCCATGTTTAAAATGCTAGATATCCCACTTATCACAATAGATGCCAAGAAAGAATTTATGTCTGCACTTGAAGGGGTTTCTGATCCTGAGACAAAACGTAAAGCCATAGGAGAAAAATTTGTAGAAATCTTTGACATTGAAGCTAAAAAACACACAGATGTAGCCTTTTTAGCCCAAGGAACACTATACACCGATGTCATAGAATCTGTCTCAGTCAAAGGACCTTCTAAAACTATAAAGTCCCACCACAACGTAGGAGGACTTCCTGATTGGATGACTTTTGAGCTGGTAGAACCTTTGAGAGAAATCTTTAAAGATGAAGTACGTAAACTTGGACTTGAGCTAGGCTTACCTAAAGAGATGATAGGCAGACATCCCTTTCCTGGACCAGGACTTGCCATACGTACCATGGGAGCAGTGACCCAAGAAGGATTACACCTCATACGTGAGTCAGATGCCATCATGCAAGAAGAGTTAAAAGCCACAGGCTACTACGACAAAGTATGGCAAGCTTTTACTGTACTGCTAAACGTACAGTCAGTGGGTGTCATGGGTGACAATCGAACTTACGACAACACTGTATGTATCCGTATGGTGGAGTCAGTCGATGGTATGACAGCTACTTTTGCTCATGTGCCTCATGATGTTTTAGAAGGGATGAGCCGTAGGATTATTAACGAAATAGACGGTATCAATAGAGTCGTTTATGACATATCTTCCAAGCCACCTGCTACGATTGAATGGGAATAAAAATGAAATGTATCCCTGCATATTTTAAATATATTATCTTAGGAATATTGGTTGGTTTCTTTATTGTTATATCTGTATTTTACACACATAGTGTATTACAGCTAGTGCTTGTGATGATACTTGCTATTGCACAAAGTCGTGTGCAATGCCCCAAATGTAAAACCCCTATACTTAAAGATAAAAATGGTTGGTATATATTTACCATGAGGACGCCTTGTCGTCATTGTGGGCAAGATACACTTTTGTGCACCATAGAGTCTGATGAGGTAACTTCAAAACGTTTAAAATAATATAATGAAAGGACGATGAATGTCTGCTAAATTCTTAAAATATTTCTTATTTCTTATTTCTTGTACATTTTTTACTTATGCAGGAGGAGAAGTTGGGTCACAAGAAGAAATTAAAGATACTATTGTTGTGCATGGTATGGTGCTGCATGGGCGTGTGGTTAATTTGGGCCCCCAGAAACTTTCGTTTAGATTGCTGTACAGTGAAGGTATTAATCATATAGCCTATAAAGATATTAGCTCCATTCATACAAAATATAATTATCATATTTCTTTTAAACGTATGGATATAGAAGGACGTGTCGTTGGGATTGAAGACAATAAATATTTGAAGGTAATGGAAGGCGACAAACAAAGAACAATTAAAATATCAGATATTGATAACTTTACCATGTCTATAAAAGATGATTCTTCTTTGGAAAATAAAATACGCAATAATTTTCCATATATTAGAGGAAATATTAACCTTGGACTTGAGGTAGAACAAGGTAGCAGCGAAAAAAATAAGGTAGATATTTTATTAAATTTACGCCATAAGCAAGCAGAGCACGAAGTTAAGCTTTATCTTGATTATGCCTTTGAGACTACCAAGACAGAAGGCACGCAAACTGTACAAAATAAAGATGAATTAGTGGGTATTTTAACATATAAAAACCATTTTAAAAATGATGAGTTTTATTATGCTTCTTTGGCAGCAGATTATGATAGGCCAAGACATATCTTGAACCGTTTTATTCCCTCGGCAGGATACGGACATAGATTTAGATATGGCAAAGAAAAATGGATAGAACCTTCTATAGGGTTAGGTTATGCTACTACTGAATATACTGATGAACTATTTGATAATAATAATTTTGCAGTTGCCGCACTACAAGTATCAGGCAAATATCAATTTGAAAATGTAGCACTTATTAATACTCTCATTATGGATGCTTTTGTGATGTATTATCCTAGTCTTTCTAACCCAAACCAAGACTGGATTTACCGTTCAAACTTGACTTTGAGCGTGCCTCTTTTTGATTTTCTTTCTGTAAAATTATTATATGATTGGGTGAACGATAGTAATCCTAGCCCAACCATAGGAGATAATAAAACTACTACTAAATTATTGTTTGGATTTGATTTTTAAGTAAAAAAGATTTAAAAAAAATGTTATAAAGCCCATACTTTAGTCATATTCACTCAAGTTTGTGGGAAAAACATTGGAACATTAACTTCTATTGGCTATAATCCACAAAATATTTAATAATTAGGAAAAATCACAATGGCAAAACATCAGTTTCAAACAGAAATCGGACAACTACTTAAGCTTATGACTCACTCTCTTTACTCTAATAAAGAAATCTTTATTAGAGAATTGGTCTCTAACTCTTCAGATGCACTAGATAAGTTTAACTATCTTTCTCTTACGGATGAGCAGTTTAAATCAGATGACTGGTCTGGAAAAGTATTTATAAAACTAGACAAAGAAGACAATTCTTTAACCATAGGCGACAATGGTATAGGGATGAATGAAGCGGATCTTATGGATCATTTGGGGACTATTGCAAAGTCAGGTACAAAAGCGTTTATGGAAAACCTTACAGGTGATGCAAAAAAAGATTCCAACCTCATAGGACAGTTTGGTGTTGGGTTTTACTCTGTGTTTATGGTAGCAGAACAAGTAGATGTAATCTCTAAGAAAGCTGGCGAAGAGCAAGCTTATATGTTTTCTACTGATGGCTCAGGAGAGTATGAGGTAAAACCAGTAACTAAAGAATCTCATGGTACGGTTATCTACATCAAGCTTAAAGATGATGAAAAAGAATTTTTAGACAAATGGCGTACGCAAGAAGTGGTAAAGAAGTACTCAAACCACATCGCTTACCCTATCATGCTAAACTTCTCTGAAGAAGAAACAGAGGGCGAGGGTGATGATGCTGTAACAAAAACAGTGAACAAAACAGAGCAGATAAATGCTGCTACTGCACTTTGGACACTGTCTAAGTCTGAACTTAAAAAAGAAGATTATGTGGAGTTCTTTAAAACCATTGCCCATGGAGATGATGAGCCTTTGACTTACTTGCATAACAAGGTAGAGGGTTCTCAAGAGTTTACTACACTGTTTTATATACCTAAAAAAGCACCTATGGATATGTACAGAGCAGACTACGAGGCGAGTGTGAAACTGTATGTAAAACGTGTATTTATCACAGATGATGACAAAGAATTGTTGCCACCTTACTTACGTTTTGTCAAAGGTATCATCGATTCTGAAGATTTGCCTTTGAATGTGTCTCGTGAGCTGTTGCAAGAAAACAAAATCTTAGCAAATATTAAACAAAACTCAACAAAAAAGATACTCCAAGCCATCAAAAAGCTTAAAGGGGATGACGCAGGCAATTTCGTAACAGAGTATAACCGTGTGATGAAAGAGGGCGTGTATATAGACCAGGTAAACAAAGAACTTTTACTTGACATCGTAAGATATAAGTCTTCTACCCAAGAAGGACTTGTGTCTTTTGCAGACTATTTAAGTCGTGGAGATTCTGAGAAAAAAGAGATTTATTACATCACGGGTGAAGATGAAAAAGTACTAAGAAACTCGCCATTACTTGAAGCCTACAAAAAAGCAAACATTGAAGTACTCATCATGGATGACAAAGAGGTAGATAGCATCGTAACTCCTATGATAGGCACATATAAAGAGTGGAGCTTAAAAGACATCACTAGCATTGATGCTCCAGACTCTAAAACAACCCAAGAGAAAGAAGAAGTAGCCAAAGAGTTTAAATCTCTAACAGACAAGATAAAAGAAGTCTTAGGCGAAGAAGTAAAAGAAGTAAAAACAACTTCCAGACTTACTTCAAGCCCTTCTTGTGTACTCAAAGACCCTTCTGACCCTATGGCAGGAATGGCTGCGATGTTTGCACAAATGGGACAAGAGATGCCTGAGACTCCTCTCATCTTAGAGATAAACCCAGAACATGAAATGATAAAAAAACTAGATGC
>Ga0164313_10004145_pt1 | contig 12951 bp, 11 predicted proteins | sample GuaBasSedimGuay4_FD_113735 | JGI IMG/M metagenome (GOLD analysis project Ga0164313, IMG submission 113735) | Subseafloor sediment microbial communities from Guaymas Basin, Gulf of California, Mexico - Guay4, Core 4569-4, 0-3 cm | ecosystem: Environmental > Aquatic > Marine > Hydrothermal vents... | reverse complement strand
TAGATTGATTCTACATTATAAACTTTTTCTTTTTTTTCTTCCTTTGACGTTGAAACTTTAGAATCTTTTTCTTCTTTCATAAAATGTTTTTCAAATTTGTGCTAACTCGTTATATCATCAATAAATATACTATTTAACCTCTAATTACTCCGGATAAAGAAACATTTTATTGTTTTTATCACATTTTACAATTCGTCACTTTTTTCATCCTGCCCACTCATCATCAAATATGCTTTTAAAAAACCGTCAATATCGCCATTCAATATGGCATCTACATTTCCAGTTTCATGAGCGGTACGAACATCCTTGATTAATTTATAGGGGTGTAATACATAGTTGCGAATTTGTGAACCCCATTCTATCGCCATTTTATTGGATTCAATTTCATTGCGCTGTGCTTGCTGTTCCCGCAATTCAATTTCATATAATTGAGATTTTAGCATTTGCATAGCTTTTTCTCTGTTTTCCAATTGGGAACGAGTTTCAGAATTATGAATTACAATTCCCGTGGGTTCATGAGTTAAGATCGCCTTGGTCTCTACCTTATTCACATTTTGTCCACCAGCTCCTCCACTACGGGCAAAAGCCCAGGAAATATCTGAAGGGTTGACAGCTATTTCTATAGTGTCATCTGCTAGTGGATATACATACACCGATGCAAAACTTGTGTGTCGCTTGGCATTACTGTCAAAAGGGGAGATACGAACCAACCTGTGTACCCCATTTTCTCCTTTTAACCAACCAAAGGCATATTCGCCATCAATTTCTATAGTAACTGTTTTGATGCCTGCTACATCTCCCGCCTGATAGTTGAGCTCCTTTACTTTTAGTTTGTGTTTTTCTGCCCACATCAAATACATTCGCATGAGCATCTCTGCCCAATCACAGCTTTCGGTACCACCAGCACCCGCAGTGATCTGAAGGACTGCACTCAGCCTATCACCTTCCTCACTGAGCATATTTCTAAACTCTAGGGTTTCAATAGATTTTAATGCTTGCTGATAGCGTTTTTCGACATTCTCGGCAGTACCTTCTCCCTCTTTAAAGAATTCGAAAATAACTTCGGTATCATCAGTTAGGGATACAGCATCTTCATAATCGGATACCCATTTCTTTTTGGTACGTAGGACTTTTATAAAGCTTTCCGCTTCCTTAGGGTCGTTCCAAAAATTAGGGTCGTAGGTTTTCTCTTCATCGTTAGTGATCTCTATTTGCTTGCCAGCAACGTCAAAGATACCTCCTTAACGCATCCAGGCGCTTTCTAAGATCGTTTAGCTGATCTATTGTTATCATATTTACTCCCAGCGTAGGCGGGGATCTTATTAAGGGTAACTAAAGCTTTATTTTTAATCAATTTGTATGTTCAAACTAACAAAATGATTCACTTTCCTGTTACCAAGTTCAATTTACAATTCTAAATTTCACCAAAAATAGAATTTAACCTTTTATGGTGAAAGGGTTTTATTATTTTTTTTTAAAAGATTTAGCAATAAAAAGTAATGATATAAAATTATTACTTTTACATAAATTCTCCATATGAAAAAATTTAAAATAGGACCTGCAACAATAGTTACAGCAGCATTTATTGGTCCTGGCACTGTAACTTTATGCTCAATAGCAGGTGCGCAATATGGATATTTATTGTTGTGGGCAATGGTATTATCTGTGATTGTTACTATTGTATTACAAAATATGGCAGCCAAATTGGGACTGATTACAAATAAGGGTTTGTCGCAAATCATTAAAGATGAAATTAAAACACCCTTCCTGAAAATTACTGCTATTGTATTAATAATTTCAGCTATAGTAGTTGGAAATACAGCCTATGAGGCTGGTAATATAAGTGGAGCAATGCTAGGGCTTTCATCGATTTATTCAAAATCTACAATTGAGATTAGTGGTTTAAACATTAATTACCAAAGTATTTTAATTGGCCTTATTGCATTTGTGTTGCTGTATTTTGGGAATCATAAAATTTTAAAAGGGAGCCTAATTAGTCTAGTACTATTAATGAGTATTTCTTTTATTGTTACGATGGTTTTGAGTAAACCAGAAATAGGTCTTGTTATCAAAGGCTTACTGTATCCAAAATTTCCAGAGAATAGTTTGCTTACCATTGTTGGCTTAATAGGTACAACAGTAGTGCCCTACAATTTGTTTTTACATGCAGCATTGGTTAAGGAAACCTGGCATTCTCCATCTGACTTAAAGTTTCTTACTAAAGATACTATTATAGCAGTAGTTCTAGGAGGATTTATCTCTACTGCAATAATTATTACCTCAGCTAGTTCTGGCTTAAATAATATTAATAATGCAGCAGATTTGGCTATTGGCTTAGAGCCTTTATTTGGGAGTTTTGCTAAATATGCTTTGGGTATTGGGTTATTTGCTGCAGGAATTACATCTGCAATTACGGCACCTATAGCTGCCGCTTATGTTTTTACAAACTGTTTTGCTTGGTCAACCAATTTAAAATCTTTTAAGTTTAGGGCGGTATGGATATCTATTTTGGGTATTGGAGTTTTGTTTTCATCTATTGGGATTAAGCCCATTGAAATTATAAAATTTGCACAAGTAGCAAATGGCATTCTATTGCCTATAATAGTTGTATTTTTACTTTGGTTGTCTAATAAAAAAGCACTTTTGGGGAACTACAAGAACAGCCTTATGCAAAATATTATCTCCGGAACTATTGTACTGATAATCATATTTTTAAGCATTAAAAGTTTAATAAAAATAATAAGTCATTTATAATGCAAATCGATATTAATTGTGACTTAGGCGAAGGGATTGGTAATGATGAAGAACTCATGCCCCTAATAAGCTCTTGTAATATTGCCTGTGGTGGCCATATAGGAAATGAAAAAAGTATGTACAATACGTTATTATTGGCAAAGAAATACAATGTTAAAATAGGAGCACATCCATCTTTTCCTGATAAAGATAATTTTGGAAGAAAAATAATTGATATTAATTCTACCGACTTAAGGGAAAGTATTTACAATCAAATATTAAATTTAAAAACAGAAGCCGATAAGTTACAAATAACGATATCACATATAAAAGCCCATGGTGCTCTTTACAATGTTGCTTGTACAAATATTGAAATAGCAAAAGCATTTATTAGTGCTGTTAAAAAAACTGAATTGGAAGTATCTGTATTTGCCCCTTATAATTCAGCTATCGCTAGTCAAGCTAAGAAAGGAAATATACCCGTTAAATATGAAGTTTTTTTGGATAGAACTTATACTAAAAATGGAAATTTGGTGAATAGAAATCAGAGTAATGCTCTTATCTATAATTCCAATGAAGTTTTTAAACAACTTTATGGAATGTTTACCCAACAAAAAATAATAACTATTAGCGGGGAAAGCATTTATACTGAAGCGGATACTTTTTGTTTACACGGAGATAATAAAAATGCGGTTTCTATTTTAAAACACTTGCATAAAAAATGTAAAGAGAAAAATATAAGTATAAACTAAGCATGCTTGTATTTAAACCAACATATAAACCCTTTGGCAATAAGGCTATTTTAATTGAATGGCCTCAAGAGATCTCGGAAGAAATTTTGCAAGATATACTAAGTTTTAAAAATAAAATACAACTTCATTATACAGGGTTTTATGATATAACTACAGCTTACAATTCTTTAACTATTTATTTGAATTCAATAATAATAAACTTTGATAATGAAATAATTAGCTTGAATAAAATCTATTCTTACAATGTAGAGAAAACAAAATATAAAAAAAACTTCACTTGGCATATTCCGGCTTGTTATCATAGTGATTTAGCTCCAGATTTAGAATCGTTTTTAGAACTTAAAAACCTAACACTTTCTAAATTAATAGACTTGCATTCCAGAACCATATATACTGTTTACTTTTTGGGGTTTCTGCCAGGGTTTCCTTACCTAGGTGGCTTATCAAATCAACTTCATTTAAAACGAAAAACGGCACCCGATTTAAATATTAAAAAAGGTGCTATAGGTATTGGTGGGCAACAAACAGGTGTCTATACTGTTGATAGTCCAGGAGGATGGCATATTATAGCTAAAACACCCATAAACTTTTTTGATATCAATAAAGAACCACCTTGTTTTATAAAAGCGGGTGATAAAATAATATTTGATCCAATTTCTAAAAGCACATATAATAGTATTGCAAAACAGATTTTAAACGATACCTATAAAATTAAAAAGCAGAATCTTTATGTGTAGCGTTCAAATTATTAAATCTGGTTACTTTGATAGCCTTCAAGATTTAGGTCGCATTGGTTATTCATCACTAGGAATTCCTGTTTCGGGTGTGATGGACTCTATAAGTGCTAAAATGGCAAATGCCCTTGTTGATAATAATTTAAATTGTACTGTTTTAGAAATGACATTGATAGGGCCAAAATTGCTTTTTCAGAAAGATGCTATTATCGCAATTTCAGGAGCAAATATGAATCCAACTTTAAACGGAAAACCGCTGCAAATGCTTACAAGAATTAATGTAAATAAGAGAGATGTTCTAAGTTTTAGTCACACTAAGTTTGGTTGTAGGTGCTACTTAGCAGTTAATGGCGGTTTTAAAGCGGAGTCTGTATTAAATAGTTTTTCATTTGCTAATGGAATTACTAAAAAGAATCAATTAATAAATAACGATATTCTTCTTTTAGATGAAAGGACAGCAATTCATAAAGCAAATAACTCGCATATTAAATTTAATAGGCATTTTTTTGAAACACCTATTTTAGATGCATTCAAAGGGCCGGAATATGATTTATTATCAGAAAAACAAAAGGAGTTTTTAAAAACCAATATTTTTCAGATAACTCTAAACAGTCGAATGGGATACCAGTTTAAGGCTGCATCTTCATTGAGTCATAGCCATGAAATATTTACTTCATCCGTAATGCCGGGGACAGTACAATTAACTCAAAGTGGAAAAATAATCGTTTTGATGAAAGATTGTCAAACAACAGGAGGTTTTCCGAGAATATTACAGCTCTCAGAAAAATCCCAGTCCATATTAGCACAAAAAAATACTTCTCAAAAAGTTAGTTTTAAATTAAATAAGATATTTTTATAAAAATTTATAAAATGAAAAGAGCAATCAACATTTTGATATTTATAATAAGCATGCAATCTGCTTTTGGTCAATTTTTTATTGATGATTCAACTATTGAACATTATAAAGGTTATTTCGATTTTTATTATTCCGAAAATGAAGACAAGATCTACCTGGAAGTGGATACATTAAATACCGAATTTCTGTACACGCATTTTCTGGCTTCAGGATTGGGCTCCAACGATATTGGATTGGACAGAGGTCAAATAGGGGATGGTGTAGTAGTGAAGTTTATCAAGAGCGGGAATAAATTATTACTCCTTCAGCCAAATCAGGAATTTAGAGCGAATACCGAAAATGAACTCGAAAAGAAATCAATTGAGCAAGCCTTCGCTAAATCGGTTTTGTATGGCTTTCCGATAAAAGAAATAAAAGGGAATGTTTATTTAATCGACCTAACTCCATTCTTATTATTAGATGCCCATCATGTTGCGGAACGTCTTAAATCCAAAAAAGAAGGGAACTATAAATTAGATAAAACCAGAAATACACTCTGGCTGGAAAACACAAAAGCCTTTCCTAAAAATGTGGAGTTTGAAGCATTACTAACGTTTGTTGGTCAGCCAACCGGAAAAAACATAAGGTCTATTGCACCCGATGCCTCTTCAATTTCGGTGATACAGCATCATAGTTTTGTAGAACTCCCCGATACTAATTATAAACCAAGGGTTTTTGATCCCAGAAGTGGTTCTTATCCTATGACCTATATGGATTATGCTACTCCAATATGGGAGCCTATAAAAAAACGATTTATCTATCGCCACCGATTGGAAAAGAAAGATCCCAATGCAACAAAAAGTGAAGCGGTAGAACCCATTATTTATTATTTGGATCCCGGAACTCCAGAGCCAGTTCGTTCTGCTTTGTTGGAAGGGGCAAGTTGGTGGAATCAAGCTTTTGAAGCTATAGGGTATACCAATGGCTTTCAAGTTAAAATGTTACCAGCAGATGCAGACCCTTTAGACCTTCGATATAATGTAATTCAGTGGGTACACCGTTCTACACGAGGGTGGAGTTATGGTGGATCAATTAGTGATCCCCGAACCGGAGAGATTATTAAGGGACATGTTAGTCTGGGTTCTTTGCGTATTCGTCAGGATTTTTTAATTGCACAGGCACTTATCAATAAACCTTTTGCTGAACGAGACGATAATTACCAAAAAATGCTGGATATGGCATTGGCACGTATTCGTCAGTTGTCTGCTCATGAGGTTGGGCATACCATCGGATTTGCACATAACTTTGCAGCCAGTACAACAGGTCGTTCCAGCGTGATGGACTATCCTCACCCGATGCTGAAATTAGAGAATGGGGAAGTGGTTTTTACGGAAGCCTACGACACTAAAATAGGGGATTGGGATAAGGTAACTGTAGCTTATTCTTATAGTGATATCCCTGAAGGGGAAGAAGATAGAAAATTCCTTAGTACCTTATTAGATAACGCTTTTAAAAGTGGTTTGCGATATATTTCGGATCGGGATGCCCGACCTCAGGGAGGTGCTCATGGTTTAGCACATTTATGGGATAATGGTAAAAATGCTTCAGAAGAATTGCTGAATGTGTTAGCACTTCGGAAACAAGCGATCGAGAATTTTTCAGCAGATAATATTAGAGATGGGGAGCCCTATTCAGTTTTAGAAGATGTGTTTGCACCCTTATACTTTTTTCATCGGTATCAGACTGAAGCGGCGGTAAAATTAATTGGCGGACTCGATTATAACTATGCTGTAAAAGGAAGTGATGGTTTGATAGTTGAAGTTATTTCCAAAGAAAAACAAGAGCAAGCATTAGCTGCTGTATTAAAGACATTGGACATTAAAACACTAATGATTCCTGAGGATAAGCTGAAACTATTTCCACCCAGAGCAATTGGATATGAAAGAACAAGAGAATCGTTTAAAAGCAATGTAAGTGTTGCTTTTGATGCTTTGGGTGCTGCTGCAACTGCAAGTGATATGACTTTGCGATTACTGCTTCATCCTGAGCGTGCTAACAGGTTGATTCAACAGCGGGCAATTAGTGATACTAATTTGGAATTGGATCAGGTACTATTTGATTTAATTTTTAAAACATTTTTTGCAAAAACAAATTCAGATTATGAAAAAGAAGTTCAACATACCGTACAATATAGTACCTTGCAGTATATGTTGAATTTAATCGCATCGTCTAAAAGTACTCCACAGGTAAAAGCGATTGTCAATGATAATTTGGATGAATTGATGCTAGAACTTAGGGATACTAAAAAAGGTTCTGAAAATGATTTTTCAAAGCAATTGTTACGGGAGATTTCAGATTTCAGAAAAGACCCTTCAAAATTTAAACAAAAAAGAACTAATAAAATTCCAGATGGAAGTCCGATAGGGAGTTTTCAATGTTCAATAAACGATAAAACAAATTAGTTATGAAAAAATTGGCACTTATTATCTTCGGAATTATAAGCACACTTTCCGTCGCACAAAACGATAAAGCATATGTAGATTCTTTAGTTTCAGATTTTACAATGGATCTTAAAAATGAATCTGTAAATGACTATTTCTATATGTACAAATACTGTGATGGACATATTGAAATGTTTACTTTGAAGGATGGGACTACCTGTATGTCTAAAGATACCTATTATGAAGTTTATATTTTTTGGATTAATAGGGAAAATGTTATGGTGAAAAAAATTGATAATTGTGGACTTTACAATTCGGTATTGATTGATAATTCCAATCTATTTGAATTTGCAATCAATAACAGTAAGCAATTAAAGAATGGAGATATAAAGAAATATGCCGTTAAGAACCCTGAAAATGTCCCTACTCAACGCACTGAAATACATTCCTGCAAAAGAAAATTTCAATTTAATTTGGCCAATGACTCATTTGGAAAAGAATACAATTTATATGATCTAACCAATGAATCTAAATACGAGAACCTTAATTATGAGTCTAATAATAAATTAAAAATCGTTGAATTGGAAAAGATGATTGAAGCTTTGATAAGTCAAATGGCATCTAAATTTAGAAGAGAATAATTTAAAACAGATATGAAGCTGTGAATATGAATATGATAATAGACCTACGAAGTGACACCCTAACCAAACCTACACCAGCAATGATGGAGGCGATCATGAATGCCAAAACAGGAGATGATGTATTTAAGGAAGATCCTACAGTAAATGAATTAGAAAGAAGATTCGCTGAATTATTTGGAATGGATACTGCATTGTATTTTCCCACTGGCAGCATGTCCAACCAAGCAGCAATAAAGCTTCATACACAACCCGGAGATCAATTAATTTGCGACAAATGGGCTCATGTATATAATTTTGAAGCAGGTGGAGCGGCTTTTAATAGCGGCGTTACCTGTAATTTGATCGATGGAGATCGAGGTATGATGACAGCTGCAGCGATCGAAGAAGCCATAAGTCCGATCGAGAATTATCACACCCCAAATACCACTTTAGTTTGTTTAGAAAACACCACCAATAAAGGGGGAGGGGCCTGCTATGATTTTAATGAAATTTTAAAAATTAGAAAATTATGTAATGATAAAGGTTTAGGTCTTCATTTGGATGGAGCCAGACTGATGAATGCCTTAGTAGCCAAAAAGGAAGACCCCAAAGACTACGGAAAGGTATTCGATTCTATTTCCATTTGTTTAAGTAAGGGATTAGGATCGCCAATTGGAACTATTTTATTGGGTAAAAAAGACCTGATGCAACGAGCGATAAGAATACGAAAAGTATATGGCGGTGCTATGCGACAGATTGGATTTATGGCAGCTGCAGGATTGTATGCTTTAGATAACCATATTGAACGTTTGGCAGAAGACCATAAAAAAGCATCCGAGATTGCTGAAGTGCTAAAAAACCAAGACTATATTAAAGCCGTGGAACCCACTGAAACCAATATCGTTATTTTCTACTTGAAGGATGGACTCGAAATTGAAAAATTCCTAAGCGATATGAAAGAAAGGAATGTAAAAATAAGTACTATGGGGCAAGGGAAATTAAGGATGGTTACTCATTTGGATTATACTCAAGAACTGCATAAACAGTTTTTAAATATTTTAAGCGATTATTAATGATTCTATATCAGTTATTTTGATATATGCCCAAATATGCATTGAGGATTTTCTGAGATTCATTTTATAAATATATTTATACAAAATTTATAAATAAATCATATTATGTTAAAATTTCTACTTCCAATTGCAATACTTACATTTTCATTACAATGCAAGGCTCAAGACCCAGATTTATTCCAAACCTGGTATTTATATTCGATTGAATTTGAAAACGGAGACTTTATTAATGTAGCTAATTTTGACCCATCAATTTTTCCTGATTTAGTAATTGAAGAAACATTTGATTTCAATGGCCAGGGAGCATGTAATACTTTTGAGGGAAACTTTAATTTTGATTCGCCAGATTCATTTGAAGTTATGAGCTTAACGAACAGCACAGATTCCTGTGGATTTTATGAAGATATGTTTGAAGACGATTATTTTGGATTCTTTTACCCTGGAACCTATATGATTTCTAATATTGAAACTGGCAAAGATGAAATACAGACCTTAACATTGCATGGAGGTCCATTTACTACATTAACATTCAGAAATGAACAAATTTTTGCAAATCCAGATTTCAACATAAATGCTTTTTCAATTTACCCTAATCCTACTACAGATCTGCTTAGTATCTCATCTGAAAACTTAATAATAGAACAAATTTATATTTATTCACTTTTAGGTGAACTAATCTTGGAACAGAAATATAGTGAAACCCATTCAATAGATGTTTCCAGTTTATCTGAAGGAATATACTTCCTAGAAGCAAGATCTATTAATGGTAGAAGTATTCAGAAATTTATAAAAAAATAAATTTATTTAAACATATCCATTCCCGGTATATTGGGCATTCCTTCACTGGCAACAGCAGCTACTTCAGCATCATTAATATCTGTAGCCTTTTGAATGGCTCTGTTTACTGTAAGTATCAGATAGTCCTCTTTTGATCCTTGTCTTTTAAAAGATTATAATGAATCTCTATATTTTTAAGTTCTCTGTTAGCGGTAATGCTTACTTTTAGAAAACCATCGCTACTTTGTTCATCAATAAGAACAGTATTCATTCGTATTTTTGTGGCGGCTACCTTTTCCTGAGCTTCCTTTAATTTGCCCATCATACCCTTTAAATCTCCAAACATGATTTAACTTTTTTACATTCCTTACAAAATTACTACTTTGTGGGCATAATAATTAACAATTTACTTATGAAAAAAATAGCTATTATTACGATTGTATCTCTTATTTTTGCGACTTCTTGTAAAAACAAGGAACATTCAAAAAAAAATATGGATATAAAACCTCCAACAGCAGATAAAATTGAGAAACACCTTGAGATTCATGGGGATGTTAGAATAGATAATTATTACTGGTTGAACGAACGCGAAAATGAAGAAGTAATTGATTATTTGGAGCGAGAGAATGATTATTACGATAAGAAAACGGCTCATACAAAAGATTTTCAAGAAGATCTTTTTGAAGAAATGAAGAGCAGAATCAAGGAAGATGACGAATCAGTACCATATAAGTATAATGGATATTTTTATATTACACGCTTTGAGAAAGGAAAGGATTATCCTATTTATACCCGTAAAAAAGATAGTTTAGAGGCTGAAGAAGAAATTCTATTCAATGTAAATGAAATGGCTGAAGGGTATACATATTACAGCCTTTCAGGTTTAAGTGTAAGTCCAGATAATAAATTGGTTTCTTTTGGTGTCGATACGGTGAGTAGAAGAAAATACACACTTCATATTAAGAATCTGGAAACTGGAGATATTTTAGAGGAGTCTATTCCACTAACCACTGGAGGCTCTACTTGGGCTAATGACAATAAGACATTATTCTATACCCAAAAAGATGAGCAAACACTTCGATCTAACAAAATTTATAAGCACCTTTTAGGGACTGATTCTGAAAGCGATACATTAATTTTTAGTGAAGATGATGAAACGTTTAGCACCTTCATTTATAAAACAAAATCTAAGAAATATTTAGTGATAGGTTGTTATAGCACCTTAACTTCAGAATTTCAAATTCTTAATGCTGACACTCCTGATGAGGCATTTAAAGTATTTCAACCAAGGGAAAGAGGTCTCGAATACAGTATTTCACATTATGAAGACAGTTTTTATATTCTAACAAATAAGGATAAAGCGACCAACTTTAAACTGATGAAGACTTCAGAAGAAAATACTGGTCAAGAAAATTGGGAAGATATGATGTACCATCGTGATGATGTATTATTAGAGGGAGTAGATATATTTAAAGATTATTTGGTTATTAGTGAACGAAGTAATGGTCTTAATAAGATACGTATTATGAGGTGGGACAAAACGGATGATTATTATTTGCCTTTCAGCAGTGAAACCTACACCGCTTATGCTTCCCGAAACCCAGAATTCGACACGAAGATACTCCGATATAGTTATAATTCCTTAACAACACCTGCATCGGTAATTGATTTTAATATGGATACTCAAGAAAAGACCGTATTAAAAGAGGCTGAGGTTTTAGGAGGGAAATTCGATAAAGATAATTACGATTCGCAACGGGTATGGGCCACCGCAGAAGATGGCACGAAAATACCTGTTACGATGGTGTATAAAAAAGGAATGAAACAAAATGGAGACAATCCATTATTATTATATGCTTATGGATCCTATGGAAGTACTATGGATCCTTATTTTTCGACCGTAAGACTAAGTTTATTAGATAGAGGTTTTATTTATGCTGTGGCACATGTTAGAGGAAGTGAATACTTAGGAAGAACTTGGTATGAAGATGGAAAATTACTGCATAAGAAAAACACCTTTACAGATTATGTTGATGTTTCTAAGTTTTTAATTGAAGAAAAATTCACTTCAAACAAACATTTATATGCCTATGGAGGATCCGCAGGAGGCTTGCTAATGGGTGCAATAACAAACATGGCTCCAGAACTTTATAACGGTGTTGTTTCTGCTGTTCCTTTTGTAGATGTGGTTACGACAATGTTAGATGATAGTATTCCGCTTACAACTAGTGAATATGATGAATGGGGGAATCCAAATGATGAAGAATATTATTTTTATATGAAATCCTATTCCCCATATGATAATGTAGTTTCTAAAGATTATCCTAATATGTTAGTAACTACTGGATTGCACGACTCTCAGGTGCAATATTGGGAACCAGCCAAATGGGTAGCTAAATTAAGAGAATTAAAAACAGATAATAACGATTTGTTGTTTCATATTAATATGGAAGCCGGTCACGGAGGGGCCTCAGGACGTTTTAATGCCTTGAAGAAGTATGCTCGAATCTATGCTTTTTTGTTAGATTTAGAAGGAAATAATGGCTAATTAATATTTTTACCGTAAATTTGTACGGTTTAAAAAGTATGGGTCGAACTCATAAATTTATATAACAAATAACCTCTTTATGAAAGAAGAATTAACAGTACACAATAATGTGTTGGAGCTTATCGGAAATACCCCCATGATTAAGCTGAATAAGATTACTTCAAAATTCAAAGGAAATTTTTATGCTAAGGTAGAAGGCTTCAATCCGGGGCATTCAACAAAAGACCGTATAGCACTTTATATTATAGAAGAAGCTGAGAAAAAAGGCATTTTAAAACCTGGAGATACCATAATAGAAACTACTAGCGGAAATACCGGTTTTAGTCTTGCAATGGTGAGTATTATTAAAGGATATAAATGTATTCTTGCTGTAAGCTCAAAATCTTCAGCAGATAAAATTGATATGCTGAAGACTATGGGAGCAAAGGTATATGTTTG
>Ga0164313_10004144_pt1 | contig 12954 bp, 13 predicted proteins | sample GuaBasSedimGuay4_FD_113735 | JGI IMG/M metagenome (GOLD analysis project Ga0164313, IMG submission 113735) | Subseafloor sediment microbial communities from Guaymas Basin, Gulf of California, Mexico - Guay4, Core 4569-4, 0-3 cm | ecosystem: Environmental > Aquatic > Marine > Hydrothermal vents... | reverse complement strand
TAGCGAAGAGGAAACACCCGTTCCCATCCCGAACACGGAAGTTAAGCTCTTCTGCGCCGATGGTACTGCATGGGCGACTGTGTGGGAGAGTAGGCCGCTGCCGAGAATTCTTCAAAGCCCGAGGTGTCTTTACGATACTCCGGGCTTTTTTTACTTTTGCGCGAGCCCGAAGGTATTAGAGAGATCGTAAATAGCTTGTCAAAGACTCAATTTTCTCTTCCGTAAGATTTTCAAAAGAGGGCATTTGGTTATAGGGTGATTTTAATTGTCGCCGTAATCCTTCAGCGGAAACAGGCCAACCACTGACAGGCATCTTTTCCCTGTCAAATAATCCCTCGAGCCCGGGACCAACTTTTGTATCGATGCTATCTGTAACATGGCAAAAGGAACATTTTTTCTCGAAAAAATTTGCACCGGCAATTACCGATTTCGTATCTGTAACAGTTTTGTCTGTAGTCTGAATGACATTCAATTTTTTCCCAAAGACCAGTTCGCCGCCAAAGTAGCCGATTCCTATTACCAGCAGTAAGCATAGTAAATGCAACAGCAATAAAAAAAAAGTTACTTTTTTACGCCGCGTACTTTCAAACACAACCACAAATAGCAAAAGTACCAAAGCAAGGGCCAACCCCAACTTCATCTTAACCGGGAATAGCAATGAACCGGCATAAAAGTATTGCCAATCAAAATAGCCGGCAATTGCAGTTGGAATCGTTGCGAGCAAAGCCAATACAATACAATGCTTTGCACTTTGAAAATATAAGGGGCGTCTTAAAAAATAGGCTATCGCAATAAAAATAAAACTACCAATTGTTAAACCTACCGGCAAATGCGTAAACGCAGGGTGCAGTGGATGATTATACCCAAAACCCGATAGAAACGCATAAATATGAGATGACATTGTGACTCCTTATGATCACCGAGCTGTGAAAAGGACTCTGATACTGACTGTAATAAAAAAGGCCACGCGCAGGTATAACGGGGCCTTTTCTTAAGAACCACTATGATAAAAAAGGAAAAATATTACTTGAACTCATGTACAAGAATAAAATCGTTTTTGGCCCTTGTTCCATGACAACCTACACACCCATTTGGCTTTCCAAACTTATCAGCTTTTCCCTCGGGTGAATATTTTGCCCAAAACCAGTCACCGGCATCCGGATTGTAGCCGACAACTTTGTACATTACTGTTATTGCTTTGAGCTCTTTGTCTTTCCCATAATTTTCCTTGACCGCAATGGACCCATATTGGACGGGTGGTTGCGAAGAATTCAATGCCCTGTCATTTACAAATACCTTGTGTAAAGGACCATGGGGAGCTCGACCCGGTTGCATACCTTGATGATCGGGCCAAAATCCCCATTTTGTGTATGGGCTTTCTTTTGTGATATGCCCCCACAATGCATCCGGGTCAGGGCTTGGCATTTCAGCAGAAACCATGCTTCCAAAAATAAGGATAATTACTGTTATGGGTTAAGGTCATTTGCTTTTTCATTGGGTCCTCCTCTATAATATTAGAGGGTTATAGGCAGATCACTTTAGAATTTTATACGATGATATGTTACAATGTGTCAATAACTAACAATATATGGTTCTTCTCCCAGCCCATATTGCTTATAGTGTTCCTTGGGTTCTTTGTGTTTATTGAGTTGTCATCGGGAATCAGTACACCGTTTTTAACACGTCACTTTTTCAGCAACCCAACGAACCCAATGAACGCTATTTCCCTCGACCTCTGATTTCCTAAATTGCATAAAATACGAAGGTGTGATAATTCTCGGTATGATTGAAGCATACCCTGCAGCCCCGATAAATCGGGATTTCCGTTTTTCTTCAGAAAACTACAGGGAATGCGTTTGCTCCTGCCGGTTCAAAACTCGACAGATGGAGTCCTCATGTTTGCTAGGGCACTAAAAAGCAATGTTATCATCAGCATAGCCGTTTTATTGTTTATCGGCATGGTTCTCATCGATTTTGTTGCCATTAGAACATTTCAGCAACAGGCCATCCAGGTTGAAATAGACAAATGCGCACTGCTGGTTACGATGGTCGAGAATGATCTGGCTTACAAAGAAGACCTTTCGAACTTCCCGCTTTCCCCCGAACTTAAAAATAGGATTTTGCCTGTATTCAGCGATACCGGCATATCGTGCGCACGTATACAGTCGCTGGGTGATCGTACGGTTTTGTTGTTCGGTGACAGTTGCGAACAGCACCATCAATTCGAAAAAAAAGTTAACAAGGCCATTGAATCAGGTCAACGAAAGGTCGAATTTTCCGGATCTGTGTGGGGTGTATACTGGTGGCAACGGAAAAGTATGGTTTTTTCCACGCCGCTGATGGTAGGGGGACATGTTGTTGGTGGTATCAGCCTCGCCAGAAACCTGGAAGCGTTGTATCAGGATCTTCGCAACGCACAGAAATTTGTGTTCATCTACATTCTCATTAATATTGTTATTCTGACATTCATCGGATTTCATCGGCTTTTTAAAGTATTTCTGGAACCCATCGAAAGACTGGCCAAGAGAGCGGAGAACTATCAGGAAACCGATGGGGCTTTTTTCCCTGTTCGGAAACAGGACAACGAATTACACATTCTATCAAGATCCTTGAACAGCATGACTCGGCGGATCACAGAAGACAAAAACAAGTTGCAGAATGCAGTTCACAGGCTGGAAAAAACCAATACCGAACTCAATAAGGCCCAGGAAGAGATTATTCGTGCTGAAAAACTGGCCTCTGTTGGTAGACTCTCTTCTGGGATTGCACATGAGATCGGAAATCCCATCGGCATTATTATGGGATATCTGGAGTTGCTCAAACAGGGCGATATTCAAGCGCAGGAAAAACTGGATTACATTCTGAGGACCGAAAAAGAGATCCACCGAATGGACACCGTGATCAGGCAGCTGCTGGATCTATCGAGACCGTTGGCTGTCGATTCAAGTGTCGTATCCATCCACGAAGTTATCGATGATATCGCAAATGTTCTGAACGTGCAGCCGCTCATGTCGAATATTGAATTGACCCTTTCCCTTGAAGCCCAATCTGATCAGGTGTTGGCAGACCCGAATCAGTTACGACAGGTGTTTTTGAACCTCGCCATCAATGCGGCAGATGCCATTGCCGCTGACCGTGAGGGGAAACAAGGCAGGCTTGAAATTATGAGTGAAGTCACCAAAAAAAGTTTGGCCCATAAGAAACGCTTTATCAAAAGCATAAACATCCGGTTCATCGACAACGGCCCCGGGATACCCCAAAAGAATCTGGACAATATCTTTGATCCTTTTTTTACAACCAAAGCGCCTGGCAAAGGGACAGGTTTGGGACTCTATGTCTGTTTCATGATCGTTGATTCACTGGGTGGAAACATACAGGCTCACAGTACAGAAGGGCAGGGGATGACGATGACCATCACTCTTCCACTGGCCGAATGATTCATTGATTTTCATCTGTCATTTAACTTACGGGGGGTATCAAACGTGTCATTACGCCTTCGGCTGTCGTTAGCCCTTCGGGCGACATTAGCACTTCGTGCGTTATTAATCGTAACTGTTTGCTACAATAAATGACACGAAGTAAATGACTACTGATCATCTCTCTCCCGCGTAGTTGTAAAAATGTAAAAAAGATCATTCCACTTGCTTAGGACTATACAATCAGGATTCGAGGGGCCAAGGGTTCCAGGTTTCAAGTGGGATGCACTGTATAATTTTATGGTTGCAGACTGTTAGCTCTGAGTTCTTGACTCTTAGCAGTTGACGGATCAAAAACTAAAAACCAAGAACCAACAGCAAACACTCGGATCCTTGACCCCTTGGATCCTTGAACCCTCTTATAGAATTAATATGGTGAATACCATGAATGAAAAAAATAAATCTGCCAAGAAAAAGCGTCTCCTGATCATCGATGATGAAGAGAACATGCGCCACATGCTTATGGCCATGCTGAAAAATTTTGGCTATGAAGTCCGAACGGCTGCTGATGGCCAGCAGGGTCTGCTACTGATGGATGAATCGGAATTTGACTTTGTTCTCTGTGATATCAAGATGCCCAACATGGATGGAATGACCTTTCTATTGGAAGCGGATAAGAGAAAATGTGAGACTACTATCATCATGATGTCTGCATACGGCAGTGTTGAAACTGCCATTGCCGCCATGAAGAACGGGGCCTACGATTACATATCCAAACCGTTCAAGCCCGATGAAGTTCAGATGACGCTGAAAAAAGCAGAAGAACGTGAGCGATTGAAGAGAGAAAATCGACTATTACGTGAGAGGATATCACATATTGAAGAGAATTATCGCTTCAGGAATATGATCGGTAAAAGCAGCGCCATGAAGGAAGTTTTCAAGCTGGTGGAAAAGGTGGCACAATACAATACAACCGTATTGATATCCGGAGAAAGCGGCACCGGAAAGGAACTTATCGCAAAGGGCATCCACCTGGCCGGAAACCGATCGGAGCAGAACCTTGTTTCAGTGAATTGCGGTGGTATCCCGGAGAATTTGCTGGAGAGTGAATTTTTTGGATACCAAAAGGGCGCCTTCACCGGTGCGGACAGAGACAAGAAAGGACTTTTTCAGGAGGCAGACAAGGGGACTATTTTTCTGGATGAAATCGGGGAGTTGTCCTTGCCGCTCCAGGTGAAGCTGCTCAGAGTGTTACAAGAGAGCGAAGTCCGGCCTGTTGGAAGCACCAAATCTGTCCAGGTGGATGTTCGCATCATCGCAGCGACCCAGAAAAATCTGGAGGATGAAGTGTCCAGGGGCCATTTTCGGGAGGATCTATTTTACAGGCTTAACGTATTGAGTATCCATCTCCCGCCGCTGAGAGATCGACAGGAGGATGTGCCGTTGCTTATTGATCACTTTATCGGCAGATTCAACAAGCGACTTGAAAAAAATATCCGATCTGTTTCTCCGGCAGCCATTGCCTACCTTCTCGCTTACCATTGGCCCGGCAATATCAGGGAACTGGAAAACATTATCGAGAGAGCCGTGGTTCTTTCAGACAAGGATCAGATTTTACCGGAGCTTTTACCGCCGGCCCTGACAGCTGAGCCCGAACCGGCCTGTGGTGAAGAGATGGACCGGATCTACTCGCTGAAGTATGCACGGAAGATTCTGGAAAAAAAGATGATTGTGCGTGCACTGACGGAAACACATGGGAATCGAACCAGAGCTTCCAAGCTGCTGGAGATCAGTCATCCTTCCCTGCTTAGCAAAATGAAGGCTTATGAAATTGACCTTTGATACCTCTGCACGCATGCTCAAAATGCTGACCGCCGCCGTCTGGTATGGTGGTGGGGTTGCGCTACTCATCAAGAGCTGGGATTTGCTGGCAGAAGCCTTTGCCTTACGGCCGGATCCTTTGTGGCCTTGGGGAATTGTTGTGGCAGGAGTTGTTTTCGGAGGTTTGAAAGCTAGGTATCTTTTTGCCGGGATTTGTGAAAAAAACCTGCAGCGGATCGAATCCCTGGAGCGGCCGAAAATCTGGCAGTTTTTCAGAAGGCGCTTCTTTTTCTTTTTGTTACTCATGATCGTTTTGGGGATCAGCCTGTCACGATGGGCTCACCATCATTATGTGTTTTTGCTGTGCGTTTCAGCACTCGATCTGTCCATCGGTGTGGCATTGATGGGAAGCAGTTATATGTTCTGGAAACGTTAAAAAAAAGCCAAACGGGCACAGCCCGTTTGGCTTTTTTTTAACGTAATATGATTCGAATAAAATCGCAAAGCGATTTTATTCGAATGCCATATTGGTTTTCCAGACTTCCCAGACCTTACCCACGAGCTCGGGGCCGGGTTTGAGTGTTATTTTTCCGGGTTTCCAACCCGATGGTGTCGCTTCTCCGCCCTTGCTTTCTCTCACCAGTTGAAAAGCCTGTACCTGGCGAAAGGTCTCGGCGACGTTTCTTCCCACCGGCGGTGTAAGAACTTCGTAGCCCTGAACCACACCATCCGGGTCGATAATGAAGCGACCCCGGTTTTCAACACCGGCATCTTCATCAAAGATGCCAAAAAGCTTACCGACTTTACCACCGGTGTCGGAAAGCATCGGGAAAGGGACGCCGCCTTGCACCATTTTGGAGAGTTCGTGGTCATTCCACATCTTGTGAACAAAGACACTGTCAATACTCATGGAAAGAATTTCAACGCCTAGTTTTTGAAACTCGGAATATTTTTCGGCAACTGCCGAAATTTCAGTTGCTCACACAAACGTAAAATCGCCCGGGTAAAAACAGAGGAGTACCCATTTTCCGAGATACTCGGATAGATTGGCAGATATAAATTTTCCCTGGTGGTATCCTGGTGCGGAAAAATCCGGCACTTTTTTCCCAACATGTATCATGGATGAAACCTCCTTGCTGACCGTTATTGTTTCTTCTTGAATATCTTTTTCGACGATCTCACCGACAGGCCCTCCTGTGGGTCTCGCACAACCGACTTTCATGTCTTCCGGCATTGTCACCTCCTTGGATGATTGGAGAATTCTTGTCTTTCCGGGATCACTCAATACCGGCATTTTTGAATAGCTTCCGGATATCGAGCTTGTTGATGCTTTCTGTGAAAATATCCCCCACAAGGATTTCACCGGCACCCCGTCCCATGATCTTGGTGCGTTCCGCCTGCCCGGACACCTTCTCCCGGCCTATTTTCTGATTATCCAGAGTCAGTTTGACCTCGTAGCTGAAATCCGATACCCATGTCCGGTCATTTAAGTCCAGGAAAAATGTGTTCAGGGTCAGCTCGAAGAGGGGCGTGGTATCCATTTTACCTTCCACAACCGCTATTCCCATGGTTTCCAGGCGCTTTTTCATGGTGGCTTCAATCAGGCCGGCAAGTGGATACGTCTCGATATCGCCCTTTGGCTTTTTGGGGGTGTGATACAAGGCAAACCTATTGTCCCACCTGTCGAATTCGTTTCCGGCTTTTTCGGAGAGGAAGTTCTTTGAATCCCGGCCGTCCAGGATCTGCAGATTAACTGCTTGACCCTTCAAATCAACGGATGATTCCGGAATGTCATATTTGACATAGAAATGATACGGTTTTGTACAAGCAGCCAGCATGAGCATGATGATGACGGCAGCGACAAGGGTTCCCAGGATTGATTTGTCTTGTTTCATGTGTTTTTCTCCTTATGGGGAAGTCTTTTCTACGATCTACTGAAATATTTACCCTCTTGATAAACTAAAAAGAACCATCGGGGTTGTCAAGGAAAAGAAGCCAAATGACCTGCCAATGCTTTGACGAAACCCACGTGATAATTGTTTTTGCTTGCAATATCACAAGCCTTTGTGTAAATATTTTTATATCGGTTTATATCCAATGACGCTTCCAGCTGCAGCGTAGTCAAAAACGGTTTTTCAGGCCGCAGGAGCGCATGGGATCAATGATGATGGCATTGTTGCGGAGTGGTAGGTGTCATCGATCTTTCGTGTAACTTAACTTTTATGGAAGAAGGAGGGCTGTCGGATGAAAGGACTAAAGATTTGTCTCATTATGTTAGCTATTGTTGCCATGACCGGTGTCGCTATGGCAGGAACACTTCAGGATGTCAGGGCCAAGGGGTTTATTCAGGCGGGCGTCAATGGCGATCTCTTTGGGTTTGGGAAAGCCGATGAAAAAGGTGTGTGGAGAGGGCTCGATGTAGATACGGCCAGGGCCATTTCAGCGGCGGTCTTCGGCGATGCCGACAAGGTCAAATACACCCCATTAACGGCAAAAACACGTTTTACGGCACTTCAGTCCGGTGAAATCGATGTTCTGACAAGAAACTGCACCCAGACACTTGGACGCGACACGGCTCTGGGGCTCGATTTCGTCCAGGTCAATTACTATGATGGACAGGGATTTCTCATTCCCAAAAAACTGGGAATTAAAAGCGCAAAGGAGCTCGATGGTGCTGCCGTGTGCGTGCTTCCGGGCACGACCACCGAGTTGAATGTTGCAGATTATTTCAGGGCAAACGGGATGAAAATGAGTCCCGTCGTTATTGAAAACACTGCTGAACTGGCCAAAGCTTTCTTTGCCGGACGATGTGATGTTCTGACATCGGATGCATCACAGCTCGCAGGCACGCGTGCTGTAGCTCCGAATCCTAAAGATTATATAATTCTGCCGACCATCATTTCAAAAGAACCGTTGGCGCCAGCCGTTCGTCATGGTGACAACCAGTGGAAGGATGTTGTCAACTACAGTGTCCTGACGCTGATCAATGCCGAGGAACTCGGTATTACCTCTCAGAATGTCGACAAGATGCTCAAGAGCAAAGACCCGAAAATCATGCGGTTTCTTGGGGTTACCGCGGGTAACGGCAAGGCGTTGGGCCTGGATGAAAAGTTTGCCTACAATATCATCAAGCAGGTTGGAAATTACGGGGAAATATTCGAGAGAAATGTCGGCGTCAACACGCCCCTTGGAATCGAACGCGGATTAAATGCGCTTTGGACCAATGGTGGCCTGCTGTATTCACCGCCGTTCAAGTAAAATGAAATAGACCCATCCATCCTTCCCCTGCTTTTGCAGGGGAAGGTTCTTCTCTGCGCGGGAGTAACAGTAATTTTTATTCCGTCATTTAAAACCTGGTCCTTTGGGCCAGGTCAGAGATATTTGGCTATGCCGATGGTGGTAGTTACTTAAATCCGAAGCACGAAATTCGAAATCCTAAACGGTTCGACAGGTTCACCGCCCTGAGCAAGGTCGAAGGGCAATACCGAATGATCTAAACAAGACCTTGGGGATACCAATTTAAGCATTCTGTTTGAAACATTTGAGTATTTGATATTTGGATTTGTTTCGTATTTCGATATTCGGATTTAGAATTTATCACACGATGAATATGCAAACAAACCCAAAAAAAATCCAAGAGGATAACGTGTCCAAAGCGGTCCCGTTTTACAACGATCCAAAGAAACGATCGATTCTGTTTCAAATCGGGACACTCCTGATAGTGGGGTTGCTGACCTTTTATTTGATATCCAATACGATCACCAATCTCGAAAAACAGTCTATTGCAACCGGTATCGGTTTTCTACAGAAAGAAGCGGCTTTTGAAATTGGGGAATCGGCCATAGCTTATTCTGCAGCCGATACCTACGGACGCGCCCTGGTGGTCGGATTTTTAAATACCCTGATCGTATCATTTGTGGGGATTATTATCTCCATTCTTTTGGGTACCGTACTCGGTGTGGCGCGTTTGTCTTCCAACTGGCTCGTATCAAAATTCGCGGGTGGATATATAGAACTTTTCCAGGATATCCCCGTGCTTCTGCAGCTTTTTTTCTGGTATGCTTTTTTCTACAATATCCTGCCCTCGCCGAAACAGGCTTTGAATCCGTTTATAGGTGTTTTTCTGAGCAATCGCGGCCTGGTTTTTGGGATACCGGAATCACACCCGGTCTATAAATATATGGCAATTGCGGTGCTAGCCGCTTGTATCGGCATCTATTTTTTACGGCGCTGGGCCAAGGCCAGACAGGAGCAGACAGGGCAGCTGTTCCCGTTATTTCGCGTGGCACTGACTGTTGTGATCGGATTACCGCTGTTGACCTGGATTCTGGGTGGTGCGCCCACGGCCATGAATGTCCCTTCCCTGCAGGGGTTCAATTTTGTTGGGGGAAGAAACATCAGTCCCGAGTTTACCGCGCTTTTGCTGGGGCTGATACTGTACACGGCCGCATTTGTGGCCGAAGTGGTCCGGGCCGGGATTCAATCGGTGAGCAAGGGGCAGACTGAAGCAGCCATGTCCATGGGTCTCAAGCCTGCTTTTGTCCTGAATCTGGTGATCCTGCCCCAGGCCCTGCGGGTCATCATTCCGCCGTTGACAAGCCAGATGCTGAACCTGACCAAAAACAGTTCCCTGGCGGTTGCCATCGGTTATCCGGACTTTGTTTCCGTGGCCGGCACAACCATCAATCAGACCGGCCAGGCCATCGAGGGCGTGGCCCTGATGATGATCGTGTATCTGACCTTGAGTCTGCTCACATCGGGTTTCATGAACTGGTACAATACAAAGATGGCGCTGGTGGAGAGGTAACACGTCAGGGTTGGAGGGTTGAAGGTTTGGAGAGGTGGAGGGAAGAACATGGTAGGGGATGAGGGCCCGAGGGTAGCTAAGAGCTATAAGCAGACAGCAGCATCCTATCCTCCAAGCATCCTCGCTTCCCAGCATACCAGGGGTCCAGGGTTCGAGGGTAGCTGAGGGCTATCGGCTATAAGCACCTAACAGCCTACAGTCTAAACAGCTAAAAGGCTATCAAGATGAATGAGGCTACTACAACAGAATCGATAGATGAAGTAAAACCGCCGGTGACGAGTGTGGGGGTTATCGGATGGGCACGGGCCAACCTGTTCAACAACATCTTTAATTCGATTCTGACCCTGGTGGCGCTTTATGTTTTGTGGCAGGTGGTCCCGCCCTTTATTCGATGGGCTTTTATTGACAGCCATTGGTTTTCCACCGGCGAAGCGTGTCGAGGGGGGGAAGGCGCCTGCTGGTCGGTGATTCCAGCCAATATACGTTTTATTCTTTTTGGTTTCTTCCCTTACGATATGCAGTGGCGGCCGCTTTTAGCCATGATTCTTCTGGTGGGCCTGCTCTTTTACAGCCGGAACAGGCGGCATTGGAAAAAATCGTTGTTATATGCCTGGCTTGCCGGTTTGTTCATCATGGGGCTCCTCATGAAAGGGGGCATTCTGGGGCTGGCTTCCGTTGAAAGCACCCAGTGGGGCGGGCTCCCGTTGACCCTGCTGTTGTCGTTTTTTGGTTTGGCAGCGGCCTATCCATTAGGGGTTATTCTAGCCCTGGGACGGCAATCCCAGATGCCGGCCATCAAGACCCTTTGTATTGTTTATATTGAAATGATCCGGGGCGTACCGCTGATTACCCTGTTGTTCATGTCGTCTATTGTTTTCCCATTGTTTCTGCCCGAGGGCGTTACGGTGAATGTCATTTTGAGGGCGCAGGTGGCTATTATTATGTTCACCGCTGCTTATGTAGCGGAAGTTGTCCGCGGGGGACTGCAGGGGATGGCAACGGGACAGTATGAGGCCGCCGATTCCCTCGGGCTCAACTATTACCAGACCATGCGTCTGGTGATCCTGCCCCAGGCGTTGAAAATCGTAATACCCCCTACGGTGAGCCAGCTCATATCGGCCCTGAAAGATACATCCCTGGTCGTTATTATCGCCCTGTATGATCTTCTCAAGACCACTCAGTCGGTGTTGTCGGATCCCAACTGGATGGCGTTTTCTTCAGAGCTCTATATTTTTGTGGCACTGATCTATTTTGGTTGCTGTTATTTTATGTCCAGTTACAGCCGGCGCCTGGAAAAGGAACTGGACACAGGACTGTAAGCCCAGATACATCGTTGGGACGGTATTGTTCCATCATATAGCTTTAGTCTCTTAATTGTAATCTTTGTGCGCTTTGTGTTAAAAAAATAAAAACAATCACGAAAACACGAAACCTGAAAAACACGAAAATATTCATGATCTTTTTCGTGGTTTCGTGATAAAAGGTATTTTTCTTTTCCGGTATAGATGGTTGGAAAACAATTTCATAAAAAAATAACAAAGAGATAACCATGAATGATACCAATGCTAATTTAAATTCAATACCGACAGGCGATGCCATCATCGAAATCAGCAAGCTGCACAAATGGTTCGGTGAGTTCCATGTCCTTCAGGATATTAATTTGATCGTCCAGAAGAAGGAACGGATCGTCATCTGCGGACCTTCGGGTTCGGGGAAATCGACTCTTATCCGGTGTATAAACCGCCTCGAAGAGCACCAGCGTGGCCGGATTATCGTGGATGGGATCGAGTTGGGCAATAATTTAAAAAATATTGAAAAGGTACGTACGGAAGTCGGCATGGTATTCCAGCACTTCAACCTGTTTCCCCATCTGAACATCGTCGAAAATCTCTCCCTCGGCCCCATCTGGGTTCGAAAGGTTCCCAAAAAAGAGGCCGAGGAGACTGCCATGTATTATCTGGAAAAGGTTCAAATTGCCGAACAGGCCAAGAAATTTCCAGGCCAGCTTTCCGGTGGACAGCAACAACGGGTGGCTATCGCCCGGAGCCTGTGCATGGCACCAAAGGTAATGCTTTTCGATGAGCCCACATCAGCCCTGGATCCTGAAATGATCAAAGAGGTTTTGGATGTCATGATCGATCTTGCCAGGGAAGGCATGACCATGATCGTGGTGACCCATGAAATGGGATTTGCAAAAAGCGTGGCCCATCGGGTGCTCTTTATGGATTACGGAAAAATTGTGGAGGGCAATACACCCGAAGAATTCTTTGATAATCCGCAACACGAGCGAACCAAGCTTTTTTTGAGCCAGATTCTTTAACCTGAACTGAGCGATTTTTCTCTCGATCTGCACCAATCTCTTGCGAACCCTCCTCCATCAAGATCTCGGCACATCTCTTCGGAAAAAAACACTCAATTCAGGTTTAAAACCCTCCACGGGTTAAAAAAAACAAATGATGATAACAAGCACCATTAACATTCTCGAGGAGATTATCAATCTTGAAAGGAAAACGAATTATGAGCATTTCCAAACTGTCCAGGCGGGAACAATTGCTGAGCGCAGAGCCGGTATTTTAGAAAGAGGACGAAAACAGACCTGATATACCGCCATTGATTGTCCGTTTGTCATTTACATTTGCAATCTTCTGTTTACCCTATAGTTGCATAAACAACATGGCAAAGCATAGATAATGGGTTGTTATTATATGCAATATCGTAGGGAGAGCGCCATTGCCTGGATATTCCCCCAGGTGAATTCTTCCGTCTTCGCTCTTCGAGCTACGACGTGACAAGAAGGATGGTGTCTTTTTTGCCATGTTGTTTACCCTTGCGGGAAAGCCGGAGAACTTCAGATCCTACGTTGCTGAGGGTTCGAAGTAAAAAACTACGACTTCACCCTCAGGCGCCTTG
>Ga0164313_10004143_pt1 | contig 12954 bp, 11 predicted proteins | sample GuaBasSedimGuay4_FD_113735 | JGI IMG/M metagenome (GOLD analysis project Ga0164313, IMG submission 113735) | Subseafloor sediment microbial communities from Guaymas Basin, Gulf of California, Mexico - Guay4, Core 4569-4, 0-3 cm | ecosystem: Environmental > Aquatic > Marine > Hydrothermal vents... | reverse complement strand
GCCTGCCCCGTCTCGACGGCCATCGCAGCATTGCCCACCGCCGCACAACCACCACCGCCGCCGGGCAGCCAGACCATATTCGCGAAGCGCAACGACTCGAGTCCCAACTCGGCAGCCAAGAAGGTCGCCTCGTTGCGGTCCTCGGCGAAGGACGCCAGACCGTCGACTTCGGACATGTCGAGACCGGCATCCTCGACGGCTCGAACGATCGCCTGACAGGCGAGCGCGTGCTCCGTGACGTCGCCGATCTTTCCCCAACGCGCGTATTGGCTCTCTCCCACCCCGACGATGTGGGCCTTGCTTCGACTCATTCGAGATTCTCCATCCGGCGGATTGCGCTGCCCCGAATCATCACGCGAGGGGCAGCGAAAGCAGGACGGTTCCCGTGACGTGGTCACCGAGATCGTTCGCCGCCCGAAGGGCCACCTCGATCACGCGCTCGTCCCCCTCCTCGGCCACGTCCGTCACCTGGCCGGTGAATCGCAGCGGCTGCCCCGGAATCGCCGGCCCGCCCAGCCGGATCTTGATGTTGCGAACGATCGCCTCCGGCCCGGCCCAGTCCGTTACGAAACGTGCGACGTAACCGTTGGTGGTCAGGATATTCAGGAACATGTCGGGCGCCCCCTGACTTCGAGCGAATTCCGGGTCGTGATGCGCGGGCATGAAGTCGCGTGACGCGATGGCGCCCGCTACGACCACCGTCGAGGTAACGTCCAACTCGAATCGCGGTAATTCGTCACCAACCGCGATTTCGGCGCACGGATCTGCGGCGCTCATTGCGCTCCTCCCAGTTTACTGAGGTCGATGCTGCTCGGATCGAACTTGAAGATGCGGAAGAGCTGACGCCCCACGACTTCGTCGTCGCTGTCCATGTACGTCGTGATCCAGGTGATGAAATAGCCCTTCCCCAGACCGGTCGTCTTGCGACGGGAGATCGACTCGAGCTCGTTGGTCGTATGGATTCGATCGCCAGGCCGGAGATAGCGAACGAACTCGAGTTCCGAGTTCGTCGCCAGAGTGCCCACATACCCCGCTTCAGCGAGGACGGGAATCGGGTTGTCGGTCGTGATCTCGCCGGGAGCACCGCCCCGCTCGGCGATGCCCTCGATCTTGGGGGTCGGCATCGTCCAGGTCTGGAGCATCGCCGGAGGCGCCACGATGCCTCCGTGTCGGCTTTTCTCCGCCGCTTCTTCGTCGAGGTAAACCGAATTGCGATCGTCGAGCGCGGCCACCCAATGCCGGATCATGGGCACGTTGACCGGATCTGGAGCAGTGGTCGGCGGCCCCATGGGCTTGCCGATGTACTTCTCGAGACTCTCGCGCAGCTCGTCTTCTTCGGTGTCGGCCATTCTCTTTCCGATGTCGTTGTTGGATCGTCGATCGTTTGCGGCAACCTATTTCGATCGCCGATGTCCAAGGGTTCTACGTCGTACCGAGGCCCAGACCCCGCACGCTGAAACTCGCGAGCGACGCAGCCGACTCGCCGAGCGGCGGCGGCGCTTCTAGTCGACTCCGCGCGGTCATCGCTCCCACGATCAGCGTACCGAGTCCGCTGCGGTCGGCGGGGCCGATGGGTCGCTCGAGTTCGCCGCGCCGGTAACCGTCGTCGAGGATGCGGTCCACTTCTTCGTTGAAGGCTTTCAACACGAGGGCGAACTCCGTACTGCCAGGTCCTTCTTGCTCCGTCGCCTCGTAGAGCGGGATCGGGAAGGCGATCGCGCAGAAGAATTCGCGGTTCTGATCCACTTGTGCCAGGCAGATCTCAAAGAATCCAGCCAACTGCGCTTCCATCGTGCCTGTGTGGTCGATGCGTCGGGCGAGCGCGTCGACCTGGTCTTCTCGGCTCGCAGCGAAGCAGCCCTTGAGGATCTCGTCCTTCGAAGGGAAATACTCGTAGATCGTGCTTCGGCTGAGGCCGGCGCGCTTCGCGATCCGATCGACTGACGCATGTGCGTAGCCCTTTTCCCGAATTACCTCGTTGGCAGCCGCGAGGATCTGGTCACGACGATAGGTCTGGAGTAGCTCGACGGGTGCTCTCGACAAACGCGACGGCCTCCTTACTCGACTCGCGAACCCATCCCGAAGGCCGACTGGGTCGGACCTTCGATCCGAACCCGATGATTGTCGGGGGAATCAGACATGTGTACGATATAGAAAACAGTAGTTCGATTCAACGTCGAGCCGCGCCTCGGCGGCCCGCACCTTGCCAGACCGCACTCACGAATCATCCGATGGACAACGTCTCGATCGAGGTGACTTCTTCATACAGGACATCGAAACCGCGGTCGGAACCATCGAAAACGACACCATCGCGCTGAATCACTAGCGTCGTATCGGCACGACTCGGGAAGGTACGGAAATCGTGCAGGAACAGATCTGGTACGTGGACGACATCCGGCTCGACCTTCCCCATGATCACCCGATGCATGGGGACCAGCGAAGCGACCCGGTAGGCGGCGGTTCCGGAGACGCGACGTGTATGGATTGAAAGACATCCGGGTCGTCGACCATGCCTGCGGCATCGCCGGCCCCTATTGCAGCAAGCTCTTTGCCGACGCCGGTGCGGACGTGATCAAGCTCGAACCGCCGGGCGGCGATCCGTTGCGTCGCTGGACGGCTTCGGGCGCCGACCTCGGTGACAGTGATAGCGGACTCTTCGGCTACCTGAACGCTTCGAAGCGCAGTGTCGTAGGCAATCTCGACGACGATCCATCCGCGGAGATCGAGGAGCTGATTTCCGGCGCAGACGTCTTGATCGAAGACCTCTCGCCCGATGCTCTTGACCGACGCGCGCTCTGCGAACGACATCCGAGCCTCGTCGTCGTTTCGATCTCGCCCTTCGGCTTGACCGGCCCCATGGCGGGACGACCCGCCACCGACTTCACGGTCCAGGCGGAGAGCGGCTCGATCGGCGCGAGAGGTCGTCCCGGGGAGGAACCGTTCCAAGCCGGCGGCCGCGTGTCGGAATGGGCGGGCGGTTGTTTCACGGCCGTCGCGGCGTTGGCGGCAGCCCGATGCGCCCGTTCGACGGGCCACGGTGAACACATCGACTTCTCGACGCATGCAGCGACTGCCTTGGTCACCAACTGCTATCTCGATCTGATGTGGGGCATTCTCGGGCGGCCACCCGCCGTCGGGTCGTTCCCTAACATCGAGACGCCCTCCGTCGAGCCGACTCGCGACGGCTACATCGGCTTCACGACCTATTCCCCACAACAGATGTCCGACTTCCTCTTGATGATCGAACGACCCGATCTTCAAGAATCAGGCGAGTTCGATCAGGTCGCGCAGCGCCTGGGGCGGCTGGCGGACTGGGAAGAGGCCCTCCACGCCTACACCCGCGAACATGATACCGACGAGATCGTCGAACTCGCGCAGCTGCTCCGAATCCCCGTTGCCCCCATCTGCAACGGCCAGACCGTAACGGAGCAGAAACATCTGAAGGAACGGAACGCCTTCGTGCGAGATCCTTCGTCGGGAACCTGCTGGCCGCGACCGCCGTATCGCATCGACCGGGCCGCACCCGGCGAGGTCGACGGACGACCGACCGCCCAATCACAACCAGCGCCCGGCCTGGGCGAGCACCAGGGTCACATCGAGCCGCGTCCATCCCGCACCGCAGCGGAGAGCGGCGAACGGCAGCTACCACTGAAAGGCCTGCGGATCCTCGATACGACCACCTGGTGGGCCGGGCCGATCGCCACGCAGATGCTCGCGATCCTCGGGGCCGACGTGATTCACGTCGAGTCGATCCAGCGGATCGATGGATCCCGCGGCGTCGGAGGAACCTTTGTCAATCAGCACGACAACTGGTGGGAATGCAGCTTCATCTATCTGTCTGCGAACACGAACAAACGCGGCTTGACACTCGATCTCTCGCAACCCAAGGGCATGGAGATCTTCGAATCGCTCGTGGCGAATGCGGATGCCGTCGTCGAGAATTTCAGCCCTCGAGTGATGGACGGCTTCGGCGTCACCTGGGAAAGAGTGCAGGAACTGAATCCGCGTTGTCACTACGTGCGGATGCCGGCATTCGGACTTGACGGCCCATGGCGCGAGTTCGTGGGCTTCGCAGCGACGATGGAGCAGATGGCCGGGCTCTCGTGGGTAACAGGGCATGTGGACGACCAACCGCGAATTCAGCGTGGCCCCTGCGATCCGATCGCCGGGATGCACGCCGCTTTCGCGTTCCTGGTCGCAATGTCCGAGCGGGATCACGACGATCGAGGCCATTTCGTCGAGTGCGCGATGCTCGAAGCCGCTCTGAACATCACCGCGGAGCAGGTGATCGAGTACACCGAGCACGGACACCTGATTCAGCGTGAGGGCAATCGCAGCCCCGAAGCCGCGCCCCAGGGCCTCTATGCCTGCCAGGGACACGAACTCGCCATGAATCCGCAATGGCTCGCTCTATCCATCGAAACCGAGGCGCAGTGGGCGGCATTCGTCGATTGGCTGGGCAGACCCGCATGGACGTCTGATATCGGCCCCGGATTGGCTTCGCGGCGGCGTCATCAGGATGCCCTCGACAAGGAACTCCGAGACATTTTCTGCGCTCGCGACCGCGACGCATGTGTCGCGGAACTCATCGCAGCAGGTGTACCGGCCGCCCCGATCTTCGATCCGCGTACCTTGGCCGATCACCCGCAGTTCGTGGCGAGGGGTTTTCATGAAGAGGTAGATCACCCGGTCGTCGGGCCACAGGCCACGATGGCCGCGCCGTTTCGTTTCGCCAGCGTCGATCGCTGGCTCGACCGCGCAGCGCCGGTTCTCGGTCAGCACAACGAAGAGATCCTCCGTGAACTCGGATACGACGCAGGACGAATCGAAGAACTCGTCGCCGAAAAAGTGATCGGCGACTGGCCCGAAGGCCTTTGAACGCACTACCGCCCCAACTCCTCGAAGAGATACGGAGATCCGAAATGTACATCGGCTACAGCCAAGAACAGGAAGCACTGCGCAAGGAGCTGCGCGCCTACTACGACGACCTTCTCACTCCGGAGATCCGCGCGGAGATCTTCAAGGAGCATGGCATCGGCCCCCGGACCACGGCGATCCGCAAGCAGATGGCCGCGGACGGGTGGCTCTGCTTCGGCTGGCCCGAAGAATACGGAGGCAGAGGTCGCGGCGAGGTCGATCATTTCATCTTCTTCGACGAAGCGATGCGCTCCGGAGCGCCGCTCCCGATGCTTTCGATCAACACCGTCGGTCCGACCCTGATGGCCTACGGAACCGAGGAGCAAAAGCAGCTCTACCTGCCCCGGATTGCCTCCGGCGACGTGGAATTCTGCATCGGCTATTCAGAACCCGGAGCGGGCACCGACCTGGCTTCGCTCCAGTGCCGCGCGGAGCTCGATGGTGACGAGTACGTGATCAACGGCCAGAAGACCTGGACGAGCCTCGCCGGCGGGGCAGACTACTGCTGGCTCGCCGTGCGGACCGATCCCGACGCAGCCAAACATGCCGGTATCTCGATAATCATTGTCGACCTCAAGAACACCGACGGCATCGAGATTCAGCCCCTCGACCTGATCTCCGATCACAACATCAATCAGGTCTTCTTCGAGAACGCCCGAGTACCCGCGACAAACATCGTCGGCGGCGTCAACAAGGGCTGGAAGCTGATCACCAATCAGCTCAACCACGAACGCGTCGCGATCTGTTCGACCGGCATGATCGAGGGCTGCTACGACGACGTGGTTGCCTATGCCCGCGAAACCGAGCTGCCTGACGGCCGACGACTCATCGACGAAGAATGGGTCCAGCTCAACCTGGCGAAGGTCTACAAGGGCCTGTCCTTTCTGCGACTCATCAACTGGAAGGTCGCGTGGTCGGCCAGCCAGAACTCGCTCTCGCCCGCCGATGCCTCGGCGACGAAGGTTTTCGGGACCGAGTTCTACCTCGACTCATTGCGACTGATGATGGAGGTGCTCGGCCAACAGGGATACCTGACCAACGGTTCCGCCCATGCCATCGCCAAGGGCCGATGCGAGAGCCTGTATCGCGGTCTCGTGATCCTCACCTTCGGCGGAGGCACCAACGAAATCCAACGCGACCTGATCGGCCTCTTCGGACTCGGTCTACCGCGAATTCCCAGGCACTGACAAAGGGTCGGAGTACGGGACCGAATCCCAGGACTCCGAGGCATTCGCTCGGCATTTGAACTCTACGCATTCACAGAGAAGACGGAGCAAGAAGAACATGGACTTTCGCTATAGCGACGACCAGACAGCGGTGATCGAACTCGCGCGCCAGATCCTCGACGACCACTGCACCCAGGAGGCCCTTCGGGCCACGGAAAAGAGCGGTGGGCCGCGATTCGATCGCGTTTTGTGGAAGAAGCTGGTCGAGGCAGGGCTGGTCGGCGCCGCCGTACCCGAACGCTTCGGCGGAGCGGAACTCGGTTTCCTCGAACTCGCCGCCGTGCTCGAGCATGTCGGGCGAACGACCGCGCCGGTGCCGCTGCTCGAAGTCTCCGCCATGGGGGCACTGCCCTTGGTGCAGTTCGGCAGCGATGCCCAGAAGGAAGCTTGGCTCCCACGAATTGCCGAGGGCAAGACGATCGTGACCAGCGCGCTCGTTGAGCGTTTCCGAGCGGTCGACGAGCCGGGCACCACCGCCCGCGCCAGCGACGACGGCGGAAATGAGTGGATCCTCGACGGCGAGAAACTCTGCGTGCCGGCCGGGCCGATCGCGGACATGATCCTGATCCCGGCGCGTCTGGGTGACGAGGTCGCGGTCTTCCTGGTGGAGACCTCGACCGCGGGCCTGGTCCGCGAGGACCTGAAGACGACCTCGGGCCAGCCCGAGTGCGCGCTCCAGCTCGACGGCGTACGCGTCGGTGGCGACGCGATGCTCGGCAAGCCGTCCCAGGGTCGCGAGATCGTGCAGTGGATCGACCTGCGCGCGACGGCGGCGCTCGCCTCGCTGGCGGCGGGTGTCTGCCAGGAGGCACTGCGACTCACCGCCGAATACACCAAGGAGCGTAAGCAGTTCGATCAGCCCATCGCGACCTTCCAGGCCGTTGGCCAACGTGCCGCCGACGCATTCATCGACACCGAGGCCATCCGGCTCACGGCCCTGCAGGCTGCGTGGCGGATCGACGATGGTCAGGACGCCGCCGCCGAGACGGCCGTCGCCAAGGCCTGGGCCGCGGACGGAGGATCACGCGTCGTGCGAGCGGCGCTCCACCTCCATGGCGGCGTGGGTGTCGATCGCGAGTACCCGCTCCACCGCTGCTACCTCTACGCGCGGCACATCGAGCTCACCCTCGGTGGTGAGAGTCAGCAGCTCCGCCGCCTCGGCAGGCTCATCGCCGAACGCGCGGCGTGAGCGACCGATTACGCCTGGTCCCACGACTTCCTGCCCCTTGCTCATCCGCTTGCCGTGGTGTTCGTAGTCTCGGGTGATGGATGCCAGATCGGGTCACTTCATCTCGTAATGATCTAGGACTGGCTTCTTCATTTCTTCCATGAAGCGATCGAAGGTGAAGGGCCAGGCCGCGGGGACGCCATTGGCATCGAGGTACCAGCTATTACAGCCGCTGGCCCAAATCGTGTTCTTGGCGGCCTCGATGCGTTCGGCGTCGAAAATTTCCGTCGCTGCCTGTGAGGCGCTCAGTTCCTTGCAGGCGCCGGTTCTGACTTGATCGATCAGCTGCATGATGTAGGCGAACTGCATCTCGGCGACATCGATCAGTGAGAAATTTCCGACCGGCCCATAGGGACCGTTCAGCATGAAGAGATTGGGGAAGTCGGGAATCGAGATCGCCTTGTATGAAAATGGCCCCTCGGCCCAGGCTTCCTCGAGCGTCTTGCCGTTGCGCCCGATCACTTCCATCGGACGCATGAAGCGGTCGACCCTGAAGCCGGTCGCGAGTACCAGCACGTCCAGCTCGTGCAGCTTGCCATCAGAAGTCCGGACACCCTTCTCCTCGATCTTTTCGATGCCCTCGGTCACGAGTTCCGCATTGGGATGTTGGATCGCTTCGTAGAAATTCTCCGACATGATGAGGCGCTTGCACGCCGCTCGATAGTTGGGGCGGAGTTTCTCCCGGAGTTCCGGGTCCTTGACGTTGTCGTCTAGATTCGCCTCGCAAATGGTGTGAATCCCATGGAGCAGGGGGTTGTCGGCGTCGTGAAGAATGTTGGCGAAGCCATCGATGAACTGTTGCGTAACCTCGTCTCGGATCTTCTGCATGGCCTCCGGGTTCTTACGAAACTCTGCCTTCTCCGCTTCGGTATAGGTCGGATTCTCGACCGGCATGACCCATTGCGGTGTACGTTGGAAGAGAGAGAATTTTCCGACCTTGTCCGCCAACGCCGTCGTGATCTGGATCGCGGTCGAGCCGGTCCCGATGACACCAATGCGCTTGCCCTCGAGCGGCACGTCGTGATCCCAGCGTGCGCTGTGAAAGGCCGAGCCACCGAACGAATCGAGCCCTTCGATATCGGGATAGGCAGGATGGTGGAGCACACCCGTGGCGGCGATCAGGAAGTCGGCTTCGTCGGTCGATCCGTCACCCATCTCGACCTTCCAACGCCCATCGACGAACTCGCAGCGGGTGATTTCCTTGCCATATTGAATCCGCGAGTCGACCTCGTATTGGCGGGCGACGTCCTCGAAATACGCTTGGATCTCAGCACCGGGGGAGTGGCGATGGCTCCACTCGGCGTTGGGCGCGAAGGAGTAGCTGTACATGTGTGACGGAACGTCGCAGGCGATGCCGGCGTACTCGTTCTCGCGCCACGTCCCGCCCAGGCGATCGGCTTTTTCATAGATTGCATAGTTGTCGAGACCGGCTTCCTGCAGCTTGATCGCACTGAGGATCCCAGACATCCCCGCCCCCATGATGATGAAACGGAGATCGTTGGAGGGCGAACTGGAATCGCTCGAATCTGAACGGGTCGTCATTTCTGAATCCTCGAAGCGAAGCGCATTGGACCCGTAATCGCCCCATTGCGCGTGATGGACGTAACCAGCGGCGGCCATTTCGCTGGCCCCGCCGGATCTAGATCGCCTAGACTGTCTGCCTGGCGCACGCCCGAGATTAGGGGGTCATCGCGGCGAGAACCTTGTCCGCTTCGGCCCCGATTCTGGTCGAATCCGGCCACGGCGACGAACGATCTTCCGCTCTCGTAGATCTGGACTGTGAACTCCAATGGAGACTGAACCCGGCCCGACGACGGGTCCCTACGGCTCGTTGAACGCGGTTCTCCCGCTGCTCGAATACCTCCAGAACGAAGGTTTTGACCCGAAGAGCATTCTCGACAGCGTCGGGATTCCCAGATCTGCGCTCGAAGACACCGAAACGCGATTCTCGGTCGAGAACTTCGAATCGCTGTGGCAGGTCGCAAGCGAGGTCACGGGCGATCCTGCCATCGCGCTTCGCGTCTCGACGATGGCCAGGGCCAACACGCTCGGCATCATCGGTTATCTGTCGTCGACGAGCGTGTCGGTTCGAAGCTCTCTCGAACTCGTCAAGGGATTGACGCCGCTGCTGCTCGAAGGCGTCGAGTGCGAACTCGAAAGCGATGGTGAGGTCGCGCTCTTTCGTTGCAACACGAGCGGCAAGCCGCACGCAACCCTATTCATCATCGAGTACTCGATCGGACTCGCAGTGACGATGAGCCGAATCATCGGAGCGGCGGGTACGGATCCGCTCGAGGCCCGTTTCTCCTATCCCGCCCCTGCCTACGCGGACGAATACGAGCGAATTCTCGAACTCCCCATCCGCTTCGACACCGACGAAAACGGCGTCCTCTATCCGCTTTCGATGATGGACGGAACCAATCCCTCGGCCGATGCGGCGCTCAGGCAGGTCCTCGAACGCTATGCCGTCGATCAGCTCGCGCGACTTCCCACGAATGCGCGCTTTTCCGAGCGTGTCCGGGCTTGCATCGTTTCGATGTTGCCGCTCGGCGGTGTGGCGGCGGATACCGTCGCCGCCCAGTTCTCCATGAGCAACCGAACGCTCCGGCGTCGTCTGAAAGAAGAGTCCACCAGCTTCCAGGAACTGCACGACGAGGTTCGCAGCGGGCTGGCTTGCGACTATCTGACCAAGGAGGGGCACGGAATAGAGGAGGTCGCTTCGTTGGTGGGCTTCTCGGATCCGAGCGCATTCACCAAGGCCTTCCGTCGCTGGACCGGCCAGACGCCAGCGGACTACGCACGCAGCCAAAAGCGATAGCCGAAAAAATATCGAGCGCTTCAGGGCTCGAATCCGAGGGCGGCGGCGAACTCTTCTCATATAGTAAGGTCAGTTGCCGGCCGGTCGAAACCGGCCGCCTAATAAGGATCGAATCGAGGGTAAGCCCACAATGCCTGTTTCTCCTGGCCCATTTTCCAGTTCCGCCGCCGGGCGTATGACCCGAATTGTCTACATCGCTCTCGCAATCCTCGCGCTCATGCATTTTGCGCTGCTCTTCTTCGTGGCGTGGCATGTGTCGTGGCCGAGCGCGGTGGCCGCGGCGCTTTCCGTCGCGATCTTGTTTCTGCCGACGCGGCGCCTGCTCTCCAACTACCTACCTCTCGACCCCTTCTGGGTTCGCGCGGTCGCCTTCTTCCTCCTCATCGCGGGTGCGCACCTGCTTCTAGAGCATGCGGACCGACCCGAGATCGTCCGCACCAGGACGGCTTTCGCCAACGCTACGGTCATCACGGGCCAAAGCGATGTGCCTGCGATCGAGCACGGGGTAGTGCTCATGGATGACGCAGGTGTGATCGTGGAGGTCGGCAGCAGCCAACGCGTCAACGTGCCGAGCGGGTACACAATCGTCGACCTGCAGGGGAAGTTCTTGATGCCCGGCCTGATCAACGCCCACGGCCATCTCATGCTCCCGGGAAAACGCGATCCCGACACACCCATGGAACCCGGATCGTTCTCCTACCCGGACTGGATGGCAAAGTTGATGATCGGCTTCATGAACACCTACGTGGGCAAGCGCCTCATCGTCTGGACGATGGAGCGCAACACCCAAAAGGCAGTACGAGCGGGAGTCACGACCCTACGTGCGATCGGCGACCCCCACTATCTCGACGTCGCCGTCCGTCAGCGGATAAGAAACGGCCGTACCATCGGCCCGCGATTGCTGGTGGCCGGCCCGATCATCTGTGCGCCTGGCGGGCACGCGCACCAGATCGGTCTCGTCGTCGACGGACCCGAGCAGGCTCGCGCTACGGTGCGGGCATCGCTCGCACGGGGAGTCGACGTCATCAAGATCGCCAGCACGGGCGGGGTTTCGGATTCCACGCGCGTGGGCGAGGCGGGCGAGCTCCAGATGGGCTTCGACGAGATCGCGGCGATCGTGGAGGTCGCACACGACAACGGGGTGCTCGTTACCTCACACACTCAGAGCACTGAGGGGATCAAGCAGACGCTTCGTGCGGGGGTCGACAACATCGAACACGGCGCAGCATTGGACGACGAGGCCGTCGACTTGTTCATCAATAACCCAAGAGCGCTGCGCGGTTATTCGAGCCTCCACCCCACGCTGTCGATGGGCGCGGGGCTCCCTCCACTCACTGACGAGATCCGCAATGACCCAGCCGGCTACATCGTTTACCAGAACGGAAAGCGCATCACCGAAGGGAGCCGCAGCGGTTACAAAACCGCGGTGAAGCATGGTATAAGGCTGGGCATCGGGACCGATGCCGGACTCATTCAGCACGGCGCAGTCTGGAAGGAGCTCAGGTACTTCACCCAGCACGCCGAGCTGAGCAATTCGCAAGCCCTCCACATCGGAACCCTCGCCACGGCGCGGAGCATCGGCGTCGACAAGATCACGGGAAGTATCGAAAAAGGAAAGTCAGCAGATCTGATCATACTGGATCGTGACCCGAGAGAAGACCTTTCCGCTTTGGCGCAACCGAGTATGGTCATCGCCAAGGGTGTTGTCGTGTTCCCTTAGCGATCGAGTACATCGAGAATCGGAAGAATGAACTTTGTGACCCCTCCGCGAGGTATCCGTTGTACCGAAGGTCGTGCTGACGCACAGTTGGATTCTCAATGATCTCGCCGAGATAGCGCTGCTCCGTCTAAGGAAGGAAGAAGATGTCTGATCTGGTTGGCCTCGAACTCGATGAATCGCTCTGGGCCCACGTCTTTCAGGTCGCACCCTTGGTGCTGGTGGGCACGAAGGAACCCGACGGCGACTTCGACCTAGCCCCCAAGCACAAGGTCGTCCAGCTGACACCGCAGCACTTTGGCTTCGTGTGCCGTGAAACCCACGCGACCTACCGCAACGCCCTGCGCGAGCAGGCGTTCACCGTGAGTTGGCCCGGCCCCAAGCACATCGTGATGACGAGCGCCGCCGCGACCCCCCGCTGCGAGGATGGCGAGAAGAAGGCCATGCATGGCCTTCCCACCATCCCGGCGAAGGAAGTGGACGGCGTGCTGCTCGAAGGCTGCACCTTCTATATTGAGTGCCGCCTGGAACGGGTGATCGAAGACCTCGACACCGACCACCTCGTGGTGGGCAAGATCGCCGCCGCCTGGGCGGACCGCGAGGCACTGCGCAACCCGGAGGTGACCGACACCGAACTCGTCCACGAACACCCGATCCTCGCCTACCTCCACCCGAGCCAGTTCGCGAACATCGAAACGAGCTTCGGCTATCCGTTCTCGAAGGGGTTCACTCGCAAGTAGTGGCGAATGAGTGGGAACGGGATTCGGATCCAGTCGCTTCGCTACGGCCGCACTGATCTGGCCCGACTCCGCCTACCGGAGATCGGTGCCCGGCATTCCAGTTCCCCGATAGGGGCTGGAGTCTCTCCCTCGACACCGTGTAGTGTGCCAAGAGTCGACCGATCGAGATTCGAGAGAGAATCGGTTATTCGCCTACGTGAGCTCATAGTCATCGAAGTCGGGTGTGCGCATGACTTCGTGGAAGCGCTTGGCCGGCCAAGGCCACAGGACCGGGACGCCGTCGGCGTCCAGATACCAACTGTTGCATC
>Ga0164313_10004142_pt1 | contig 12956 bp, 13 predicted proteins | sample GuaBasSedimGuay4_FD_113735 | JGI IMG/M metagenome (GOLD analysis project Ga0164313, IMG submission 113735) | Subseafloor sediment microbial communities from Guaymas Basin, Gulf of California, Mexico - Guay4, Core 4569-4, 0-3 cm | ecosystem: Environmental > Aquatic > Marine > Hydrothermal vents... | reverse complement strand
TCACTCGAGTCTCGCCTACTTGACCCCGGCGGCCTTCGTCCGCCAGAACCAACCAACCCTAAACCTTGGTCGAGGGGAGGCAGCTCTGCACTAACTCCTGGTCCGAAGAAACGGGGCAGGTCACTCCGGCGTCTTACTGTAACTCCGGATCATTCCGGAGGCGGAGCATACGGGAACGTGCTCCTTCCACGCCAGCCATCTCGTGCCAATACGCAAGAAAGATCGTCGCCCCCCCGTGCCAACGTTGTGGGACGATGCGAGCACCTCGAGCCAGCCTTCTGGACGATCCAGCGAATCGTCGGAATGATTCCGGCCGGCGTCTGAAGGGCACCCATCTGGACGAAGACGTGAAAGTAAACGGTCGACGGCTTCCCTCGCTCGCGGCAAAGAAGAAGGCCAGCAAGGACGCTGAGACGCACAGGATCAGCTCGAGAGGTCCTGTGTCCACCACACGGTGCGGCCGAGCAGCAAATCGCGAGAGGTCCCGCCCCCAATTCACTGCGAAGTTTCAATCAGAAACGTCGTTTTTCGGAGACGGACGCCAAGCGCTTTAGAATCCGAACTGCACTTGCGCACGGAGATAGTACTGATTCCCATCGTCGACGGGCAGCCAGCCGATAACGCCATTGGGAGTGACGAGCGCCCTAGAGCTGCGACTCGATCGGGAAGAGCTTCATCACCGCGACTTCGGCCTTCAACCAGAAGCCGGCATAGGGCTCGGAGTTGAACGTCACTTGCTCCCCGTCCTGTTGACCCACCCAGCGGAGCGATTCCTTACCGCCGCTGTCCTTCTCGAGCGTGACTCGAAAGGCGACCTTGCCGACGTTCTGGTCGAACTTGTCGGTGGAGTTCCCCGCCGTCACGCCATCCTTGTATAGCAAGCCGATTTCGTTGTTGATGTGCAGGGAACGTTGGTCGAAGTTGAAGGAGCCGACGAACATGATTTCGCGGTCAAAGGTCATGGTTTTGGCGTGCAGGCTCGACTTGCTGAGGCGGGGTAGCCAGGTGAACACCTTCCGCTCCCGAGTTTTTAGCTGTTCGTTGAGCTCGTACAGCTCCACACCGCAGCGCAACAGGGGTATGCGGTACTTCGAGTAGCCGGCGTGAACGGCCGCGACATCGTTCGACGCCAGCGAGTTGGTCAAGACCCTCACCCGTACACCGTCCTGGCTCAGCTTACAAAGAGCCGTCGTCGCCGCCGCACCGGGGACGAAATAGGGCGACACGATCACCACGTCGCGCTTCGCCTCAATGATGTAGGGTGCAAGTTGCGAGATGAGCAGTTCCTGCCGCCAGTCCGTATCGTGCGCCTTCTTCTCGGAGGAATCGTGAATGATCTTCCCCTCTGCCCATCGCAATTCGACCGTCTGGGCGCGCAACCCCTTCGCCAAGGGCGAATCCCGCAGTGCCTCCAGATAAGCGGAGGTTGAACGCTCGTCGAAGAAGGCCTGCTTGCCATGCCGCAAACGATCGAGCTCTGCTTGGGTCCCCTGCCGAACCAGCGTTGCCACGGGATAGGCATATTCGCTGTTCCAGTACTCGTCGAACTCGGCCTCGACCTGCTGTACGACCGGCCCCACCGCCATCGCATCGAGATCACTGAACGCGAGTTTGGGATCCGCGTCGAAATATTCGTCCCCGATGTTGCGCCCACCGACGATGGTAACTTGATTGTCGACCGTGTACGTCTTGGCGTGCATCCGGTAGTTGAGGTTTTTGAACCGGGTGATGAACTGAAGACCCCTCGACCTCCCGCGCACCCAGGGATTGAAGAAACGCACTTCGATGTTGGGGTGCGCATCTAGAGCAACCCAGTCGTCCTCACCGTCGCTGCCATACATATCGTCGATCAGCATCCGGACCCGCACGTTTCGATCCGCCGCCTCAAGCAGCTTCTGGGTCAGCAGATTTCCAACCGTATCGTGGTGAAACATGTAGTACTGCAAGTCGATGCTGCGCTCCGCAAGCTGCGCTAGCGCGGCCCGGGCGACGAACGCATCGCGGCCCTCGCCCAGCAGCAACACACCGTTCTCGCCAGAATGGGCGACGATGTCGTCTGCGAAACTTCGACCCAGTTGCGTCTCGTTACCATCGCGGACCGCATTGGTTTCGGTGCGACCGCTCTGGTCTGGCAAGCTCATGCAACCTCCTGCAACCGACAGCACAACGATCAACGAACGTGTGAGGCGGATGTGACTAGCTCTCTGACATATCACGGGTTCGTGAAGCGAGTTGTGTGAGTTCATAGGTGGTCCGTTTTGCACCTCATCTTCTAGCACGCAGGGCGTACAGTATTCGGCACGGGGATTTCGAGCCCGACGAGTTTTTAGTTGTTTGGCGTGAGATGGCCGGGTTTTCGGGAGCACTTGGCGTAGGCTCCGCCTTCGATTCAGACTGAAGAGCCTGCAAATTCGTTCTCGAATGAGTGTATCCCGCCAGCTGAACTCGGATACAAAAGGGCTCTGAGTTCAGCTGACGGGATACACTGGAGGTAACGCATGACGAACGGAATCCAAGCAGCAGAGCCAGAGATGTTGGGTACGATCAAGCAACACGCGGGTGTCGGGATGGCGGTCGGGGTTCTCGCCGTCATCGCGGGCGTCCTGGCCCTCTTCTCGCCACTCGTTGCAGGGCTTTCGATCGCGATTGCGGTAGGGGTGCTCATCCTCGCGGCCGGCGTGTCGCGGCTCTTTCTTGCGTTCAAGATGGGCTCGTTTGGGCACGGACTGCTGGTCTTTTTGCTGGGGCTGCTCTCCATAGCCATAGGCGGCTACATGGTGTCCCGACCTGGGATGGCGCTCGCGACGCTCACGCTGGTTCTGGCGATTTATTTTGCCATCGACGGTGTCTTCCAGGCCGTCTGGGCCTTTCGGCTCCGACCGATCAAAGGTTGGGGCTGGGCTCTCTTCAGCGGCATCGTTTCGCTTGCCCTCGGCATCATGATTTGGCGCCAGTTCCCCGTCTCAGGCACGTGGGCCGTAGGCACCCTTGTTGGGATCCAAATGATTTTTGGTGGCTCCTCGGTCACCTCGCTCTGTAGTGCCGCACGCCGAACCGCCTAGACGGTGCGCCGCGAGTACTTACATACGTGTCAACGACTTTGAGACACTCCGGCTGGCGTCTAAGGGCGTTCATCCGGACAGAGACGTAACAGTAGACGCCTGATGGCAAGCAAGGAGGAGACGTTATGATCAAGCTCGAAATCGATAGTGTGCACTACGACCTCGATGATGCTCTGCGGAGTGTGATCATCGATCGGATCGGTGGCCTCGACGAGTTCATGAGCGACCTCGTGGAGGGTCGCGTGGCGGTTTCATGGGAGGGTGGTCCTCATCAGGAGACGAAAGTGAGCGCCCAGGTGTGGGGCGGAGGACACCACTTCGAAGCATCGGATACCCATCGCGAGCCGTTCGAGGCGATCGATCAAACGCGGCACAAGCTCGAGGCGCAGATCAGCAAGAAGCACTCCAAGGAGCTGAAACACGGTGACCATCGTCGCGAGTGAGCACGTCTAAGACGCTACTTTGGCGTCACGGGAGGAAACAGCCTTTTCCAGGCCTTCTTCATGTCCACGATGATCCAATCGTTGGCGGCCGCCTGATCGAAGGCCTGCCCCGAATCCACAGGATTCCGATTTTGTCTTGCTCTTGACATTACCTATAGAGGTCGTCCAAGCATCTGGGCCACGATCGCTGCGGTTGATTCCCGGCTATCGGGACCATGCGCTCAAGGGCGAGTGGAAAGGTGCACGCTCGAGCTATCTGACCAAGAAGTGGCGGGTCCTCTACGTGGTCGAAGGAGACCGCTTCGAGGTCCTCGTGCTGGAGGTGAATCCCCATGAGTACTAAGCGCGGAACGAGCCAAAACGTTGGCGCGAGCTCTTCGTGTTCATCCAGCGGTGTTGCTCTTCCCGGGGTGGGACGTGAGCGAAGAAAGCGCGGCCTAGCTCACGGGGCGCACGAACTTGTCCGTCGGTCCGGGCCCTACTTGGACGCCGAAGTGGCCCAGGTGATCTTGTCCATCAGCTTCCCAAGACTCAGGCTCGAACCCCTCGCCGGCGGAAATTCTTTCAAGGTCGCCAGTTGCTTTCCAACATACGCTTGCGCAGGCACCAATAGGAACATCCGCATCGCCCACCATTTTGTGTACATCGAGGATTGATCGGTGAAGCGCTCGTAGGGATCGCGACGCAGGTTGGTGACGAGCGGCCAGCTTGGGGTTTTGTGCCAGGCCGTCGGCAGGTTGCCCCACATCTCCGTGAAAGTGATTTTCCATTCGCCGACTCGAATCGCGTTCAGATCGCCGTCGCCGCTGAAGTAGAAGATCTCGTTTCGCGTGCCCGGGCCTTTGCCGGTCAACACGTCCATCTGGTTGTAGCCATCGAGGTGCGCTTTGAAGGTCTTGCCGTCCGCTTTGACGCCGCCTTTCTTCAGCCTTGCCTGAATATCGGTGTCCTCGCCTGCAGCCGCCGCCAGCAAAGTCGGCATCCAGTCCTCGTGCGCGAAGATGTCATTAATGATCGTGCCTGGCTTGATTTTACCGGGCCAGCGGACCAGCTGCGGCACGCGAAAGCCGCCTTCGTTGGTCAGGCCTTTCTCGCCCCTGAAGGGGTGATTGCCGCCCTGCGGCCAAGTGAAGATCTCGGCGCCGTTGTCTGTCGACCAGATGACAATCGTGTTGTCGGCGACGCCGAGCTCGTCGAGTTTGTCGAGCAAGGCGCCGGTGACATCGTCCAGTTCGGACATGCCGTCGGCGAATATGCCGTTGCCGGTTTTGTTGTCGTATTTCTCAGACAGATGGATCCACACATGGTTTCGCGTGGAGACATGCCACAGGAAGAAGGGTTCATCGTCCTTGGAGGCCTGGTTCTTCTTGACGGCACGCTCCATGAAATCGAGCGACCGTGCAAGCAGGTCTTCCTCGATGGTTTTCATGCGCTTGATGGTCAGCGGACCTGAATCCTTACACTTCTGCTTGCCGACCACTCCCCAACGCGGTTCGTCTGTCTTGTCGACCTTGTCCGTCGCGACACAGTCCATCACGCCACGCGGGCCATAGGTCGCCCGGAACTTGGGGTCCTTCGGGTAGTCCGGGTTCTCCGGTTCTTCTTCGGCATTCAAGTGGTACAGATTGCCGTAAAACTCATCCATCCCGTGCACCGTGGGCAAGTACTCGTTGCGATCACCCAAATGATTCTTGCCAAATTGACCGGTGATGTAGCCGTATGGTTTGAGCAGCTCGACAATGGTCGGGTCTTGCTCTCGAACACCATGCTTCGCGCCCGGCATGCCGATGGTCAGAAGCCCCGTGCGGAAAGGGTTCTGCCCCAACATGAATGCCGCTCGCCCGGCGGTGCAAGATGCCTGGGCATAGGCGTCGGTCATCAAGGCGCCCTCGTTGGCGATCCGATCGATGTTCGGCGTTCGGCTTCCCATCAAGCCCCGGTGATAGGCGCTGATGTTGTCCTGCCCGATGTCGTCGCCCCAGATCACGAGGATGTTGGGCTTCCCGGTGCTGGCTCCGGCCGTTGTGGAAGCTGCCGCCGACGGCGTCGCCCCAGGCGCCTGAGCTACTGGCGCCGTACTGGTGGCGGCGGGCTTGTCGGACTCAACCGACGGCGTCGGCGACGCGTCCACTGCGGGTTCTGCTTTGCTGCAACCGCTAGCAACGACAGCTGCAACAAACAGGGGCCATACAAATCGAGAGCTAGGAATATTCATGCTCGTGCTCCAGGATCGTTCAGTGTTGAGTCGGGCACCCTACGTTCGAGAGGCGTCTTGTGCCAATGAAAAAAATGCGCCCATGACTTAGTCAGCGCAAGTCTGCGTGGCACGAAATGGCCGCTTCTTGAGTCCTCGACCATCCAGCGAATCGTCGGAATGCTTCGGCCGGGCGTCCAAGGGGCTGGTACGGTCCTAGCGGCGATGATGCATAGGTTGGTGTCTTCCGGTATGAGGCACATGAATGACTGAAGCGACAGCGAACACGGCACAGCAACGTATGTGCGAAATTCGCGACACTTGTCCGACACGACCCCGCCAGTACGGCCTCTGGGCGCTTTCGACGGGGGGCATCCTACTCGATGGAATGACGCTGGCCGCCCTCGCCATCTCGCTCCCGCTGATCAAGCAGACCTTCTCGATGACCCCTTTCATGATCGGCGCGGTGAGCTCGGGCAGCGTCGTGGGGATGGCGATAGGCGCGATCATCGGCGGCCGGGCTTCGGATCGCATGGGCCGCCGTCGCTTGTTTCTCTTCAGCATGAGCCTGATCACCCTCGCCGCTTTCGGTTCGACGTTTGCCTGGGCTCCAGGGATCATCCTGCTCACGCAGTTTCTCATTGGCCTCGGCCAAGGGAGCGAGTTTCCCAACTCCAGCGCTTACGTCTCTGAAATCATGCCGACCCGTCTGCGCAGCCGTATGCTCGTCGCCACCATCACCGCCCAGCCGGTGGGAATGCTGCTCGGGGTCGGCCTCGGTTACCTGCTTCTTCGCGCAAGTCCCGAGACCGACACCTGGCGCTACTTTCTCGGGTCGCGCGCGGCGGTGGGGGCTCTGGTCGTCATCCTACGCCGCTTCAGGATGCCGGAAAGCCCCATCTGGCTGATGCATCGCGGCGAGAACGCCGAGGCGGCGAAAGTGCTCGCCTCCTTGGCGCCCGACAGCGCAAAGGAACTCACCAAGCTGGCAAGTCAGGCGGGCGACCAACAGTTCAGCTCCGGAGAGCACCCCAAGGGGAGCTCAGTCGGTTTGTCGGTTCTCTTCTCGCCCCAGTACCGTCGTCTGATCCTATTGACGGCCGTGCCGTGGTTCCTGATGGACATCACCACCTATGGTGTAGGCCATTTCTCGCCCAGCGTTCTCGCCGCTCTCTCTTCGGGGCAAGGATCGGGCGGCACCATCGCGGCCGAGTTCGCCTCGATTGAAGGGGCCTCCATTCTCGACGCCTTCCTCTTGCTCGGCTCCGTGCTTGCGCTGTGGCTGGTTCCCCGGGTCGGGGAGATCAAAATGCAGCGCATCGGGTTCGTCGGCATGGTCGTGGGGATGCTCATCCTGGTGATAGCGGAGGGCGCTCATGCCAAGGCCACCATGATCCTCGTGCTCGCCGGATTCAGCATTTCCAACCTCATGAGGAACATGGGCCCCAACTCGACGACGTTCAGTCTTCCTGCGCTGCTGTTCCCCTCCGAGATTCGAGCCACCGCCGCTGGCTTCTCCGCCGCGTGCGCTAAGGTCGGCGCCACCTGTGGAACGCTATTCTTGCCGATGCTCACGAAAGCAATCGGCTTACAGTACACACTCGCAATCCTTGCGGGCCTGAGCGGAGTCGCCTGGTTCGTTACCGCGAGACTCGGGGCTGGGCTCACGACCAAAAAGAGCCAAGGCGGAACACGGGCATGAACGCACAACTCGAATCACCCAGGCAACTACACATGAAGAGGAGCTGACTAGTGGGGCAATACGCTCAGGGCATCATCACGATTCTATCGCTGGTTAATCCGTTCATCTGCGGCGCGCTATTTGCGCAGGCAGCCTCCGGGAAGCCGATGGCGGCGCAGGTCGCGGCGGCGAGTCGCGCAACGCTGAGCATCGCGGCCATCCTGTCGTTTGCGGCCATCGGGGGCGCCTACCTGCTCAAGACGTTCGGCATCTCGCTCGACGCGTTTCAGGCGGCGGGAGGACTGGTGCTAGCGTGGATGGGATTCCTGATGCTGCGCGGGAACTCGTCGCCGACGACGGACAGCGGCAAATCGCATAGCGGTGCATCGCTAACCCCGTTGATTCTGTTCGCGGCGAGTCCGGGGACCATCACCGGGGTCATCACCCTATCGATCGCACATACCGGAACCGAACTACCGGTGACGGTTCTAGTGTCTGTGGCCGTTGCACTGGCGGTCACCTGGTTGGTGATGTTGATCGTTTCGCGTTCCACCGGCGGAAAAAAGCAAGGGCTGATGCACGATGTCACCTCGCGATTCATGGGATTGATCGTCCTGGCGATGGGCATGCAGTTTTCGCTAACCGGACTCAAGGCATTTTTCGCAGCTTGAGTTTCTGGTTCCTGTCTTGCGCCAAATCGTCTGGACTGACGGACGCCAGTGGACCCCCGCCGATTCCGCCAATCTGCGCCCACTAAGTGATTGAAATCAGGCGCGCGACACCCGGCACGTGGCTTGCGTAGTTCCAACACATGCCAGGACTCGAGAGTCACGCACATTTGCGCGTACCCAACAAAAGGGTACAATGATGGTGCGCTCTGTCCGACTAAGTCAGGGGGCGCAGAAGGAGCTGCGTCTGGCGCCGCCCCAAGTGAGAAGCAAGCCCAAGGTGTGGATCAACGGCGTCAGCAAAGATGGACTCGAAGAGATGCGAAAGATACCTGGATTTCACGACGTGACTACGCATGGCTACTAAGCGGAAGAAGAAGCTCCAGCGGTATGCCGACGGCTCGGTCGACGCCGAGCAGTTTCTCGAAGGACTGACGGGCGGCCCCCTCACATTCGCTGAAATGCTTAGAGGGATACGACTTTGCGAGGATCTGAGCCAAACCGATTTCGCGACGCAGCTCGGTGTCTCTCGGCAGCATCTGTGCGACATCGAGAAGGCTCGAAGGTCTCTCAGCCCTGCTCGAGCCGCCGAGTTCGCACGAGTCCTGGGGTATGGCGAGGCGCAGTTCGTTCGGCTTGCCCTTCAAGCACAACTCGATGCGGCAGGTCTGCCGTACCGCGTGAGCGTCGACGCAGCATAGAGTGTGCGTAACGAAGCTTCCCACGTTCAAAGCCCGACATTTTCCACATCAATAGCGCCAAGATCCCCGTTGGGCATGAACAACCGCGGCCTTCGCTGCAAGAGCTAGTTGCCGATGCGGGCGGTCGCCCCAATCCAAAACCCGAAGAACCAGTCTTGGTTCAGCGAGGGGACGGTGTTGCCAGTGGCCGGGTCAGTGACGAATGGACGCGAAAAATAGATGTCGTTGTCGGCGAAATCGGCGCGCGGCTCTAGAGTGAGGATCAGGTATTGCACTGGTGAGTAACGGACCGTGCCGGTGACGGTGAATACGGTTCCCGTTTCGGAATTGCCGCTCGCCCCGAAATACTCGCCACGACCACCGACCGACCAGTGGTCGGTGATGTCATACCTGCCGCCCACGCTCACGCCCCATTGCTTCGACACGGCGGTGCCAGTGAGCGGACCTCGTCGCGAAAACTGGTAGTCGCCGTCGATGAACAACGTCCACGCCTTAGGGGTCCACCTGGCGACGAAGTCCAGTATGGCCTCCCAGTCTCGGTTTCCGTTGGAGCCGTTGGGGCTCGCAAGTCCTCCAAGCCACAGGCCCGTCGTGGCGCTGGGCCGGTAGCGGAGCTGTGCACCCACGGCTGGCACCTCAACGCTCACGTCGCTTGGAAACGCGGTTCCAAAGATGCTTCCTCTGGTGACGATGATCGTGATGTCCACGCTATCGTGGGGTTCGATCAAGGCCCGAAGGCCGAGGTGGCGAAAGGGCTGCATCTCGAAGTAAAGGAAACCCCGGCTCAAGGTCGCGTTCTCCCATTCGTCGGCCGTTTCGATTCCGACAAACGCGCCGAAGTAGCCCATGTCGAGCGTCAGCTTCTCATGGGGGATCCAGGTCACAAAGCCGCGGCTGAGGGGTGCGAATTCGGTCAACCGATCGACTTGTTGACCCCATCGGAGGTTGAGCGTGATGCCCCACTTGTCGGTAACGTAGGCGACGTCTCCCCCAGCGAAGGTCAGTCCAAACCCCTGTGTGTCCGCATAGGGATACTCCAAGTCGTTGTATGGGCCACTCACGCGGTGCGCGTTGAACATGTAGTACGAGGTCACCAGGAGTTGCCACGCAAGCTCGTCCGCTTCCACGTCGGCTCGCGCCGCGGATGGCGCTCGAGCCGTGATGAGCAGAGCGATCGCTACGCCAAGGATGACCCATGAGCGTTTCACCACCCTGAGCTTAGTAGACACAAGCTGCTGGCACGGCAAGCGATTGCTACTTACAGCCCCACTCGTGCCATGCTCATATGGCGCATCTCGAGCAGGACTGTTCGACGACCGCAAAGCTCTGCGGTTTTTCTTCTTCGCTTCACGCGTTCGTCCGCGTATTGTTTCTCCAGATTCGACGGGACGCGAAAAAAGGAGACGACTGATGGCGCGATCGAGCTCGCTCGCTAAGGCAACCACGACACCCCTTGCCTCGATTTTTGGCAGCGGGTTTCTGATCATCGTGCCGATTCTTGCCGGCGCCGTTGGGCACCTCTCGGTAATCGCGATGGCCGGGGTTTGCGCGTTGGCCATTGCAGTCGGAAGCGTCATCCGATTCAACATTCGACATACCGAGCCTGTCCTTGCCGACAATCCTCCGGAGTCCACGCTTTCGCTCGAACGCGCGTCTGATCTAGCTCTGATCCTCGCGTATGTGATCTCGGTCTCGCTGTACCTCCACATTCTCGCCGCCTTCGTTCTCGGGGGGTTCGATGCAGACACCGAGCTCAACGAGAACATCGTCACGACGGCCGTGATCGGCGTGATCATGTTGATCGGGATGACCAAGGGGCTAGCTCCGCTCGAGTTCCTGGAGAGCTGGGCGCTCTTGATCACCTTTGCCATCATCGCGCTCTTGCTCGCAGGTTTTGGTTATTTCGACTGGAACGCCTGGCAGTCGTCGGCGGGTATCCAAATGCCCGAGCCGCTCAAACACACCCCATGGGAGGTTCTGACAATCCTCGCGGGCACCCTCATCGTCGTTCAGGGGTTTGAAACCCCCCGCTACCTAGGTGACGAGTTCGACTCCGACACACGAATCAAGGCGTCGCGTTGGTCCCAGATCATCTCCACGGTCGTATACCTCGCGTTCGTCGCCCTCGCCCTTCCCCTCACGCATCTTCTCCAGGGCAGCTACGACGACAACAGCCTGATCGAGCTCACGAAATTCGCGTCCCCCCTTCTCGTCACACCTCTGATCATCGCTGCCGCGATGAGCCAGTTCTCCGCAGCCGTCGCCGATACGATGTCCGCGACCGGAAACATGGAAGAGATGACGAATCACCACCTCAAGGAGAAGTTCGGATACCTCCTCGTCGGCGGTGGTGCGATCTCGCTGACATGGTCAGCCAGCACACTCGAGATCCTCGCGCTCGCTTCCCGGGCATTCGCCTTCTATTACTTGCTCCAGTGCTTCGTCGCATTCACTGTCAGCAAGTCGCCCGTCCAGAAGGCCGGAATCGTCGTGCTCTCGGTAGTGCTGGCGTTCATTACGGTCTTCGCCGTGCCGGCCGGCTGACGACGTTCGCACTCCGCTCCTACTCAGCTTGGGTCGATTGGTGAGTTCTTCGCTGTCGAGGCTTCCAACAGCTCGAGTGCCATTCGAATCACCGCAGTGTCCGAGCGAGCCGGGAGACTATGGCGGAGCCTCGCGAGCCTCAATACGTCGTCATGCCGAAACCGAAAGCTCTTTAGCACCGAGGGAGAGCGACCTTTTCGACCGACCTGGATCACCCACGGCAGGTATTGCTCGGGCGGCACGCCGCGGAAGTTCGGCATGGGTTTGCCGTGACGGATAGCGTGCATCACTTCGACGACGTCTTCGGGGAGCTCTTTCGGCAAGCGCAACAGGGTCGACTTTTTCACGAGCACAGCGGGAAGGAGCTCCATGATTCGGGGCTCCACGGTGCCGGCCCATAGCGCATCGTCGAGCGGCACCGCCCGTCGGCGAGGCACAATCCCTTCGATGTTGGTCTCGAGAAGACCCTCCTCTACGAACCGGCCCATCACAGCGCGGAAACGCGGATCCCGATGCTTGCGCCTCAGCGCTTGGTGCCGTTTCCGCGCTCGGGTCTTCAGATCGCTTTGTGTGAGCGTCATACGAATTGCTCCAAGTCGACACGGTACTTCTGCGCCAGCTCGAAAAAGCGCTCGCTCGCGCCTTTCGCGAGATACTCGGTGACCAAGGCCCTGTTCTTCTCAGCCGCTTTCAATGCTTTGGAGATCAAGACGGCATCCGCGTCGGCGACAAACGCCTCGACGAACGTCCCTTGGTAGAGGGGGTCGTATCGGGTCTCCCCTGGCATCCACACCTCGTGCCCGTGGGGATCCAGAACCTTGCCATCCTCGGCGAGCAGTCGCTCGAACTCTCGTTGAACCGCCCACTCATAGTCCGCATACGCATCGAGGTCTTGCGTGGCGATGAGTGTGAGGTCGACCCCAGCGGCCCAGAGCGCCGACTGACCGAGCACGCGAACGCTGCAACTCCCGTATGCAGGCGTTCCTTCGACCCGAGCTCGAATGTTCTCGCGGGCAACCCATTGGTCGAGCGTCCGAAAGAGCTGGGCTAAATTGTCCATACAGTATTAATAATATGCATATACAATTTGTCAATGACCTGGGTCGCAGGGATGGATTTCGGCCCCTGGGGCCGAGATTGCTACAGCTTCTGAGCGAGCCGTGGCTTCAAGCCTGGGCCAGAAGTGGCAGATCGGTTTCGAGGGGTCGTGCGCGGTGGTCTCGGGAGCGCTTGACGCGACGACGGTGGGCTCGATGCACGCCGCATCATGGAACTGCGGTCGGACTTTCAACGGCGCGAGGTCGTCTACACCCCCGACTTGCCTTGGGGCCCCTCCCCTTCACCCGGCGTCGAGCGACGGATGCTCGATCGCGTCGGCGATGAAGTAGCGCGAGCGACCTCGATCGTGAGGTACGACCCTGGCAGTCGGTTTTCGGCACACACGCACGACCTGGGGGAGGAGTTCCTTGTGCTCGATGGGGTCTTCTCCGACGAGCACGGCGACTACCCGGCCGGTACTTGGATGCGGAGCCCCCACGCGAGTCAGCACCAACCGTTGTCCCGCGAGGGTTGCCTCATCTACGTGAAGGTGGGGCACCTGTTGCCGCGTCCGGTGATTTCTTCTTGAAGTGCCGGTGACGGGCTAGAGACTTGGCAGGACGCT
>Ga0164313_10004141_pt1 | contig 12957 bp, 10 predicted proteins | sample GuaBasSedimGuay4_FD_113735 | JGI IMG/M metagenome (GOLD analysis project Ga0164313, IMG submission 113735) | Subseafloor sediment microbial communities from Guaymas Basin, Gulf of California, Mexico - Guay4, Core 4569-4, 0-3 cm | ecosystem: Environmental > Aquatic > Marine > Hydrothermal vents... | reverse complement strand
CTGCAGGCAGTGCATTAGACGCAGGAACAGGAGCCGTCAACAAATTAACAGGCGGACCAGTTGCCGCCTTAGACGGTACAAAAGTATCTGTACAAGGAAAAGTCTCAGCAGTGTCAGAGCAAGCCAACCTGCCTGTGCCAGACACAGCACCACCGGTACAAAAAGAATCAAAAAAAGCTGCCGTCACAAACGATACAGCAATTCCAATCGTACCCATGCCAAATGTATTACACGACTATTCAAGTTTCACATATCGGTTAACGCTAGGCGCGATGAATGTAAAAGATTATAATACAATGCTCGACAATGAAGATCCTACAACGTCTGAAGTTATTACTAACCGCCCTAAAATGACAACTACTTTGATGTCTTCTGGCGGCGCAGATAGATTAGAAACAACACAAGGCAACTATGTTACCAGAGATTCATTGTTCACTGAGGACTTTTACTTCCAAGATTTTAAAATGACTTGTATTGTTGGGCAGAACACATATACCCAAGGATCAAATGCGGTCAATATTGAGTTCACAATATACGAGCCTTACGGAGTTTCTTTGATAGAACGATTAATTGCACTAGCTGACAAACTAGGATACAATAATTATATTGAAATTCCTTATTTGATTCGAATTGACTTTATCGGTTACGATAGTAACAATGATCCGATTAGCGGAGTAATCGGAAATACTACTAAATTCATTCCAATCCGCATTGCAAATATAAAATTTAAAGTTAACGAAGCTGGCGCTGCATATCAAGTTATGGCAGTTCCGTATAACCATATGGCCCTTAATCAATTAGTTGCGACAGTTCCAACTAATGTAACAATCCCTGCAGGAACAGTAGGAAGCTTCTTTAATAAAAAATCTACAGGTAATAGCCCTGGCCTAGTAGACGTGGTTAATAATTGGAACAAACGTCTTACCGACACCTTAGGCCAGGCAGGTAAGCCTTGCAGAATAATCCCAGACAGGATTAAAATTACATTAGATGATGAAATTGCAAATTCTAAAATCAGATATAAAAATCTTACAAAAGTTTCTCACAGTGTTAATTACGGAAAAGGATCTGGCCACCACGAAACCGCAAATGATTCCATTAGCATTGAAGAATATGATCATCATTACAACCGCGGCACTAGTATTTTAGCAATTATTGAAGGCGTAATTAAAAACAGTGAGTATTATTTAAAACAAGTCGACGCATTTGAAAAGACAAAAGACCTCCGGGAGAAACAAGTTGGTAGGAGTGGCGAGGCCGGTTCCGCGCTAGCGACAGGACCCCATGGGCGCGGAGCAGTTCCACCTCCATTGAAGCAACCGTCCTTCCAAAACTTTAAAATTACTACCACATATAGACTATTGGATTTTGATGAGCTTGCTAACAGACACGCTTACGAAGCAACATTCCACGTCCAGCGATATGCTGTTAAAGGACAGTCTGACACTGTTGTAGGACAAGCGTTACCAACTAACATCGCTAAGGACTATAATTATTTATTTACAGGCAATAATTTAGATATCTTAGAATTGGATATGGAATTTAATTTAGTGTTCTTTAACTCGCGTTCAGTTAATGTTAAGGATTCTGGTAGCGGTACGAAACAAGCTATTGCGGAAAATGTTTCAGCAACCGATGTTAAATCCTCAAAGCCACAAAACGAACTTACCCAAGTAACAACAGAATGTATTGAGATTGATCAAGTTAATCAAGCAGGTCACACAGGACAAGGACAGGAAGCAAAGGCTATACAAATAGCAGACGCACAAGCAAACCTATTACAAAATTCCAGAGGTGACATGGTTGTGCTAGATGTAAAAATATTAGGCGATCCTGCATTCATTAAACAAGACGACATTTTGTATAAGTCTTTTTCTACTGTTGGTGAAGTGTTAACTCCAACAGGATCCATTATACAAGATCGTGGCGAAGTTTATGTTAGAATTAAATTTAATACACGAGATGATATTAACCACGAAACCGGCCTAAGGTGGGATGCGAGAGATATCCCGGATTCATTTACAAGACGAACTAGTGCCTTTGACGGTATATATAGAATTATGAAAATAGACAGCGAATTCATCGGCGGCGCATTCACGCAGAATTTAGAAATGTACAGAATATATGTGCAAAACGAGAAAGAAGAAAAGAAAGAAGCCCTTACTAATACAGTTCCTTCAGACAGCGAAAAGGCGGCCGGTGCTGTGGACGTAAAAATTCCGGAGGCAACAGTTGTGCCGACTGCTGAAGAGATCGCAGCAACAGCAGAAAATCCTACAGGCGTAATTGCTTCTCCAGTTTTATCTGAACCATTGGAACCAGCAACAATAATACCGCCAACCTCCGAAGAAGCTGCAGGAACATTTGCGTTTAACAATCCAGACACATTCGCTCCTGACCTCGGAGACCTTAACGTAACCGAAGAATATAATTCAAGCACCGGCCTATATGTATCTCAATTAGACGACGGCACCGTAACGAAGGTTAGAGACGACACCGGCTTTGTGCGTCACTTCGATCCTGTAACAGGCAAAGCCATAACTGGACAATTCGATCCAGTTACTGGAGGTACAATAATTGTAAACTAACATGGCACAACATTTAAGACAAAGTAGAAAGATTATTAAAAACGTCAGGCAGGAAGATGCGCCAGGCGTTAGGATGGATCCAGGTCCGCATATTGGCATTGTCAAACATACTGCTGATAAATTGCGTACAGGTGGATTAATGGTTTACATTCCTACAATGGGAGGAGACCCCGACGATCCTAATAATCAAAGACTAGTTCAATATGCATCGCCATTCTTCGGCCATACTAATTTCCAACAGTCTGGACCTAATAAATTAAATTCTAGCAATACATTTGAAACAGCTCGTCACAGTTACGGAATGTTCTTTACCCCTCCGGACATTGGAGTTAAGGTACTATGCATGTTTGCTAACGGAGACGCGAACAACGGTTTTTGGTTTGCATGTATTCCTCCAGCTGTAGAACATAACATGACAGCTTCCGCCGGCGGCGCCGTTAAGAATACTGTAGACGTTAGAGACGACCCAGTTGTGAAAGCATTGATCGATGGTTATTCGGCCGCCTACTGTCCAACAGTAGAATACAATGGCGCTGCAGATAATGCATTTAGCACGAGTGTCTTAGCTAACAAACGACCGCCACATCGAGTGCAGGCTAAAATTTTAGCTGAGCAAGGATTGTTAGGTGATCCTGAGCGCGGCGTAGATGCATCCACAACAACTAGGGAATCACCTTCGGGGGTATTTGGAATCACTACCCCCGGCCGAACTGTAGTGGATCAAACTACAGACGATTACCTACAACGAGTAACATTAGATCCTGTGGCCGATCCTAAAAAGATTAACGAGCTTGTTGAGTACGGCCGCAAAGGCGGACACCAGTTTATAATGGATGACGGCGACAAAGACAACTGGAGCAGACGTATGAAAATGCGTACGGCAGCAGGCCATCAAATTGTAATGGACGATACCAATGGATTTATATACATTTCAAACTCCACAGGTAAAGCGTGGGTTGAATTAACTAACGACGGACAGATGCTTATGTACCTTGAAAAGGGTGCTTCTCTTAGATACGGCGGGGACTTAAATGTTCAGGTTGATGGCGACTACAATTTAAACGTTAACGGTAACTATAATTTAAACGTTGACAACTTGCATAAGACATCGGTATTCCAAAGAGAAGAAGTTGTTCTAGGAGATAAATCGTCTGTTGTGATTGGTGACACAAGTCTTACAATTACTGGCGATTTAGCAATTGAAACAATCAACGGTGAGATAGGAATAATCGCAGCAAATACAATGGCACTTAAATCCGGCGATGGTGGCTGGGATGGTGGAGACTTTATTCACCTTCAAGCAGATGCAATACATTGGAACGGGCCGACTCCTCCAGAGCCTGTTAACACTAACGTTCCGGATCCGTTTGAAGTTAACACATTACCAGACACAGCAAAGATCGGCGATATATGGACATATGGTGCAGCCGACCAATTGTCTATTGTTAATTCAAGTCCAACTCACGAACCTTACGGAGCAAGGTCATCAATTGTTACTCCGCTTGTGTCCAAGACAGGAACACCTACTAAAAGGATATAAATACTAACATGGCATTTTACAGAGGATTCAGCACTATCGATCGAGATAGTAAATTTAGACTAGACGAAGTTGCACTAGTAAGGCGCGACTTAATGAATCATTTTAATACTCGCCGCGGCGAGCGTCTGCATTTGCCTAATTTTGGATCTATAATTTGGGAATTAATATTTGATGGATTAACTCCTGAACTTAGAGATTCAGTAATTGACGATGCTACCCGTATTGTAAATTCTGATCCTAGGGTTGTGTTGAAACAGATTACTGTTCGAGAATTCGAACACGGATTCCAAATTGAAATGGATTTATATTTTGTTACGCTTGACTTGTCTGACCAGTTGTTCGTGCAGTTCTCCGACTCTTCAAATCAACTAACCAGCATTTAAATCCGCTCTCTGAATGTAATTCCGAAAATGTTACAATACATAGTCGGAGGCGACATTCCTCTCTTTCGTATCGGCCACATACATAATCCAACGCGCCTGATAATAGGAACAGATATTACACCCCCGACGAAATTTGTTGGGCCGATTTTACGTTCCTTACAACCGTGCCATTCCCATACATCTGCCCTAGCAGAATAAAAAACGCCAAAGATAACACGGTCTTTACAAAAATTTTTAATGTCTATTTTAATCATTATAGTATTCTATAACATCTGTGCCATGGGATTGGATTTGGCAGACGATAGCATGGACCCCGATGGGTGTATATCCTCCATTGGGTAGTTGCTGTAACAGGACGCCAGTAACGAGCGAACCCAAATATAACATGCTGACCCAAAAACTTTTCCCAGTCTATGTTAATCAAAATATAGACCTTGGATACCAGTTATCGGTTTTCCGCCAAAGTTTGTACCACCAAATTGGACTATACTTGTCTTTGTGGCGCGCTGGCCTTAAACGATCCGACCAAAGGACTGAGTATCGCCATTCATAACCTTCAGTTGTCTCTTCATGAGTTCCGCCGTTAATAACATAAGTGGAATACCAGCCAAACCAAATGTGGTCTCTAGCAAATTTTTTAAAGTCTATTTTAATCATTGGCCGGCATTTGTATACGAATTATAACGACGACGATTAAAAGTCCTATACCTATTAGGACAAAACTTGTTAGTGAGATGATCCCGCTGCCAATTCCATCTGACTTTAGCTGATATCGGCTTACTATTCTTTTCCTCCACGACTGTATAGAAGCCCAGGATGGTCCAAGTCCCACATAAGTAATGAAGGTAAAGAGGCCAATTTATTTTAATCATCTAAGATAATACCATTTCCAACATCTGTGCCATGGCAGCTTATCCTTGCCAATTGCTTGCTGCATGCCTTTGCTGTCTTTCCAATCCCAGCGCCATGCAAGTTTCCATTTCTTATCAGTTGTCCTAGGAAATCTTGCATGGTGTATTCGCTTCATCCAAAATCCAAAGATGACACGGTGTCGTAAATAAAGGAACCAATCTATTTTAAGCATTAAAACATTCCTGCGTGACTACCTTTGTCGATCTTGTACATAAGTTTATACCACCAAACCGGATGCCATGTGCTTACGTTACGTGGAATTGGCCATAGTCGATCAGCCCAATAGCTAGAATAACGCCAACGCCTAATCATTGGGATCGCGCTAACTGGTATGTAATCTTCAGCATTTCGATCATACGTCTCCCAATCTGTTGTAACTACTGTAAAAAATCCAAACCAATAGGTCTCGTTAATAAACGCTCGGAAGTCTATGCGGATAATTTGATATCGCCTACATCAACAATTTCAACATTATCCGCGAATTTTTCCGCGAGCTGTCCCCATACGCCCATTGTTGCCATCGACAAGTGTTCGCCTTGTTTGTGGCATACGTAGACACTTCCGGAGTAACCTGTAAAATGATAATACCTGCCGTCGTAGTCCATCTTCTCTATTCCAGAATTCATGCGCCAGCTATCGCCGTCTAAGTATCCACCGGACCATCCGCCTAGTATCTTGTATTCAACGCTGTCGTCTTCTTGTTTAATTTTTATAACTACCCAACTATCTGGTGCGTACTCTGTCATTTCTTTTTCCTCTTAAATGGATATGTTATTGTTCCCATATCTTTATATACTGTATTATGTTCATCTAACAGTTCTCCAAACTTCAGTCCTGTTAAATTTGGATTTGCGTAAACCCACTTTCCTTTTTTGCAATCATTGCAATCATCATCGTAACGATGGAAGTACAAACATTTCCTAGTATGGCGGAATCCAAACCAATGTCGGTCTTTAATGAATCCTTCTACTTCTATTCTTAAACCCATCTATTTAAAAATCCTAAGGTCCACTCTATACAAACGTATGGAACCCAACGGAGAACACGCCATTGCTTAGTTGCCCTAGCTGGAGAGAATCCCCATTCCTCAAGTATGCCTATATCCCTCCGCCATGGCAAAGATTCATATATTACGTATTTAAACCCTAGCCACTCTCGGTCTCTAATATATTTCCTAATGTTTATTTTAATCATCAAACCCAGACACCCCCGGCCCTACGTCGATCGAGAATTTCTTGTTTGTTATTTAACTTTTGTATTAGAGTCCAGTGTCCAGCGGTACCATGAAGTATCCAAGATCCCTTTCTGCATTCCGCGCAAGCCATCGATTCTTGAAAGTAAAAATGATCATCGCATGGTGTCACATACCACCAGCCAAACCAACGATACCCTCTAATCATTAATCTCCAATTAAACTTAATCATTTCATCCGCGGTCTTAGTCTTTCAATCTTCCACCATTTAATTGGTCTGGGCTTTCCCGTTCCTCCGATACCGTGATCTATTCCTGTTGAACACCAAATCCAATGTCCTGCGTTACACAAAGGACATTCTGCCGAGGTATAAAAATGTATACTGCAAATATTACCATACCACCAGCCAAACCATACGCGATCATATATGAAACATTTTACTCTGCGGAACCACAGCAAAGAATGAAGCCAGCCTAGAAAATTTATATTAAACATATCCGTCAGTCCGGCGACCAGCTCTTCCAACGATAGTCACACTTCCTTGGCTTGTCAATCCATTTCATAAATTGGGTACTGCGTTTACATCTTTGTCTGTCTTTTTCGCTCATGCCATGGTAGGACTTTACTAGCGGATGATCTTGGTTATACCACTTTCCATGGTAAGGCCCGTTGTTAATAGATACACGGAGAAACGTTTTACCAAATACAGTAAATCCGTAAATGTAATGTTGGAACCAAGTTTTGTAATCTATCTTAATCATAAACTGTAATGTCGGTGCTGCCTCCAAGCTCATCCCATAATTTTTCAGAGATCCATTCGTAAGGACAGCCATCCCTAGCTTTTGCGGTGCCGTACGGCATTTCTGACATGTAATAACCATATAGCGATTCGAACATATTAGGAAAGTCGTCTATATCGGCTTTGCCTTTAGCGACCAGTATTAAATCACTCATTTCTTTGTCGCTAAACTGTAACTCATGTTGCATTGCCTTGGCACCGCTCATCCAACCTTTCGCAGCTAGTTGTCCGACGCTAGTTGGCGGACCTTGCGCGAAGTCGAGCGGACTTTTAAATTTAATCGTACTCAAAATGTTCAACTCCGTAACCTGCGGCGCTGTTAGTCCAAAGAGCTAGTGTATACAATGTGTCAATATTTTCAAATGTGGGATTGGTAATCAATTCCCTTGCATTCATAATTGCAATCCCTAGGTGATTTGTCCCTTTCCATTTAGTAGGGTCGTTAAAATCTTTGTGATTCTCGTCCATGCCGATTCCCCAAACCTTGTCCCAGGGTGCAGCCTCAACAATGTGATCATTGCCGGTCGCCAACAAATAATCCAACGCGACACCGGCCTGCGTAAATTTTGCGTAGTTAATCATTGTAACACAGTCTAGCGCGACCATTTGCCAGATCTGGTCATCATAGTTTTGAACTGCGCGACCGAGTTTCTTTTGTTCAGATGGAGAATTGGATGCCATAATTAAATCCCCTGCGTCCTCGTCTTCGAATACAGATGCTTTGAAAAACATCATTGCCTGTTCTGCGCAATTGAAAGGCACGCCGTGCAGTCTAAAAGGAGTTTCTGCCCATTGGGAAAAATATGTCCCGGTGAACGGCACCAATGTGTCGCTAATTTTGTAATTTAATTGTGTGTGTATCTTCATTTTAATCCTCGTTTTTAAAGTTGTCGTGCCAAAGCACTCCGTTCATTTTCATTTTGTAAATCCTAGTGTAGTCGTACCACCTAAGGTTATATCCATGGCTTCGACCGCTTTCTAATAATGTCCAGCCGCCATTATTACATTGTTTGCAATCGCTTTTATACAGTTGATGCCATTCGCATTCATGCCAAAAATACATGCCAAACCAAAAGCGTTGCCTTATAAATTCCTTAAGATTAATCCTGATCATTTTTAAGCTCCTCAGCCCATTCATACATACTTTTAATAAAAATAGAATTATTCCTATGCCAATTGCCGTGGGGTTTTTCACCGGGGACATGAAATGTGATGTACGTGTAACCAAACCATCTCATGCCACGAATCCATTTAAGAAAGTCAATTTGAATCATTTCTATAGCTTTCCAATTCAACATTCCAATCGTTAATTGCCTTTATAAATGTACTATCATTTCTATGCCAACGTCCAGTAACTGGCTTTCCGGGCTCCGCCATTCTTATATACGTGTAACCAAACCATGTCTGTTGGTACCAGTTAACGCGGAGCCAACAGACAATTGTATCTTTAGTGATCATTACCAGTCGTTCTCCGCTAACCACATATGGAACTCATGATGCTCTGCTCCAATCTCTTGTTCTTTGAAAATTGGTATTGTTTTTATAATTGGCCACGGCGCTGTGCATACTTTTTGCCAATACCCAGATGAACAGCTACGGCAGTTAGTTACATAAAGGAAATGGGTTGCGCAACGAGTACACCACCAGTGCCCAAACCACACTTTATTAAAGAACGCTCTTTTGTAATCTAGTTTAATCATACGTACTTATCCCAGGCCCTTGGCCGTCTGAAACAAGGTATCAATCTATCCGTTATGTAGTTTCACTATTATACGCTTCTCCGTGACAAACGTCTACCTTAATAACAGTAGTTAATTAGCCGTGATAAATATACGGAACAATAGAGAATAAATACATGCCTATTTCTACAAGACAAACTACCCTGCTAGCGGCAGAAGACTGGACTAAGGTTTATCAGTCTTTTAAAGATGCAGATTTTCAAGCTTACGACTTTGAAACAATTCGTAAAGCGATGATCGATTACTTGCGCCTGTACTACCCAGAAGATTTTAACGATTACATTGAGTCCTCTGAATACATTGCTCTAATAGATTTAATTGCTACACTTGGACAAAGTCTAGCATACAGAGATGACCTTAACACACGGGAAAACTTTATTGACACAGCAGAGCGCCGTGAAAGTATTTTACGTCTAGCAACCCTTGTCAGCTATTCGCCTAAGCGAAGCACACCGGCCTCGGGTATTTTAAAGATACAAGAAATTGTAACAACAGAATTTTTAACAGACAGCAATGGCATTGACCTGTCTAATACTCGTGTTCTGTTTAACGACGGCAACAATTCAAACTGGCAAGAACAATTTAACATCATTTTAAATGCTTCATTAGAAGAAAGCCAAAAAATTGGCCAACCTGCTAACAGTAATGTTATCGCAGGAATCGACACAGATGAATATACTCTAAATGCTAGCGATGGCACACTACCTGTATTCTCGTTTACAAATAACGTTGATGGAGTTCAACAAGACTTTGAAGTAACATCAGCCACAACAGAAGATAAGGAATATATTTACGAAGCTCCGCCTAAGGTTGACCAAGATTATAACATCCTTTTCAGGAATGATAATTTAGGCTTCTCAAGTGTTAACACCGGCTTCTTTATGCGCTTTACCCAAGGCACATTGGCATCCGTGGACTTTGAAATTAATGAAACAATTCCAAATAGAATTGTAGCAATAAACGTTTCTAACATCAACCAAACTGATGTGTGGCTATATAAGTTAAATGACCAAACAGACGCCGAAGAAGATTTGTGGAGCCAAGTTCCATCTGTTGCAGGACAGAACATTGCATACAATAATATATCAGCCGTTGACAGAGACATATATCAAATCACTTCCAACCAAGACGATAGTGTAAATGTTGTCTTTGGTGATGGTGTGTTTGCAACTATGCCTAAGGGCAAGTTCCGTTTCTATTATAGAGAAAGTAACGGCCTAGGTTACAAGATCACCCCGGCGGAAATGACACAAGTTGTCGTTCCAATTACATATGTTAGCCGCACAGGTAGAACAGAAGTATTAACGTTTACAGGCGCGCTTCAGTATACTGTTGCGAATGCTGCTTCTCGTGAGACAGACGAACAGATCAAAGAAAAAGCACCACAGCAATATTACACACAAAACAGAATGATTAACGGTGAAGATTATAATGTCTTCCCGTACACTCAGTTTAATAATATCATTAAGTCCAAGGCTGTTAACAGATCGAGTTCCGGCATTAGTCGTTTCTTAGATGTACTCGACACAACAGGCAAATATAGCTCAACAAATATATTTGCAGACGATGGAATACTTTACAGAGAAGATTTATTGCAATCATTTAACTTCCAATTTACATTAGCAACTGACATACTAAGCATGATTGAAGAATCAATCCTTCCAATTGTGCAAGGAAAAGAAATGCAACATTTTTACTTTGATCAGTTTACTCGTTTCCCGGCGCCCGGCGATGATATGACATGGGTTAAAGTAACCACGTCGACAAATCAATCCACAGGCTATTTTGTTGACTCCGTTGATACTGTTTTACAAGTTGGCACAATTGTTTCCAATGATGCGAAGTACATTACAAATGGATCTATTATTAAGTTCCGAGCTCCTGCAGGATTTATGTTTGACGGTGCAAATACAATTCAGCCTTTACCAACAGATAGAGCATTGCAAAACGATGAGCGCACAGAAATGTTCACAGGCGTAGTTCTTGTCTCTGGCGACGGTTCTGCACAAGGTATTGGCGTACTTCCTAACGGCGTTGGTGCGATTACATTAGCAGACGTAGTTCCATCCCTTGCAGAAATCGATGAAATTATCCCAGCGTTTAACACCTCGTTTACCAATGCATTAACACAGAGCATTATTGCTAAGATGTTAGCATACAGCGATTTTGGATTAAGGTACGACCTCGACACCCAAGACTATGCAATTATCGCAGCAGAAGATTTAGACAGCGCAGGCGAGTTCTCATTGACCTACGCTGGAGACATTAGTGGAACAAATTTAGATGCAAGCTGGATTATTAAATTCGAAACAGATGGCACAACTTACGATATTACATACAGGGGCCTGAGCTATATTTTTGAAAGCGTATTGCAAACAAGATTCTATTTTGATGAAGACCTTAAAGTTTTCGATCCTGTGACAGGACAAACTATTAACGACTACATTGACATACTAAAAGTAAACTCAGCTCCGGACAGTTCGGAAGCTGTCGGCCACGACACTATTGTTTTTATATATGAGAACATTACGGACGTAGATGGTTACAACAACAACAAAAAGATTAAAATAACATTTTCTGATTTGGATAGTGATGCAGTTCCAGACAACCCAGACTTCTTTGATAAGCTGATCGATCCTGCAACCAACCCAACTACAAAATATGTATTCTTTGAGAAGTCCACTGACGCTGACAATTTTGAAATACTTGTTCCTTTAGAATTTGGAACAGTTGTAACAACATTTGCAACTCGTGCAGATATTAATGCAAACATTTCAAACTACGACGACGGACAAATATTTTATGCGACTACCGAAGAGACTTTCCATATCTTAGTTGTAACGACTACGACAAGAACGTTAACAGATTCTGATGCGTATGTTGCTAAGGTTGGACGTCAAGATTTGTTCTTCCAATACAGACACAATGCGCCTAACAATAGACGCATCGATCCTAGTCCGAATAACATTATTGACTTGTTTGTATTAACAAGGCAGTATGAAGAAGATTACAGTAATTGGGTTTCAGACGTAACCGGCACAGTTGATGAACCATCGCAACCTACTGCTGAAGAACTTAGAATTGAATTTAATTCGCTAGACGATTTTAAAGCAATAAGTGACACACTAATTTATAACTCTGCAAAGTTCAAGCCACTGTTTGGTACAGAAGCTGACACTGCATTGCAGGCAGTGTTTAAAGTAGTGAAAAATGAAAACGTAAATATAAGTGATAGCAAAGTTAAGTCAAATTTGATTGCAGCTATTAATAGATATTTTGAAATTAATAACTGGGACTTTGGAGAGACATTTTTCTTTACAGAGTTGAGCACATATTTACACACAGAATTGGTTCCTGAAGTAGCGTCGGTAATTATTGTATCTAAAGACGGAACAAATCAATTCGGTTCACTGTTCCAAATTAACAGCGAACCAAACGAGATTTTAAAAAGTGCAGCGACTGTTGACGATGTTAAAATCATTACCGCAATTACAGCGGCACAAATTGGAACTAGTACCTAATGCCAGTAAGAACGTTAACATTACTACCTGAGATTTTTAAGACTAATCCTAACGAGAAGTTCTTAAATGCGACCCTTGAACAACTAACCAGCGAGCCGGACTTAAAACGAGTTAATGGCTATGTTGGACGCAAGTTCTCGGTATTATATTCCCCAGATGACAATTATATAATTGAAGGCTCCGACGATAGAAATGATTATCAATTAGAGCCTACAGTAACAATAAACGATGTTGATGGTAACCCAACGTTTGCAGGAACCTATGTTGACTTACTAAACAAGAT
>Ga0164313_10004140_pt1 | contig 12959 bp, 9 predicted proteins | sample GuaBasSedimGuay4_FD_113735 | JGI IMG/M metagenome (GOLD analysis project Ga0164313, IMG submission 113735) | Subseafloor sediment microbial communities from Guaymas Basin, Gulf of California, Mexico - Guay4, Core 4569-4, 0-3 cm | ecosystem: Environmental > Aquatic > Marine > Hydrothermal vents >... | reverse complement strand
TGCCCGGTAATTCCCTGGTGGAGATGGATTGTATAGCAGCAATAGACTAAATAGTGCCCGCAAGAAAATTAGATAATTATCAAGTCTTTGATAAGAAAACGTCAAAGACGAGGCTTACGAAGTTTTGAAAATCAAGGAGTTCACTTTCGTGAATGACTGTTTTCAAAGCGAGTGTAACGAAGTAATTGGCGTTTTCTTGCGAAGACTAAATTAATAAAAATTAAATTTTAAATTTATGGTTACAAGAAGAAAATTATTAAAAACACTATCGGTATTGCCGGTAGCAGGAACTTTATTGGGTCCGGGAATTTTATCAGCACATGTACTGGAAGAAACTGTTGCGATACCCGCTACTCGTGACTTTTTTAAAGAATTAGGCCTGAGGACATTTATCAATGCAGCGGGGACTTATACTTCAATGACAGGTTCCTTGATGCACAAAGAAGTTACAGATGCAATTTCGTATGGAGCAACCGAATATGTAAATCTGGATGAATTACATGATAAAGTTGGTGAAAGAATTGCAGCATTATTAGATTGTGAATATGCAACCGTAAGTTCAGGAGCTTTTGCGGCTATGACGCTCGGTCTTGCCGGAGTTATTACCGGTATGGATGAAAAAAAAGTTGAACAACTTCCTGATATGACAGGTCTTAAGGATGAAGTTATTGTTCAGGAAGCGCATAATATTGTTTATACACACGCTCTTAGAAATGTTGGTGTAAAGATAGTGACTGTAAAAACGAGGAAAGAACTTGTGAAAGCTATCAACAAACAAACTGCAATGATGTGGTTTTTAAATGCCAATACGGATCAAGGAGAAGTGAAGTATGAAGAATTTTTGGAAATTGCAAAAAAGCATGACATACCTACTTTTATAGATTGTGCCGCAGATGTTCCACCAGTTGAAAATTTATTTAAATTTACTAAAATGGGCTTTGACCTGGTTGCATTTTCTGGAGGTAAAGGACTTCGGGGACCTCAAAGTGCAGGATTGTTATTGGGTAACAAAAAGTTCATTGAAGCGGCAAGATTACATACACCACCGAGAGGTAATAATATTGGCCGTGGAATGAAGGTAAATAAAGAAGAGGTGCTTGGAATGCTGGTTGCATTGGAATTGTATTTGAAGAGAGATCACAAGACGGAATGGAAATTATGGGAAAGCCAGATTAAACTGATAAGTGACAACGCCTCATCGGTTAAAGGAGTGAAGACCGAAATACATGTCCCAAAATACGCCAACCACGTTCCGTCTCTTAGAATTGAGTGGGATCAAAACATAGTAAAAATCTCTCCTGACGAACTAAGGAATAATTTACGAAATGGACATCCTTCGATTGAAACTGTAGGAAACAAAGATGTTGTAGGTATAACTACCTGGATGATGGAGCCGGGCCAGGAAAGGGTTGTGGCACAACGTTTAAAGGAGGAATTGTCCAAAGGTTTTTCCGGTTAATGAAAAATTAAGTAGTTTTCTTGCAGGCACTAATTAATCGCAAATAACTATTTGCAATGCGTATTTAAAAATTATTTATTGATTTGAAAATGAGACAATACCTTTTAATTATTGTATTGATGCTTACAATATCTTGTAATAAGTCTAATGGGCTTGATAAAGCAATCAATAAAGGTGCAATTGATATTGAGGATTACGATCCCGAAGCGAGATTAGAAGAATTAGGAATACAACTGCTTAATCCTTCCTCTCCTGTGGCAAATTATGTAAATGCGGTTCGGGCAGGTAACCTTATTTTTTTGTCCGGTAAGGGGCCTCTAAAGGCAGATGGAGAAAACATTACCGGTAAGTTGGGTGAGGATTTGAGTTTAGAGCAAGGTTATAAGGCTGCCCGTGTCACTGCAATTAACCAACTGTCAGTACTTAAAAGTGAACTTGGCAATCTGAATAAAGTGAAAAGGATTGTCAAGGTTCTGGGTATGGTCAATGCTACTCCTGATTTTACAGATCACCCTAAAGTGATAAATGGTTATTCTGATCTGATGGTAAAAGTATTCGGAAGAAGAGGAAAGCATGCCCGTGCCGCAGTTGGTATGGGGTCTCTTCCAGGTAATATTGCCGTGGAAATAGAAATGATCGTTGAAATTGAAGATTTTTAGACCACCTATTGTGGATATGGCGTATAAGATGACGTTTTAAACTGCCTTTCTTTTGGCAGACCCCGGCACTTTGGTTGGAACCAGGGTTGATCGTGGGGAATACTTCATTTAATACATTGATTGCTTGATAGGTGGTTTGTTAAATATGAATAACTCTGGATTATGACACTCCTTTTTACCCGAATTATTATCACAATAACCTATCTTGTACTTAACCGTTTAAAAACAAACAAACAAACAATCATGAAATGTATATTTAAACCCCTTTTTGGTCTTATTATTTTTGGCTTATTCCTAACAACTATTGGTGCACAGAACATTGATAATTATAAATATATAAATTCAAATGCACCACTTGAAAACATTGTACGGAATGAAAACAATTTCAATGGTTACACGAACTATTGGCATGATACTTATAATAATTTGTATCGATATGGAAATCTGTACAAAATGGCAGTACCCGATGTTGAAAAGACCATTTTACAGGCTAAGGTAGATATTGCTGAAGATATGGGAATCCCCGGGTTAGTACTGCAAGAAGGTTTTGTAAATACTTTAATAGCAAGTGAGTATAGTGCTTTAAATGAACCTTCTGTTGAAGACTTGGAAAGTCAATTAAAAAAAAGCAATGTTCTTGTTTTTGTTGATCCCAACTCAGAAGTTGGAAAAAAAGTAAATGCGATGTTACCTCAGAAAAACAGATGGTATGATCGTATAAACAGTCATCAATTTGGTGCATTAAATTTCGAAAGGGTCAATGCTTTTTATCTGGAACATGGCGATAGAAAATTATTTATTGTGAGTTCGACTAGTGAGATTATGCGAAATAAGTTCAAGAGTAAGATTAAAATCACTAAAGAAATTATTGAAAAGTATGATTTCCATAAGGGCTGGTTTGGTGCTTATACCTTACTCAATAGTGTAACGATTACAAAAGGACATCCGTTGGAAGTGATAGGTACTGGAATGAACGAAGGAAATAGCTGGTTTGTATTCGAGGGGTATATGGATTTTTTATCAAAAGATGAGATTGCAGAATGGCTTAGTGAGGTGAATTTACCCATTATAACGGATGTTGGTGCCACGCAGATTTATGGATTAAAGAATTACGATGGCTTTCAGATCCAACAAATGTATGATAAAGAATCATGGATAGATTATGCAAGAGAAAAAGATGGCTATATATTCCGTAAAGTATGGGATACACTGGCTGACCCCTACCATTATGATGGATACTTCGCAGAAGAAGGTAATAAAGAGCAGATCGATAGTGAAGATGTGCCATTTGTGTTGAGAACCGGAGCATTGGATAAGAATGCCTTGTCAAGTATGGTTTTATTCCTGGAAAAAGGTAAACAGCTGACGAGGGAAACCATGTGGGAAGCAATTCTCGATCGGCGGGAAGTGGGTATTTTAGGAGAAGGTAAAATGATGGGACCGGCATTGTTCAGAAATGCTCTGGAATTATTGGTTCTTGACAGGGTATTCCTTGAAGATTATTTTGGAGATCGAATGGACATTGAAGCCAAGGTTGCGGGTTATGATCTGCAGATCTCTATGACGAATTACACGAAAGCTGCTCTAACCGGAAATTTGGAATTGGTTCTTCCGGACGGAATAAAAGTCCAAGGAAAAACTTCTGTTTCCATAAAGTTGGAACCGGGAAGCCAAAAAACACAACATTTCACTTTGTTACCGGAATCGATTGCAATGGACAGGGCAAATCCAATAGCTGTTCATTACAGTTGGAATGGTAAAAAGAAGAGTACCTTGACCATGCTGGATTTACCCCCTGCTATTTCAGTACATCGACTTTTGTATGGGCATGCGCCTAAGGTAAGCTATCCTGTTACTATTCATAATTTCACGAACCAATCTTCATTTCCGGTTAAACTTCAGGTTGTTGATGCGGATAATGAAAAGAAAGTTATTTTCAAAACCAAGAAGAACTGTACCGCTACAACTGGAACCTATCAGGACTTGCTATTTGACTTAGATATACCTGCGGGTAATTATAAAGTTAAAGTATCTGCCTTGGGAGTTGATTATACTTCGCAACTGGGGGTTGGAAAAGCCGAGGGTGCTCCCTATGCTTATGAAATGGATCTAGATGGGGATGGTGTGATGGAGTATCGTATGGAAAATGACAGTGTACAAATAACACTGTTGGCAACCGGTGCCAGAGTCATCGAATATATAATAAAGAGTCGAAATGATAATATTCTGTTTAAACTATGGCCCGAGAAAGCCATTGACGACAAACGATCCTTTCGAAAAAGGGGATATTATCCATACGGGGGATTTGAAGATTTTCTGGGACAGGGCAGTATGGAAACACATCAGGTATATCACTCTGAAATGGTAAAAAAGGAAGGCGACTACGTACGTGTAAGAATGTGGACCGATTATTTTGGCAATCGGCTGGAAAAGACTTTTACCCTTTATGGGAATAGCCCCTTGCTGGAAGTTCGGTTTGCTTTGTCTTTTATAAACCCTGACGCGAACATGTTAGGTCCGCAACCAATCCTGGAACTTGGAGAAAAGCACTGGACGGAAGATGTGTTTATGGTTCCTGATGAAGATGGAATTGTTGAATTGCGCATGAAAACGGATAAATATTACGGTCAGGCATTTTTGAATATTAAAGAAGGATGGAATGCAGGATACGACACAAAAGAAGATATCACTTTTGTTGGTGCTTTCCCTTTAGACCAGCCATTGTTTCTTCATATGTGGATGAACCACCCAAGTAATGGAGATGCACATCATTATTATACCGAGTTTCAACCCTGGTTGCCTATATTTCAAAAAAGTACCATGTATTTTTCCTATTATATTTGGGGAGCCGGTGGTCCCTGGGAGAACGGTGTTAAGGAATTAAGAAAAATGAATTTGATCACTAAAAAATGATCCCATAGGAAGAGATTTTAGTTTTTCTATGCTTGACTATATCACGAATAAAATAATTTAATCGATTGAATAATAGTAAGTTGTTAATATGAGATACAAAATTTATTATATCTTTCTATCAATATTATTTTTGAGATCGTTGGTTTCGGCACAATCTCTTGAGGATTTTCAACATTTTGGAGAAGAGGCCTCCTCGCAGGATCCGGTGACCAACGAATTTCAATTTAATGGTTATACGAATTATTGGCACAATACCTATAAAAATTGGATTCGGAACGCAAATCTTTTTAAAATGTCAATAGACGATATAGAAAAGAATATTCTTCAAAGTAAAATAGACATTGCAGAAGATATGGGAATTCCAGGGTTGATCATGCAGGAAGGATTTATCTCAGGCTTACTTTTAAATAGCTATCAGGTATTGGATCAGCCTGAAAAATCAGCACTTGTAAAGTCGCTCGAAAAGGAAAATGTGCTTGTCTATGTCGATCCTGAATCGAACATTGGGAAAGAGCTGTTTGCGCGTTTACCAAAAAAAGAAGTTTGGCCTGAAAAATTGAATAGTTATCAATACGCTGCTAAGGAAATAAAAAGAATCGATGCTTTTGTTCTTGAGGAAGATGATAAAAAATTGTTTGTGATTAGTGCAAAGGAGGTTAATGTTAGAAATAAATTTAAAGAACTGTTCCGTAATACAGAAAATATTATAGAAAAATTCGATTTGCACAAGGGTTGGTTTGGTGTGGAAACCTTGTTAAAGAGTGTAACGATCACTAAAGGACATCCGTTAGAAGTAATTGGTGTTGGAATGAATGAGGGTAATACTTGGTTTGTATTTAGTGGATATATGGATTTTTTGGCTAAAAAAGAACTCAATCAATGGATGCAACAAGCAGCTCTTCCCATTGTAACAGATGTAGGATTTTCACCCATTTTTGGATGTAAAGATTATGATGGCTTTCAAGACCGACTCATGTATACCAAAGAATCATGGATCAATTTTGCGAATAAAAAAGATGGTTATGTCTTTCGTAATGTTTGGGATACCAGAGCGGATCCATTCCACTATGATGGTTATATCGCAAGTGAAGGAAATAAAGAACAAATAGACAATGAGGATATTCCGTTTATTTTAAAAACAGGTAAATTAGAAGGAAATACTTTATCGAGTATGGTTTTGTTTATTGAAAAAGGTGAACAACTCACTCTGGAAAATATGTGGAATGCTATACTTGACAGGCGTGAAGTGGGTATTTTAGAAAAAGGGTTAATGATGGGACCCGCACAATATCGGAATGCTCTGCAAATACTATTATTAGACAGGGTATATTTAGAAGAATATTTTGGTGATCGTATTAATATTGAAACCAAGGTTGAGGGATATATGTTGCAGGTGAAGATAAGCAATACCTATACCCATGCGGTGTCCGGAAATTTAGAATTGACACTTCCGGCAGAGGTCAGTGTAAAAGAAAATTCATCGGTTAAGATCGATCTCGATCCCGGGAGTTCAGAAATTCGGTATTTTAATTTGCAACCGGGCTCAGAAGCGATGGCTAACACAAATCCCATCGCAGTACATTATAAATGGAATGGAAGGACGAAGAGTACGTTGACAATGTTAGACCTGCCTCCTGCAATTTCGGTACATGGTCTTCTATACGGGCATGTACCAAAAGTAAATTACCCGGTTACCATTCATAATTTTAAGGATAATTCTACATTCCCTGTAAAGGTTGAAGTAGCCGATCTTGAAAACAAAAAAAAGATTATTTTTAAAACCTCGCGATCTTGTAATGCTTCAACAGGAACATTTCAGGAAATGTTATTTGAACTGGATGTGCCTTCGGGTAATTATGAGGTTAAGGTTTCCGCTTTGGGTATGGAAAATATTTCCCAGCTTGGAGTAGGGAGGGCGGAAGGCAGTTCTTCTATTAAGGCAATTGACCTGAACACTGATGGTTTTGACGAATATCGTATGGAAAATGATAGTGTAATGATAACCTTGTTGGCTACAGGAGCCAGAGTAATTGAATATGTTGTAAAGAGTCGGGATGATAACGTGTTATTCAAATTATGGCCGGAGAAGGTAGTCGATCATAAGCGGGCTTTTAGGGAAAGAGGTTTTTATCCTTATGGTGGTTTTGAAGATTTCCTCGGTCAGGGAAGTATGGAAAATCATCGGGTATATAATGCTGAAATCCTTAAAAGTGAAGGGGATTATGTTCGTGTAAGAATGTGGACGGATTATTTTGGCAACCGACTGGAAAAAACATTTACATTGTATGGGAATTCACCCTTATTGGAAGTTCGGTTTGCGCTGACGTTTAAGAATCCCGAGGCTAATGTATTAGGTCCACAACCAATTCTTGAGCTCGGGAATAAAAGTGGGACAGAAGATGTGTTTACGGTACCTGAAATAGGTGGGTTACAAGAATACAGGATGAGATTGGAGAAAAGATACGGGATGGTATTTCATATGAAAGAAGGATGGAATGCTGCCTATGATACAAAAGAAGATATTACTTTTGTTGGGGCCTATCCCGTTGATCAACTGTTATTTTTGCACATGTTCTTAAATGACCCCGGAAATAAGGATTCGCATTATCATTATGCTGAATTTCAACCATGGATTCCAATTTTTCAAAAAAGCACCATGTATTTTACATATTATTTATGGGGTGCGGGAGGTTCCTGGGAGAATAGCCTGGAAGCCTTAAGAAGAAGGAATTTAATTACGATTAAAAATCTAAAAAATTAAAGTATTCATTAAGTAAAAATTATTTATTATGATAAAAAAGCAATTTTATTTCTTTAGCATTTTATTCTTTTTATTGATCTCTACTGTTGGTCATACCAAGGAAAAAAAGGAAGGAAAGTTAGAAATTCATAAAATTGAATTGGGATATCCTTGTCCTGCCATACCATTTTATCATTTTATCGTAGAACTGCAATTACCGGAAGCTTCTATGATCGAGGTGGAAGCAGCTGTAAATGGTAAAATTCTTCGCTTTACCGATTTACACAGAGAGGGTGATAATTCAGATAAGAACAAGCCGGCTTTGACCCATCGTCCACCCTCCGGATACGGTATATCACAAGATGGAACACTATACAAAAACCCACATGTTGTGGGTTGGATAAAATGGGAGCCGGGCAAAGAATATGAAATTAGTATTAGAGTGAAAATGAAGAAAGATCTTCATGCATCGGATGAGGATGTAATTTTAAAGGCTACGAGAAAAATTACTGCCCCGGCCGGAGTTTCTGTTTTTGACAAAAACTGGAAAAATTATAAATCAATAGTATTGTCTGAAACAGCAGGTTTGGATAGAGAGGATGAACCCGTAGAAGTCTTATTGCCATTCTATCCGGATGAAGCATTACACCTCAAGCGCGAAATACGCGTTGTGTCTATTGATAATAAGACACATGTAATTGAAGAAGTACCCTGTCAGGTTTACGATATTAAGAAGTATTTAAAAGAAGATGATCTGGATCCGGATGCCGATGGCAATCCAACCAGGGAAGCACCAATTTGGTACGGAACTATTACGGCACGTGTAGCTTTTCTGGCAAATGTACCGGCAAAATCTAGCAAGGTCTTCCTGATTTATTACAATAATGAAAATGCTTTGACAAAAATGTATCAAACGGACCTCCGTGTACAGGGAGAAGCTCCCGGTCTTAAAATCGACAATAGTATTTATTCTATTGGATTGCATCCTGATTCGGGACACTTGGATCAGATAACACTTAAAAGTAAACCCGACGACCCTTTGTTTCACAGAATGGAGACCAACGGAGCCATCCATTGGAATCCTGGATCATGGGTTCCTCCACGCCCCTGGACGCATACAGCAGACTGGAAGCCACCGGCGAACATCAATTATATCACAGGTCCTATAGTTTCAATAGCGGAAATGTGGGGTAATTTAAGAGAATTGCCTGAGGTAGATGCTTCCGTACGTTATGAGTTTTTCCCGGGGATGCCATATTTTATCAGTTCCACTACAATGAGGATCAACGAAAGAATTGACTGTATCGCTCTTAGAAATGCCGAAATTGTATTTAAGAGAGAACAAATAACGCATGCAGCCTGGTATGATATAATAAGTGATAGCATAATTGTATATGATGTAAGGGATATGCCGGACCTTACAGATTTGAATATGGAAGCAGATACACCATGGATCACATTTTACAATGTGGACACTGGAATTGGATTCAGTGGTATCCAGCTAAATTATTCCAATGCCGGATTAGAGGCAAGGCCAAGATTACTCAATCCTTTCATGTATATAACTGGCGGGCCTTGGATTTATTGGTCCAGAGCTCTGTCTTCCAGCTTTTTGTCATCTAATATGCAGCAGGTTATCCCGGCCTTGAGAGGTAATTTCTTTTCTGAAAAATGGGCCTATCTCACCTATGAAATTAAAGAAGGAGATCAACCTTACAGCCCTGTTCTTTATTGGCAAAAAAGGTTAAAAAACCCATTGAGAATACGTTTGGTGGAAGAGGTTGATGCTCGCGTTTCCAGAACAGTACATGAGGTATTTATTGATGAAGGGAAAAGCGGATGGGAAAACAGAAATACCAGCAAGCATTAATTTATTAATAGCTAAAAGAGCTGTTAAGTGGTCATGCTTAAAACAATAAGATCGGCGAGATCAGCGTGAAAATTAATTTAGGAAGCGTTTATTAAGACTAATCAAAACAGATCAGCGATGTTAAAATGGAATAACCATTACGAAATGATCAACGTTTGACATAAATTCACATATTTAAAACGTCATAATCGGTATGAAGAAATTCTCGCAGATTGCGCAGATCGATCATTAACATAAGAAAAAATCGGCGGGATCAGCGTGGAAATCAATTTGGGAAGTGTTTATTAAGACTTATCAAAACGGATCAGGGGTGTTCAAACGGAAGGACCATTACGAAAGGATCAATGTTGGGCATAAATTCACATATTTAAAACATCATAATAGGTATGAAGAAATTCTCGCAGATTGCGCAGATCGATCATTAATATCAGAAAAATAAGAGGGATCACCCGTGGTAGACAGTCTGCCAGAAAAAGAAACAGGAAGAATAATAAAAATCATCAAAACTGATCAGGCACACTCTAAAGGTCAGTCTTATATAAAAATTAATTTAACCCTTTTGCCCTATGAAATATTTAATATTACATACAATGATCGTAGGAATCCTTTGTGTTTCTGATACGTCGAATGATATTAAGGTCTATGAAGTCAAAAAAACACAAAATGACATTGTGATAACAGGGCATGGCTCTGATGATGCGTGGAAAAAGGCAAATATTTTGACAGAATTTTTATATCCATGGCAACCTGAAGATCTTCCGCCAACAGAATTTAAATCTCTATGGTCGGATTCTCATTTTTACTTTCTTTTTACCGTAGTAGATGATGAGATCATAACACCTCAAAGAGGACTGGGAGAACGCGATGCAGTAGCCTCAGACAGAGTGGAGATCTTCTTTAAAGCCAAGGATGACAATGCTCCATATTACTCACTGGAAATGGACGCTTTAGGAAGGTGTCTTGATACAGATGGTAGATTTGGCGGGAAGGTAGATTTTGATTGGAGTTGGCCTCAGGATCATTTTGTTTTAAAAGTATCTCAACATAAAGGGGGATATATTGTCGAAGGATCCATTACTTTAGAATCATTGGGTCAATTAGGTATTTATCAGGGTGATGGGATCTTGGAGGCAGGACTGTACAGAGGGGATTACTTTGTTAAAGAAAATAATGAGACCGGAATAAAATGGATCAGTTGGGTTGTGGCTGATCCTGAGAAACCGATCTTTCATATTCCATCTTCATTTGGAATTCTAAAGTTGATGGATTAATCCATAGGACCTCTGCTTATATCAAAGCACAGTATTTTGATCATTCCATATATCCATCAAAACCGAATTCATCCTCCTCGTCATCATCTTCAAATTCTCCCGGGTTTTCGCTTTCAAAAGCCAGATCCGGAGCATTTTTGGGCAGTGCTCCTAAGGAGAACAGCAAACCGGGTAATTTAGGTTCAATATAATTTAGATCCGTCTCAATAAGTTCAATATAAAAGGTCCACATATTAAAAAAATCATACACATAGATCAGTTTAGCAGTCTTAACTGCCAATACATTCTCTAATAAGATTTCTTTCATTTGGATTTTTGGGTCTAAATTATCTCCCATATCAAATAATGGATATTCCTCACCTTGTGTCCAATCATCATCCGATTCATAAAAAGCAGCCATTTCATTGCCTTCGAAGCCAAATACATTTATTAATACCTTATGTAGATCTTCTAAAGTTTCGGTTTTAAGAATTGCAATATCTCTGATCACATCTTCCTGAACATTTAAGATTGCTCTAATTTTATAAACCATAATTATTTTTGGAATTTGCGGCAAAAATAATAAATAAGCAGGTAAATAACCATTATATTTTGTTTAATCGCAGGGCGATAGCCAAAAAGGGTTTAACCTGTCTGCAGACAAAGGCAGGTTCCCCGACGCTTTGCGTCGAAATAAAAAAGGGGCAGATTCCTATTTGATACCTCGTACCCTTGGGTCGAGGTAGTTCATTATTTTGAGTTTAGTAAGCCGTACAGCATTATCATAAACTGAAAAATATTACTTTTACAATTTAGGCAACCTCTATTAATTCATTCGCATTAAAATTTTCAGCGTTTTTTCAAGACAATGAAAGTTTTTGAAGCCCTACCTGCCTGAATGACAAAGTCGGGCAGGTCGGGATAATGCGAAAAAATTTGAAGATGTATTGGAAAACCGCTGAGAACCCTTTAGGAATGGAGATAGTAAACAATCTGCTTCGTTAATTTTATTTTGAAATAGCTACGGCTATTCCAAAAAAAATATGCCTCGCATCTTATTCACTATCTTCGTTTTTTAAAAGAAATGAATTAATAGAGGTTAACTTAACTAATGAAATCAAATATGAACTTTAAAGAAATACTTCCTAAAATTAATTCCCTAAACAAAAATACTTTAATGGAGACCTTAGGTATTCAATATACGGAAATTGGAGATGATTATTTAGTTGCAACCATGCCGGTAAATCAAAAGGTACACCAGCCATTGGGTCTTTTACACGGGGGCGCAACCGTATCTTTAGCGGAAAGTGTGGGAAGCATGGCATCTCATTTATTTATTGATACTGATAAATTTGAAGCAAGGGGAATAGAGATTTCTGCCAATCACGTAAAAAGCAAAAAGGATGGTGTTATAACTGCGATAGCCAAAATTATTCATAAAGGAAGAACCTTGCATTTATGGGAAATTAAAGTTCTTGATGAAAAGGGAAATCTTATATCCATATGTAAGCTGACCAACATAATTATACTTAAAACTTGAGGGCCCGCGAATGAAAAAATGGATAAAAAAGATCTTTAAAATTATTGGGTTAGTACTTTTGATACTACTTGTTGCTATTTTCATTTTATTTTATCGCATGTTCAAGCCAAAATCAGACAATGAAGTATTGGTAATTCTGCAAAAAGAATCTAATCATCCCTTCGTTAGGTATGTCCGATATAAGGACAAACCCGTGAGAACAATTCATATGCAGAAAAAGATAGATACAACGCTCCCCACGCTTGTTTTAATTCATGGTTCACCGGGCTCTGCACTGGATTTTAAAGCCTATTTGCTAGATCAGGATTTAAATAAAAAATATAATATAATCACCTATGACAGAATAGGGTATGGTAATGGAAACAGAGGTAAAGTTGTGAAATCATTAGAAGAAGAAGTGGAAGTACTTCATATGGTCATAAAAAATATTAAAACTACGAACATAATACTGGCAGGATATTCTTATGGAGGTACAACAGCTCTGGCGAGCCCAAAAAAATATAAAAAGAAATTACTTATGGCCGCAGC
>Ga0164313_10004139_pt1 | contig 12960 bp, 9 predicted proteins | sample GuaBasSedimGuay4_FD_113735 | JGI IMG/M metagenome (GOLD analysis project Ga0164313, IMG submission 113735) | Subseafloor sediment microbial communities from Guaymas Basin, Gulf of California, Mexico - Guay4, Core 4569-4, 0-3 cm | ecosystem: Environmental > Aquatic > Marine > Hydrothermal vents >... | reverse complement strand
TGAATATGCTGAGCTCCAGAAAAAGGTTGTTGTAATTGTTCAGGCTGAAAGAGATAAAGAAAAAGCAATTATTGATGCTGAGAAAAAGAAAGAAATGGAGTTAATTGCTAAACAGGAAGCAATTATTAAAGCTGAAAAGAAACGTGATGTAGCTGGTCTTGATGCTAAAGCTGCTGATTTTGAAAAACAAGCGAATATTCTTAGAGGTGATGGTGAAGCTCATAGAAAAAGAGTTGTTATGAAAGCAGATGGTGCCCTTGCTCTTAAAGCTCAAACATGGTTAGCTGCTCAGGAAATTTATGCTAGAGAATTTGGAAAGCAGAAATGGGTAGCAGATATTCAAATGGGTACAGGTTCAACTGGATCCAGTGGTGGAGATGCCGTAAATCAATTTATGAACCTTTTGAGTGTTAGAGCTGCAAAAGATCTTGGATTAGATATGAGTATGGATATGGATAATAAATAATTTGATTAATTAAAATTTAAATATACCCTCAGAAATGGGGGTATATTTAGACAGGAGTGAATATGAATGTGAGCTTACAAGATTCATTAGATAAAGCAAAAATAATATCTAGTAATAAGAAATTAGATATTGTTAATGACAATATTATTGATTATTATTCAGAAAAGTTTAATTGTGGTTTTAAATTGAGAAAAATAGATGAAGAATATATCTTATATTTGTATCTTGATAATCTTCCAGGCGATGATATTGTTTGTATTAAATGGGATGGAACTAAAGATGATTATAAATATATGTTAGATTGTATAGAAGATTATACAATTATAGATTTTATTTCTTTATTTCAATCTATTAAAAAATTAATAAATAAAATTGGAGAATAATATGCATATAATTATGGTATTAATAGTTATATTTTTCTTGGTTTTCTATGCTTGGAGGTGGTTTGGAAAAGATTTTTCAAATTATTTATGTGAAGAATCCCAAGAAAAGAAAAGATCTTCTTTAAAAAAGAAAATTAAAAATCTTGAAAAACAAAGAACAGAACTTAATAATTCAGATGATGAATTACAAATATCAAGAGAGTTAGAGAATATTCAAAGTCAATTAAAAAGAAAAGAAAAAGAATTAAAAGAAATTGATAAGAATTTAAAGAAAGGAACTTAAAATGAATTTAAATGAAATAGCGAGAGAAGATAATGAATCAGAAGAAGGACTAATTGAAGAGAATGTTCAAGTAAATGGTTCATTGGGTAATGTAGATGTTGAAGATGATGAAACATCAAATAGATTATTATTTGAAGATAGAGCTATTGAAATGGGATTAACTGTTTTGCCGGGCGGTACTTATCATTATTCAGATGAATACAGCGAGGTTGCTTATAAGAAAGTTAAAACGTTAGAAGATTCTGGTATTATGGATGATACTATATTAGATCATTTAGCGGTATTTACAAAAGCTGCAGGCCCAGAACAAGATTGGACAAAACAAAATTTTGTATCTGATTCTTATAAATTTATGGGAAACGCAACATTGATTGATCAGATAAGAGAATCAATTAACTCTGTAGGAGAAAATGAGCTTGACGAGAGAACTTTTGTTGCTCCTAATTTTACATCTATCAGACATGAAATTATTATCAGACATGCAAATACAATTCAACAAGTTGGTACTGTATTTCCAATGATGAATATAACTAATACTTATAATGGAACAGGAGCTTCTAGAATAGTATTTGGAATGAATATTGCTGAGTATGATAATGTTGTAAGTTCATTTTGTACAGAAAAATTTGGAAAAATTAAACAGATTCATTTAAGTGGTTCTTCTACTGAGTTAGAAACTGCTTTTGGTGAATTTGTTACAGTATTTGGATCTAATATTTCAAATCTGGTTTCTGATAATTTTAATAATCATATCACTGAAGACGATATGCTTAAAGTACTTGACATGATAGAAGATAAAGCAGGTAAGAAAAGAAGAGATGCTGTTTCAAATGAACTACCTTCAACTGAGGGAAATGTTTCTTGGAATATGACAAGCTGGCAATTATTTCTTGCATTAACTAGATTTACAAGTGTTGAAAAAAACATAAACGCTAAGAAAATTTTAGAAAATATTACAGAAAGAGTTCTTGTTATTCCAGAACAAATGCTGAATGCACTTACTGCAATTAATGGTTAATGAATAAATATTTATAAAAAACTCTAGTCTATATTAAAATATAGACTAGAGTTTTTTTTGTTGTTATTTTTTTGGAACAAATAATAAATTTAAAGGAGGATTATAGTGACTGAACAAAATCTTTATAGACCATCAAGAAGTTATAATCTTGTTCTTCATATCAAAGGTGAGAATTATACAAATGATCTTAGCTCTGTAAGATTAACATCATCGTTAGCGACTGGTTATCAAATAGTAACATTAACAATTAATATAACCCCTCAAACTATTATGTTGAACCAATTATATGGTCAGGATGAAATAAAATTAGTTATAAATAAATTAGATGAAGACGAATATAATACAGAGACATTGGAATTTGATTTAATGATTATAAATTCAGATTTTCAAGTTCCTGTTTCAGATATGGGAACAGTTAAGGATACTCAAAGAGATAGAACCCACTATAAATTAGTTACTGTAACCAGACTTCCATTTCAAATTATGACCTCATTAGTCGGGGTTGTTTTTGGACCAACACGACCCGAAACTGTTTGGACTGCACCAAAAACTGTTAAAGAAATGATTGAAACTATTATAAGTGAAAAAGTTGACCCACAACCAACATTAAAATATGATGATGAAGATGCTAATCCTGATAAAATAAGTCAATGCTGTATACCACCAACAACATTCATGGATGCTATTAAATTCTTAGATAGAAATTATGGAATATATAATGGGATAGCAGCAGTATTTTGTAATTATGATAGTACATTAAATTTTATAAATTTAACAAAAAAAATAAAAAAGAATTATGATATATATGTTGAGCATTTAACCAATCAATATAAAAATGAAGATATTGAAAAATCTCTTACTGATAAAAAATATTTTTATACATATGATAACCTTCAAACTACATACACGGGAAATTCAAAGTTTGGTCAGTTAGGTGAAAAAATAAATCATGTCGTATTACCTTCTGATGAATTATATTATACAATAAAACATAGTTTATCTGCATTATCAAATAAATTTGGAATAATTGGTGGCACTTCAACAAAACCAAAAGTTTTTATTAATACATCAGTAGCAAAAAGAACTAAATATTATATTGAAAATAATGGTAATGATAGATCAGAAGTTTTTGCTATATCCAAAATAGCAAGACAAATATCTAATATATCAAGAATGAGTTTTCAAATTGAAAGAAATTTACCAATTGAAAATCTAATAAACATTGGACAGGTTGTAAAAGTTGGAACTAAAACCACTGACCATCAAGATGTTGTTGGTAAATATATTTTATTTTCATCAGACTTAATGTGGAATAAAGAGGGTGATTGGGAAACTGTAGCTAGATTAGAATTAATAAGAACAAATAAAACAATATTTGAAGGTTAAACTCAGAAAGGATCTAGAACAAATAAAAAAGGAGAATAGTATGGGATCGCCAACAAGTAAACAACAAAAAATTCAATCATCTGCTCAAAAGTATGTTCAAGAGTGGTTAAATTGTAAAAATTCGTTTGATTATTTTTGTGCTAAGTATATTCTAATTGAAATGCCTGGTGGTGATATATTTCTAAATCCTTACAAACCACAATCAGAACTTATTAAAACTATAAATAGAGATCATTATGTATTAGTATTAAAATCAAGACAGATTGGAATATCAACAATTATTCAAGCATATTCTGCTTGGTTGGTTACATTTTTTGATAATGTTGTTATAGGTGTTGTTTCAAAAGACGGAAAAGAAGCAACAGACTTTGCAAGATTCATTAGAGGTATGTGTGAGAAATTACCAAAATGGATGGGAGTTACATTTGAAAAGAAAACAGAGCAATCTTTTATTTTAACTAATGGTGCTAAAGTATACGTTTCACCTGTAAATCCAAATGCTCCTGAAAAAACCCTTCGTGGTAAGGCAATAACCTTCTTGGTAATAGATGAGGCAGCTTTTATTAAGTTTCTTGATACTGCATGGACTTCTATGATCCCAGCATTATCTACTAATCAGATGCATGCTAAAAGAGCAAATGTTCCTTATGGAACAGTAGTATTATCAACACCTAACAAAACGGTAGGACCAGGAAAATGGTTTTATGAAAAATATCAAAGAGCAGTTAATGGTGATGATATATTTACAGATTTTATTATACATTGGCGAGATGTTGAGGAATTAGCTGAAGATGATGGATGGTATGAAACACAATGCAGATTATTTGAAAACGATCCTAATAAAATTCAACAAGAGCTTGAACTTAAATTTTTAGCTACAACAGGTTCATTTTATAATGATAGAATAACTCAAGTATTACAAGAAATAGATACAGAACCAATTGAAAGAATTAAATTATTTAATGGTGAGTTTTGGAGATTTAAACAACCAATGCCTAATACTCATTATATTATTGGAGTTGATACAGCACCTGAACATGGTGAAGATAAATCAACTATAACAGTTTGGGATTATCAGCATTTAGAACAAGTAGCTGAATATCAAGGTAAGTGTAGAGTAGCAGATTTTGTTAAAGTAGTTAAGGTTGCAGCAGCTCAATACCCTGGAACAATAGTAGTGGAATCAAATTCATATGGAAACCATGTTGTTGAAGAAATGATGTCTAGTGAGTTTTCTAGTATGATGTATAAAGAAAAAAGAGGTAATACATTAGTTCCTGGGTTACAAACAACAGCTAAAACTAGACCATTAATAATTGATGCTCTATATTCATTAATTACAGAATTCCCAGAAATTGTTAAATCTAAAAGATTAGTACTTGAATTAATTGGATTAATTAGTAAACCAAGTGGAAGGGTGGAAGCAGATGTTGGGTGTCATGATGACTTGGCGCTATCTGCAGGATTGTGTTTTTATGTACATAAATATGATCCAGTATTAATGTTACAAAATAATACTGTTGCTAGTGCATTATTCACAGATATAATGTCATTGAATGAGTATGGACCAACAAGAATGACAGATGCATCAATAATGAAACATGTTAAGAATCACTTGTCTGAAAACGCAGGCGCAATAAATACAATGGATTTCTTTTTTGGAGCAGATAGAGGATAAATATGCAAAAATCAATTTTAAAACAATTAGATATTGATCCACAATTAGTAGAAGAATGTAATGCTACCTTACAACAAGAATTATTTGCATTACCAATTTTTCCAAAAAAAGTTGCTACTTTACATGGTATGGATTTATATTCTTCTAAAAGTTTAAGAGATAAATATATTAATGCTATGTATAATATATCTAAAGTAAAACCTGTTGCCAAAGATATTGAAAGATTGATTGAGCAAGGTAAGGTTGTTCCATGTTGGATAAATAAAGGGCTTTTTAAATTAGCTATATTTAAAAAACTAGCTCCATATTCAGAACAACATGTATGTGGATTTTTTACTCCCAAATATAAACAAGTTTTTATCTTAATGGACAATAATATTAAATGGGGTTTTGCTAAAGATAAATTTTTATCAAATTTAATGTTACATGAACTAATGCACATGGGAGCTAATAAATTTAGATTTAACTTTATATCAAAATTTTGGGGAGAGTTAATATCATATTACAGTGCATGTTTTGAACATATTTTTAAAACAGGAGATTATGATATAACAAATGAATGTAAAGTGATTATAAGATTTTTATTTAAGAATTTTGAAATGAAAGATCATACATCCTCAACACTGGAAAAATATTTAAAATTAATAAGTAGTTCGTTTAGAGCAAAATCTGTATTGAAAGAAGATGAATTTAATTCTGTATTAACAGATTTTTATTATTATTTAAAACTTTATTTTAGAGATATAGATTCATTATTCAATCAGATTAGAAAATTTAGACATATTTATAGCGGATTAGAAAAAGGATATTCTAATGGTTTAAACATTACAAATGTTGACTCAATTTTAAGTCAAGAGTTATTTTTTCCTTCAGAAGTAATTGCTATGTATGTTGAGTTATATAGAGGTTCACCAAGTAAACCATTTAGTGTTATTAAAAAATTATAGAGGTATTAAATGGCTAATAAAAGGATAAGTAAAAATGAAGCTGCAAGAAAAATGAATGCAGCTGACCAAAGGATTAAAAACATAAGTAGTATTGCAAGTAATACTATTAAAAAATCCAACATTGCAGAAATAAGAAAACAGTATGGAACTGCTGAAGGTAATAGACAAGCAGTCACTTCTGTCGATAAAGCTTTAAACAGTTTATCAAAAACAACAGCAGCTTTAGCCAGAGGTGTTCAACAAATTACTGTTGAAACTGCAAGAGGTGTTAAAAGTATTACTACCTCTGGAGCGAAAGCAATGAATGAATATGCTAAAGCTATAACAGAAGATATTCATATCAATAGACAAAATTTCATGGTAACAACTATTGGAAAATTTACTCCTCTAGTTGGTTATGCAGTTGCCAAAATGATGGAAACAACTGTGTTTAGAAATTTAATTGATAAAATGAAAGTTAGTCTTGGTAAAGCTTTAAACTCAGTAACATCTAGATTTAAGAAGTTAGCGCTAGCGGGTTGGGAGAAGGGTAAAGAATTTTGGAACTCTATGATTGATCGTGTTTCTGGTTCTCGTGGTGCTATGAAAATTAAAATGGCAAAAGCTCGTGCTGTTAAAAAAGATAAAACAGAAAAGAGATACCATACACAAGAGTCTGCAATCAAAGCTGCAATATCTGATGCAAAAATTGCAACTGATATAAGAAATAAAGCAAAAAAGAAAAATATTGAGAATCAAGTTCCTCACATGGCTAAAGGTGGTTATGTACAAAAAGAAGGTATGGCTAAAGTCCATGCTGCAGAGGTTGTACAACCTGTTGATAAAGTAGTTGAACAAATTGTAGATCAAGTAAACAAAAGATTAGACGCTAAAGAAAGAAAAGAGAAAAAAGGTGGTTTGTTTGAAGGTTCTATGTTTGAAAAAGCTAAAGATCAAGACTTTTTTGGTTTTCATAAAATGGGTGACAGCATAACAAATGCTTTTCAAATTATGCAAAGAAAACAATTAGGTCTTGAAACCAGGGTAATGAAAAGAGATAAGAAAAATCAAACTGGTTTAGTTAAAAGTTTTTTTAATGCTTATTCACAAGAGGCAAAACAAGAAGAACTTCCATTAATGGAAAGACAGGTTCGTGCTACATTGGAATTAAAAAATACTATCTCAGGTGAAACAAAGATACGACAAGCTGCTTGGGAAAAAATGCTTTATGAACATCCAGTATTTCATGGTCTTCTTTTAGGTGCAAAAGGATTAACAAAACTAACCATTTCTCCTTTTAAATTTTTATTTAAGAAAAGAGGTAGTACATATGCAAATCAATTAGCAACATCAGGAACAGTATTTGAAAGATTGGTAGATGCTTCAAGTCAAACATTTTTGGGTTCAATGGGAAAATTTGATGATCTTATTACCAATACATATGTGACAGCTAATGCTACTCAAGCGATAGCTAATAAAATAGGAGCTAAAGATTCAAGTGGAGCAGATACTGTAAAAGCACCAACTCAAAATACTTGGAAGATTGCTGGAGCTATTTATAGAACTTTAGTAAAAAAACCAGCAGCAGGATTAAAATGGTTAGCTCAAAAAGGAATAGATAAATTTGGTGGTAAGCGTTCACAAAAAACTTTGGATTTTATGTCTGCCTCTATGGGTGATCATGCTACAGCAGCTAAAGATTATGCTAAAAGAAAATTTAAAGGTGCAGGATCAAATATAAAAGAAAACCTTAAAACAATGGGTTCAAACATTAAAGGAAAATTTTCAGAAGGTTATGACGAAGGGTTTTCTTCAATGGGTAAAGACAGAACTGGAAAGAAAACTACAGCTGGAAAAATAAGTCAACTTGTTACAACTTCTAAGAAAAATCTATTAGCTAATGTTAAAGGTAATACTATAGCAAGAAGTACTTCAAAAATATTGAAAGGAACTGGAAAGTTCTTAAAATTTATATTGATGGGTGCTTGGAGTATGCTAACAAAATTTCCTTCAATGTTAAAAATGGGATTAATGTTAGCGGTTCCATCAATACTTAAATTATTAGGAAAATCTAAAATAGGTGCAACGTTATTAGCTAAAACTGGAATTAAGGGAGCCGCTGGTGTTGCTGCTGGAGCTGCTGGAGCATCTGCTGCAAAAAAACCTGGTTTAATTGGAAAAGCTTTTGGATCTATGAAAAATAAATTCGCTGGAAGTTCTATAGGAAAATTATTTGGAAAAGCAACTGGAAAAGTAGCTGGAAAAACAGCATTGAAAAGTATTGTTAAAAAAATTCCTGTTATAGGTCTTTTGGCTGGAATAGGTTTTGCTGCATCTAGATTAGCAAAAGGAGATTTTTTAGGAGCGGCTGGTGAGGTTGCTTCTGGCGCTGCTTCTATGGTTCCAGGAGGTGGAACAGCTGCTAGTATAGCGATTGATGCAGGATTAGCTGCTAGAGATATCAAAAAGTCAAATAAACCAGATAAAAAATATAAAAACATTAGTGATACACAAGGCGACAAAATAAAAGCAATTCAAAGTCAAATAGATGGTTATATTCCATTACTAGCATCTTTCACAGGATCAACATCTGTAATGATGCTTGCAGGGTTGTTAAATAAATATAGTATTGATAACCCAGATAAATTAGTAAACGCAGCAGATAAAATTGTTGGTATAGGTAGAGAAAATTGGATTAAAGCAAATGGTGATGTAAAAATATATGATGCTGCTGTAGCAATAAGAGGAGCGAAATCAACTATTAAAAGTCTTTGGAATGAAAAGGAAGGTATTTATCATTCTTCTTTAGCTTCAGCAAAAGCTTCAGCTAAAAAACTTAAAGAATCTTCAGCTAGTAAAAATGCAATTAGGATAATAGATGAAAGTAAAAAGAAAGCAATAGATCTTAAAAATAAAGCAGAAAATAAGTTAAGTGATATTACTAGTGGTGGTTACGATTCAGCTAAACTAACAGCAGGTGCAATGGCTAGTAATTTACAAATAGGTGCCGAAAAAGCTAACCAGAAATATAATATAACAAAGAAAGCAAAAGGATATTTTGGTTCATTTAAACAACAAGCTTATGATTTAAAAGCAGGAGCTCCAATGATATTAGCAACTATGGGAGATAACATTGTTACAGCTTTTATGAAACTTGGTGATTTCTTTTCAGAAGCTTATGGAGATCCAAAACAATTTTACTTAGATACCAAAGTAAAACTTTGGGGTGGTATAACCAAAGTAAAAGAATATACTATTTCAACTTATGCAAAATTACATGATATGTATAATTTAATGAAATGGCGTGTGGAAGAAGAAATAGCCTTACATAGAAGCAGAGGAACACTGCCATATGAAATTCCACCAGAAGCAACTGCTGCTGTCAAGATAAGCGCTGGAGCAGGTATTGGATTTAAATTTCCTGGATCTAGTGATAGAACAACTAGTATGCAAATAACTGGTCATGGTGGGGAAGTTGGATTTATATCACCACAAGATGCACAAGAAAGATTAGGTATAATGTCTGGTATAAATGGAAAGCAAGTTGCTAAGATTGGAGCAAGAAGAGACTTGTTTAAAGCAGCTTTACAAAACTTATTAATAGACGGAATGTCTGATGTTAATAAAGCTGTAGTTTCAGGGACTAAAAATAATGCTCAAATGTTACATACAGTATTTAATCAAAGTTCAAATATTCAATCAAGCAATAGTAATAATATGAGCGGTGGTTCAGAAAATCAAGGTGGACCAGTAGATGATGCAGTATTAGATATGTTAAGAGGAACATTAACATAAAAGGAGATAGAAATGCCAAATATAAATTTAGATGGAATGGTGTTTGGATTACCACCTAGAACTCATGTTAGCGATAATGTAATGTTAAATTCCATGCCAACTGCAATAATAACACCATGTGAGCCAAATTTTAGTAAAGGTCTTTCATTGTTTACTTTAAATAGAGAAAAGGGTTTAAAAAAATATAAAGAAATATTAAATCATGTAGGGTTTAATGTTACTAGAGAATCAATTGAAGTTGCATACCTTGCTGATAGTTTTCCTACTGATACATTTAATAATGAATATGGTGAAACCTTTTTAGATAAATTTGCTCAAGTTGCTTCATCAGGGTTAGGAGATATTGCTCAAATTGCTGGTTGGACAAACTATGAAGATGCTAAAAAACAAATGGGTGATTTAGGTAAAGCAATTCCATTTGGCGGGACTGCTTCTGCAGGATTAGATAAATTAATGAGTATGGGCGGTGACTCTATAGCAAAAATGAGTAAAAAAAATCAAGATATGTTAAAAGGTATTGGTAATACTATGAAGTCATTAGTAACTGGTGCTAGAGTTGATTTTCCACAAGTATGGAAAAATAGTAGTTTTAATCCTTCTTATTCTATGACAATAAGATTATATAATCCAAATCCTGCTAATCCTGCATCTACTAGAAGATATATTGTTGGACCGATAGCTGCTTTAGTAGCTTTAGCAGTACCATCTGTAGCTGAAGATTCTTCTACTTATAAATGGCCTTTATTATGTAAAGTTAGATCAAAAGGAATATATCATTTGAATGCAGCTTATATAAATAGTATAGCTATAATAAAAGGTGGGGATCAACAAAGCATTGCTTATAATCAAAATTTAGCGATGTGTGATGTAAGAATTGATTTTGGTAGTTTGTATAATTCAATTTTAGCAGGTGGGAAAAGTAATAAACTTAGTGCTGATAGACCTACTTTAGGATCTTATTTAGAAGCTATTGGTGGTGGTTCAGTTACTAGTGCACCAACAAGAAGAGGAGTTTATAAGATGACTACTAAGGATGCTGCTAAAGAGAAATTACCTCAGAAAGGTAAAAGGAAAATTATTCATAATAAAACAACACCAAAGGTTCAAGATGATAGTGATAGGGGTACAACAAGTAGAGTTAAAAAAACAGTAGAAGATGCATCAAACACTTTATCATCAAATTTACCAAGAACTTAACATATTGAATTTCTAACTGTTATTGTTAAATAATATGCTAAATATAAATTAATTAGAGATTGTGTTTGTTTTGTTAGTTGATTATATTGTCTTGTAAATTTTATATCCTTTACAAGAGTTAATAAAAGAATGTTAATTTGTTGTTTAAAATAAACTTTGGATTTAGTTCTTTTTATAGCCATTAATGTTCTAACATTTTTAAAAAATTGATCGCCACATAGATGTCCAACCTGAGATAATTCTTTTACAAATAATTCTAATATCAATCTAATATTATCCACATTTTTTATATCCGTTACAGCTTTTGAAATAGATGTTGCTAATGAGGCTCTAACCTTAGTTAAAGATCTAGCATCAGCTACAGCTTTATTATCAATATTTTTATAAACAGTTAAACTTTTAATAACATCATTAATAACTCTACTAGATTTTTCTAATTGTTGATATTGATTAGGATTATCATCATCTTCTTTAGGATTTTTAATAGACAAACCTTGTTCATTCGCGTTATAATACACCTCTGCAAAACTTTTAATACTTTGGGATATCCTAGTCCTGCATTCGGTTATAAACTTAGAAATACCGTCAACATCACCACTTTTTATAAACTTGCTATATCTTTTATCCATTTGTCCAGATAAATAGAATAATGAACCAGATATAGTTTTTTCTCTAGAAAACAAATGAGTTTTTGCTAAGTTTTCTAAAGCATATTTAAATGTATCATCGTTACAAAATTTCATTTGTTTATGCATTAGATTAGTATAATTTCTAATAATATATAATAATAATGCAGATTTATATGCTGTAGTTTGTCTACTTCTATTCAACACCCACATAAGAAAAATATAAAAATTTGAAATAGGATCTCTATGTAGTTTCCATTTTGATGCTGGTGTTCCTTTATAAAATCTTTTAACAAATTCTCTTATATTTTTTTCTTTTAATTTAGTAGTATCTAAAAGTTCATAATAATATTTTTTTAATGAAGGATAATAACAAGGTTCTGACAAACTGGATAATTCAGTCGCTACAATTTTATGTAAAGATCTTTTTAATTTATGTAAATTAATAGTAGATTCTGATAACAGTTGTTCCATAATTTTTATCCTGCATTAAATATTTTAATTGAAATATCTTCTTCTTTAAAATATATCCATTCTGGAGTATATTCTAATAACTCATCTTGTGTAAAATCATCAATATCAAAATCAAAAAATACACCAGCTGATGGTTTAAGCAATCTACAATGAGAAACTCCATACACATTATGAACTAAATCAATAATCTTTGATCTTCTAATATCTATTTTATCACCAAAAAACTCTTCATAATAATCTATAATAACTTCTTTAATATTAGCTATTAAAGTACCCTCTTCTATAGATGAATCATTTATTTTAAATACTTCTAATGATATTTTTAATGGTATATCATAAATAGGACGTTTCCATCCATATTCTGAATATATATAATTACTTGCTTTATTTGTAATATAAACAATATCATTATCGATTGGTTCTAAAAAAGACCAAGTTTGAGCAGTAGAATCAATACACATAGCAATTTCATCATCATGACCAGTCCATTGACCACCTTCATTTCCCGACACAATATATTTATCACCTAAAGATGCTATAGGTGGTATATATGTTAATCCCAAATCATCAACAGCTTGTTTAGTTGGAGTATTTTTTAACATATTTGTTGATAATCCTGTGGTATTACAGAATTTTATATTAATAAAATCAGTAAGCATTCTATAATTTTTAAATGAAAAACTTGATAAAAATGCCTGCAACACTTGAGTTTCAAATACTACTTTATC
>Ga0164313_10004138_pt1 | contig 12961 bp, 11 predicted proteins | sample GuaBasSedimGuay4_FD_113735 | JGI IMG/M metagenome (GOLD analysis project Ga0164313, IMG submission 113735) | Subseafloor sediment microbial communities from Guaymas Basin, Gulf of California, Mexico - Guay4, Core 4569-4, 0-3 cm | ecosystem: Environmental > Aquatic > Marine > Hydrothermal vents... | reverse complement strand
TGGGCACGTATTTATGCCTCAATTTGTTATATGTTAACACAACTAATGCGTACAGGCGCCATCCTTCTATTATTGGCCCTACCCCTCAATGCCCTGTTTGGATGGGATGTCAGGACAATAATAATTGTTACAGGGATTGCCGTCACGGCGTATTCTATGCTTGGAGGTATTCAGGCTGTAATCTGGACTGATGCCATTCAGGGGATTGTCTTAATTACCGGTGCCATTGTAAGTGCTGCTGTGTTAACATTCTCGATGCCTGAAGGTCCTTCTCAGATATTTGAAATTGCATCGGCCAATAATAAATTCAGCCTTGGAAGTTTTAGTGCCAGTGTAGTCGATTCGACTTTCTGGGTGATACTGATTTACAGTCTATTTATTAACCTGCAAAATTTTGGCATCGATCAGAACTTCGTACAAAGGTATATGACTACAGGCTCGGTTAAAGAAGCAAAATCATCTACATTATTCGGATCCTTATTGTATGTTCCTGTTTCAATACTGTTTTTTTATATTGGTACGGCACTATACTCATATTACACCGCACAGCCTGATTTATTACCTGCTGAGCTCAAAGTGCCGGGGGCGGGAGATAAAATTTTTCCGTTTTTTATAGTGAATGTCTTACCAACGGGGGTAACCGGATTTCTTATTGCTGCGATATTTGCGGCAGGGATGAGTACCATTTCTACCAGTATCAACAGTACGGCAACGATTGTTCTTACAGACTATTATAAGCGCTATTTCAATAAAAATGCAAGTGGAAAATCTGAAATGAAGGTTCTTTACCTTTCTTCCATGATATTTGGATCGTTGGGAATTATTATCTCTTTGGCACTTGTAGGTGTTGAAAGTGTTTTGGATGCCTGGTGGTCACTTGCTTCAATTTTTAGTGGTGGCATGCTTGGCCTCTTCCTGCTGGCATTCCTTTCCAAAAAAGTACGGAATATTGATGCCGCTATCGGTGTCATAATCGGAGTAGTCGTAATAGTCTGGATGAGTTTATCTCCATTATATTTTACAGAAGGAAACCTTTTGGCTTTCAAAAGCCCGTTTCACAGTAACCTGACTATCGTTATTGGTACGCTGGTCATTTTTCTTGTTGGTTTTATAACAATGAAGTTCTTTTCAGGAAAACAGGCTAAAAAATAGCCCTTCAATAATTAATATTAAAATATTATGAAATTACTAACTAATCTACTAATTACATTGTTTATCTCTACAGGTATTTTAGCACAAAACCCTTTTAAAGGCCTTAATTCTATTGTAAAAACAGAATATATATACCTTGCTGAAGATGTTGATTTTCCCAGTAGTCATGCATCTACAATTGAGGAAACAAAAGAAGGGTTAATAGCATCATGGTTTGGTGGAACTGCAGAAAAAGACCCTGATGTTGGAATATGGATCAGCACGTTTTCTGGTAAGACCTGGACTAAACCAATTGAAGTAGCAAATGGTGTTCAGAGGAAAGGCAAACGATACCCAACATGGAACCCTGTCTTATTTAATACAGGTACAGAAATAAAACTTTTTTATAAAATCGGGCCCACTCCCCAATCATGGTGGGGGGAAGTAATTTCCGCCAATGAAAATATTGATAACTGGTCAAAACCTGTTAAATTACCAAAAGACATATTTGGCCCTATTAAAAATAAACCGGTTCTGCTACCCAATGGAGAATTATTAAGTCCTTCCAGTACAGAAGATCATGGATGGAGAGTGCATATGGAGATTTCTCCTGATCTGGGTAAAACCTGGACCCGGACTGATGCCCTTAACGATGGAAAAAAGATCTCTATCATTCAGCCTACAATACTTTTGCATCCTAATGGGAAAGTACAAATGCTTTGCAGGAGCATGAACAATGAGATATTATCATCATGGTCATCTGACAATGGAAGGTCCTGGAGTTCCTTCAAACCTATTGAGTTACCAAATCCAAATTCCGGCATTGATGCAGTAACTCTTAAAGATGGAAGTCACGTTTTAATTTATAACCATATAGCTTTTAAAAAAGATGAGAAGTGGGGTGATAGAAATGTTTTAAATATGGCTATCTCTAAGGATGGTCTGAATTGGGAAGCTGCTGTTTTACTTGAAAATGACAGTGATATTGACTCAGAGTACTCCTATCCTGCAGTCATCCAAACAAAGGATGGCATGATACATATTACTTACACCTGGAACCGAAAACTAATTAAACATGTTGTTGTTGATCCGGGGAAGATAAAGTCAAAACCTATTCTAAAGGGTGAATGGCCCATTGAATAAGGTTTAAAGTCCCCTGGTTCTCATAATGCAGTTTTATTCTTAAAAAATTCGGCAACCATAATCAATTTTAAAATGAAGACAAGAATTATTAATCTTTTATTCGTAGCAATTGTTTTAGGTCTTGGCTGGGCAATGCGTGGACATTTTGGACATGAATGGGGTGCATCATGGGCAGGGGCTATGGGGGCGATGGCCGTACTGCTTGTTTCAAAAAGAGAAGACTGGGCTTCCAGGGCACCGGTTTTGATAGCTCTTGGTGCAATTGGTTGGGGAGTTGGAGGAATGATGAGCTATGGTATTGTAATTGGTTATTGCAGGTCCCTTTCCTTTGCGAATTCGCTTTATGGCTATGCCATGCTTGCAATTATTGGAGGACTTTATGGATTTATCGGAGGTGGGTTATTTGGATTAGGACTTGAATCAGGTAAAGAAAAAAAGCCTAAGTGGGCAAATCTTATTGTTGAAATGTTTGCTGGGGGATTTCTGGTCTGGGGCTTTCTTATATACCAGATGGAGTGGTTCATGACCCCTCCCCGTTCTGAACTTTGGGCCGGTTGTTTGGGGGCTGCTCTTGCCCTTGCCTGGTTTTTATATAGAAATAAGTTCAAAAATACTTTAAGAGTGGCTGCATATGCCGCTTTAGGTGCTGGTTTTGGCTTTGCATTTGGCAATTTTATCCAGGTATTAGGAAGTACTTCAGGTATTCAGTACAATTGGTGGAATGTAATGGAATTTATTCTTGGCTTTTTTGGTGGACTTGGAATGGTCTATGCCGTACTGACCAGAGAATGGCCTAAATCAGGCAAGCCATCCAAAGCTGGGAACTGGATTGCCATCGTGTTTATTTTTCTTTTCCTGCCTCTGTCAAATTACACAAATGGAATGAGTGTTGAACGGTTCCTTAAGTTAGCAGAAAGACTAAATATTCTCAATGCACAGCAGTTTGCTGTCAATCAAATGGTGTTTGCAGGTTTATCTTTGATTCTCTTTTTCGGACTGGCAATTTTTGTATGGAAACATTATCAGTCCGATAATAAAAAAATATTACTATTCTCCCTGCCTTCTATGTTGTTTATAACAAGCCTGCACTATAACTTATTTTCAAATATACAACTTGGCCTGTTTTACCGGCCTTTCAGCTTTAAATATTCTGACTCCTTATACATATTCATAATAACAATTATGTTTCTTGTTTGGTATTTTATTTTGCGTAAAAGAACTGATTTACCAGAAGAAAATACAATTAATGAAACTTGTAAACGATGGAGTATAATCATGATTAGTTTACTGCTGGTATTCGTCATACTGGCTTTGATTTCAACAAATATTCATGATGCCTTACCCGGGTCTCATGACAGATTTTAGGCAAATTCCCTTTTCTTATTAAAATTAATCCTATGATACCTAAACAAATCAAAACGTATTTTCTTAGTATATTTATCCTGTCAGGAATAAGCGCTTTTCAGGGAAATGCTCAAAGTAGCGGAAAAATTTCAGTTGGTGAAAATTATACTTCTGAATATATTTTCCCTTTTCAGGGTTTACATGTCCACAGCAGTTCAATTGTTGAATTACCAAACGGAGATTTGTTATCTTGTTGGTTTGAAGGAACAGGTGAACGAACAGCCAATGATGTATTAGTAAAGGGTGCCCGTTTAAAAAAAGGGGCATCAAAATGGAGTACCCCGTTTATTCTTGCAGATACTCCCGGCCATCCCGATTGTAATCCGGTGCTTTTTGTTAGTAAGGATAAAAAATTATACCTTTTCTGGGTAGTTGTGCAGGCTAACCGCTGGGAAAATTCTATTTTAAAATACAAAGTTACTACAGATTACAAGAAAAATGAAGCCCCGGATTGGGAATGGCAGGATATTATTTTACTAAAACCCGGACATGAATTTGTAGAAGCAATTAAAGCAGGTTTTGAAGAATTAGATACACCGGAGCAAGCCTGGGCAGAATATGCTCCCCTCTACGAAAAAATGATTTATGATGCCGCAAAAGATCCCAAGAAAAGAGAAACAGGCTGGATGACACGTACTCATCCAACCACGCTTGCAGATGGGAGGATACTTTTACCCCTTTATTCCGATGGATACAATCTTTCAATAGTAGCTATTTCAGACGATCAGTGCGAAACCTGGACTCAGAGTTTACCAATTGTTGGTCGTGGAAATGTACAACCCAGTATTGTTCAGAAAGGGGACGGGTCCCTGGTTGCTTATATGCGCGATGGTGGTGATGAGCCTGGAAGGATACTGATAAGTTCATCAAATGATAATGGATACAAATGGAGTATAGCTTTAGATACGGACCTGCCTAATCCCGGGGCCAGTGTTGAATCCATTGCCCTGAAAAATGGTAAATGGGCCCTGGTTTATAATAATACTGAAGAAGGCAGGCACAGCCTGGTTGTTAGTCTTTCAGATGATGAAGGAAAAACATGGAAATGGACCAGGACCCTTGAGAAGAAAAAACCGGGCATGGGGTCATTCGCTTACCCATCTTTAATTCAGTCAGAAGATGGCTTAATACATGTAACTTATTCGTATCATTTAAATAAGGAACGGACAATTAAACATGTTGCCTTTACCCCGGAATGGGTGTTAAGTAAAAATGATTAAAAATTAGCAAGTTTTGCTAATATTAAAGGCAAAAAGAATCCGGTTGTGATAAAATATGTTTAATCTGATATTCTCAGCTTATTCCACCAGTAGATTGCAACCCCGGATATCGCTGTTGTCAAAACGGCCCAGCACTTCAAATTGGTTTTCTCCGGTTATCCTTCCCAGGTCCTGCGTTTCAATAAATGAACAAGAGTTTAGGTTTGCCAGGTCAATTATATTTATTCCTCCGGATTTTCCCTTTTCCAAAATCCTAAATGGATCATAAGGGTTACGTATAAAGATCTTCATCCAGGGAGGTGGACTGAATATTCCATTTCCTTTTGAATATGCCTGAGACAGGAGTTCGGTCATGCCATACTCTGAATGAATGCTTTGAACATTTAATTTTTCACATAAAATATGATGAAGCTCTTCCCTAATCATTTCCTTTTTTCTTCCCTTCATTCCTCCTGTTTCCATGATGATTACATTATGAAGGTCTAATGATAATTTTTCTGCCAGATCAAGTAAAGCAAAACTAACACCTAAAAGGATGATTTGCCGGTCGTTTTTCTGTATCAGGTACTTTAATTTATCTGTTAGCTTATCAATATCCTTTAGATAAAACCCACTATGTTCACTCCCGGTCTCTTCTATTAGTTTTTTGCACATGTAAATTAAGGAAGACCCTTCCCTCTCATGGTAAGAAGGAAGCAAAGCAAGCAGATAATAATCGGAAGGTTTACCATAAAAATGGTGAAAACCGGTTAAAAAGCTCTGTTCGTAAAAATCTATATCAGTTACCAGATGCTTACTGGTATTTTCACCTGTAGTCCCACTGCTGGTAAAAACAATTTGAGGCTTTTCAAGACCACTGATTATCGTGTGGGATTTAAAAAACTGAATTGGAAGAAAGGGAATTTTTTCTATTACTTTTATTTTCTGCGGATGAATATTCAGGTGTTGCAGGTATTCTTTATAAACCGGATTATATTTTGCCTGTTGTTGAAATATTTCCAGGGCAAAGTGGAGGAAGGTATTTTCATCCTCTATTTCAAAAATCTTTTCGCCGGGAAAAGGATTCATTAAGGCCAAATATTTAAGAGTAAAAAAATTAAATTTATTTATGGAAATATGGTGGAACCATCAGGTTGATAAGCCCATTTAAAAGTAACTTCTGCATAGGGCTCCTGGTTTTTGATTGATGTATTTACTTTCATAATAAGCATTTTAGCATACTTGTTGTTTCGGGTTTTGAACACCCAAACCTGGTTTTCCAGGACGGGTTTTGCAAAAGAAACATAGGTACTGACTTTTACTTCTTTATAATTATTATAAAAATCCAAAGCTTCACCTGAAGTTGGGAAAGTTCCTGCCAGTGCAAATGATTCGAATGGATTTTCAGTATCGAGATATGCGGTTACTTCATTGTTTTGAGGATCAGTATCAGGTAAAGCAAAAATATCAGGTATGCTTGTTGAGCTAGCTGGGTTGTATAAAATGACACTCCCTGATTCGAATGAAAATCCTTGTATCGAATAAGTCTGGCCACTAAGTATAAGTTCAGAATTCAGGCTGTTCTCGCCTGAGGTTTTGTCATTATCGTTTTTGTTGCAGCCATTTATGATAATAGCTGCAAGTATTAGGATAAATATGGTTTTTTTCATGATAATTTTTTTTCCAATAATTATTTATGTTGAGAAAAGCCTGCATAAAGTTTCCCCTTTTGAATAAGTCCCTTTTATGTAGGTCTGTCGGTAAACATTATAAAGCTAATGTCATCACAATAAAAAGATATGCAAATATTATACCAGAATTCATGGGTTTCCCTGCCTGATAAACGGTGAAGCCCTCATCTTAGGTAATAAGTATCGCTTATAAAATCAAATATTTTTCTGACAAGCCTGACTGAACTGCAGTCAAGCATTTCGTAGATAGCTGACTTTATGAATAAATACTAATTAGAAGAGTCCGTCCATAAAGTCAGTGCTTCATTCAGAATGTTCGAGTTCAAGGCCTGTGAAGTCTTTAAAACCAAGGAGTTTACTTTTGTAAATGACTGTTTTAAAGACGAGCATAATCCCGAAGTTTCGGGAGACATTATGGACAAGCACTTAACCAGGCTAATTTACTCCTTAATAGCCTTTATTCCCGGAAGCTCTTTTCCTTCCATATATTCCAGCATAGCCCCACCACCAGTTGAAACATAGCTAACCTTGTCTTTTAACTTATATTTATTGATGGCTGCAACAGAGTCTCCTCCTCCAATGAGACTAAAAGCTCCTTTGGAAGTAGCTTCAGCAATAGCTTCTGCTATGCTTTTAGTGCCTGTTTGAAAAGAACTCATTTCAAAAACCCCCATGGGCCCGTTCCAGAGAATTGTCTTTGAAGCCAGGATTACTTTTTTCAAATTTGTTATTGCTTCTGGTCCGATATCAAGGCCCATCCACCCATCCGGGACTGTATCTGTGCCTGTTATCTTAGTATTCGCATCATTATCAAATTTGTCAGCAACAACATTATCAGTGGGAATGAAAATATTTACATTCTTTTCTTTGGCTTTTTGAATTAGGTCAAGGGCCAGTTGAAGCTTATCTTCCTCAACAATGGAATTCCCGGTTTTTCCACCCTGCGCTTTAATAAATGTATAAGTCATCCCTCCACCAATAATCAGATTATCTACTTTTTCAAGAAGGTTTCCGATGAGAAGGATTTTATCAGATACTTTTGCACCTCCCATTATAGCCGTAAATGGTTTTTCCGGATTGAGAAGTACCTTGTCCATGTTGGTTAACTCTTTTTTTATCAGGTACCCAAATGCTTTTTCTTCCGGGAAAAATTTAGCCACAATTGTAGTTGATGCATGTGCCCTGTGTGCTGTACCGAATGCATCATTAATATATACATCAGCCAGCCTGGCAAGTTCCCCTGAGAACCCTTCATCTCCTTTCTTTTCTTCCTTATGGAATCGAAGGTTTTCAAGTAACAGTACTTCACCTGGTTGCAGGCTTTTAACCATTTGTATAGTTTCTTCACCTATGCAATCTTCAGCAAACTTCACCTCTTTCCCAACCAGTTTTGACAAATGCGGTACAATATGCTTCAGGGAAAATTTCAATTCATATGCATCTTTTGGTCTTCCCAGGTGCGACATCAATATAGGTGACCCACCGGAAGATATTACTTTTTGTATTGTTGGAAGTGCGGCCTGGATACGGGTATCATCGGTAATTTCAAATTTATCATTTAAAGGGACATTAAAGTCCACTCTGATCAGGACTTTTTTTCCTGAGAGATTAAGATCGTCAATAGTTCTCATGGGTATATTTTTTATTATTTAAAATTTTTATAGTTACAGTCCTGCAAATTTACAAAGAAATAATTGGAATAACAGGAGCTCTAAAATTTCTTTTTATAATTATGTTAGGAAGTTTTTTAATTACCTTTGCTTTTATAAAACAGGAGTATGTATTTTAAAGATGTTATTGGGCAGAAAGAAGTAAAAAGTAAACTCATACAAACAGTGAGGGATGAGCGGATTAGCCACGGTATAATGTTTGCCGGTGAGGTAGGTTATGGCGGATTAGCACTAAGCCTGGCTTATGCTCAGTTTATATTGTGTGAGAATAAACAGGAAAATGATTCCTGTGGAGAATGTCCCCAATGCCAGAAAGCTGCTAAATTAATCCATCCTGACCTGCATTTTGTTTTTCCGGTTACCACTACCAAATCAAACACCAAACCAGTTAGTGATGATTTTATTAAAGAATGGCGTGAGGCAGTTTTGGATAATCCTTATATGGCTCCGGCAAAATGGTATAAGTGGCTGGGGGTTGAGAATAAGCAGGGGATGATTTACAGCCATGAAAGTAATAATATTATTAAAAAGCTTAACCTGAAAACATTTGAAGGGGAGTACAAAATAATGATTATCTGGCAACCCGAACGTATGAACCCTTCCAGTGCAAATAAATTATTGAAAATCCTGGAAGAACCACCACAGAAAACTTTATTTATATTAGTTTCTTTACTCCCGGGGCAAATATTGCCAACATTGATCTCAAGGGTTCAGATGATAAAAATTCCTCCAATTGATGATGAGAGCCTTTATCGTAAGATTGGGAGTGGATTTGACAGGTCTGTGGGCGAATTACGGAATATTTCGAATATTTCCGGCGGAAGCTTTTCAAGGGCTTTGGAGTTTTTATATTCTTCAGAAGACCGGATTGCAAATTTTGAAGAGTTTAAATCATGGATGCGTTTATGTTTCAAAAAAGATGTGCTTGCCATTTTGGATTGGGTGGATAAAATGGCTAAAACAGGAAGAGAAAAAGAAAAGTCATTCCTGATATATACACTGGAAATGGTTAGGGCAAATTTTCTTTTAAACCAAATTCCGGAACATAAAAATGTAATGGTGAAGCTTGCCGAAAATGAGGATGCTTTTTCAGCAAAGTTCTCAGCTTTTATTACTGAAAAGAATGTTTTTATTTTTGCCGAGGAACTTGAAAAGGCAATCAATGACATTGGCTCAAATGCTTATGCCAAAGTCATTCTCCTGGATCTTTCCATAAAAGTAATGGGATTATTAAAACAATAATTGCTTTTCTGAATCTAGGAGATATAATTCATTATAATATTTTCTTTAATTTGTTATATGTTTAAAATGTGAGTTTTACGCTTAAATTACTATTGAAGTATAAAGAAGTTGGATAAATTCATTATTTTTGTTTTTTCTATTTCAATATATGATCACCGGAGTTCTGATTGTAAGAATACCGGTTTATTAAAGTTTGATTATGAACGACCAGATAAATGGTTCCGGTAATGGGGCCTCTAGAATAAAATATAAGCAATCATCCTTTTTAATTGATACGAACTTTAAACTTCCAACATTTGACTGGCTACAAAATATCCCTAAAGGGCAGATGCACAGTAGCCTGGTAGAAGTTAGGTTTAAAAATACACGTAAAGGCTTTTATCAAAATGTAAATGATCTTCGCCTTAGTAAGGGCGATATTGTTGCTGTGGAAGCATCTCCTGGTCATGATATTGGGGTTGTTTCTATTATTGGTGAACTGGTATTAGAGCAAATCCGGAAGTATAAAATTAATCCGGTAAAAACAGAATTCAAAAAAGTTTACAGAAAAGCAAAACCGGTAGATATTGAGAAGTGGACCGATGCCAAAAGCATGGAGCACATAACAATGATTAAAACCAGAAAAATAGCTTCTGACCTTAATCTGAAAATGAAAATCGGGGATGTTGAATACCAGGGGGATAAAACCAAAGCTATTTTCTACTATATTGCTGAGGAAAGAGTTGATTTTCGTGAACTCATAAGGGTTCTTGCAGATACTTTCCGGATACGGGTAGAAATGAGACAGATTGGGGTCAGGCAGGAAGCTGGTAGAATTGGAGGAATTGGATCTTGTGGCAGGGAGTTATGTTGTTCAACTTGGATGACAAATTTTGTTTCGGTTTCAACCAGCGCTGCCCGTTATCAGGATTTGTCCCTTAACCCTCAAAAACTGGCCGGTCAATGTGGAAAGCTTAAATGCTGCCTTAATTATGAGTTGGATAGTTATCTGGATGCTCAAAAGGATTTTCCTGATCCGAATATTCCCCTTGAAATTATGAGTGGAACGGCCTACCATCAAAAAACGGATATCTTTAAACGGATTATATGGTATTCCTTTGATGCAAATACAGCGGTTAACACATTCCCGGTACCCGTAAAGAGGGTAAAAGAGATTATGGAGATGAACAGGAGATCGGTGAAGCCGGAGAGTCTTGTTGAAGAAGTTAAGCATGACAGAAGCCCGGAGAACTTAAATTATGATATGGGTTTAGAAAGCTTAACAAGGTTTGATAAAAAGGATAATAGAAATAAGAAAAAACGTTTTCGTAATAAAAAGCGTAAAAAAAATTATGGCCAACAAAGGAATAAATAAGATCCTGCAAATTGTTTCTGGTTTTCTCATTTTGGGAATCATATCATTACTCTTTAGTTCGTGTGATAAAAACCGGGTTTTTGAGGCAAATGTTGAGATCCCTGATCAAACCTGGAATATGGATAAGGCGGTGGTTTTTTCACCTTCAATAGATGACACACTTAGCATTCAAAGTGTATTTGTGAATGTGCGAAATACGAGTAGTTATCCTTATAATAATCTATATTTATTTATCACTACTACTTCTCCTTCAGGGCAATGGATACTCGATACTCTTGATCTGCAACTGGCTGATAAAAGAGGAAAATGGTTGGGTAGTGGCTTAGGTGATATTTTTTTTAACCGTAGAATCTTCAAGCAAAGAATACGGTTTCCAATGGAGGGAGCCTATACTTTCGAAATTCGACAGGGAATGCGGTCAGAAGACTTGAAAGGGATAAGGGATGTTGGTCTTCGAATTGAAAAGTCAGAATAATTTCTTTAAAATTTATCGCGAATTGGGAAAAGGGAAGCTTCGTAAATGGGCTGAGATGAAAACATTTCAGAATGTTGTTGAGCCTGAATTAAAAGATGTTTTAAAAAAGGATTTTGAATTAAAAGGCAAATGGGCAGAATCTTTTTTTAAAAATCAAAAACCTGTTTCTCTGGAGTTAGGATGCGGAAAAGGGGAATATACCCTGGGTCTCGCAGAATCTTTCCCTGACCGCAATTTTATTGGGATCGATATTAAAGGTTCAAGGATTTGGAGAGGAGCAAAGACGGCAATAAATAATAACCTGTCCAATGTAGGCTTTTTACGTACACGTATTGAATTGATTTCTTCTTTTTTTGCCGGGGATGAAATTGAAGAGATATGGATTACCTTCCCTGATCCTCAACTTAAAAAGGGAAGAAGTAAAAAGCGCCTGACCTCATCAGCCTTTCTGAATTCTTATCGGCCTTTTTTAAAACCAGATGGCCTTGTTCATCTTAAAACCGATAGTCAGGAATTGTTTGAATATACCAAAGCCTTGCTAATTGTAAATAAAATGGAAATTATTTGGGCTACGAATGACCTATACAAGGAAACTTTGCCTGATAAAATCCTTTCTTTAAAAACATATTATGAGATAAAATTCCTTGAAGAAGGTAAGAAAATGACTTACCTGAGTTTTAAACTTCCGACAAATAAGAAAATTGTTGAACCAGGAGCAAATAATGAAGGATAATTTTTTTGAAAAAGTATATGAGGTAACAAAACGGGTTCCTTACGGAAGGGTCACAACCTATGGCGCCATTGCAAAATACCTGGGTACCGGCCAATCAGCAAGGGTAGTTGGCTGGGCTTTAAATAGTAGTTTTTCTTCCGGTGAGTTTATTCCTGCACACCGGGTACTCAACCGCCAGGGTATCTTAACGGGTAAGCATCATTTTGGTACGGGAAGCACTATGGCCCAGTTGTTAGAAAATGAGGGGGTTCATCTGGAGGGTGACCGTGTTGTAGCTTTTGAGAAATTATTTTGGGACCCTTCCAAAGAATTACTATGAATATTAACAGACTTTTCCCATGTTTAATAAGGCATTGATAATCAAAAAAGAAAGAGATTATTCCCATTTGTTAGTTCATTTATTATCAGCAAGGTAAGATGGTACTAATATGAATAAAAAACATTATTTTCTATTATGGATGAGAGATTTTTCAAATATAAATACCTTTTACACTATAACTAAAAAAGTTGGTTTCTTTCCACAGCGGCGGCCTTTTTTGCTTACTTTTTTTGGCTGAAGCAAAAAAGTAAGTGCCCGTCCGGCAAAAGGACAATCATAAATATAATTTATTGCACCAATGTTAATACTACATGGGAAATATTAAATATTAATAATTTGTAATATAAATCTTGATTTTAGGGATTGGTTTGTTACTTAATCAAGCACTTAAAAAAAATATGGTAAAAATAATCTCTTCATTTACCTTATTTTTCCCAAAAATCACCGCTATCACCTGCATTTGGATATTCCCAAAAAAACTATGAAAAAAATGTAGATTGAATTTATCAGGAATTCTGAATAATGATTATATTTGCAAAATTAATTTAAACTAAATAAGATTTAATATAAAATGTCAATTTTAGGTTCTCAGGTTTTAGA
>Ga0164313_10004137_pt1 | contig 12962 bp, 11 predicted proteins | sample GuaBasSedimGuay4_FD_113735 | JGI IMG/M metagenome (GOLD analysis project Ga0164313, IMG submission 113735) | Subseafloor sediment microbial communities from Guaymas Basin, Gulf of California, Mexico - Guay4, Core 4569-4, 0-3 cm | ecosystem: Environmental > Aquatic > Marine > Hydrothermal vents... | reverse complement strand
GCTGGATGAGCCGACCAACCACCTCGATGCGGAATCGGTGGCCTGGCTGGAACGCTTTTTGACAGAGTTTTCCGGTACCGTCGTGGCGGTAACGCATGATCGCTATTTTCTTGATAATGCGGCCGAATGGATACTGGAACTGGATCGCGGCCACGGTATTCCCTGGAAGGGCAATTACTCGTCGTGGCTGGAGCAAAAGGATGAGCGCCTTGAACACGAACAGCGCAGTGATAAAGCCCACCAGCGCGCTATCCGTGAGGAACTGGAATGGGTTCGTTCAAACCCGAAAGGCCGGCAGGCCAAGAGCAAAGCACGTTTACAGCGCTTCGAGGAACTCAGCAGCCGTGAGTATCAGAAGCAGAATGAGACCCGCGAGATCTATATTCCACCCGGCCCGCGCCTGGGTGACCAGGTCATAGAGGTTGAGCATCTTAACAAGGGGTTTGGTGATCGCCTGCTGATTTCCGACCTGAGTTTCAGTCTGCCTCGCGGCGCGATTGTCGGAATTATCGGTGCTAATGGCGCTGGTAAAACCACACTTTTCAGAATGCTGACGGGTGTTGAGCAGCCCGATAGCGGCCACATCACTATCGGCTCAACCGTTGAACTGGCTTATGTAGACCAGAGCCGTGACACGCTGGACGGGGAGAAGACTGTTTGGCAGGAGATTTCCGATGGCTCGGAGACAGTCAGTGTCGGCAGTTTCGAAATGCCGTCACGAGCCTACGTCAGCCGCTTTAACTTCCGTGGCTCCAACCAGCAGACACTGGTGAAAGACCTTTCAGGTGGCGAGAGGAACCGTGTTCACCTGGCCAAACTGATACGCTCGGGTGGCAATGTCTTACTTTTGGATGAGCCCACCAATGATCTGGATGTAGAAACCCTGCGCGCACTTGAAGAAGCCTTGCTGGAGTTTCCGGGCTGCGCTGTTGTCATCTCGCATGATCGCTGGTTTCTTGACCGGATTGCGACGCACATGCTGGCTTTTGAAGGTGATAGCAAGGTGACATGGTTTGAGGGCAATTATTCAGAGTACGAGAAGGATCTGAAACGCCGACTGGGTGATGATGCATTGAACCCGCACCGGATTAAGTATAAAAAAATGTAGAGGGTGTAAATATGGCCTGGGAATTGCCCTTTACCAATCAAATTCAGGCAGTCTGAAATCTCTTTCTGACGGCTGGAATGGCCGTGGCTTGTAGGCAAGCAACTCTCTCGCTTGACGATCATCAAACACCAGGTCAACACTTTGCCTGCGGACCATTTCACTATTGATATCCGATCCTGGCCTGAGATTTACCAGCAAAATGAATAACCACTGTGGCAGGCGGACTATCCGGGTTGGTTTTCCAAGGGCAGAGAAAATACCGGTAACCATATCGGTGTAACTCAATGTACTGCCACCGGTCAAAACCAGTTTTGGAGGTAAGGGCTCGTCGGTCTGCAGCGCCGTCACTGCAACTTCAGCCAGGTCATCAGCATGCACCGGTTGCCGCTTGCCGGCAGCCCTGCCGTTGACTGGCAGGAAACCGAGGCGGCTGATCCAGTTGGCCAGGCGACTGATATTGTTATCCAGGCCACAGCCGTAAATCATCGTGGGTCTGAAAATCACCAGTTTGATTGCCCGACGGGTGGCCAATGAATCCAGTTCGGACTCCGTACTCAACATGCCCCGGATTTGCTTTCTTTCTGCAGGCTGAGTTGATTCCTGCTTCGTGATCACACTGCTGCTGCTGAAAATAACAGCAGTGCGGATGTTTTGATCACTGCTAAATACCTGCCGTGCCAGCTCCATCGGCCCTGCCGATACCAGGTACTCGTATCTCTTTTCAGACTGTGCTGCTTCAATGCTGGCCAGCCATTCAAGCTGCTCACTATCCGCATAGGCCTCAGGCTTTCCTTTGCGGCTAACCGCCAAAACATGAAAGCCGGCCCGTATCAGCCTGGGAATCAAAAAAACCCCAATCTGGCTACTGGCACCGAGCAACAATACGGTAGGACCATTAAACATCTGGTTGGTCAACGTCTTAACAAAACCAGTGGCCACAAAATGGCAAATCTTAGCCAAATGCCCGCGTAAACCAGTAGTCGAACGGGTAATGAAGTTGTTTCAGCCTGGAATTTATTAAAAAACCTGACCATGCCGCGATGCTTTTGATAGTGCACCCAGGTAGGCCGGCTACGACTTGATTGTCCTTGTTGGTGGACACAGCCTGCCTGCGGCACATACAGGCAGTGCCAGTCTTTTTCAGCCAGTCGGGCCATCAGATCCAGATCCTCGCAGTGCATGTAATATTCTTCATCCATGTAACCGACCGCTTTAAAGGAACTGCATCTGACCAGCATGCACGCTCCACTAACGGCCTCTACAATCTCAGTTTCATCTTTTAGTGCACTGACATTTACTTCCACACCATGAAACGCCGGAAACCATTTTCCCAGCCGCCAAAAGCCACTGGCCGTCATCAAGGATTTCCACGGTGTTGGAAAACGTCGTGCCGTTGCGCGCTGTATATTGCCTCGCCCGTCATACACGGCAGGCCCGGCCATCGCGGCCCCTTCGTCATTTTCAAGCGCGTTCTGCAGGTGTTCCAATGCCGTTGACTCAAGCATGCAATCAGGGTTGAGTATCAACAGGTAGTCGACATCCACGCGGCCTGCAACCGCATTGACCGCCGCTGCAAAACCCAGGTTTGAAGGGTTAAAAAGAAATTCGATACCGGACTGATTGCCGTATAAATTACGCAGGTTTTCTGCGCTGCCATCGCTGGAAGCGTTATCAACGACAGTGATGCTGGTATGGATTGTACTTCTACGCAAGGCGCTGACGCACTGTTGCAGCAATTCACCCGCATTAAAATTGACAATTATTGTAGCGATCGACACGGGCGGATCATTTCTTGCCGAACAACCGCTGCCACCAGGACTGCGATGGTGGCGCAGTTTCACTTCGCAGAGTTTCGATCTCATTTTTCAGCCCGGCGATAATGCCACCTGCGACCATATTGCGTTGGATCTCGCCGTGATAGTGCTTATAAACAGACTCTTGCTGGTCGTCAAACAACCATAATTGTCCGCTGGTTTCCGGGAGTTTGGTTTCATCCGCTGCACAAAGCGCAATGTAGTACATGGGGGCCTGTGTAATACCGGATTGTTTTGCCAGGCTTTCATTTTTGGCAAGCTGATCGAGAGATACGTCGTCTACCTTGTCCAATGACCAGATGGCGGAATGAAACATCAATTTCTGACCCAGTAATCGGCAGGCAGCAAAATGCCGGCCAATCAGTTCTTCCAGTTCATCCCGGTAAAGTTCCTTGACGTGATATTCATTGCTGGTGTTTTGTTCGTCAGAATAGACCGCTTTATCAGGTGACGAAAGAATCAATACACCATCCGCTGTTAGCACCCGTTTGAATTCGGCCAGCAATTCATCCTGTTCTGCCAGATGTTCCAGCGTTTCAAAGGAGACTACCCGATCAAATGTATTGTCTTCAAATGGCAGGGAGGTACAGTTTCCGACCTGATAATTCAGGTTTTCCGTGTGCCCGTATCGTTTGTTGGCGTGCGCTACCGCGACTTCAGAGATATCTATAGCCTCTACAGCACTAGCTGATTCCGCTAGAATTGCTGACCCATAACCTTCACCACAGGCTGCATCCAGCGTACGTAGATTAGCACACCATCGCGCTGCCAATGCGTATCGGTGAAAATGCTCATACCAAATTTCGCGTACACATTCCGGGGTGAATCGTTCGCCGGTAAATTCTAGTGAATCTGACAAGTGTCTCGCCCTGTGGTGGATGACAGGTGGATTTTAACCCATTCGAACACCGGCGCGCTCAAGGCAGGTCAGTATTTCGTTCCTGCGGGCGGCCAATGGATCCATCCTGATGAATTCTGTCACTTTTTGCTGGTAATCAGGGTGCTTGGCTAACAGGCGCTGCATGCTTTCTTCACCCGGTTTAAGCCCCAATGGCCGAAATGATGCACCACCGTGGTGAACAACATAGGCATCATCGCACAGGACGTTACGCATCCCGGCCTTTTCGGCCCTTTGGCAAAAGTCATTTTCTTCACCATAACCCTTGCCAAATGCATCTTCATCGAACAATCCAATAGAATCGATGGCCCGAGAGGAAATGGCCATACAGAAGCCTACCGCTGTCGGCATGTCCGGATAGGCCGGCGTGCCGCAAGAAATGATCGTTGAGGCAACTACTTCCGGATTGTCGGGTGGCGGGTTTGCGATGCAGAAGTCGGGAATAGAGACGATTTCACCATTATTAGACCACGGTGTTGCTGTAGCAATAGATTGGTCGGAGCGAAGGCAAGCCGCGAGTCTTTTAAACCAGTCACTGCAAACCTCGGTATCCGAATTCAGCAGTATCACATCTGCATTGGCAAGACGTATACCATGATTGGCTGTTGCTACAAACCCCTGATTTTCTTCATGAATCAGTAGCTGGCTTTGAACTGTAGACTCCATGGTCCACTGCTCCAGCATTGGCTTCACGCGACTATCGGTGGAGGCATCATCAATAAGCAGAACAGGCGTATCTGCCGGTACGGTTCGTTCAATCGAGGCCAGGCAGGGGCCCAGCATATCAAATGCGTTGAATATTGGAATAACAATTAGAGGAAGCGCCATAAGATAACTCAACACAAACGGCTTGTGTCTTCTTTACCCCCGCAGTCCGGATTTCTGACCAGGGGCATTGGCATATTCTTATTTCGCACCACTCGTATGCGGATCAACATAATCCTCGCCAAACAAACGATCTACCAGTAACTCCAGCGCTTCCTGGGAAATCTCGACATCATGCGCTGCGAAGCCATCCAGGTATGTAAGAATCATACGATCAACATGCTTCTTTTTCTGTTGTGCGATCAATCTCTCTTTAACATCCTCATAGCTCATTTGCTCTGGTGCAATCTTGGCATCAAGACGAATGATGTGATAACCATATTGTGTTCTGACCGGTTCAGATATTTCACCTTCATCCAACGTAAACGCCGAATCTTCAAACGGTTTGACCATTGTTCCCGGCCTGACAGCATTAAACTTGCCGTGATTGGAAGCGGCACTTGGATCGTCTGAGTACTCAGTAACCATTTCTTCAAATAATGAAGGATCAGAGTCCAGCTGTTTACGCAGGGAAGTCGCGAGTGCAAGTGCATCTTCGGACGAGCGTTCTTCAGTGGAAATCAAGATATGACTGACATCGACCATCCGTGATGTCACAATTTTCTTTTTGTTTACCTGGTAATACTCGCGGGCCATCTGCTCATAATCAGCTACCGGACGGGTTTCCTTGTAGTGCTGTAACCATGCTGCAGAGAGTTCGGCTTCTGCAGCCAGTTGCATCCTGGCCTGGACTAGCGAATCTTTATCAAAACCAGCTTCGCGGGCCTCTGTTGCCAATTGAGAGTTCAGCAATAAGTCATTAATAACGTCCTGTAAACGATTGCCATCGCGCAAGGTCGCCAGACGGTCAGCGGTCGGAATTTTCTCTGCCCGGGCGGTAAAAACACCCTGGCTGACTACACCTTTACCACGGGTTGCGAGAACTTTTGAATCCTCATCAGGTTCAACGGCAAACGTTGTGAATGGAAAAACCAACAAAATTAAAACAATGAAAATCGGGTTCACAATGAACTCCTGTCATCCGGGTAGAAATAATTCAGAAATAATTGAGGCACGCAGGTAAGATCTGGGCGTAAAAAAAGAGGGCCGAAAATCGGCCCTCTCTTATTACAACGTTATAACTTGTATCAGGTTCTAGCTGATCAATCGTTAAAAGCAGAACCGTCACTTGTCATACGAGTTCCTTTGTGCTGGAAGATACCGCCGTAGTTGGCGTTAAGACCTTCACCTGCGTTCTTATTAACAAAACGCTGCACTGCGAAACCGGTGGTGGGCAGGCCCATCAGACCAGTACCATTTTCGTAACCCAAAGGCTCGCGCAGGAGTTCATCAAGATCACCATCCTGATCAATATCAGAAGTGGCATCGGTCAGATCAAGACGCAACCAACCGAACTCGAAGCCAAGGGATGCGTTATCAACGGTAATTGCATTCATAGATCCAAGAATATCTGTACCATCTTCATCGATACCTACGTCATCTTCATCAATCTCAGCAAACTGCATAACCTGAGTTTCGAAGCAGAAGGAGAAAATAGGCAGCGCATCAGGAGGTATGCCTGGTGGACGCGGTGAAACTACAGGAGGCCTGTCCGGACCCGCCGGTGCCGCTGCAGGATCTTGTTCTTCACGATCCCAGATGCTGTCAATGATGACAACTTCACATGGATAGTCAACATATGCTTCTGTAGTGATGTTGCCCGAGGCATCTTTCACAGGTGGTACCCATTCCCATTCAGATGTAAACGGAGCTACCGGAGTATCTTCCCATAAGTAATTGGCTGAACCGCCGTTATCTTCACGGAAGTCATCATAATCTTCCAGAAACTGCGGATGCACATAAAACTGCTTGGTCGGGAAGGTAACTACCCACTCGGTACCAGCATTAATAATGGCTTCAGTTGTGTATTCATTCATGATCTGATCATGCATCAACACATAGGAAACTGCATCAACACCACGGCTGAGCGTAGATGTAATCAAGCTGCCGTCATCACCAAATACAGTCGCGGTGTATACACCACCACTATCCAGGCTAGGCAGAATAGTACCAGGCTCCTGATGCATTTCGTCTGAATAACCGTCATCCATAGATACAGTTGCTGCAAAACCATTAATGGCTCTTGCATCGTAGCTGTACATAGCGCCATCGGCTACATTAATGATCGCTGCGCCACCAAACAGGCCGCCGGAAGGGGCGGACATGTCACTGAGAGGCTCAGAACCGTTGGCATCATCGCCATCGTCGATCCAGTAACCGTTACCGGCTGCACTGCGTGTCCAGGCTCCAACTAACTGAGCACAATTAGCAGGTACGCCATCACTATGGGTTGCAGCAGCGGCTGAACCGTGCAGCAAAATTGGGTTACCTGACGCATCAACGCCGGGTTCGTCGATCATAGTTCCCATTTCGATCATTTCAAAATGACCTTCAGCACCACGAGTGCTTACGTCACCGTACGCACCATCCGGATGACCCTGGTCCAGACCTTCATCGGTCAATGCCCAAGGCAGGAATTCCTGCTCGCCACCGAAATCACCGAAGATGTACGGAACGGTACATGTGGTGTCATTGGTATACATGGTTGGAACGCCGTCAGCATTTTTGGCCAGGGCTGCTGTCCAAACATCGTAAGCTGACATGTACAAGTTGAAATCGAGTACTTCACGGCTATTCTGGCCTTCCAGGAAACGAACCTTGACAGCTTTCGCATAGTCAGAGGTGTTTACTACTGAAAGGATGGTTTGATTACCACCATTGGTGGTGTAGTAAGGGTAAAGTAAAACCTGACCAAGACCGTCCGGGTTTACGTTTACTGCTTGAGCTGAACCAACAATACCGGCGGCTCCCGCCAGTCCTGCTAATACTGCTGCAGTTAAATTCTTTCTGTTCATTACAACACTCCTATTGTGTACACAGGGCTTATATTTAAGTTATTACAAATGTGTTCGAGCCGCCATAAAAACGGCCTTCGCACAACGCTATCGCATAATTGCACGGCAATGTTACGACAAAACCGGCACCAAGGCAATAAAAGAAACACTAATTTTTCGGCACGAGGTACCACATTCCATCAACAAGCACCCAGGATTCTTCGATCGTCTGTTTGCTATCCATCGATTTTACACCAGGAATAGCACCATAAATAGTAAAATCCAATAAAATCTTTACATTGCATGTAGTTTCTTCACAAACACTTTCAATGTACTTTGCACCCGTCCACTGTACCTTGATAAGCAACAATGACCGCAGGTACTGGTTGTAGCTAACACTGGAACGGTAACCCGGTGAAAGAAAAGTGTAGGCAGCCTCAATATCATCACTCAGCAATGCATCCCAGCGGCCCGTTGCGCGCTGCTCTATTACTTCCGAAGCTGGTCTGGTTGTTGCGCAGGCCGAAAACAAGACACTGAACGCACATAGCGCCAGCAGCATCATACTCCTGACATTTAAGAATACCCTGGTCATTTACTCTTCATCTCCATGTAATGTTGCGTGCTCCATCGGGGGCACTTTCATAAACTCTTTACGTATGTCGTCACTGACCGTCTTCAGGTCTTCAGTGTTTTCGATCACTGTCGGTGTGATCATGACAATGGTCTCACTACGGAAAGTGCTGTCGGTCCTGCTGCCAAACATCCAACCGATACCTGGTATGCGGTTTAAATAGGGCACGCCTGTGCGGCCCTGGCTGGATTGCTCAGATATCAGGCCGCCCAGGAAAATCGTCTGGCCCGATTGTACCGCCACCTGGCTGGTTACGGTTTTGTTATTGATCGGCGGGTTACCGGAGGTGGAGATATCCGGGTCGCGCGGGCCGGGCCGGCTGACATCCTGGGTAATATCCATGTACACCAGTCCGCCAGGGTTGATCCTCGGTGTCACGGTGAGCGTCACACCTGTTGAAACATACTGGGCACTACTGACGACATTTCCACCACCAATGCCGGTATTGATACTGGATGACTGCACCGGTATCTGTGTACCCACCGTAATGGTTGCCGTGGCATTATTGCGTACCAGCAATGAAGGTGCAGCTATTGAGCGAACGTCGGTCACGCTGTCCAGTGCCGCAATTGTGGCCTGGATAAATGCAGAGCCCGCCTTGATTGGGTTTGAGATTGTACTCAAAAAATTGAAGCCGGATTCAGTACCACTGCCAAACTCCATCGTATCAATGTAGCGACCATTCGGGTTGCCGGCACCCTCCGGAATCAGGTCGGGGTTATTGGTCAGAAACCAGTTCACACCAAATGCCATGTCCTCGTTCAGCTCAACATCGAGGACCTGCGACTCGATCAGTACCTGCAACGGTACCTGATCAATCCGTTCAATGGCCGCCTGGATGGAAGAGTACTGTGTCTGGGTAGCCTGGATCAGCAGGGAATTGGTCTCAAGCACCGAGGTAATACGAATCTCGCCTTCCTCCGTCGATAATACGCTGCCAGTGTTGCTGCGGTTGTTATCTATACCACGGGCATTGGCTGATTCACGGTTGGTATTGAAGTCACCTATCGAACTTCTTCCTACAGGCTGCAATCCCGGTGCAAGCGTACCGATATTGGTATCCCTTTGCGGCGTGCTTACCTGCCCGCCAAATAACTGTGTCAGGTAACCTGCAAGCACCTGGGCTTCAAGATTTTTTACCCGGTAGACGTACAACTGAACTCCTGAACCTGCAGCACCACGGTCCAGGGTCTCTATCCATTTGCTGGCCTTCTCAAGATAAGCTGCTTGCGGTGTGATCACCATAACGGAACCCAGCCGTTCCAACGGAACAAAGCGGAACATGCCAGCCAGGGGAGATTCTGCGTCCATACCGAATATGGTGGTCAATTCAGTTGTAATGGAAGCCACATCCACGGTATGTAACGGGTAAATACCCACCGACATACCTGCCAGCCAATCAACATCGAAAATTTCAACTGTCTGCAGATAGTTGTTTAGCTCCTCCTGCGTACCAGCGAGAAACAACATGCTTCTGCCCGGGTCAACCCGCACCATGGCACCCTCACGAACATAGGGCTCCAGGATTTTGGCCATTTCCAGCGCACCGATATATTTTAGTGGTACAACCCGTACCTCATAACCCATGGCCTGGGCCTGCCTGCTGAGGACCGGGGTCAGATTACCGCGAATCGCTTCTGCGATTGGTAATATGTGATAACGGCCCTCTGTATAAACCATTGCCGCACCGTTCCATCGTAATAACAATTCGAGAATCGGCATCAACTGATCCCGGGACACTGGTTTTGAGGTAGAGAACGTGACCTGACCGCTGACACCGGGGCCAATCACAAATGTTTCCTGCAGCACTTCTCCAAGGATCGTGTGAACCACCGATTGCAGCGACTCACCTTCAAAATTCAGGACGATCTCACCGTCTTCCGAAACCGCACTGAGTTTACGCACTGCTGCCTTGTCATTTATAAAAGAACCACTGCCCGGTTTCAGCTCTATATCTTCTACTCCACCCGCCTCTGATGCATTGACCGTGGTCGTATATATAGGCTCATCGATTTCCTCGACCGTTGACTTGGCTAAACGTTGATGAGGCTCCTCGCGCACACCCGGATCCGAGGTGCAACTAATCAACAGCAATAATATCGCCACAGCGTATAGCAACGATTTCATTTGATAATTCTCCTGTGTGACCATCTTTGCCTAACCATCTTTATTGTCATCACCGGTAGTGTCCTTTGGTTTCTTGTTCATCATGGAGCGAATGGCTGTCTGGTAGCTTGAGGGCTTGCGTCCACCACTGCCTGATTGTTGCTGGGCCTGTTGCTCTTCCTGCTCTCTGCGTAATTCTTCCCGGCGTTCTGCAATGCGCTGACGTATCTGTTCCGCCCTGCTCAGTGGTTCGCCGTCCTCAGCCTGCTGTTGCCCTTGCTGCGCTGGTTCGGCTTTTACCACGGGTTTGGGTGGTTCCTTGATAGCTACATCATGGACCTGTAAATCCAATTGCAGTTTTTGGCCGTCGCGTGATTCCAGCATCACGCTGCGGGGGTTCACCGTACTTACCAGCCAGCCGGCAAAATCTCCTGTTAATGACTGACCTTCATGCGCCATTACATTTTCGAGGTTTCCATCTGCAGGCGTCAGGGAAGCAATTCTTACACTGGGTGTAATGATGACACCGGTCAACCTGACATCCGGCGCACCCTTGATGGTGACCGTCGAATCTTCCGCAGGCCCCTCATCGCTCTCCACCTCAATAACCGGCAACCTGGATTCGTTAAAAACCGGCTTCTGGTTGATGACCAGGAATTCATTTAACTCGTCCGCGGTATGGGCCATCAACAAAACTTCATTGCCGGTGGTCTCTTCCGTTGCCGCTGTTGTTTCATCAACCGCCACCGGCAAGTTCCACAATACCGCCATCATGACAGCAAGCAAAACAAACAGGCCGCTTATACCCGCAAGCGCCATTCCCAGCGGGTTGTCCTGCAACCACTTCATTTCAGATACCCGGAAACATTAAAACGTATGTCCAGTGCACCCTGCTGTGGTGTCTGTACTTTTGCATTGCGGCTGCGCCGCCGGGTTCTCGGCCTGATGATATTCAAGTCATCCACCAGCATCAGCGGCACGCCGGTTTCCATACCGTACAAAACCTGCAGAAAATCTTCCGCATCACAGCGCATGCGAACATTGACCGTGACTTTCGCAAAGCGTTCCTGAACTTTCGGGCGCACCGGCTGGCGGGAGACAATCTGGCAGCTTTCATCCGCCTGCAAACGGACCATTTCGCCAATACGACCTGACATAGCTGCCGCCGCTTCATCAAATTCGGGTTCTTTCAAAAACAGGTCTGCATCTTTCTGTGAGTTACGCACTTTGGCCAGGCGCTGTTGTAATGGTTCGCGTTGCGAGGCGACCGTCTGAAAACGATTCAACTGCGTGCGCAGGTCGCCAATTTCTTCAGCATACTCCCGGTGGCGCTGAATGAACCAGTGAAATGCCAGCAAATACACCAGTAACAGCGCAATCACGAGTAGCATAATGGCGGTTGTTTTTGAGTTCCGCTGGTCAGGGATAACTTGCATCAGCCAGCATCCTGTGAAATGTTGCTTGCACTCAGATCAAAAATTTCCTTGCGGCTGCGATTATCCAGCCTGGTGGGCCCGCGAAAGGAGGCCTCATCAAAATAAGGCGAACTATTAATCAGTTCTATCAGGCTTTGAGCATTATCTGATTTGCCCTGCATCTGGGTAGTTTCAGCATGCAGGGACAAACGGTCCAGAAAGGTGTCCTGCGGCAAAATGCGGGTTAACTCGGCAAGCCTTTCTATCTTGTAGCCGTTGTCAATTTTGCGACCCTGTAAAAATCCCGCCGCATCACTGGCATCGTCAATCTGCTTGCGAATCTGCTGAACCGCCATCGCCTCGGCCCGCACATTGTCGATGGCCGCATTGATTTCCTCGATCTGGTGCTGGCGTAAACCCAGTGATTGTGCCATCACGAACGCCATCAACAGTACCGAAATACCGGCAAATACCCAATTCATCCGGGCCTGTTTATTGACCACCCGGTGACGCATCGCATTCGGCAGTAAATTAATTCCCAGCAGTTTATTGTCAATTGAGACATCAATGCCACCCGGGGCCAGGCCCAGTTGGCCAAGTTGTTCAAGCATGGCCTCGACCGGTGCCCTGCGTGTCACAAAAAGCTCGAAATGTAACTGGCCGGCTTCACGGTCGCGGTTCAAAACCCGCCATGCAAAAAATACATCCTCGGCCTGGAAAGGTGTATGACGGTCCATTTCATAGGCCAGTGCCTGCCTCAGATTGGCCTCGGTGGCCAACGGCATTGAAACTTCTGTGCGTAAAACATCGCCTTCCGAGAGCAGCAGATCACGCCCCACCTCGGTCAGTTCGTGCTCCTGCAACAGTTTCCGGATCCTTTGTTGTTGTAGTTGCAAATCCTGCCCGGTCGGAAATGAATCGAGCGACTGAACGGTACCGGTGCCATCAATGGAGAGTGCGATTTCATTGTCATCCAACTGAATCAACAGGTGACGGCGCGCATACTGCATACGGGCACGCAGTTGTGCCGGCATGGCATTGCCCAGTTCTTCTCCCCACCATTGAAAAAACTGTCCGGCCGGACCGTTAACGAACCGAAGGCGGGCATTCTGGATGGTATTGGTTATTGAAATTGCCATCAGGGCCTTCTACTGAAATCCTTCACGCCAACGCAATACGCGGTAAGGGTTGCCATTTCTGTTTCCCCCCAGCCGGATGGTGGCTTCCAATTGTTCCCACACGCCATTGGGCATTGTCGCCCTGGCCTGAATACTATACGTGACCCCTCT